>Ga0137394_10003423_pt1 | contig 11903 bp, 9 predicted proteins | sample czobulk116metaG_FD_108278 | JGI IMG/M metagenome (GOLD analysis project Ga0137394, IMG submission 108278) | Vadose zone soil microbial communities from Angelo Coast Range Reserve, California, USA - czobulk1.16 metaG | ecosystem: Environmental > Terrestrial > Soil > Vadose zone | place: USA... | reverse complement strand
TTAGATGCGCGGTCCTATCAAGTCAATGAGCACGGGCGAGCCAGGCCAGGACCGATTTTGCGAACGGACTGATGGCAATCTGGTTGGATTATGCGGGTGGGATTAGATCAATGCGTCAGGTCATGCCAAACCGGCGTTACAATTGGGACGTATGGCTGACAAGCTTATTGGAAGCTTGATCTACGGCGAGCACGAGATTCCCAAAAAGTCCCGGACATGGAAAGAAGCGCTGAAGGTGCCTGTTTCCATCGGCTTGGTGCTGATCTTCATTAGCGGCCTCGCTTATAAATTCGCAAACTTCCGGGAGGAACGCCGGACGACCCAGTTCATCGAAGCCGTAAAAAGTGGTCAGTTCGACGCGGCCTATCAGAGCTGGGACGCGGACGCGCGCTACACGCTCAAGGATTTTCTTCAGGATTGGGGTAAGGATGGCTATTACACCAAAGGTATGCACGATGCCCGGGTTACGGATTCGAACGGTAAAGGTGGCTCGGTTGTCGTCTATGTGACCATTGATTGCTTGAAATATCCTGTTGCTTTGCGTGTGGACAAGGAAACGTTGAAGATTTCATTTTCACCAGTCAGCAAATATCCATCTCCCTGACGAATATGCTGATCGCTCCGCTACTTCTGGTTCTGGCAGTGACCACAATCGATCTCGATGTGGTGACGCTTCCTCTTACGAATGAGCTCAAAGTCGCTCTTACGCCCGCCGGCCGCACTGAAATAAAGCGCGACGGTAACGTCAGCCAGATCAAAATCGAAATCGACCGCATCGCGGCGCCTAAAACGCTGGATCCGGCTCTCAATACCTATGTGGTGTGGGCTGTTTCGGGGGAAGGAATCTTCGACAATCTCGGTGAGCGCCAGATCAACGGCAAAAAGTGTCAATTCAACGCCACCACTCGGCTCGGTCAATTCGGGATTCTAATTACCGCAGAGCCGCATTACATGGTCGATCGCCCAAGTTCGGCCGTTGCCTATCGAGGCCAAACGCCCAAATCCGATGTTCGTCGCAAGACAGTGTCGATTGAGGTCGGGCCCTATGATTATTCCTCGCTCGTCCCAACGACGGCGATCGGCGTACAAGGATGGGTCGTGCAGGCTCGCGCCGCTTTTCAGATCGCGAAAGCTGTCGGCGCGGACCGCCTCGCTCCCGAAGAATTTCGGAACGCACAGGTAGCTGTCGGTTCTCTTGAAGAACTGATCACGCGCGCGGCTCCGGCCGATATCCTGTGGCCAACTGCGAATGAAGCGATCGGCTGGTCACAGCGTGCCGCTATGGCCGCCCGCGGGAAGAAATAAGAATTACCCAATTTTGTGCCTCTTTGTGGCTAATTCCCTGTACAGTTCTTCGATTCTTGGCACCACCGTCCGAATATCGAAATGTTTCTCGACCCGTTCTCGCGCATTGCGGATGATCGCCGCCCTGCGCTCTTCATCCCCAGCTAATGCTCGAATCGCATTGGCCAGAGCCGGTGGATCGCGCGGGGGCACGAGCACGCCCTCCAGAGGCGAAGAGATGATATCGAGCGGGCCGCCGCGACCGGTCGCAATAACCGGAGTACCCGTTGCCATTGCCTCGAGCAGCACAATCCCGAATGGCTCTTCCCACGAAGGCACGATAAGAATGTCCATTTTCTGAAAGAATTCAGGCAGGGATACGAATCCAGGAAATTCCACCGGAAGATTTGCCGACCGCTTCTTCAATCCGCTTTCATACGATGCTTCGCCCTTTCCAGCGACGAGGAGCCGGAAATTGCCATCAAGCTGTCGCATTGCCTCGATCGCATCATCATGGCCTTTATGCGGCGAGATCTGTCCCAGCAATCCGATTGCGATCGGTCGATGCAGCGCGCGCGGCCGATACGAAAACTTCTCCGCGTCAACCCAGTTCGGAATAACCGTCGCCGTCTTCGGTGCGAGCGGCGCGAGTGTTTTCGAGATCTGAGAAGTCGTAGCAATCCAGGCATCCACTCTGCGGTAAAAGAAATGACGGCGGACTGGACGAAGTAAATGCCGCGTAAATACAATCTTCGGTTCCGGAATTCCCCACGCCGCCGCACCTACAATCGTGTAATCGCGGGCGACATGCGCATGCACAATGTCGAACTTCCCTTTTTTGAGGTGCGATCTCAATCGCGCTGCCGTGATGAAGTCGGCAGAATTCACGAACGGCAGCGCGATCTCCGGCTTTAGCGGCCCGTCAGCCCGGCCCGCAACCACCACGTCGTGATCATGCTTTCGAAGGGATTCGACCAATTCCAGGACGTGAGTTTCTCCGCCACCCCAGGTGCCGGCCGAACTAACCTGCAGTATGCGCATTGCGTGCTGCAAAATCAGACAGGAGTTCGGAGCGGCTGACTGTGGCGGTCCCCACCTTGCCGACGACGATGCCCGCGGCATGATTGGCAAGCATTGCGCATTCTTCCATGCTTGCGCCGGCGGCATACGCTAAAGCGAGAGTCGCGATTACTGTGTCGCCGGCGCCGGTCACGTCAAAAACCTCGCGTGCAAATGTCGGCAGGTGCTGCGATCTTGCGCCCTTGGATGCTCCGGCGGCCGCGGAAGCGTTAAAGAGCGACATGCCGCCTTCACCCCGCGTGATCAGCGCGAACTCGCATCCAAATTGTTCAAGCAGTTTGCTTCCAGCTTCTTCCAACGACAATTCATCGCCAATTGCCAGTCCCGTGAGCATCTCCGCCTCGCGTTGATTCGGCGTAATCATCGTGATCGGCGGATAGTAGCCGGCATGCTGAACTTTTGGATCGAGAAACACGGGCAACCCGGCGACACGTGCCTTGGGGAGAATTTCGGCGAGCAGATCTCGGTTTACGACGCCCTTGGCGTAGTCCGAAAGAACCACTGCGGTTGCTGCAGGAAGATGTTGGAGAAAGATGGCGGCGAGTTCTGCCGTTAGATCTGGAGAAACCGGCTGTGTGCTTTCGCGGTCTGCACGCACGACCTGCTGGCTGTGAGCAATGATACGCGTCTTGAGGGTTGTGGGGCGATCGTTTCGAATCAGGCCGGAAGTCTCGATCTCCGACTGTTGCATCAAAGTCAGGATACGGTCGCCGGCAGAATCCCGCCCGATTACGCCGATCGAAATCGGTGTGCCGTCGAGCGCGCATATGTTGGCAGCGACGTTGCCGGACCCGCCGAGACGATATGTTTCACTCGTGACCTCAACAACGGGGACGGGCGCTTCAGGCGAAATTCGGCGCACTTTTCCCCAGATGAATTCATCGAGCATGACATCGCCGAGGATGAGGATAGTCTTGCCCGGGAAACGATTCAGAATCTGTTCGACTCTACTTCGATTCATGTTCAACGGACTTTTTTAGCGGCGTTTCTTTTTCTCTTTGGGTCTTTGGGAGTCCCGCCCAACAACTCCTCAACCGCTGCACTCACCTGCTCAACTGTCACAGATTCGATACAAAGCGGTGAGTCCGCGACGAGGCAACGATAGCCCGGACAAGGGTTGCACTCAAACGGATTCTGGACAACGCGGTGTTCGGCGCTCCACGGCCGCCAGCGCCTGGAGTCCGAAGAGCCCCAAACTGCAACCACCGGCGTACCGACAGCGCCGGCAAGGTGCATGGGTCCGGAATCGTTTCCGACATAAAGGCGCGCGCCACGAATCAGCTCCGCGAGCTCGGGAATTGTCAGTCCGAGAAGAATTACTGTTCCGTTAGTCTCTCTGGCGACCTGGCTCGCAAATAATTCTTCGCCTGGCCCCGCAGTGACGACAATCGTAAAGCCACGCGCGGTCAGGCGTTGAGCCAGTTCACCGAATCGTTGCGCGTTCCATCGCTTGGTTTCCAATACCGATCCGGGATGAATCACAACGTACTGCCGGCCTTTCAACTTTTCCTGCATTCGAGCGGCTTGTTTCGGGTGAACCTCGTATCGAAGCGGAGGCGGTAGCTCGCGACGCACCCCAAGCCACCTTAGAACCGCCATTGTGGACTCCACTGTGTGAACATGCGGGTCGGGAGCCGGGACAAGTCCATGATAAAGTTTCGCGCCCTGATAATGGTCCGCGCCGATCCGTTTTCCCCAGGCCAGACAACTGTATAGCAGGCTTGTCGGCCCGCCATGAAGATTCACGATTGCATCAAAGTACCTGGTGAGCAGCCGGGCCCCCGCGGTGTACTTGTTTCGAACGACTAGAATTTCATCGAAATCAGGGTTACCGTCGAAGCAGTCCGCAAATTGCCGTTCCACAAGAGCGGTGATCCAGAATTCCGGAAACTCCTCTTTTAGCGCTCTGACAGGAGCCGTCAGCAACAGGCAGTCCCCCATGGATCTTAGACGTATCAATAAGATACGAGCCTTAGGGGAAAGACGATGAAACAGGTCTTTAGTCTTCAATTTGGGCTAGTCTTCTATTTTGGCTTCGCTGATCAGCATCACGGGAATATCGTCGCGAATGGGATAGACGCGGCTGCACTGGCTGCATTTCAGCCCCTGGCCGCCTTCGGTCAGATTCACCGGTGCTTTGCAAAGCGGACAGACGAGAATCTTCAAAAGCTCAGGATTCACAGCCATGGCGCAGATGTTACCACAGGGTGTCCTGACCAGGTTTGAACTGTAGCGGATACGTCAAAGCCGAAAACAGGAAATAAATACCCACAAAAAGGCACAAAAATCTCAAAATTCATTTCGCTGTCTTTGTGTTTTTGTGGCTTTGCGGCTATTTCCTCTTCACCGCCCGACTTTGAGGCCATCTACGGGGTTTCATGTTGACAAATGTCTATCGCCGGGAAGAATAACCCATTCGATTCATGGGCTCTTTGGGCCACACCTGCGTTTTGCCTCTATGCTAGACTCCCGGTCGTGAAAAGGAACATTTCATTCGCTTTAGCGCTCGTTTTGCTTACGATGACATTTGTCCACGCTACGACTGTCCAACGCCTAAGCCTGGAAGATCTGGTCAAGAAAGCTCACCACATTGTCAGCGGCAAAGTTCGAAATTCAAGAACCTATTGGAGTGACAACGGAAAGCTGATCCTCACGAATTACACCGTTGAAGTCGAGGAAACCATCAAAGGCCAGTCGCCACGAACGTTTGAAGTCACGACGATCGGTGGAAAAGTCGGCGAGCATGAGCTTCATGTTTCAGGTATGCCCTCGTTTGAAAAAGGCGAAAACATCGTCGTTTTCACTGAATCCAGCGGCTCCTATGAAGTCGTTCTCGGTCTCGGCCAGGGCAAATTCAAAATCGAGAATGGCCAGGTATTCAACGATGTCAGCGCTCTCTCATTTCCCGACGGCAGACCCGGCAATGTCCTGAAACTTCCCGTCGAAACGTTTAAGAATCAAATCCGAAACATACTCGCGCGTTAGCTTGAAGAAATACGCATTCATTTTTTTTGTACTCGTCTTTTCGCGGACCGCTGCAGCGTACACCCGCATAACGGCGTCATCCGGACAGAATCCGAAATGGTCATCGATGCCTGTTTCGTATTGGATCAATGAGAAGGGCCTGTCCCGTATCTCGAACGGCAGCGACTTCGCGGCGGTTCAAGCATCGTTTCGGACCTGGGAAAGTATCCAAACGGCGAGCATTCAATTCGCTTACAAAGGCACGACACCCGTCGGAACGGTCGGCCACGACGGATTGAACGTTGTCACATTCACGGATACGTCGGTCCCTCTGGGCTCATCGACCATAGCCGCCACGTTTTCGTTCTTTAAAAGCGAGAACGGGCAGCTTTTGTTCGACGAATCTGACATTGCCTTTAATCCCTCGCTGGATTTTTCCACCAGCGGCGAACTAGGTAAGTTCGATATTCAAAGCGTTCTCACCCATGAAATCGGACACCTGCTCGGTCTTGATCATGCGGGGATGGTTTCCTCCGTAATGGTGCCTTTCGGGTCGCCCTCGCAACTCGATCAACGCACACTCGCCTACGATGATATTGCCGGAGTGATGGAGATCTACCCGAACCCTTCGACAATGCCCGCCACGGGCCAGATTCGAGGAGTGATTCAGGCGGACATCACGCCCGTTTTCGGCGCGCATGTTGTTGCGGTCGATAGTAGTGGTACGCCCGTTGTCTCAACCCTGTCGCAACGCGACGGCGGCTATATTCTTCGGTTTCTGCCTCCCGGCACCTATCGGGTCTATTCAGAACCTCTGGACGGTCCCGTGACGCCGCAAAATATCGGCGGGGGCACCAACGGCTTTTACGCCAGCATCAAGACGAACTTCGGCACGACCTATTTTGGCAACGTTTCCACACTCGCTGAAGCAACAGGTGTGGATGTCGGCCCGAATATTGTGAGTAACGCCGATATACAGACTCTTCCGGCAAGCGTAACCGGATTGAACCTGACGCGCCCGGCATTTGGAATCCGCATCCCGAGAGGACCGGCGGGAACACTAAATGGCATAGGCGGAGTCGATATCACGGGTGGCGTTGTTTTTAGTGCCTCGAATTCTGGACTTCAGTTCGGTCCATTGACGTTTGGCGGACGAGTATCGTCTACCGCACCAAGCAGCGTCTCGATGCAGTTGACGGTTTTGCCGTCCACACCGCTCGGCCCAAAAAACCTTGCGGTCAATCGGGGAACCGATGCTTCGATCGTTTCGGGCGCGTTTGTCATTACCGACAGTTCTCCTTCCGTCAATTCTGCAACTCCCTCCGCAGGCTCAATTGAAGGCGGCACCGTTGTCACCGTCAGAGGAGCAAACTTCCGCCCTGGCGCTCAGTTATATTTTGCGGGATTAACAGGAACCGGCGTTCAAGTCCTCGATTCGAGCACGATACAGGCGACGGCGCCGGCAAACGCGCCGGGCGGTACCAATGTTATCGTCGTGAATTCCGACGGGACGTGGGGGGTCGGATCGCAGGTTTTTACATATATCTCCCAGCCGCCCACGATCAACCGTGTTTCACCGCTCAGTGGATCACCGGCAACTCAAGTGATCATTGAGGGCGATCATTTCGACAACCGAACGCAGAATATCGACGTTCAGTTCAATGGCGTTTCGGCGCGCGTCATCAACGCAAGCCTGAACACAATTACCACGGTGGTGCCCATCGACGCCACAACTGGTCCAATCACAGTCTCGGTTTTTGGCCAGACGGCGACGGGTCCGGCATTCACCGTCAGCTCGCGTCCGCCGAATGCGAATTTTGCGCAGCCGACTTTCAATTTCATCGATGCGAGTAGTGGTAGCGGCGGTACGGCTCTTACTTTCAACAACAACGATGATGCGTTTGCACGTGTAAGCCTTCCATTCAACCTCATCCTGTTCCGGGATATTTATCTCGCAGATTCTCCGATTGCGATTGGGGTAAATGGTTACCTGAGCCTGGAACCACTTTCGCTGGACGAATTCGAAAACGCTCCATTGCCCTCCAAAACCGTCACGCGCCCTAGCGGCAGCGTCGGCACTGTTCCCCCGTCGCTGATTGCCCCGTTTTGGGATGACCTGATCCTGCGTGCCGATAGCGCCATAACAACGAAGACCGTGGGATCGGCCCCGAACCGTCAATTCGTCGTGGAATGGTCCAACATGAGCATCCTCGATGAAGACGGACGAGACCTGAACGCGAATCTGACGTTCGAAGCGGTGCTGTACGAAGGAAGCAACGACATCCAATTCCTGTATCGCAGCGCGACAGGCGTGCGCTCCGATGGATCCAGCGCAACCGTTGGCGCTCAGAATTTGAAGCGTGACACGGCAATTCAGACCGGGTTCAATCAGCCTATCGTTTCCAGCGGATACTTCACAACGTACCATTTCCAAAACGGGAGCTACGCAGTGGTCACACTGGATGTGACGCCGCCGGCAAAGCCTGTCGTAACCGATGAGGGGCCGGTAACCTCAAACGGGAATCAACTCGCCGCTTCGTGGAGTTCCGATGTTGCCGAATCCGGCATTGTCAAATATCAGTACGCCATCGGCACTACCGCAGGAGGAACGGATGTGTTTCCGTTCACTTCCACCACACAGAATTCTGCTGTTGTGACTGGTTTGAGTCTTCGGACGGGGGTCACCTACTACTTTGCCGTTAAAGCGATCAGCGGTGCCGGTCGTGAGAGTGAAGTTGGAGTATCCGCTGGTGTTCGTTTCGACCCGACATACCAGCCACAAGTGAAGATCATTCCATCTGGTCCGCAAAATGGCGCGGAGTATACCGGAATTGCGTTTCTCGCCACGAGTGCGACGTCGGTTGTCTTAAGGGCCATGGACGCAAAGGGCAACCTGATTACAGGGACCGGGATTCGCAACCCAACGGCGATCACGCTGGCAGCGGGCCAGCAGTATGCCAAACTCATTTCCGAACTATTTGGCCTGCAGTCGTTCGACGGTTGGATTGAGGCGGATGCTTCCACCACAGGCCTTGGAATATTCGTCGCCACAGGCTCATGGGATATGCAGCGCTTCGACGGAAGCGTCATGCGCGATCCTTCCATGGACTTCGTCCTTTTTCATACGGGCGCATCGGCAATTTTAGTCAACCCTACGGCGCGTCCAGCAAATGTCACGCTTACGGAACTTGCGAGCGGGCGCAGTCAGCAGCTACCGCCAATTCCCCCGAAAGGCCGCCTTGTTACAACGCTTCCCGGTGTTGTACGGATTCAGTCTTCGGAAGCTTTGGCTGCGGTGGAGCGATACTCTGCATCAGGAAAGTTGACGATTAATTCAGGCGCGCCTGTATCAGGGGCGCAATCCGTTTTGATGTTTCCTTTTGCAGCCATCGGCGGAGGATATTTATCGACGTTGACCGTCGCTAATATGGGTTCGGTCCCGCAGACTCTCACTGTCACATTTGGCACATCGTCCGGTTCCCTGCAGCTTGCTTCGAACTCTGCAACACGGCTTTCAATTGCGGATCTCCTCCACCTGCCTATCGACTCTCTCCGAACGGGAGCCATTCGAGTTTTTCCGCTTTCTTCCTCTGGCGGTGCGTCACTGATAGCAGTGCTCGATATTGAAGATCCAACTGAGGGCATAACGATGGACGCGCGGCCTGCCGGCTCCGACTTCACGTTCCCCAACGTCGCCAACGGAAACGGCTACTTTACGGGTTTGGCTTTTGCAGCGGGAAGTGCAGCGGCGAAGATTACGATCAACGTCTATCCACAGAGTGGCGGCACGCCCGTCTCTACGACAATCAGTCTGGATGCGAACCAACAAGTCGCCCGCCTGCTGAGTGAGTTCGTGCCGGCGTCGGCGAATCAACTGGGCGGATACATTCGTATCCATTCGGACCAGCCCATCTCGACCTGGGAGATCTACGGCACCTCGGCGGCGATGGCTTCAGGCCCGCCCCTGTAGCAAGAAATGACAATTGAACAGTGAACATTGAACATTTCCCCAAAAATGTTCAATGTTCACTGTTCAATTGTCATTTCTTCTATTCCTCTTCTTCCTCCTCACCTGCTGCGCCAGCCTTGGCGCCGGCAATCACTTTCTCGGAGAGGTGAGCAGGAACTTCGTCATAGTGGCTGAATTCCATTGTGTAGCTGCCGCGGGCGCCGGTCTTCGACGTGAGATCGGACGCGTAACTTAGCATCTCCGCCAGCGGCACCTGTGCCTTTATGATCGTAGTATGGCCGCGCACTTCCATGCCTTGCACGCGGCCTCGGCGGCTGTTCAAGTCGCCCATGAGATCGCCCGCGAATTCTTCGGGCCCATGAACTTCCACGTTCATGATCGGTTCGAGAAGGATCGGTCTGGCTTCTTTGATGCCTTTTTTGAAAGCCAGCGATCCTGCGATCTTGAATGCCATTTCCGATGAGTCCACGTCGTGATATGAACCATCGTAGAGTACGACACGAAAATCCACGGTCGGGAAGCCGGCAAGCACGCCTTTTTGCCTGGCTTCCTGGATTCCTTTTTCAACCGCAGGAATGAAGTTCCTGGGAATCGATCCTCCGAAGATTTCATTCACAAATTCGAAATCCGAACCACGGGGCAGCGGCTCCATGCGGATTTTGCAATCGCCGTATTGTCCATGGCCGCCGCTTTGTTTCTTGTGCTTGCCTTGTACATCGGCTCTGCCTTTGATGGTTTCGCGATAAGGAACTTTCGGTGGATGCAGCAGAACTTCCACACCGTAGCGCTTTTTCAGACGCGCGACGGCCATTTCCACGTGCATCTGGCCCTGGCCCGAAATCAGGAACTCTTTGGTTTGCGGCTCGCGCACGTAGCGGAGTCCAAGATCTTCGTCCATCAGTCTGTGAATAGCGGTGCTTATTTTTTCTTCGTCCCCGCGGGACTTCGGCTCGATGGCGAATGAAATTACGGGTTCGATCCACTTCACGGCGGGATAGATAATCGGGTGCGCCTTATCGCAGAGCGTGTCGCCGGTTTGCGTTTCCTTCAGCTTGGCGGCTGCAGCGATATCTCCCGCATGGACCTTGGGAACTGCGACTTGTGTTTTTCCTTGCAGGAGAACGATTGAACCGAATCTTTCCGTCACACCTTTATTGGGATTGTACGGTTGGAGTTCCGTCGTCAGGGTTCCGGAATACACACGGAAAAGCGAAATCCGGCCCGTAAACGGATCGGAAAACGTTTTGAAGACGAAAGCCGAGAACGGTTCGTTGTCGGCGATCTTTCGCTGGATTTCTTTGTCATGCAAATCTTTTCCCGTGACGGTTCCTCGTGCGGTTGCATCGGGCAGGAAGTTCACAATGGCATTCAATAACGGCTGAATACCCATATTCCCTATCGCCGAGGTGTACAAAACGGGATAAATTTTCCCTTCGGTGACCTGTTTCTTCAGTCCACCGATCAACTCGTCATTCGTCAGGGAACCGCTGTCGAAAAACTTTTCCATCAGCTTCTCGTCGCTTTCGGCGACGGCTTCGACGAGCTTTTCCCGGTACTCGTTGACGCGGCCGGCTGTGTCGGCCGGAATATCGGTTTCGCTGACTTTTCCGGAGGCATCCGTCGGATAGACGAAAGCTTTCATCTGAATAATGTCGGCGACGCCTTTGAATGCTTTCTCTTCTCCCAACGGAATTTGAATGGGAACACACGTACGGCCGAGGTTCTGCTGAATCGATTCCAGCGACCTTTCGAAGTTGGCCGTATCGCGATCCATACGATTGACCACGATGAATCTCGGCAACTGGAACTCGTCCGCGTAAGCCCAGGCTTTTTCGGTTTGGACCATGACGCCTGAAACAGCATCGACGACGACGATCGCGGCATCCGCAACCCGCAGCGCCCCGCGGGCTTCCTGGATGAAGTTTCCGAAGCCGGGCGTATCGAGCATGTTGATCTTGTTTTTATTCCACTCGCAGAAGGCGAGCTTTGCAGAGATAGTGATCTTTCGCTCGATTTCTTCTTCGTCGTAATCGGTCGGAGCATTCCCGTCGTCTACGCGCCCAAGGCGGTTGGTCGCACCCGTATCGTAGAGAATCGCCGAAATCAAAGAGGTCTTGCCGCTTCCTCCGTGTCCCACGATGCCAATATTGCGAATGTTTTTGCCTTCGTAGACGTTAACAGCCACAGGTTGCTCCTTTATAACCGTTGTTACAGACCAGGTTTCGCAATCTACCACATTACATTCTTGAAAACACTACCCTCCAAACGGTAGGCTCAACGAGTGTTTGCGCCGATTTCCGCCATTTTCGCTGTCCTCTTTTCTGCGTCGACTTTGCCGAATGGAGTCCGGCTGATCGAGCTCCCCGCCCATAATGGCTCCGTCGAAATCATTGCCGGGTACGACGAGCCGGGCCTGGCCGGTCTTTCATCAACGCCCGCGGCGCGATCGCTCATCTTCAATGCGTACTCTGCGGGCGGTGAAATTCAATTGATCAATCAGCGCGACCGAACCGCTCTTCGATTCACAATTCCGCAATGGGCCCTCCCCATGCTGGCGGGCCGGCAAGTGTCGGATCTATTTCAAGATCTTCAAGAAGGAATTGAG
>Ga0137394_10003422_pt1 | contig 11906 bp, 11 predicted proteins | sample czobulk116metaG_FD_108278 | JGI IMG/M metagenome (GOLD analysis project Ga0137394, IMG submission 108278) | Vadose zone soil microbial communities from Angelo Coast Range Reserve, California, USA - czobulk1.16 metaG | ecosystem: Environmental > Terrestrial > Soil > Vadose zone | place: USA... | reverse complement strand
CCTCGGTCGCAACAACCGGCTTTCGCTGCACTAGCCCTTGCAGGCGGGCGCCCATCAGTTTATCGTTGCGCCGGGCAATTTTGCTTCGAAAGGTCGGTACGCATGCGATTTGTAAAGTGGGTTTTTACAGGCATCCTCGCGCTTTCCGTCGGCAGCTCCGTCCCTTTGACCGCGCAGCAAAAGACCTCCAAAAAGCCGGCGGCTGCCGCGCCTGCCAAGCCAATGGATGAGGTGATGAACACCCTCTTCGCCACCCGTCGCTTCGAACAAACCGCGATTTCGCCCGACGGGAAGAAAATCGCTTGGGTCGAAAGGCTCGTCGGCAAAGACGGTGCGCCCGATGGCAACACCGCAATCTACATCACAGACCGCGACACCAGCGCCGTCCCGAAACGCATCACCGCTGCCGCCCTCAATCTTGCTCGTGCCGAAGGAAGTCTCGATTGGACGCCGGACAGCAAACAGCTTGCTTTTCTCTCCGACGCCGTCAAACCAGGCCAGCTCCAGTTGTACGTGATCAGCGTCTCGGGCGGGCCCGCCAAAAAACTCACCAACGTGAAAGGTCTTCTCGCCACGCCCCGCTGGTCGCCCGACGGCAAGGCCATCGCCGTTCTCTTCACCGAAAACGCCACACGCGCCGCGGGCCCGCTCGTCGCCGAGACGCCCGAGACCGGCGAAATCAAAGACGCCTTCTTCGAACAACGCCTCGCCCTTGTTGACCTTGCTCATGGCGAATTCCGTCAAATTTCTCCCGCGGACATGTATGTCTACGAATACGACTGGTCGCCGGACAGCGCGCGCTTGGCCCTCATTGCCGCGCACGGCAATGGCGACAACAACTGGTATATCGCCCAGCTCTACACGCTCGACGCCGGTGTTCTCGGCCTCATGAAGTCCATCCACAAACCGCCGCTGCAAATCGCGAATCCGGCGTGGTCTCCCGACGGCAAGAGAATCGCCTTCATCGCCGGCCTCATGAGCGATGAACCATCCGTAGGCGGCGATATCTACACGATTTCCGCAACGGGCGGCGAAGCTACCAACGCCACGCCCGAAATGAAAGCCACCGCAAACTGGCTCGCCTGGACTCCCGAAGCAAAAATCGTCTTTGGCGAATCGATCGAGGGCGATGCGGCCGTCGCGACGGTCGATCCCGCCAGCAGCCGCATCGATTCTCTTTGGCGCGGCCAGGAACAAGTTTCCGCCGGCCCCTGGGGCACTAACGTCTCTCTCTCCCGCGATGGAAAAACGTCCGCCGTCATCCGCAGCTCACTCAGCGATCCACCGGAAATCTGGGCCGGTCCCATCGGCTATTGGCGGCAAGTCACCCAACGCAACACCGCCGTGAAACCCGCCTGGGGCGAAGCGAAGAGCCTGCACTGGAAAAACGAAGGTTTCGACATTCAAGGCTGGCTCATCTATCCGCGCAACTTCGACTCCGCAAGAAGATATCCCATGATCGTGGAAGTCCACGGCGGCCCGGGGGCCGCGGTCCAGTCGGTCTGGCCGGATGCGGGAGATTTTGCGATCGCCCTTTCGGGCGCCGGCTATTTTGTTTTCCAACCCAACCCGCGCGGAAGTTTCGGCCAGGGCGAAGCGTTCACGCGCGCCAACGTCCGCGATTTCGGTTACGGCGATTTTCGAGATGTCCTCGCCGGCGTGGAGGAAGCCCTCCGCGCTGCTCCCATCGATCCCAATCGCCTCGGCCTCACCGGCTGGAGCTACGGCGGATTCATGACCATGTGGGGCGTCACGCAAACCAACCGCTTCAAGGCCGCGATGGCCGGCGCGGGCATCGCCAACTTGCAGAGCTACTACGGCCAAAACAAAATTGATCAGTGGATGATTCCGTTTTTCGGCAAGTCCGTCTACGACGATCCAGAGGTCTACGCCAAAAGCTCACCCATCACTTTCATCAAGAACGTGAAAACGCCCACGCTCGTCATCGTCGGCGATAGTGACGGCGAATGCCCCACCCCGCAATCCTACGAATTCTGGCACGCCCTCAAAACTCTCGGCGTCGAAACCCAGCTCGTCGTATACGAACACGAAGGCCACCACTTCGCCAAGCCCGCCGACCAGCGCGACCGCACCCGCCGCACCGTCGCCTGGTTTGACGCCCATCTCCGTTAACTATTTGCGGCCGTCGTCTCTTTCGACGTGATCTCGTACTTGAAGCCATCCGGATCGAGGCAATCGAGCCGCCCGTCCGCGGTTTCCGCCTGCGGATACATCAAGAATCCCACCGGCGCGCCGCTCGCTCCGGGTAGCGCAACATCGTGCGCGAAGTTGTATGCCATCCAGTTCATTTCCCACGATCCAAAGAGGCGCGCCCGCGCTTCCTTCACCATCTCGTCGTCCAGCGGTCGATTTCCCGGCGGTTCTTCGAGCATCACTTTCCGCACGTCCGCGGGATCCACCGGAACCCATCCGTAGCCCCCAAGGTGCACCTCCGCGCGGCAGTGCTGCGCTTTCGTGACCATCTCTGTCGAAGGCCCCAGGCTCTTGTATCCTAGCTCGGACTTGGCCACGCGAATGCCGTACACGTCCCGCGCCGGAAGTCCCGCCGCGCGCGCGAGGCCCACATACAGCGCATTCAAATCGGCGCACTTGCCTCCCCAATCTTTTGTCTCCAGCATGAAGCGAATGTCGCCGAGCCCGCAGCCCCGCGTCTTCGGATTCCGAAACGTGTTCTCCACGATCCACTCGTAAATCGCACGCGCTTTCTCGACGTCCGTCTTTGCGCCCCCGGTGATCTCCGTCGCCGTTGTTTTCACGATGCCGTCGGTCGGCATCAGCTTCGTGGGCCGCAGAAAATGCTCCAGTTCCGCCCGGTCGACTTTCGGCGCCTTGCCGGGCGCGGACAGATCCACCGTACAATTTTTGGTCGCAATCCGGCTCGTCACGGTGAGCATCGGTTTCACTCCGGCCGGAAATTCCGCTGCGATAATCCCGAGGGCGTCCGCTTTGCTCTCGACCATCTTCGCCGCCCCGCCCTCCGCGTTGAATTCATTCGCCAGCGTTTTCTGGAACGGCGTCGGACGGCCGAGCGCCGCGGGGACCCAAATGCGTGTCGTCCCGGAAGCCTTCAGAACTTGCACGCGCGTCGTCACTTCGAACGTCCGCCAACCGTCAGCCGCTGCCCCATCTGCAAACAGCCGTCCCGGCTTCAAGAACGCAATACTTGCTGACGCCGCGCCTGCCGACTTCAGAAAATCCCTGCGTTTCATTGTCTTTTCCTTTCCGCTTGATTTAACTCGAATCCCGCACCGTATACGCGCCGCTCCCAACGGTCTCTAGTATTTTTGCAGTATTGGATGCGCGGCCCACCCCATTGTTTTCATCTTCCCGCCGGCCTCAACGCGGCGCCCGAATGGCCTCGTTCATATCGCTGTTAGCTTTTTTGCAGGAATCGCGGTCGCCTTGGTAGCAATGCTCGAGGTCCTGAAAGTAGTTTTGAAGAATGTCCTGGCGGGTCTTGCCTAGGCCGCGCGCCCGCGCTTCGTCCAAGGCAGCCTTTGCTTTTTGCTCGGAATCCTTGTCCGGTTGCGCCCCGAAATGCTGGATGGCGTTGAAGGCTCTCCAGTAGATCTTGTCCTGCCGCTCACGCTCGCGCGTCACCGTCTCCTTCAACGGGTAAATCAATAGATAGTTAAGCCCCAAAACGAACAACAGCCCGGTGACCCCGAAGATCAAGAGTCGCTTATACATGCGGCGGAGCCTACCGCATCCCCCAATTTCATTCCAGCGTATTCTCCTCTATGGCAGCTCGGTCTGGCGGGAATAGCTTTGAAGGGTGCCATGCGCCATACTCGCGTAGCCTGTCGTGAGCGGACAGAACCGTGGTGATTTTCTCTCCCCCCATTTTCCAGTTCCACTTTTCCGATTTCTAGTTTGCCTGTAGGCTACCCTCTTATTTCGCAGTGATCAGCGTGCTCGTTGTGGCCACGCACTGCCACGTTCCATGGAGCTTGATCCAGGTATCGAGAAATCGTTCGCGGCGAACATAGGGCTTGCCTTTCTCCGTCCCTTTGATTCGAAACACTCCGATCACTACCGCGACATCCCCGTACACTTGGACGTTGCTCTGCTCGGTGACTGCTTGCGATGGCTGGTAGTCTGGCGACTTGATACTCGCCAGAAATTCGCTCTTCGAGGAAATACTTCCGTCAATGTCGATGGACACAAACGTATTTGCCAGCAGCATGTCCAGCGCCTTGGTGTCTTTTGCTTCCAGAGCGCGATTCCATGCATTTTCAAGCGCCATCACGCGCCCGCCCTCGTCGCTCATGCTGCTACGCTGCGCTGCTGCTGGGCTGGCAACAAGCAGCAAAACCACGATAGATAGAAAACTCTTTCTCATGTCTTTTCTCCGAACGGACAGCCGAAATTCTCGATCGCATCCATGCTAGCGTAGAACGGAATTCTTCTTGGCTTTTTTGTGTTGATGTTTGCGCCCCCTCTTACGGGACATGCGTTGAACCTTATCTTCTGGGATGCTCAACGGTTATTACGACTTTCCCTTGCGCATGTCCTTCTTCAAGATAACGGAGAGCTTCAGCCACGTCGCTCAGCGGGTAACGTCTATCTATGACGGGTACAATCTCTCCGGCCTCGAGGAAATCTTTCAGCAGAACCAAATCCTCCTTGTTTATATTCGCCATAAAGAAACGCATCTTCCTGCTACCCATCAGCGACAGTAATGGCCCCAGTAACATTGCTTGCAGTATTTGAACCCCGCCACCTCCAGCCATGACGTAAATTCCGTCCTGACTCAGCGCACGCCGGTAATCGAAAATCGAATGATAGGCATTCGCAGCAAGAATCAGGTCGTAACGCTGCCCACTCTGCGTGAAATCTTCTCGAGTGTAATCAATGACGTGGTCTGCGCCAATCGATCGCGCCGAATCCACATTCCTCGTGCTGCACACCGCGGTGACTTCAGCCCCGAACGATTTGGCAATCTGGACTGCAAAGGTACCCACACCGCCGGACGCGCCATCCACCAGAACCTTTTGGCCTCGCTGGATCCGTCCCTTATCACGGAGACCTTGAAGGGCAGAGATTGCCGCCACAGGTACGGCTGCTGCGTCCTCAAACGATAGGTTGGCCGGCTTCAGCGCCAATCTATCTTCAATAGCACACGCATACTCGGCAAAGGCCCCACGGCATCCGCCGAACACCTCGTCGCCTGGTTTGAACTGCGTTACACTCCTGCCCACGGCTTCAACCTGGCCGGCCACATCAACGCCGGGTCGTGTGAGCTTGGGTTTGCGCAGCCCCCCGATCATGAGGCGCACAAACACCGGCTTTCCCCTCATAAGCCTCCAGTCAAGCGGGTTGACGGAAGCCGCGCGAACTTTTATCAAAACCTCATGGTCCCCAACGGCAGGCTTTTCAATCTCTTCACATTTAAGAACTTCGGGCGAACCGTAGTTGTGATAAACAATGGCTTTCATGAATTTCGTCCAACAAGGCTGACTCTAGTGAGCAATAACCTGATCAGGCGGCTGGGTCGTCTAATGGTTGAACCTTCGTACCCTTAATCAAAAAGCTATAAGACAACCGACCCTTCCCCAACGGCCTCAGGCACCGTCGCGAGCCGCCAGCGCGGCATTATCAGACCGACTCCTTGGTTCCGCTGGTTGGCGCTCCAAAGCCGCCGCAACGAGAGCGCCAACTCTGGCGGAACTTCTCGCGCTCCTCGGGCGTCATCCGCTCCCAGCGCTCGTCCATGCGCTGGTCTATTCTCTGGTCGATTCGCCGCCGCATATTGGAGCGTTGACGGCCATGACTACCCAAGCCTCCGAACAGAATCCGGCAGAGAGCCAGCAGTCCGACCGCCTGCCAGAAGGTAATTTGCCGCCAACCGAACAGCGTCGGCAGCAGCCAGTTCCACAGATGCATGACCAGTTCGCCGCCAAGCCAGATGAAAAGCGCGATCCCGAGTAGCGCTAGTGGGGCCAGAAAAATCCATTTCTTTTTCATGTTGTGTTCCTCATTTCTTCCTAAACTCGTCGTGAATGCTCTGTAATCGTTCGCGCAGATGAAGCACCGCGTAGCGTTTGCGCGAGAGCAGGGTGTTGACGCTGACGCCGCTTTCTGCCGACAACTCTTTGAAGCTGTACCCCTCGAGTTCGTGAGCGACGAATACTTCACGCTGCTCGTCGGGCAGTTCGCCGAGCGCAAATTCCAATTCATCAAGAAGCACATTGCGGAAGTAGAGCGCTTCCGGCCCGGCATCGGGCGATGGCAAAAGATCTTCGATCTGCAGCACCTCGCCGTCTTCGTCTACGACCGCTGCGTCGCTGAAGGTCTCTGGCTTCTTCTTGCGGAAAAGGTCCGTGATTCGATTCCGCGCGACGCGAAAGAGCCAGCCGGTCACGTGCTCGATCGGCATCAGCAGGCGATTGGCTTCTACCAGTTCGGAGAAGACCTCCTGCACGATGTCCTCGGCGTCGGAGGGATCGGGCACCCGCCGCCGGATGAAATTACGCAGCCGGGATCGCTCTTCCACGATGATTTCGGAGATTTGACGGTCTCGCTCGGTCATCGAGGTGCTGCTCGACGGCTCACCCATCCATTCCTGTAGACGAATGGCGGCCGCAAATATTGTAAAGGTTTGAATCGGCGAAACGGAGGTAGGCGCCGCGGTTATGCGAAACGAAAAAACTCGTACAAGACTGCACAGATTGCGGCGGGACAGGCTTTTCAATCGCTTCCCACCTGAGAATATCGAGTGAGCCATAGTTGGAATAGATGATGGCTTTCATGTGGTCACTCTTCCTACTGCTGTCCCCGGCTATGTCTTGCGGAAGGAGAGGTCGAAGGCTAAGTTCGTAGCGAGTAAACATCGCCTCCGCGCGACTTCGACTTTCCCTTGTATGCATTTGTGATGCGAACTCGGAATAGCCAGAAAATCATCAATATCAGTGGCAGGAAAGCCGGAATAAAAAGTACGTTTGTTTTTCGTAATGCCGCGGGGAATACTTGTTGCTGCCCCAGGAAAAAGGACCCCGCAGCGATGAACAGCGCAAAGCACATGCGCCGAAGATGCCGCGCGATACGTTGTGTGCCGGAAACCCCGCCGCGCACGAGCATGCGAACGTCGCCCGCGGCAAAAAGCAGCGCCACGGAAGCAAAGGTGAAGTACGCCCCCGCGGGATATCCACCCTTTGACCCCGTCTGGCTATCCGCCGCTTCGATGCCATAGATCGCGAGGGCAGCTCCGACCGCCAATGGCACCATAAGAGCCCCCAAATCGAAAATCCCCGTTTCCCCGTCTCTGCGCCTGGCCGTCCACCATGCCGTTACCACCAGATAGAACGTTAGAATGCCCATTAGGCCATTCAAAATTTGGTGTTTCATGAACCCCAGGTACGCTCCGCTGGCGGCCAGGCCTAGCATGGCTATGACAAATACGTTTCCAGCCACGCGGTGCCGGTGGGAACCTTTGCGAAATGACATTGCTGCGGTACCAGACAGCATCCCTAAGGTCCCGGCGCAAATATGAAAAACCAATGCAGGCGAAAGCGACATTTCTCCGTCCTTTGGTTACGCTAGCGTCCTTCGTTTCTCCTTATGCGAAAGATTGAATCAAGACTGCATGCAAATCAGATCGGCTCCCGATAGCGGCGCAGCCGGACCGCTGCGGCGAGAAATGCCGCGGCGATTGCCAGGCCGTGCTGCCGGCCACGTCCCCCGGCCTTCGATCACGACTTGGTCGCCGCCTGGGCTCCGAAGAGCAGCTAACCATTACTGTAGCGGACGGGCCGCAAGGTCCGCCCGCTAGAAATAGAAAGTAATTTCGAGGAGATTCTCGTCGGGATCGCTGAAGTAGATGGATTGCGCCATGCCGTGGTCAATAGGCCCGTGAAACGGAATTCCGAGCGATCGCAGGTGCTCCTGCGCCGTCGCAAAACCTTTCTGGTCGGTCAGCCACGCCACCCGGTGCCACCCCGCTCGCTCGGCCTTTGCCTTACTATCACCGCGAAACAGGGCTAGCTTCGTGCCGCCCGCGCCAATCATCACCGGCTCCGGGTCCCACCGCGCCGTCTCTTTCAAACCGAGCGCGCGTTCGTACCATTCCTTGGCTCGCGCGATATCGTTGACGAAAATCTCCACATGGTCTATCTGCCGGACTGAGAAGCTCATGGACAACTCCTGGTCCCCGCATCCGGGACGATTTTTTCACGATCATCCTGTAACCAAGAATGGTCAAGGCGCGTCTCAAAATCAATCGAGTGTTGGCCTTCCATTTTTTTGGGGGCGGGTTCTTGGCTGGCGTTGTTGAGCGTAACTGGGCAGGCAGCCGCGCAGAGCACGAATGCCTGCCTCTGTATTCCGCAGGCCAAGCGCGGAAGCTTGCCCCTTCTGTACGCGACTAGAAATGAAATTTCAAGCTGCCGCCCACCGTGCGTGATGGCGCGTACTGGATGGGAATCTCTTCGCTCTCTTTCGCGATTTGATAAATGCTGTTGCCGACGTTGGTGATGTCGAATTCCAGATCCAGAGAGCGCGGCTCGGTTTTCCAGAGCGTCAGTCCGGTCGCGAGGTCGGCGGTGAAATGCTGCGGCAGCCGCGGGCCGTGTTCAACGATGGTGCCGCTGCCGTAGCGCATCGCGCTACCAGCCCAGAATCCGCGCCACTGGTTGTGATAAAAAATCTGCGCCGTCCCGGTGTGCGTCTGATCAAACGCGGGAATAATTTTTTCGCCCGCAACCAGCGGTTCGTCGCCAGCGAAGCCTCCGGTGATCGGGCCATAGAAATAGGTTTTCGCCAGCGCGTACTGAAATCGTCCGGAAATTCCGAAGCGTTCCAATTGGCGCATGTTCGCGACGAGCTCGATGCCCTTTGAACGAGCAGCATCGAAATTGATGGGCACAAAAATCCGCGAGATTGAAATTTCGTGGTTTTCGAAACTGTCCCGTCCGGTGTGCAGATACGCATTCAGCTCCAGACTCACGCGCGGCACAACTTCCTGCGACCAGCCCACTTCAAAGTAGTGCTGCGCGTATGGACGCACGTTGCCGACGCGCTGCCCCGGATCGACGGCGTTGTTGCCGATGAAGCTGGCGAGCAGCGAGTACTCGATCGGCGGCGGTGAGAACAACCGATTGTACGCCGCGTGAATCACCGATTTGGTTTTTGTCAGGTGGTACGCCAGGCCAACGCGCGGGCTGGCTTGCTGGTCCGGGTCCACTAAATCAAAGTGATCGTAGCGAAGGCCGAGATCGACGGTCAGGTTCCGAATGGGCGAAAAATGGTCTTGCACATAGAAGCTGGCCTGCCCGCCTTTGCCCCAACCCTGGAACGACGGGAAAACATCCGGGTCGCCGCGGCCGTCGAAGAAAAAACTTTCGCCTTCGCGCAGGCGGACGAAGTCGATCCCCGCTTTGAAGAAATGCCCGCGCCAGGAATGTGAAAGGTCGCTCTTGATTCCCAGGGTGAACGCCGAGCGCGACGCCGAGGAAAGCGGCGTGTCCGGGTCACTGGTCGGCAAAACCTGGTCGGAGCTGGTGCGTTCGTAGATGGAAGTGTGAAGCAGAGTCTGCGGAGAAAACGTGTGCAGCCAGCCGAGTATTGCGGTGTACTGGCGAAGGTGCCGCTGCGCGTCACGGCCAGCCTCCTGGTCTTCGGTGATATTGGGCTGCTGAAAATTCGTGCCGGAGCCCATCAGCAATAATTTGATCCAGTCGCTGTTTCCGGCGCGCCAGTCAAATTGCGCTGTGGCGCGCGAGCCTTTGCCAAAGTCAAAAAGCTGTTTCGGCTCGGGAGGATCGAGGTAGCGGCCGGACGTAAATCCATCGACGAAGAAATAGTAGCCGAGCCTGCCGGCTTGCCCTCCGTAGTCCGCATTAAAGTCGTAATTCTCTACTGTCGCTCCCCGAAAATTCACGTCCCCGTGTCCGCCAAGATCGGCGCCGGATCGCGTCGTGATGTCCAGCACGCCGCCGAAACGGTTGCCATATTCGGGCGTGAATCCTCCGGTCATGAGGTCCACCGTTTCGAAAATTTGCGGGCTCACGCCGGGAGAAAATTGCGGTTGAGCGTTATCCAGGAACGAGACTCCGTTCAGAAATTCGTGCAGAGAGAATTCGGTGCCGCGCACGGCTAGGAAATTGTCGTGGCTGTCGCTTGCGCCGGGCATCAGATTGTTGACCAAATCGTTGGTGCTCTCGATCAGGGGTTCGGGCAGCCGCTCGAGATCCTGCCGCGTAAACGTGTAAGAGCTCCCCGTTTTTTCAGGATCAATGGTCAGGTAGCTGGACTGAACTTCGACTTTTTGCCGCAGTGTTTCTTTCGCTTGCAGTTCGATGTTCAGCGAAATCGGCTGGCGCGGGCGCAGCACGAATTCGTAGGTACCTTTGAAGTAGTTCGCAGCTTCGGCGTGCAGCGTACCGGCGCCGGCTTCCACCCCTGAGAAACGAAACTTTCCATCGCTGTCCGAGACCGTGGTGAGAGCAGTTCCGCCGTCTTGATGTTGCAGCGAGACAGTTGCATTCGGCACTGGGCGGCCCGCACTGTCATGCACCGTGCCTTCGATAGCTGTTTGGGCGTAGGCCGAGCCAGAGACGAGGAGGAATAGACAAAGGATACGCAAGGAGTTGGAGAGCATGTTGGGAGAGCCTCCGTGATGACCATCCCGGTCCCGTGCGGGCAGGACGCGCGCGAAAGGCGGTAGTCTACCACAAGCTGATATGCTTCCTCTGGACTGTGACGACCGGTCATTATGAGTAGGACTGACAACCGCAATTCCGACGCCGCCTGGAACTATCACGAAGCAACAAAACATTCCTACAACAGCATCCGCACCAACACCCATTTCATGGACTGGAGCAACCAGCCGCTGCCATTCAAGATTTATCCGACGCTGGAGCCGATGCGCTTGCCGGGCGAAGTGCGCCAGAGCGAGGTCGCGGCGCTTTCGGCAATCGCTGAGAGAGTACCTGCCCAGACCAACGCATCTCCGGATCTGGAGGCGGTGGCGCAGTTGCTGTACCTTTCCGCGGGTATCACTCGAAGGAGGACATATTCCGGGGGCGAAATTTATTTTCGGGCTGCTGCCTGTACAGGGGCGCTCTACGAAGTTGAGCTTTATCTGGTTTGCGGCGAGCTGGGCGGCTTGGAGGCCGGCGTCTATCATTTCGGTCCTGCAGAGTTTGGCTTGCGCAAGCTGCGCGCCGGGGATTATCGCGGCGCCCTGGTGGATGCTACGGGTAGTGAAGCGGCCATCGCCCATGCGCCGCTCACCCTCATTTGTACTTGCACGTACTGGCGCAACGCATGGAAGTATCAGGCTCGCACGTATCGGCATTTCGGCTGGGACAATGGAACGCTGCTCGCAAACTTGCTCGCGGTGGCCACGGCTCTGGGCCTGCCGGCTAAAGTGGTGTGCGGCTTCCTAGACGCGAGCGTTAACCGCCTGCTGGATGTGGATACCCGGCATGAAGTGGCTTTTTCGCTGGTGGCTCTCGGCCACGCCGCAGATCTCCCGCCGCAAGAGCCTACAGAAACCTCTCCGCTTTCTCTCGAAACCGTGCCGCTCTCGCAGCGCGAGGTGGACTATCCGCTGATGCGGGAGATGCACGCGGCGTCTTCGCTCGATTCGAAAGAAGAAGTGGAGGAGTGGCGCGGCCGCACTCCGATGACAGATTTCCCGCCGCCCGCCGAGCCAATTGTTTCGCTGAAGCCTTTGTCCGATGCGGAAATGCCGCGCGACCCGATCGAGCAGGTCATTCAGCGGCGCGGCTCCAGTCGAAAGTTTGAGCGGAGTCCGATCACCCTGGCACATCTTTCCACGATGCTGGACCGCGCGACCCGCGGCGTGCCGGCGGATTTTCTCGATCCACCAGGAGCGCAGCTCAATGACCTCTACCTGATTGTTCATGCGGTCGAGGGGCTTT
>Ga0137394_10003421_pt1 | contig 11907 bp, 9 predicted proteins | sample czobulk116metaG_FD_108278 | JGI IMG/M metagenome (GOLD analysis project Ga0137394, IMG submission 108278) | Vadose zone soil microbial communities from Angelo Coast Range Reserve, California, USA - czobulk1.16 metaG | ecosystem: Environmental > Terrestrial > Soil > Vadose zone | place: USA... | reverse complement strand
CACTCTTTCCGAGCGGTCTAAACCAGGGCGCATTGGGTGTAGGCGTCAATCAGTTCCAGGGCGCTGGGGGCGTCGGCAGTGCAGGAGGTATCAGCGGCGGCGGCGGAGCTGTACAGATTCCACAGGTGGGGACATTTGATCCGTCCGTCAGCATCAATTTCAGCCTGGATCGGACTTCGTCACCGTTGAATACGCTGCAGGTGGCCGGCGTGCCACAGGTATCGACGACCTCTACTGCATTCAGCGGCAGTTATACGCAACTGTTTCCGACGGGAACAAGCTTTACATACAACCTGAACGGCATCCGGCAAAACTCGACGCAGCAGTTTCTGCTCTATAACCCTGCCATCATCAGCCGTTTTACGGTCGGTATCAACCAGCCGCTACTGGAAGGGCGCGGTTATTTGCCCAACAAGCGATTCATCATGGTGGCTGCCAACAATCTGCGAACGTCCGACGAAATCTTGCGCGCGCAGGTCACAGGAGCAGTTGTTCAAGTGGAGAATGCCTACTGGAATCTGGCGGCGGCAAATGAAGAGGTACTGGCCGCGCAGCGGAATTTGGACGTTGCCGAGCGTCTGGACAAGGACACGAAAGCCAGACTGGAAATCGGTACGGTGGCCCGAATCGAACTGGCGACTACCGGATCGGCCGTTGCAGCTGCGAAACGCGACCTGATTGTGGCGCAAACCGACTTTCAACTTCAGGAAGCTCAGTTTAAAAAGCTTTTGAGCAAGAAAATTGATCCCGAATTGGATGCGGCCGGCATCGAGACACTTGACGAGCTGCCCGAACCAAGCGAACGGGATTTGCCGGAGCTGAATACGGCCCTGGCTGCTGCTCTCGAAGGACGGCCTGAACTCCGGATTACGCAGCAGGATCTTGCAAACCAGGACATCAGCGCACGCTTCACCCGCAATGGTTTGCTGCCGAATTTAAGCGCCTTCAGCCTCTTCGCGGGCGCTGGACTGGCCGGCGATAACGCCAAGGTTGCCACCGGGGCTGGGAAATCGTTGTTCCAGGACTTCTCCGCGGAATACCCGGAATATGCCAGCGGACTGAGTATGGTGATTCCGCTCCGAAACCGGGCCGCGCAGGCCGACAACTTGCGGGCGCGTCTGGAACAACAGCAGCTCGAAGTTGGCATGCAACGGTTGAAGCAGCAGATCGAGTTGGAAGTGCGCCAGTCCATAGTCAGCCTGACACAAGGCAAGGCGCAAGTCGAAGCCGCGAATGAGGCGCTGAAGCTTGCGGGACAGGTACTGGATGCCGAGCAGTCAAAGCTCGAATCCGGAGTTTCCACAACCTACAACGTGATCCTGCGCCAACGGGATCTTGCCACGGCCCGCGGGGCGCAGATTTCCGCAGCCGTGGCCTACGCAGAGGCGTTGGTGGATATTCATCGGGCGACCGGGGCGACACTCAAAGAAAACGGCATCGAACTCAACGACGTGCTCACCGGCGAAATCACGAAAAACCCGACGCCTCCATTCCAATCGCTCCAGAAGTCGAGCACAGAAGCAAGGTGATGCGTCGCAGCGGAATAGCCACAAAAAGGCACATAAGGCACAAAAGTGTTCTCTGCTTCTTGTGCTTCTTGTGCTTTTTGTGCCTTTTTGTAGCTAATTTCCCCTTATTCGCCGAGGAACCACAGGCGGCCGGAAGTGAGCGGAACCCGTCCACAGTGGACCTCGAACTGTTGAGCCGCGGGAGGCCTATTTCTCCGTTCATCTGGAACGGTTTCAGGCAGATGCCTCTTCCGCCGGTGAACCCCGGAAATGGACCGAAGGTTTCCAGCCAGATCCAGCAGGGAAAACTCGCGCTGTCTGTTTCCGAATTTGTGAAGCTGGTTGTCGAGAACAATCTGACGTTGCAAGCTGCCCGATACAATTATCTCATCTCCCAGGTGGACTTGCTCCGCGCGCGATCCGGCCAGGCGGCGCGCGGAGTGCCTGGAGTGCCTGTTCCGGGCGCTTTGTTTGCAGGAGCGATTGGAGCGGGGGTGGGAAACACCGGCAACGTCTCATCAAACGGAACAGGCGGGACGTCGATCTCGGGATCAGCCAGGCAGCTGTTTCCCGGGGCGCGCGGCACAGCCGAGCCGACTCTGTTGATCAACATGAGCTGGGATCGCGTCGTGAACCCGTTGAATTCGTTGCGGGTGGCGGGAACTTCCACGGTGGCAATTCCCTCCGCGGTTCTGCAGACGCGATGGGCGCAGGAGCTCCCGTTTGGGACCAGCTACTCCATTGATTTCAACATGCAGCGCCAAACGACAACGCAAAAAAATATTCGCTACAATCCTGCTTACACGTCATTTTTCGGCATGCATGTTTACCATCCTTTGATGAACGGCGCCGGGCGGGCGTTTACACACCGGTTTGTGAGCCTTGCCGAGAATGATCGGCGGTTCGCTTACATATCATTCGCGGGCGCCCTGAGTAATACGAATTCCGGCGCCGCCAATGCCTACTGGGACTTTGTCGGCTTCCGGGAAAGACAACGAGTCGCCGAGCAGGCGGTGGCACTGGCCGAAAAGGTGTATCAATCGACCCAGCAACGGATAGAGATCGGCGTGCTGGCTCCCACCGAATTGGTCACAGCCGCGTCACAGGTGGCGGCGAGCCGGCGCGACTTGATCCTTGCGCAAACCAATACCCAACTACAGGAGGTAAGGCTTAAGGGTCTCATTACCAAAGCGATTGGTCCGGAGATCGCCGCAATATCGTTCGAACCGACCGATACGCTCGCCGGAGAGATGGACATTACGTTTCCACCCCTCGATGAGGTGGTGAGGAACGCAATGCGCAAGCCGGGTATACAGGAGGCGGAAATCTCCGTCGAAAACCACCGGATTGCGGAGAATTTCACGCGCAGCAACCTGCGCCCCACGTTCAGCGTCTTCGGGGAGTTCAACAGTCACGCATTGGCGCCGGGCTTGAGCGGGATGTTTGGGCGGATGTGGCGATATGACGAGCCGGAATATGGGATCGGATTCTCATTAAGTTTTTCCGTGAAGAATCGGGCCGCTCAGGCGGACAATCTGCGGGCGCGCCTCGAACTGCAACAGGCGCAGGTCGTGCTCGACCAGACGAAAGCCAACGTAGCCTTACAGGTTCGGACGCAAATGACGAATCTGGCTCCCGCCCGGTCGCAGGTGGAGGCGGCCGTAAGGGCAGTGGCTGCGAGCCAGGAAACAGCCGATGCGGAACAGGTCCGGTGGACTTCGGGATATTCAAGTCTGGATAAGGTGTATCAGACGCAAATGGACCTGGTGCGCGCTCAAATCGCGGAGATCCAGTCGCGCGTGAATTATGCCAAGGCTGTCGTCACGGCGGAGGGGGCGGCCGGAACCTTCAACCCCAGATACGGCATCGTGTTCGAGGAGGCGCTCAAGGGCGATCTCTGGAAAGGTCCTGCGCTGAGGTAGCACGGGAAATTGCCCAATTGACAGATGTGCTACTATCAGCGACAGTTTCGGGTTTTCGGGGATTTTCTTAGTGGAGAGGATTTCACTTAGCGCCTTTTTTCCTGCGTACAACGATCAACACACCATTGAAGGCATCGTGCGCACCGCGGCCGAAGAGATGCACAAGGTGACCGATGACTTCGAAGTGTTGGTGGTCGATGACGGAAGCAAAGACGAGACCGGCGCCATTCTGGATCGGCTTGCCACCGAATTACCCTACCTGCGAGTGATTCATCACGAGCGAAATCTCGGCTACGGAGCGGCGCTGATTTCCGGTTTCAAGAGCGTGAAGAAAGATCTTATCTTTTATACGGACGGCGATGGCCAGTACGACGTCCGCGAACTGCACAATCTGCTGGCCGAACTCGCGCCCAACATTGATCTCGTCAACGGTTACAAAGTCAAACGAGCCGACGCCTGGTATCGCATTTGGATCGGCGCGGCATACCGCCGCGCAATGCGGTGGGTGTTTCGCCTGTCGATTCGCGACGTCGATTGCGATTTTCGGCTTTTCCGCCGTTACGTGTTCGATACGATCTCCCTCGAGTCCAGAAGTGGCGTCATTTGCGTTGAAATGGCCAAAAAATTCGAACTAGCGGGATTTCGAATGGTCGAGATTCCGGTTAGTCATTATCCTCGGGTGTATGGCCGAAGTGAGTTCTTCCGAGTTCGGCACCTCGTACATACTTTCCGTGGACTATTGAAGGTCTGGTGGACGCTGGTCATTTGGCGCAGATTGCCCTTATGGATGAGTATCGCGGCGAAAAAGTCCTAATCACGGGCGGCCTGGGCTTCATCGGCAGCAACCTGGCAATACGTCTGGTCGAGATCGGGGCCTCTGTCAGCATCATCGATTCTCTGTATCCCACCTGCGGCGCCAATTACTTCAATGTTGAAACCATTCGCAAGAATGTCGAGATCGTCGAAGGTGACGCGGCTGACCTCTTGCTGATGCGCAGGCTCGTTCGCGATAAGAAGTATGTCTTCAATCTTGCTGGCCATGTCAGTCACATCGAATCGATGGAAGATCCGTTTTCCGATCTGCATATGAATGCGCTTGCCCCACTCTCGGTTCTCGAAGCGTGCAGGCAGGAGAATCGAGCGGCGCATGTGGTTTACGCCGGAACCAGGCAGTCTTATGGGCGGCCTGCCAGTTTGCCGCTTGTCGAAACACAGCTTCTCAAACCAGTCGATGTGAACGGCGTCAGCAAAATGGCCGGCGAATGGTTCCATATCGTCTACAGCCAGGCGCATGGGATTTCAGCAGTCTCGCTCAGGCTCATCAATACGTATGGGCCGCGACAGCTGGTTAAACATCCGCGCCAGGGCTTCGTCGGCTGGTTTATCAAACAGGCGATTGACGGCGAAGAAATCCAGCTCTTCGGGGACGGCCAGCAATTGCGGGGATTCAACTACGTTGATGACGTGGTCGACGCCCTGCTGATCGCCGGCACGAACGAAAGTGTCCGTGGCGACTATTTCAATCTCGGGGGAGACAGGCCTGTAACCCTGGAAGCTTTTGTTCAACTCCTGCTGCGGATCACCAGCCACGGCTCTTACCGAATTGTCCCGTTTCCCGCGGATAAGAAGGCCATCGACATCGGCAGCGTTTACACTTCAGCCGAGAAATTCAATGCGGCGACAGGCTGGAAACCGCGCGTGACGCTCGCAGAAGGATTGGCACGGACCGTCGAATATTACCGCCTCCGGCGCACCCACTACTGGTAACCTCCCACGCATGCGCGCAGAAGATTTCGAGCTTCTCTATCGACTCGAAGAAACGTACTGGTGGTTTGTCGCCATGCGCCGGATCACCGACACGATTGCAGCGCGCGAGCTCGCCAGGTTCAATCTGAGAATTCTCGATGCCGGATGCGGCACAGGGTTCAATCTTGGCTACTACACCGCGGCGAACTCGCACGATGTGTACGGCCTCGATATCGCTGCCGCCGCGCTCGAGCACGTGCGCAGGCGCGGCTTTCGCAAAGTGACGCAAGCATCGATAACCGATATTCCTTTCCGGTCTGAAACGTTCGATCTGGTTTTCTCGTTCGAGGTCGTTACACAGACTCCATACGATGCGCACGACGCAGCGCTCCGAGAAATGCGCCGCGTCCTCAAGCCGGGTGGCCATCTTTTTATTCGGGTCCCCGCCTTCATGTGGCTGTGGTCTTCGCACGACGACGAGTTGCAGGTGCGCTACCGGTATACGCGAGATGCACTTGCAAAACGGTTGGAGCAATGCGGATTTACTCTCGAATGGACAAGCTACGCGAATGGTCTACTGTTTCCGGTCATACTCATGCGAAGGTTTTTGAAGCGCGTTGGCATCGGCGGGGGAACCGACGTGAAGCCGCTGCCGGCGGGGCTGGGATGGTTGGATAACGTGTTTCGCGGGATCCTTTCGCGTGAGGCGTTGTGGTTCAAGTCGGAGAAAAAGCTACCGTTCGGGCTGTCGCTGATCTGCTATGCGAGGAAGGACGAAATGTAGATGTCAAATCAACATTGCGATACAAATGACCATTGACCATTTCTGCAGAAATCGTCAATTGTCAATGGTCATTTGAAGAACCCCCGAACCCCATCGATCACGCGGTCCACATCCACGTCCGACAGGAATGCATGCATCGGCAGGCTCACCACGCGCGAGCACAGCCGATCCGCGTTTGGGCACGGGGCCGGACCGAATTCGGCGAACGCCTTTTGACGATGTAGCGGGACGGGGTAATGAATCAGGGCTGGAACGTCGCATCCGGCAAGATGCGCGCGAAGCTCGTCACGCTCCGGAGTCGTAATAACGAACAAGTGGTAATTGCTCTTGCCTGTCTCAGCCTGCATACCGAGCGGCAACTCGCGAAACGCTTCTCGATAGCGGGCCGCAATCGCACGGCGGCGCCGGTTCCAGTCATCGAGTCTCTTGAAGTTGACGCGGAGAATCGCCGCATGGAGTTCATCCAGACGACTATTCTCACCGAGAATCTCCGATGAGTAATTCTCCCGCTGGCCGTAGTTCCGCAGCATGCGCGACTTCTCCGCGATTGTCACGTCTGACGTCACAAGCATTCCGCCATCCCCATAAGTTCCAAGGTTCTTCGTAGGATAGAAACTGAACGCGGCCGCGCGGCCAAACGAACCGCATCGTCCCCAGGCCGCATCACTGCCATGCGCCTGCGCGGCATCTTCGATTATGGGAAGCCCGGCCCTCGAGACCTCTTTCAGGCGGGCGGGCATTCCGTACAGATGCACAGGAATGACTGCTTTGCTTCGCGAAGTCTTCCTCTCCAGGCACTGTTCCGGAATGATATTGAAATCATCCAAAGAAATATCAACGAAGACCGGCTTCGCACCTATCGACGTCACCGCCATGGCCGTTGCGGCCGCGCTCACAGCGGGGACCAGAACCTCGTCGCCTGGGCGCACAGGTATGGCTCGCAAACCAATCGAGAGCGCTTCGGTCCCCGAACCTACACCGATGCCGTTCGCCACTCCGCAGTAGCGAGCAAATTCGTCCTCAAACGTCTGAACAGAAGGACCGAGAATATACCGGCCGGCGGAAAGCACTCGCTGGATCGCATCATCAATATCATCGCGCAGCGATTCGTATCTCAGTCGAACATCGTTGAAGTCCATGGTCAGGGTTCAGGCACGATTGTAACGCCGTCAATGGTATAGGGAAGCGATTCGCGAGTGATGTCGGAGTAGAAGACATATTTCCCGCCCATCAGTTTTTGCGACGCCGCAAGTTGCTTGTGAAACGCACTATCCGGCTCGATCAACCACAGAACGCGCCCCTCGCGAAAGATGGGAATTTCGAGCGGTGCCGTATCTCGCGCCTCCAGCACCAGGTCGCGCCGGATATGTTCCACACGTTTTGGTACCGTGTTGTTGTAGAGAATCCAAAAGTCCATCTCTGGAAGGTAGTAACGGCCAATTCGCCAATTCATGAACCATTGATCCACAGGCGTATTTGTGGAAATGATGATGCTGGGACGATCTTTGGGAGTGAATTCTTCGATTTCCTTTAGTGTTGTCCGCGTGATGTCGTCCAACCCTCGCACCATACCAAGCGATGCCTCGAAAGATCCAAAGAGGACCGCATTCTTAATTGAAGGTGTCCGGGTGGGTGTATTGACGGCACCAGCCGGCAGCGGAAACAAATCCAGAAAAACCATCGCATTCACCAGGACTGCTGCACCAAGAGCGAACTCTCTCGCGGGAATCAGGGACACCACGTATCCCCCAAGCACGCACAGCGCAGCTACCGAAAACAATGTGTGGCCTGGCGCATCAACGTGTACCAGCGCCTGGATGAAGAGTCCCGGAACCAGCCAGATGAAAAAGAAACCCGCGGTTGAAAAGCTCTTCAATCGAGGAGAGGCGTTGAAAAACCAAAACGGAATAACCCAGATCCAGCCGACCACGGCCAATCCATTCCATATGACCAGCCTGTTAATTTGCCTGACCCAGGAAACAATCGAAGAGCCGAACACGACCGATCCCTGCCCAGACTGTTCGACGGCATAGCCGAGCATAACGGTCCTGAAGTTTTGAATACCGCCCATCGCAATCAGGAGCGCACCGGTCCAGACACATACAACGGCCAGCAGCAGAATCGATGCCTGCATTACAGTCCGCCAGGACTTCGTGCCGGCCCACGACGACAAGAACCAGAGTGGAAACAGGAACGCGAGGAGATCCGGACGGAAACCGCTTCCCACGCCGAGTGCAACCGCGCCCCAGCAGGCAAATCTCTTTTCGCCATTCCAGCACCGCCAACAGCAATAAGCCGTGAGAAGGGAAAACAGAGCGAGGTGGGGACGAAGCGGCCCATCGAGGCTTGAATGCCAGAAGACCGGATTGACCAGGAGGAGAAAGGCTCCCGCCGCTCCGGCCCATGGTGAGAACATTCTGCCGGCGAGAGCATAGGCGGCACATAATGACGCCCCGCTTACAAGCAGCGAAATCACAAAGAACGTTCGCCCGGCATCCCCGAAGATGGTATTCACCATTCGAGCAAAGAAAACAAAAAACGGATAACCCGGCGGCTGCGGCTGATGAATCCGCGGATCAAACTTTTCGAGAGAAAACGCGAGGTTGACGTTATCGATCGATAAATAACCTCCCATTGCCGGAATCCGCGTCAACAGAAACAGCGCAAAAAGGACAATCCAAAAAAACCTCTGATCTTTCCCGGCATCCATCATCATTGCCCGGCCGTTGGCGGATGGGCCGGCGCAACGAAAACGAAAATCAGGACGAGTCCTGCAACACGCCGCATATGATTCCTCCAATAACGCGATGAGCACATCACAGGCAAACTTTGAATGTCAAGTTCTCTGCTCTTGCTTAGCTAATGCGGCTTAGCTAATAATACACGCATGTCGAAGATTCACTCCGTCCACGAGGCGAAAACCAACCTCTCTCGCCTTCTCGAGCGTGCGTGCGCCGGCGAAGAAATAATCATCGCCCGTGGAAAGATACCCGTTGCCAGGCTGGTGCCTATTGAATCCCTTGTCCCTCGCCGCCAGTTTGGCGCAATGAAAGGCCGCGCGCGAGTTACCGGGGCATTTTTTGAACCGCTGCCGGATGACGAATTGGCCGTCTGGGGTTAGTGATCTGCGCGTTCTTCTTGATACTCATACTTTCCTTTGGTGGCTTGATGGTGACCGCCGTTTACCACTGCGGCCGCGCCGGACCATTGCAGATGAAGCCAATGCTATCCTGGTGAGCGCCGCCTCGGCATGGGAAATCAGCACGAAAGTCCGGCTCGGCAAGTTACCCGGCGCCGGCGAGGTTGCGGCCAATCTTACTGCCTGCATCACAGGTCAGCAGTTCGAGAGTCTCGATATCACCGTTCTACACGCACAACGCGCGGGCCGGCTTCCCGGGACGCACCGCGATCCTTTTGATCGCATGCTTGCTGCCCAGGCGCAAATTGAGGACCTTCCTATCATCTCGAATGATCGGGTCTTCGACGACTACGGTGTGACCCGAATCTGGTAGCGCTAAGGATAAGACTGAGGGATTCACGCTTCGCAATCCGGAACAATTGAACTAACGGCTCTTAACTTCCTGTATTGCGCATAACGCTTTCGCATTTTCCTATCTTCAATCGCGGCAACGGCCTTGGTTTTCAACGGCGAAATCGGCAAACCTAATGCGCGAAGCGCACAGACGCCCGCGCCGCGCAACGACGCGAGGCCGGGTTGTGCGGGCATCCAGACCGCTGCGTCAACCACTGCAGCCAGAATGGGCGCCGCAAGTGGATGGAGGAATCCGTTTCCGGAAAGGACAATGTCCGATGGCTTTATCCCGGAAGTGTTCTGAACAATATCGACGAAATGAGCGAGATTAAACACCACACCTTCCAGAATTGATCGCGATAAATCGGCTGCGGTATGCCGCGCCGTCAAGCCATGCCACGAGCCCGTCAATTGTGGATTCCAATCCGGAGATCGCTCGCCGTGAAGCAGCGGGATGAAGATAGGAGGGTCAACGGAGAGATCGGCGTCTTTTAAAACGCCGAATATGGAGCGGCCCCAATCGAGGACGTTTCCGCCATTGCTGCCGGCACAGCCGAGCAGATAAATACCCTCGGCGGCCCTGTAGCAGAACGTTCCCGAAGACGAATTCACAACGGCCCTCGAAAGGGTCTGGCGAGCAACGGCCGACGTTCCCAGCGTAACCGAGAGTCGGGCCGGCGTTTCACACTCGGACCCGATGTTCGCCAGAAAACCATCCCCCGATCCATTGATGATTGCAACGTTTTCAGGCAATCCGAATTCACCAGCCGCCTCAACCGTGATGCGACCGATGACGTCCGTGCGGCCGCGAACGGCCGGTAGCTGCTTTTCGCTCATGCCGATCAGATTCAATAATTCCAAATCCCACGATCCGTCGAGAATGTTGTATAAGCCGGATGCCGATGCCATCCCGTCGTCTTCAACCCACAGGTCCGTCAACCCATGCAACAAAACCGATTTGATCGAAACAGCGCGCACTGCCTTCGCCAGCAGACTGCTATTACTCAGATGCAGGGCGGCCAATTTGAACACCGGAAACATCGGGTGATACCGGCATCCCGTGCGGGCATAAAATCTTTCGCCCATCCGCGCCTGAACATATTGCACGCCATCCTCGCCGTGGCTATCGAGCCAGGTGAAGACAGGCGTAAGCGGCAGGCTGCCGCTGTCCAGCAAAACAAAATTGTGCATGAAACTGCCGATTGAAACGGCAGCAATCGGCTGGCTTCCGTTCGCGACATTCAATTCGGTGATCAAGTGCTTGAATTGGCCGGTTATCGTATCGAGAGCAAGCGTGGCCGCCGGTTTCCAGCGCCCTTCAACCACTCGGATCGGTTCGAGCCTGGAATCCAGCACCGCCGCTGAAATGCCTCCGGAGGAAATATCAAAGCACAGAAGACTCATGGTTGCTTCGAAACTCCGCCGCGCATCATAGTCTTTTCACTTCATGGCCCCCGAATTTGTTGCGCATGACGGCGAGCAATTTGTCCTGGAAGGAATTGTTGTCACGGGAGCGCAACCGCTCGAATAGTGAAAGCGTGATGACCGGCAACGAAAGGTTCTGTTCGATGGCTTCGGCTATCGTCCAGCGGCCCTCGCCAGAATCCGCCACCTCGGGCCGAATGTTTTCCAGGGTCGTGTCTTCGGCCAGCGCTTCTGCGGTAAGGTCGAGCAGCCAGGAACGGATAACGCTTCCGTGGCGCCACACTTCGGCAATCTGGTGAATGTCGAGACCGAAATCGGCCTTCTTCTTCAGTAGCGCGAAACCCTCGGCATAAGCCTGCATGAGGCCATACTCGATGCCGTTGTGGATCATTTTTACGAAGTGACCGGAGCCCGCCGGTCCGACGTGCGCCCATCCGCTCGCGGCGGTGGGCGCGAGCGTTTCGAAAATCGGGCGCAACCGCGTGACCGCGGACTCTGATCCGCCGATCATCAGGCAATACCCTTCGCGCAGTCCCCAAATTCCGCCGCTCGTTCCCACATCGATGAAGTCTATTGATTTTCCGGCGCAAACGGATGCTCGGCGCATCGAATCTTTGTAGTTGGAGTTTCCGCCATCGATGACTGCATCGTTCTTTTGAAGGAACGGCAATACCCCATTCAAGGTTTGCTCGACAACGTTGCCGGCGGGAACCATGAGCCAGATTGTCCGCGGTGATTTCAATTGCTGGATGAGCGATTCAATGGATGGAGCCCCGACGGCTCCCTGGGCGGCCGCCCGGCGGATTGCAGCGGAATCGATGTCATACACCACCACGCGGTGGCCGCCATGAAGCAAACGCTCCGTCATATTGGCACCCATCCGCCCCAATCCGATCATTCCGAGTTCCATGAAGTCTCCTGTGTGGGTAATTCGGTAATTCCGGGGACAGACAACTAAATCACCCAAATTTGATTTAAGAGCTCTTGGTT
>Ga0137394_10003420_pt1 | contig 11910 bp, 14 predicted proteins | sample czobulk116metaG_FD_108278 | JGI IMG/M metagenome (GOLD analysis project Ga0137394, IMG submission 108278) | Vadose zone soil microbial communities from Angelo Coast Range Reserve, California, USA - czobulk1.16 metaG | ecosystem: Environmental > Terrestrial > Soil > Vadose zone | place: USA... | reverse complement strand
CACTTTCACTGCGGTGTCGGGCGCTGCGGCGTTGATCTCGGGGAATACTACCCTCTGAGCGCTCGTGCGCTCGTGAGCGCGGATCTAAGATCTGCGACAAACACATTATATTAGCGAAACACCTTGCATGGAACCGAGTCGTTTCGCACTAATTTAGTACCTACACGTTCGCTTGCATGGTCCTGCCCTCAGTTCTCGTGGCTTACCTGCACATTTACTGAAGATTGCCCGCCACAGTTGTCGCACTACAGTACACGTTTTCCAGAGGGTTCACTTGCACCACTGCAAATCATGCGCCCACTCACTATTACACAATATAGTCCTGTCGTTGACTTCCCTTCCATCGGTTATCGATTATCATCTGAAGCTGAGACTCGTGAATTCTTTACGTACGCCGACTTGGCGATAAAATGACCGGTACAACCGACAATCCTTGTTCCGATACTGTAAATGGCAATACATTGGTAAATGAGTGGGTGACTAACTAAGAGCCGTGGTGCGATTGGAGGGGGTATTGCCACGGCAAACGAGAGTAAATGATTTAAGGGGATGGGGACGGTAATTGTTATTCATGTATGATCAATCTAACCGCGTGCTATATAACATGTACCAACCGTATTTGAGCCAGGCGTCTCGTCTTATTAGATCTGGAGTATAAATTGTCGTCCTTTACAAAACATCATTGCCTTTTATTCAAGGCTTGCAGTTGAACGTATTCGTAATAGTCTCCACGTTTCGCGATAAGTTCGTCATGGGTACCAAACTCGCTTACTGAGCCTTCTTTAATAAAGTAGCTGCACAAGTGATGAGCCCGACCCGAACAAAAGTAGGAGATAACTTATGACCCACATCCGATCCGCATTCTGAATCGTTGACAAGCGGTGTGCAATTGCAATTGTGGTCCGGCCTCTAGCTGCTTCGTCAAGGGCAGCCTGTACGATTTTCTCTGAAGTCGAGTCGAGAGCGGAAGTTGCCTAAAAATCATTGCACGATAAGTAATAGCAAGGAAACCAGTTGTCAAGCACTAACCTCATCAAGCAGGAGGACCTTGGGATTGCGGAGAAGGGCCCGAGCGATCGCAATACGTTCTGGTTGTTCATGAGACGGGGGTAGATCATCCAGCTAACCACACATACGCTTCTGACCACCTGATAGTTGCGACCCTTTACCACCGACATTGGTTTCAAAGCCACTGAAACAGTATTTAACCAGGGATAAGGAGAAGCGGAGGTTGAGCCTACTCGGGCAGGGACTGGATGAACTCCAGGATGTTGGCGTCTCGACAAGCCTGTTCAATCTCCTCTTGTGTCACTTCTGAGGACGGTTTGATCGCTCCAAGGAGGATGTTGAAACGAATAGTGCCTGTGTAGAGAGTCTAGAAGGAGACATCAGACAGAAAATCAAAAATTATAGGTGGTGGATACTCACCGGCTCTTGAGATACGAGAGCAAGATTCTTTCGGTATTCTCGAACGTTGAGTTCCGAGATGGGCTGGCCATCAAGCAAGATACCCCCGGACAACGGATCGTAGAATCGCTCGACGAGCTGGATACTGAGAAAAATCAATAAGTGAGAGGAAGACTGCATCAACAGATGGACTAGCTTACACTGTACTCTTGCCACATCCACTGGCTCCAACAAGAGCGACATATTTGCCAGGCTCCACAGAAATACTGAGACCACGAAGCACACGAACGCCAGGGCGCGTCGGATAGCGGAAATGAACGTCTTCGAACCGAATGTGGCCCTTGACGTCTTGTGGAATCTTGCCCTCGGTAGATTCGGCATCGACTTCAGGTCGCGCGTCAAGCAACTGGATAATGTCCGAAGCAGCGCCACGCGCGGATGCAATGTCGGGGACGAATGCAAAGACACTTCCTGCATGGATGGTACCGAATACGGTCGACTATTTCATGGTGAGATCACGTCAGCTTTGGTGCCATTCCCGACTTACCATGAGACCAATGAAGAATTCTCTCGAGGTAAACTCTCGGTATGACACCAGCCGCGAACCGTACCAGAATGTCAGTGAAATGACGAAGAAGGCAAATGATTGGGAGATTGAGAACAACAGATTACTCCAGAAAGACGTTTTGCTGGACTCGCGAAGGGGCTTTTCCAAGCTTCTGCTGTAAAGCTCTAAGCAGTCACCCTCACGCGTGAGAGATGCAACGGTGCGAATGGCCCCGGCAGCCTCGCATGCAACTTGAGCAGAATCTTCGTGGGCTTTCTTATTGGATCGATCTTTAAGAACAACAACACGCTAGAATCAATGAGATTAAACGCTCTCAAGCATAAAAGGGAGACTTGGGACAACTTACCAGACGAATGTAGCCAGTAGACATAACGAAAGGTACACATGCTATACCAAGCAGTCAGTTTCAATGTCCACTCGATCCTAATAAGTATGAAGGGACATACCAAGTCCCACAAGGCCAACTTTCCAGATATAAATCACCCCAATGATGACGCCGATCCCAAGGGTGGAAAAAGCTTGAACAATACTAAACGCAAGCGTCAGCGTATATAGATGCAGGGTTTAGACAGCACGCACGCTCCAAGAGTGACGCCAGACAAGCCGAAGATTTTTTGTGGTGCGTCGTTCAAGTTGGATACGATGGCACCAGACTAAGCAAACAGTGAATTCAGCGCTTGCTTTCTGTGAACGTTACTGTACGGACGCTATTCTCGTCTCGGTCAAAGTACTCAACTGCAGAGGTCGTAAGGTCATTGCATCACGGAAGTAAGAGAAACAGACTTACTGTCTTGTCGCAAAATTGCACGCAAGCTGAGCGAGCGTAGCTTGTGAGAGAGAGACGAGGCAGACTTGGAAAACAAATAATTTGCGGTGCCCAGGCTGAGCGCAGCAAGGACAGAAACAATAAATGTCCTGTGGATACAACTAAGTTGTCGATTATTTGTGCGAGTAAGATGGCACACCAAAGGGCATTGCGGTCACCAGCATGGCGGCGGTCACTAGGGGATGGGTCTGAGAAACTTGTGACAGCGTCGGCTGTGTAAGGCAGGTTAGCTCCATGCCAGCAAGGAAGTGGTAATGTTATTGGACGCACACCAGATAATACCGAAAGCTGGAAAGACGGCTCCATTTGCTGCAAATTGACAGTAAACAATCCAAATGTTCAACTAAAGAATCAAAGAGAGTATTGACCAATAGAACACAGGAAACCGAAAAGGTAACTTTTCCATTCTCCTTTGTTGATTCTTCCCATCCGTCTGAAGAGGTAGAACATGCTGTATTCCTTCTCGCGCTTTGCCAGACCTTGGCCCCTGCGCTGCTCCAGAATTTCGCTAGCCAAAGATCGATGTGTGTTACTACGGCCGAGAGAAATCTCTTCGAGTGCCGCCTTTTCGATGTCTGTTTGGTCCTCAACAGCTTTCTCGGAGGATTGCCCAACGACATCGTCCACTTCAGTGATCTCACATGCCTCACGGAGCCGCTGAGCAGCGACTAGACGCGTGTATGGGCCATCCTCATTACCGAGAAGCTCGTCGTGTTTGCCCCTCTCTACTACGGCGCCGTCACCAATGACATAAATGCAATCGGCATCCTTGATGGTTGAAAGGCGATGAGCAATTGTAATGGTGGTCCGTCCTGCCAGACTGGTTCAGCGGTAATAATAATCGGGCTGCGCGAATAGACCTCGTACCTGCGGCAGCTTTGTCGAGGGCATTCTGGACGATACCTTCCGACTGCGTGTCGAGTGCCGATGTGGCCTCGTCAAGAAGTAGAATACGAGGGTCCGACACAATAGCACGAGCAATGGCAACTCGCTGTTTCTGGCCACCGGAAAGAAGATATCCACGCTCGCCTACCATGGTATCATAGCCAAGGGGAAGTTTAGAGATGAAGCCATCCGCATTGGCTTTGATGCATGCTTCCCGGACAAGCTGTAGCTTTTCCTCTGGGGATGCATTTTCATGGGGTGTGCCGACAAGACCATGCTCGACGTTTTTGCGGATGGTTGTGGAAAAGAGCGTGGGCTCTTGAGACACGAGGCCGATCTGCGATCGGAGCCACTTCAAATTCAAGTCCCGGATGTCGATGCCATCGAGGCGCACAGAGCCAGCGAGGGGGTCGTAGAACCGTTCGACAAGAGATATGACGGTCGATTTGCCAGATCCAGAAGCACCCACGAGTGCTGTTGTCTTGCCTGCAGGGAACGTGATGCGAAGGTTCTTAACGACTTGAACGTCCGGGCGCGCAGGGTAATTGAAGTATATATTTTCGAAGGTTATTTCGCCAACCACTTTGCTCGGCTTGAGTCCTTCCTCGCTGGCGGAATCAATTGAAGGAACTCGATCGATGGTGGCAAAGAGCTTCGCGGCTGCCCCACAAGCTTGAGTAATGGCTATGAGAGGGAAGTGTAAGCACGACCCGCGCAACCACCAAAAATTTCGGTGAAAGACAGGCTCGTACCCTGCATCTCAGGGGCGATCATCGCAAGAGAGAAGGATCCGATAAGAATTGCCATAATGACATTGATAATCTGGCCCGGAGTAGTGTAGCCTTGGTTGATGAGCGTGGTGCCAAAGCTGAATGCTGGTTATCAACGGGTGGGAATTAGTTGAGCTTGTGGGCGGGCAAGGGAACCGAACTCGCCGAGGCCATAGGCAGCATACATGGCAAAGAAAAACATGCCAAAACCAATGCCTTGAGAGATTGCAGTTCGGCCATCCTCCTGGTAGGCCTTCTGGACGGCGACATCATACAAGGACGCAAGCGCATGCTGAGTGCCAAAAGCGTGAGCCGTACGGATTGTAGACACGGCTTCCTCTGCGAAGCTTCCGCCTTCAGCAACATGCTTAAGTGAGAGCCTGAGATTGAATGAATTCGCAGTTCACAGATACCTCGAGGAAGTAAACGTACTGCATATACTTGGAAACGAATTTGTTCATGACGCCACCCGTGATAGCGATGCAAGGCAGCATGGAACTCATAGCCAGAGCCAGCCGCCAGTTTTTTGCATATGCCAAGATGAAACCGGTAAAAAATGCACCGAGGAAGCTGACGGCGACGGCGACCTTCTCAGATATGCCCAGGTGGATCAAATCTGGTTCATGTAGTGTTTGCGTCGATACCCCGATCTGGGACAAGAATCGAAAAAAACCACATACGTGTATCTGACTGGATGCGGGTGGTGATCTCACCAGGGCCAACCTTATCAAAAAAGGCAATCTCCTGGCGAAGGATAGCCTTGAGGTAACGCTCGCGAATACGCTTAGACGTCACCTCGGCGGTGTAGACCCAAGCATACATGTAAATGAAAGTGCATATAAACATACCCACACCTACAATCAATTCGAAGGGCGATCGAATCATGATGCAAGATGACATTATTAAAATAGGAATTCACGCACCAATATACGTGAGGTAGGATGCGTCGTGTGCGGCAATATGACGAAATCTTTTAGCAACCTCATCAACCTTGGCGGTCGATTGTGGGTCATTAGGATCGATGGCCCGGATGGCATGGCTAAAATCGATGAAGTCCTGGGTAAGATCACCAAATAGAAGACTCATGAGAGGCTGCGAAGGGTATTCGTCAGTTGAGAAGTTCGGCACACATGGGGGGTTAGAGTTAGGGCACACACCTGGGCGGCACCCGCAGCTGCTGCAGCGATAAGAGAAAGGCCATTGAGGACGAGCTCCGTGCGAGTGGAGAACCTGAGGACAGTGTAAAGATTACAAATAGGTACGTGGAATGAGACGAGCACAGACCGGAAAAGAGTAAAGAATGAGACCGGCTTGGGATCGCCCTCGACAAGTGCAGTGACGCAAAGATCGGGGGTGGGAGACTCCTCAGGCGAAATAGAGAGTCTGTCCAACTTATCCGACGGCCTTAGTTTAAGCTCAGAGAGAGGGCCATCGGGTGGGGAGGAAGCTTTCTCATTACTGGCCTCTGTCGTCGACATGGTGGATGCAACGCGACGCGATGGGAGGAGGCTAGGAAACGAAGAAGGGACAGAAGGAGTCAAGCATGTGGATGCGGCCAGCCAGTGTTTTTATGCCACGGGTAAGAACTTCGCTTACGGTGCGGCGATAATCTACCCGTGGTCAGTGGCCAAATGGAACCCACTTACGGTACAAGATTTTGTCTCCGTCCCTTTGCCTAGGCTACTGTTGCTGGTAATATCGCGAACGGGACCACTTTACAGCCATTCGACATAGACAAGCGAGTCACCGCGGCTCAATCCGCAAGAACCGCTGCTGCTGCAAAAGCAGGGAGGAAGATCGTTCCATTGGAGTCCTCCGATGAAATCGGTGACAGCCTCTGCCTCTGCCGAGCTTTTCGCGTTGCTGGCCATTTTTGTTCTGGTACCATTAATGTTCGATTGACGGTGCAGTATGGTGCAGGGGTACTTTACCCGAATGTGAACGGATACCCGATTTGGGATGACACACGCGAAAATAGAAGAGTTGTGCTTCCAAGTTAAGTTGACGCGTCTGCGTGTCTGCCAAGACGCGCATACATCTGACCACCCTCTTTTACACTAAATTTATTACTCATGAGTTCCTCGATACCCCAACGTCATTCTCCTCAGTTCACCCCCGCGCCGCTCCCTATTCCTATACGTTGCCCAACACACAGGGCAAACCCCTCCTTATCCGACTCAGACGATGGTTCACTAGACAGCCACAATAGTCTCAACTCGAATGCCAACGCTCACGTCATGACCCAGCATCCCTACCAGGATGCAGACGAGGACCCGCTTAGGCATGCGATCTCTCCTCTCCTCTCACCCTCCTACTAACCCCCCCTCACTTATGTAGGGCCCTATGCCACGCACTGAACGTCGCAAAGACCGCGCCCTCGAGCGCATATCACCTCACGAAAACGCATGAACTCGCCGTCCTCAACCGCACCTCTCCTGTCCTCCCTACGCATCTACTCGCCGTCCACGATGCGTCCCTCACAGAACCAGCCGCACTTGTCACCCTCATCCCCGTCAACATTGACACCTTTTCTCGAAAACTCCGCATGGACATCGCTGGCATACGCCATCAAGCCCAACCAGCCACGCGCGTCCTCCCCTCCCCAACCATCTTTCCCGCTAGCCTGCCGCTCCCAGCCACGGTGATCCTTCCCATCGTGCCCCTGCAAGTCCCACACGCGCCGTCCGTTGCGCTTCTCCTACTCTACGCTCTCGGTGTGCGCAACAACCCCTCCGCGCTCGCAGCAACACTCCTTCCTCTCTCCGTCGCGGAGGAGTTCCCCTCGGCCGCCGCGATGGCGCAAGCAATGGTGGCGCAATGCGAGCGCGAAAACAATGCCAGCGATGCTGGGAGCAGCAGCGGAGGAGCCGCTCGAGGGTGGCGGGTGCTCGACAGGTACACGGCCTACAATCAAGGCATATGGAAGAACGTACTCGCGCTCGGACTGCAAGATGCGAGAGTGATGAGCGTCGTGCAGACCGTTTGGAACGTCACCGCAGAGTCGCGCAAGATCTTGGCGCGTCAACGGGAGCGCCATCGCGAACACGAATGAGTTTTTCGACGTGACCGCAAGGCGAAGAGATCGCGGCACCGTATGACTCACATGCCCTTCTCTTCTCCCCTGCCTTTCCTTTACTCTCCTCTATCATGATGACGCACGGATTCACGGAATAATGGACGACGAACTTTAGACCCACCTATCAATGAATTAATATCAGGACTAAGTACTGGTTTCTCTCGTGTTCTACACTGTTGTTGGTCCTCAATCTGCCATGCTTGTTGCTTTTCTGCTATCTTTTAATTTACCTGCTCTTAATACGTGCCACTCATTTTAAATTTGCCTTCTTTTGACCTGCTGTTGATCATAGACTCATGTTATGTCACGGACTTCGCTACTTATATCGTTAATGTCTCCTCTGGAACATATCTTTCGCGAAGCGCAAATATTAGTTCGATTACTGTAATCTCTACTCACCGGGATAACTTAGAATACGTGGTTGATAAAGTTAGACCAGGTTACAAGCCCATAAGCAATTTGCATGAAAGATATAGTACGGTGCGCGCTGGGGAACTACAGGCTTAGGTGTAGCAGAGATCCTTTGCGGGAGGACTTGTCTGCAAATCGAATGTCGGGGGCCCGGTGGAGACTGAGAGAGCAAACTGAACAAGTCACTCCAAGGGGTGTTTTGATCACTCTTTCCGCGACTGTGTCCTCTAGTGGATTCGAGTGAGCTTCAGTCGCCTTTGAGACATGTCCCAGGTCGGTATCTTGGATCTTGGAAGTTGTAAGGTATTGGCTGCTTCGAGCTCGGGGAAATCGGATGCATAGGAAGACATCCTTGCGCGGTCCGCTTCCTGCCACAGTAGCAGAAACACGTGGTTCCATTGCGCTAACTAAGGATTCAGGCAGGCCCCAGACGGAGGTGTGCAGACTCGGAGGACGTACAATGTCTTGGCGTGCGTCCGATAGGCCGCCATAAGCTAGTCACTGGCATAACCCTCGCAACAGAAGAGGACCAACGACTCGATGCAAAGACTGACCAGTACTGACCCCGCGCGCAGCCTTGACCTCTTTTTGGCAATACAGTCCAGTTCCACTCTTCGGCGTCGGCGAGCCGTCATTAAGCGTCATTTACGTATCCCTCGATGGTTAACGTCACTTACAAAGTCCCGTCGCCGTTTGGGGAAGATCGGTTTCTGGTTAGCGCCTGGGAGCGCAGTTGTCCCTTGACTTTGTCTGGTGCCGAAAGCACCCAGGCGGCCAACATGCGCCGGTACTGTATGGCGCCGCCTATCGTTCCAGCCTGAGTCCTGGTTAAGGATTTTTCGCTGAAATCAACTCTCTTAGAAACTCTGGGAGGACCCATATTAGCTGCATACTATAATATCACTTGCCAATATAGTGTCGTACACAGGAAGTATGATGCTCGCTGAGTCAGACCTGGTGGTCATCAAGATTAGAAGCGACTCCATCTTTAGTCCTTCCACGCAGGTTCCTCATCACCCATTTAGAAAGTAATGAAGCCGTAGACATTTGAACGTAAAGGAATAAAATAGTATTACATAGGCTTAAAAACATAGTTCAATGCGAATTTCACCACTACTCCACCATAGCCATCAACCCGCCCTCTGCATTTCATCCTCCTGCCTAGCGCCGCATGAACACCCACATCCGCGGTGAGATCAGCGGCAGGTTTGTTTGCTCCATTCGTTTCTGGACGTCTTGGACTGACCTTTCGGCGTGTCTGTCGCAGAAAGTGAACAAGTAGCCTTCGGGAAGTGGCCACAAGAAATCCCACTCAGGAGATCAGGTGACGACGACTGGTGGCGCGTTGTTACTTGAGAGTGTCAAGGCTTGCATGAGTATCTCCCAAGCCAGATTGAAGAAACCCTGGAGGTCGATGTCGGAGATGCCCAACGCACACGCGTTACGCCAAAGACCGTGGACCCTTACTGCCTGGCTGGCAAGGCGCTGCATAGTGTAGTTCTGCGCGAGGATCAATGAATATTCGGCGACGAACGCGTCATACCGCTCCGACTGGTGAAGGTCGTGGGGTATGCCACTTGCCGGGGTGAGAGAAAGGAACGCGTCGAAAAGTGGTTGGACATCCTTGAGATACAAGAATTGGGTCAGGAAGGGGAATGACTCTGGATTTGGCAGGGCGATTGGCACGACAGGAATCTCGTAAGGGGCCTCAGAATTTGTTGGCAGAGGCGGGGAGGGTGGAAGTACGGGGAGGTTGGCACAATAGAGCGAGAGAATTGATTGGTGGACGGGATACATCATGACGCGCCGTGGTTCAGGACCAGAGGGGCGAGATGAGTAGACGGCTGCCATGTGAGTGGGAGGCAATGTGGAAGTCTGGCCGTTGACGTCGACGGCGAGTGTCTTGGGAAGTGTTGACCCCGAGAAAGTAGCCTTGGTGGACCGCAAAGCTTGATACATGCTACGAAAAGTACATCAGTAAGGAATACATGCGTTTGGGTGGAATATAAACTCTTACCCCGGTCCAAGAGATTCCATCCGATCGCGGATATACTGAGGAGGAACCTCTGGTGTGAAGCCAAGGGACGCAAGAACCTCCGAGCTGATTTGCTTGCGAGGTAAATCGGGAAGGCGCTGCGGGAAGGTGACGCTGATTGGAATGGGGGTGCGGGACCGGGATCGACGGCATAGAGTCTCGGAAGCACAAGCGGAGGAAGCAGAAACAGTCTGTTGGGTGGTAGAACTTGGGGAGTCGCGCCTCAGCCGCGCCGGACGAGGGTGGGCTCGATGAGAAATTTGTGAGGCGGAGCGCGTCGAGACACGACGGCGACGTTTGGGGTCGCTAAGGAGGTGCTTTATCCCGCCTGGAATGTTGTGAGCGCGAGAGCGTCTGTTGGGTTTGTGGGGAGAGGCGAGGATATTTTCTTGGGACAGGCCCTTTTCCTTGATGCGGAGGGAGGGATCAGCGTTGAGGACAGAAAGGACCATTGTTAGAGGGGATAGATCACTGCAAGGGGGACGTGGGGAGCATTCTTATAGAGGGATGGGCAGGGGCAGATACGTTGGACCTACAAAACCAATAGATGTGACGTACACGCACACAAGGCAAGCATGGACCCACAAGTCTCGATTTGGAAAGTTTGCCATTGTAGGACTTTTGTTTGCGTCTGTGGGTCAATGTGGGCCAAACAAGACACGGTCACATGACCATGTCCCGATCTTTGTTGATCGCTGCCCCAGTCCAGACCGCCTTTGACCTCGGGACGCGACATGGACTCGTCAGAGACTACACAGATATTATTTAATTCTCCAGCCCTACATTCTCTCAAGCGAGACCAACTTGTCAAACTTTGCAAGACCCATTCCATCAAGGCATCCGGTAAAAACACCGACATCATCCAGCGACTGAAGGATCATGCCTCCACCTTGCCGCATGGCTCTCCTTTGAGCATCGCCGCACGTAGCGAACAACTTCAAGATGACAGAGACTCGGTCTCGTCTAAATTGGACTCACAGCGGCCATCCGAGCAGTGGGAGGTTGTGATGGAAGATATCCCAGAGTTACCAGAGGGCGGCTCTCGTGCGACTCTTTCCTCACTTCGTAGCGTCGCGGGGAACACTCCCGACGAATTTGGCACTGGTGGCGGATCAAAATGTCAGTTCTCCCATCCTCTGATAGTGCAATCTCAGCCCATCTTTGACCTGCCGCTTTTCTTCAGCCTCCAGTGTGAGCTCCTCGCTCAGGGCGATAGCCAACTCATTCAACTTCATACGGACACCATCGGTCAAGCTTAACGATGGCCGGATAACGCAGCCTAACATCGTCGATGAATTGGCTGCCCATTCTGTCCCATATTCTTCCATTCCCGAATCATCACAATCCGACATGCCCCAGACCGACCACTTCAAGTTCTCTACCCCCGATTCGACAATGGACGAGCATGTTCCAGGCCACCCTGAACACCCGTCAACGTCCGCTGTAGCTACTGCTCCTGCGGGCGCTACTGCAGGTCCGCCTAAGACCACCATTCGCTTAGTCTCCGCGTTGGACCCAACCTCGGCCATGTCTCCGGAGCCTGGGACGCCACAACTAAGACCAGTGGACCCTCCGTTCGACCTGGTAATGGGTAGTCCTGGTGCAAAAGGGCAGAATCGCGTCCCAATTTGGCCGCTTTCGCCTCAGCTTGTGCCTTCCGATCGGTTATACCCTGCCCTGCCTGCAGATGAATTAGAGGGGGCTAAACAGCGCCAGGCAACGTCGAGATTGCCGGGCACAGGCAACACCGCGTCGTCGCAGCCTCCGGTCAGTTCTGCGAGGGTGTACCCGAAGCCTTTGAATGATGTACAAGACCTTTTCTCCCCGGACCCTAAAATGTCCAGCAAGCAGAAGGAGTGTGTGGGCATCCCACGCAGCGAGCCCTTTCTGTTTGGTTCTCCTCTACCAAAATACAGCGTATCAAAGAAGGTG
>Ga0137394_10003418_pt1 | contig 11911 bp, 15 predicted proteins | sample czobulk116metaG_FD_108278 | JGI IMG/M metagenome (GOLD analysis project Ga0137394, IMG submission 108278) | Vadose zone soil microbial communities from Angelo Coast Range Reserve, California, USA - czobulk1.16 metaG | ecosystem: Environmental > Terrestrial > Soil > Vadose zone | place: USA... | reverse complement strand
GAGAGTTGGAGATATGGCGTAAGACCAGAATTTGATACAGGAGTCGTAGAGTCATATACGGGAGGTGGTGACATCCAACGAACAGGTGGTGGGGAGACAGACATGGGTGGGACTTGAGTGTAGAGAGAGACTTATAGTCGTCCAGCGACGAAATAAAGTAAAGGCGAAGGCCGCAAGGAGCGATGGAACCCAGAGGGAGAAGAACCCAGGCGTTGCAAGAGGCCATGCTTTTGAGGTCGATGGACCTTATTGTGTCTTGTGCACGGACACACCGCGTAGCGTTCTTCACTCGACTTGACATTGTTCTACAGTAGCACGAGCACAACAATCGCAGTATTACGTAAGGCCGAGGTCAGAGCAAAGTGGTAACTCAATTGGACGTTACAACGCACGACCCGCACAGCTCGCTATACAAGGACTCGCTATCTCCATTCTCCGCATCGGAGCACAAAACTAGTACAACGCACATGCGACCAGGAAGTCAGCCCTTCACAAAGGCGAGTTCCATGTTCCGCACCGCGTAGCTGCAGAAAGATACAATTGTCCGCCCTCCCAAACGACAGCATTGAAGCTCCGAAGGACAACACTGCTTTTTCCCTGAACCCAATACTTCGTGCCATGACGACGTCGGAATCCTCAAGGCCTCAGCCCCCTCGTGCTGTTTCAGGACCTCCCACCCAAATGACAGGCCGAGTCAGCGCGGCCATACCAGCCATACTGCATTTGAGCAGATGAATGGAATGAATCATTTTCTGGGGAGGAAGGGCCTCGTGCACTTGATTGATGAATGTCCGCCGAGCGCCGCAAGAGCACCTGTCCGCGGAGAAGCCAAAAATCTCAACGACGAGTTGTGGGGGAGAGGTGAGCCGCTGCTTTGTTCTGCAGAAGAACATATCTTTCTCGCAAATTGGTGCTCGTTGGCCGACTTCTGGCCCTCTTATCCGGGCCCCGCCTTCATTTCCTGTTGCCCTCTCCACTTGCCGGACGCAAACTTTAAGATTTCTCTTTCCGACGTTCCTTAATACGCCATGCCCACGACACGCTGACAGATCTACTCGTCATCACTTGGTCCAATAACGCGTGGTTCACCTTGCCTCGACCAATCGGAAAGCAAGGGACATGCCATCATGGTGCCAAGATGATCATATGTCATGGACGGAGTATGGTTGTTCACAGGGATAAAAAAAAAGTTATCAAAGGGTTTGTCATCTTATGAGAACAGTCTGATATCCTACAAAGGACACATTGCAGCCGGTTCGGTTGCGCAGTAGACGAGCCTAAACGATCATTAATAACTCTAGCGCGGTTTTCATGTTCGCAGTCGGTTCGGACCAGATGGTCAATCAGGACCTTGACCAGAATAGTGGTACAACATTGAGAGGGCCACCGGTTTGCATACGTCCCATCATCATCCCCATTATCAACTTTGATAACTCGCAGCTTGCCGGTCCCTGACTTCGGCTTTCTTCACAACTCCATCAGTACGCGTCTCCGTACTGTGCCTTTTGCACACGGGTCTCCTGCGGTTCCTTCTTCCCTTCGGCCTCTCATCCACCGGCTTTCGTCCTATTTTTTCTTCTTCTCTCTGATCGGCGGTCTACGGAATACTGGCTGGAAACCGCGTGCCAGTCGACGTATTTTGCGGCGTGCAGCGCATAAATCACATAGCCACCTCACTCATTTCGGCCAATCGAACCAACGGCGGCCCAAATATACGCAGCACATATCGCGCCACAGCGTGTGGCACGTACTGTACTGTGACCTTGATGAGCACATGTTCTTCGATTGGCCCTCGGCGCTTTCGGTCAGGTGCCCATCAAGAAGGAAAGATATAAGCGCTCGAGCCCCTGTACAGTGCTGCGGTGCCCTTTCTTTCGGAGACGTCTGTTCGACGTCCGCAGTTTCGCCGTCCTGCTTGAGAATATTCGTCCAGTTACTCCGCTCGGTGTTCTGTGATGCGAGGATCATCCGCCTTGCTATTGCTACCATTTGCACCACTCAAGCATACACCGACATCCCCGAAAACGTCGAATTAATACACCAGCTGCTGTACTAGGTAACCCTGATTCGCCGCAGTCAGTGCCCACTTTGCCATCGTCAGAAGCAGGTGCCATCATGATAGATCATACAGTTCATGTACTCGTGTGATATTGTCGAGCAATAAAGCTTGATGAAGATCCGCCTTTCTAGGAAATCCCTGGATCAAGACTCTTCTTCGAGCTTAGTTTCCGATATCATATTGCCTGAGCTGACGAATGTGTCCGGCATCCTGACGAAGATCTCTAGTGATACCAACGAATAGTTGTATGTTCGTAAGTACGACCACTACCACTGATCCGGACGGCCCGCCTTCTGCACCCGGCGAGCCAACGGTCTGGCCAGCCACATACTCACGTTCTTACCCTACCGAATCCCAAGTCGTGCAGTGAGACCTACTTTGATCAAGATCCACCTTTCTAGGGGACTCGCGGATAAAGATAGCTCCTCTTGGCGTCCGCTTAATTTCCGAAAACATGTCATGCCTGAGCTGACGAAGATTTCTAGCGATATTGATGACAAGATGACCAGACAGCTGTATGTTTGTAACCACTAGCCGCACGTAATCTGAATGACCCGGACGACCCACCTCCTGCACCACCAACTTGACCGACCTCATACTTGCGCTTGCTCCTTACGATGTGTGATGCCCCAAGAAAGGTTGTCGGGTGCCCGTATTCTGTCGCCCATGTCACTGGGCTTACAGCCCGCTTACTGCTGTGGTCACCTATTACGGCCACGTCCTTACCCTCTCTGACGAGGTCACGGTCGACCTCGTCTGGAGGCGGTTCCGAGTCGGGCGGAACAACTTCGGCCTCTCCTCGTTCTTCCTTCAATTCTCAATCGCTACGTTTTCCCTCGTCAACGAACGAGATTCCCATCTTGCTGTCCGGCATAACCGATCAGCCTCCCTTCATGGTGCGCGTGGTTCTTCAGCTGACCTACTAGCGAGCCTCCGTCGCAAGTACGCGCATTGTCACGCCGTCTACAAAATTCTGTCCCATTATCGTGCGGACTCGGAGCCCCATATTCAAATGTTTCCCTACCCTTAGCCTTGTGCGTCACTGGCACGCAGATCAACGCGATGTGCGGAAGCAGACAAGCTGTTGGTGATTCTCATCTCGATATACCATTACTAGAAGCCGGCCGCCATCTGAGGCCCTTGCGCCTTGGACGGCCTCGCTCGTGATGGATACTTGTCTTCCTCTTATTGCCCCATCGGATCGGCTGGTAGAATTCGTTCGGTACTGCCCGTGACCGACAATGACGGAGACCCGCGGTAGTTCCCCATACGTGCTGACCCGTCACTGTCCTACCCCGACGTGAAAGTCCGAGGGCGGGCGGCCGTGCCGATACTGTACTTCGAGTGCGTCAGATACCACCCGTTATCTTCTACATACGGACTCGGACGCTTCTGTTCAGTGCTCCCCCGTGAGTTTAAATTCAGTATCATTACCGCCATAACCCATACTAGTAGACCAACAACTGTCAACCGGCCCATGACCTTCTCTCTTCGTCATCTTTCTTAGCCCGCCTTGCGGTACTACGTCCCACTGGCAGACGGAGCCGATGAATGCAAACGTCCAAAGCCCGCCACATCAATTCATTCTCTATCACACTATCACATCATACCTCGAAACGTGGATACTGACTCAGGTTGGCCGACTGCCAGTGACTGACTGACCAGCTGACTGACCCAACTAACTGCCTCCGCGTGCAGATTTTGGCAGATTAGCACCCACGTGCCTCATCTTCAAAACCGAACCTCCTACGCCGCATTACGATCCGGTGGCACGATGATCTCCCATATGGCACTGGCACAGCAAGCGAAACCAGTATTGTATCAAAGAGAGTCCAGCAGACCGAACCAGTCATCGGCTATGCCATTGACAGCTCGGGTACAGTAAAAAAAAAGGTTTACTTCCTATATACTTCCTATGTACTAGGTGCCTTCACCATCCCCGCTATCACTGCCACAGCCGAGATAGCCGACGCCACTAGACTTCCACAGGAGTGCGGCGTGCGCATGTTTGCGGCCGAGGCTCTTCCTTTCTTCATCTTTTCTTCCACAGCACAGGGATCACGTACCGGTAATGAAGGGCCCGTTACGGTAAACCTGGCATGACTCATGGCCTTAGAACCGGGGAATGCGGAGATGCGTAGATATCTCGGTTTGAAAGTAGTTGATAGCATACTTCTTATTATAGACTGCGTCATTCATTAAAGGCTAAAGAAGGCACCGACACTGTCGCTTCTTCGGGAAGTATAATGCGCCTCCGCAAAAATCTTTGTCCGTCGCGAGCTGACGAATCTCTGGACCAGTACAACATATATTGTTTCATGTTTTGCCATGCTGTACAGGCCTGAACGCTAGCTTAACGCAACACGGGATAAATGCCAATCGGAAACGTGGAAAGGTCATCTTCGACGGAAGAATGATCCAACATAGTTGGTTGTTAACAATCGCACCCATAAATATCCGAGTTTGTCAAAGATGGATAAATCACAAGAGAGAATCAAGGCACTTGGCAGCAAGAAGCGATCGAAATTGAAACCAGGGTTAAAGATACGGCATCAAAAAGGCAAGACCAGGGATGGTGACACCCTCTTTCCTCCTGAAAAAGGCACGATTAAATCGTGGCATGAGGTATGCGCCAGGGAGCACACTTACAGCTCGCGAACTAAATTAAAAGGGAGCGGGTATAATAAGCGGACCATCATCAGACGTATATTGAAGCGCACCTCGAATGATAAAGTTGGCCAGCAATGCAAAGAAAAGGAAGGCGCTGATGATGAGGGGGCCAGCAATCTGATCTAGAGCCAGAAAAGAAACCCGAGTCCTTTCAGGTATTCCCACGACCTGCATAAAATAAGGGGGACGCACCGAAGTTACCCGGATCACGTCTACGAATCATGGTAATACGATGCTGGTACAACGCATAGGAATACACCTAACGAAATACGGATAAATGGATGGATAAGATTTGGGAGGAGAGTAAAGGAAAAAATATTTGAGGGCGGGAGAACATTCAGCACATACCAGGATGCCAACGCTGATGACGGCATAGACATATGCAAAGTTGCGCACGACAGGATCCTTGGATGCGTTGAACAGTGCGACGGCGAGCGCGCCTATCAAGATCGACATATTGATATACGATACCCAGGCTAAAAGGACATCAGTATCAGCGTCTAGATAACTGAAAATGTAAAAGGCGGCAGATGAAAATAAAAATAAAAACGGGATCGAGAGCCTTGAAGGAAAATAGAAAGAGAATAGGGTACGGACTGCGTTCGTTCGCAAACCACACTTTGCCCTCGACCCTCACCGGAGTAGGCGTCTTTTTTGGCACACGGACCTGCGGCGGGACCGTGATGGAGTGATAGTCGCGCACCGTGGGCATCTGTCCGTCCTCCTCCGTCGGTTCGACATCGGGTATCTCGTTCGCGCGAGTGTAGCGCGACGGACGGGCGGGTTTCTTCGGGAGCTGGGCGAGGGCGCCTTGGGAGAAGGGGGAGAGGAGCTCGGACATCGCGTGCCAGGAGCGACGGATGAGCGAGCTGTGGATCTCGTCGGTGCTGGCATTGCTTGCGGTGAGTTGGGGCCCCTGGGACATGGCGACGAGGAGGATGACGAGTGGGTCGACGACGGTGATGGGCGTGGGTAGAGAACCCTGGAGCCCCGAAGTTTTGTAGGTTGGTTGGACAAATTTCAGCATATAGGTGCGCCCTCCCGCCCTTGGCTGGGTATCTACGGTCCGGTGATGCCGGTGAGAAACTATGACGTATAAGTCGTGCAGTACATGTACTCTAACGAACTGAAATGGGATGCTACGGTGATGTTACAAAGTGTGCGAGTCGCATGGGTTGGCTACAAAAACAATAAAGAGATTATCCCAGCACTTTCCTAGCACCCTCCTTCTGCGCCGGCGTCAACCGGTCAGGGAATTTCACCTCCCACCTCACCAGCAAATCACCCTTTCCGGTTGCGCCCTTGCTCCTCATCGGCATACCCTCGTTAGCGATCCTTGTCTCTTGCCCTGGTTTCACCACACCAGGCGGAACCGGCACTTGTAATTTCCGTCCATCAAGATGTTCGACTTGCTTCTTCGCTCCACTCGCATTCGTGAGGGCTTCGACGAGCGGAATCTCAACTCTCGCGATGAGGTCATTGCCCGATCGCGAGAAACGTGGATGTGGCTTATCTTCCACGACAAATACGAGGTCCGGGGAAGTACCGCCAGCAGTCTCATTGCCTGCTCGCGGGAAACGGACCTTGGTGCCCTCTTTCCAGCCGGGCTGCACGGCGATTTCCAGCACCTTCTCCTCGGTCGAGCCATCGAGCTTTCGCCGTGAAACTTTCATGTGTTTCGTCGTGCCACCGTAGACTTCCTCGAGTGAGAGCTTTAGTGGACGTATGGTCTCTTTTGGTTCTTCGCTTTTCGGGATAGGTTGCGAATAGCTTCGGCCAGACCGAGCGTTGCCGCTACCGCCTGTGCCTCCTGGCATCGTACCAGATGCACTGCGGAAGAAGGGTGAGGCGCCACCCATATCGTCGTATTCGTCGAACAGACTTGCCCCGCGCATCCCTCCTAGACCCCCCAGACCTCCCATACCGAACATCGTCCTACAAAAGTTGCATTGGCACTCATCCAACGACGACAACGAGGGGAGTGAAACTTACTGAAATATCTTCATAGGGTCTGACGGTGAGAAACCGCCGGCCGGCATGCCAGACGACGTATAGGTAAACGTCGTGCCTCCGCCTCCAGGGAAGCCGCCAAAACTCGCGGATGGGCTGGGTCCTGCTCCTGCTCCTCCTGCTGCTCCTGCACCAGATGAGCCACCATTTTTGAGGCCTTCTTCGCCAAATTGGTCGTATATCGCGCGTTTCTGCTTATCACTGAGGACTTCAAAAGCCTCGGATATCTAGAAGCGATGAGTGACGGATTCGAGGGGACACAATGGGTGAGAGATGGGGTACCTGCTTGAACTTCTGCGATGCCTCTTCACTACCTGCGTTTCGGTCTGGGTGCCATTTCAATGCCTGTAATTTGAGGATATTAGGGGCGCGAGATAGGAAAGAGAAGGAGTACTCACCATTTTTTTGTATGCTTTCTTGATGTCCTCTCCCGAGGCGTCCTTACTGACGCCGAGTAGCTTGTAGTAGTCGGTACCCATAATTTTGGTGACAGGAGGGAGGTGAGGTTTGCTGTGATGAAAGTCGAAGCGAGGGCTATATGGATTGGCTGGGCTGGGAGCACCTCCGACGGCGGGGACGTCACCAGAACATGCGAGAAAATACGGGAAGATAACATCTAATCTTATCTGTTGGTGCGAAAATAATAATAATAATTCAAACTTTGGCCGTGATGGAATAAATAATGGCTGAACATTGAAAGACCCTATTCTGTTGTGGTCAGACAGTGATGTATGGATACCCTGGTGTGTGTTGATGCGATCACAGTGCTAGTGTGAGGATGCCCAACAAGGCAAGTTGTGGGTGCGGTTGTCAACCAATCCGAGACCGCCGAGGGCTGTTCTCTGCCTCCTGCCTCCTTCAAGTTGGCTTGTCCTGCCCTGACGATTTTCACGATTGACTGTCTAATTTAACGCCTCTCACTCACTCTTCGCTTTCTACGTTTCCTTCAACCACGACTAATCATGCGGCTATCACCCCTTCTCGGTCTCTTCTTTTCCTTATTCGACCTCTCAGCTGCTCAGGCTGCTTATACCGCCATCCCCAGGTTCGTACCTTTCCTCCCGGCGCCCCATCCCCCTTCCATTTAGTTGCAATACAATAACTATTCCATTTCTCCAGATGGGCGCAAGCCGTCGCCGTCATCAACGATGCACTTTTCGTCTATGGTGGCAAAACGGACGAGTACAACGCCTACGGGTACAATTCCGCTCCTTGGAACAATGACCTCCTCTTCCTATCCCTCTCCACCCCCTTTAATCCCTCCGACCCTCCATGGCAATATATCTCCGGCTCTCAAAACACGTCGGTCGCGTCTCAAGGCACCGCCCTCGCATGGCACTCCCTCTCCGCGTTCAACTCCTCCTTCCTCCTCATCTTCGGCGGCAGCACAGGCCCACTTTCCAGCGTCGTCCTCCTCGACAATAGCGACTCTGCCCAACTGCTCAACGTAGCCAACCGCAACGCGCCCACGTTTCTTTCCCTCCCCAGTAGTTGGGCCGGCGAACCCCAACGCCGGATGCGCCACGCGACTGCCTCAAACAATGGCTCAATCTACATCATTGGCGGCGAGGCTGCTGACGGCTCAGGAAACACATTCTCGACCCACTTCGTCTTCATCCCCTCCGTCCCCGCATTTATTCAGCTCCCTACCGAAAACGCTCCCCCTGGCATCTTCGGTCATGCTGCCGTCATTCTGTTCGATGGGCGTCTTCTCGTCTTCGGTGGGGTTTCACAGGGCAAGCTCGTCTCGCTCAGCACCATTTGGATCCTTGACACGACAAAGCCCATTTTGACATGGACCCTGGCCACCGTTGACGGCTCAAATCTACCCTCAGGCCGTGCTTCCTTCGCAGTCGTGCTACTTGACGATGGTCGTATTCTTATCCAGGGAGGGACCGACGCCGCCTTCCAGTCAAGCTTGGCTGACGGTTGGATCCTCGACCCTTCAAAAAACCCGATGACTTGGTCATCCGTGCCCGCCCTTTCCCAGCTTGGCGCAAGGAGGGATCATTTTGCGGCCAATGCTGCGGGACAGGTTGTGTTTGGATTCGGTGCGTGGTCGTTTCCCTCCTAGGGCTTCACCTCGCAGTTTAATAATGCTACAAACAGGTTTCGGTGACAATGCGCCCGCAGACGCTCCGTTGCAGGTCTACAATGTTGACTCATCCTCGTTCCAATCCACGTTCTCTCCAATGACAACCTCTCCAGCACATACCACTCTACCTCCGGACCCTTCACAAACCATCACCAATGCGCCTGGTTCATCTCAAACCATAAACCCCGGCAATTCAAATAAACCAAGTGGTAGTAGCCGCACGGGTTCACAAACCAGTAGCACGCCGTCTAGCACCGGTGGGCCAAGGTTGGGCGCCTCCCAATCGAACGCCGCAGCGATCGTCATTGGCACTGTTTTAGGTGCCCTCGGACTTGCCGCCCTCTTAGGACTGATCGTATGGTACTTTCGCCGTCGGCGGGCCCGTCTGGGACATGCATTCAACCCTCTCAACGAAGATGATGAAGATCCTCACTCGATTACAGCCATCCGCATCGGTGGTACCCATGAAAAGGGCCCACGGATCCTGGCGGTGCCACTCGGGCTCCTCGGTCTGCTCGGCCTCGGTCGCTCACGGCGCAACATGGATCATTCACGGCGAGACATCCTCGCGGACGAAGACCGCAGCTTCCGGTGGGTCAACGTGAGTCGCGAAGGATCCGGTGGCAGATCAAGTTCCGCCGGTCTCAGCACACGCAACAACAGCATTCGGGGTATATCGAACGCCATCACGGAACGTTTCGCGTCTATCCGTAACCTCGCGCGTGGAGCGAGCTCTGCCCCACATTCGCGTGTGCCATCTTCCGCCGTCGATTGGGAAAAGATGGGCGGCGATCCATTCTCGCCAGAGGTAGCGCTCATGACCGACGGGCTCGAGCATGACGAGCTGCCGGAACGGACGCGGGATGGATTTGCGCTCTCTGGCCCGTCGCAACCCTACGTCGATCCCTTCTCAGAGCGAGATGCGTCATCCGAGGTTCTGCACGAATATGATTCCGAACCAGAGCCTGAGCCCAGTCACCCGCTCGAGCCCGAACCCGAGCGCAAGGAGCAGCACCGCCCCGCAGAGGGAAGGCCGCCACCGCTGCGCACCGCGTTGCCACCCTCGGCCGATTTCGTGCCACTGTCGCCGGTGGTCGAGCAGGCATCACAAAACTCTCTCTCGAATTCGTCAGCGTCACACCATTCGAACTCGGACAAGAACGCGGGCTCAGGTTCATCTGGTGGCACAACGCGTTCTCCCAGGCCCTCCTCAATCCTCGACCCGAACCCGCCTCCGGGCGGCGAGCCGATACGGCGGAGTAATTCGTGGTGGGCACGCTTCACAAAAACGCCCTTGCTCGAGCGAAGGAGCACACAATCGTCTACGCGAACTTCGGGAGGCTTCATCGATTTCCGCGACCCCAATCCACCGCCACGGTTGGTCCCCATCGAGGAATCGGCTCACTCACGACCGCCCTCTGATGCACCCCTCGAAGCGACGCAATTTCTGCGGTCGTCCCATGCCGGTAGTCGTGGACCTATACGAAGACCAACGCTGTATCGCGAGACGGTGCACGGCCGGTCCGCATCGTCGCTGCAAACGGCCAACACGGAGATGCTCGAGCGCCTGGGAGGCACGATGGATATCATTCAACGCGACGGGACGTTGGACTCGCAAAACACACCAGCGACGGGTACAATCATCCTGGACGACGACTTCTTTGGCCTCGGTGGCACTGGCGGTGCGAGTACGAGCGGCACGCAAGCGTCGCGAACGCTATTCGTGCGCGGTGCCTCGGCTCATTCGACGCGGACGGAGAGCTCCTCGGTCTCGATCGACTCGGCGATGATACTTTCGCCCCTTGCATCTGGCGCAATCACCCCCACGAGCGATTTCCCAGGAACGGCATCGCCGCCGACGCCCACAGACACCGACGGCCTCCATCATAACGAGGATCTAGGACCACAGTCGCCCAGCTCGCCCAGCTCGCCCGGGGTGCTCGAGCGCGTTCGAGCGTTCGAGCGTCGAATGAGCCGTGAGAACGCATCGCCGCCACCACCGACCAACACCCGACGCAGGGAAGAACGCACGACGTCGTCGCCTGTGACGGCGCGCCCCTCTGTTCGCTACGGGCTCGTTCCGCGGCCGTCCCTCTTCGTTGCTAACCCGGACGGTAGCCGCGGGTCTGATGGCAAATGAAGAGGAAATCCCATTTTTCGTAACCCCCCCCCAGTCGTAGACGTAGTGTCGTGCGATCGCACATCGCACTGAACATCGGGACAGGGATTCTCTCTCTCCCCGTTTCTCCCACCCTCTCTTCATTGAGTTGGGGAGGGGGATTTAGGGCTGGGCCCGGGGCGCTGCTTGGAGCATGACGGCAACCACGGCAGATTGATCTGTGGCATGCGCTTTCTCCCACACACACAGACACCCACACGAAAAAATGCGTGCACACGCGCTTACACGAGCTTCTTTTCCCATTTCTTTTTCTTTTTCCTTTTTCGCGCCCCTTTTCGGATCTCCATGGAACTGTGGGTTTGTTCACTACAATGCGTATTTTTAACTACAACAACAACATTCTCATGACATATATATATGATTGCGGACCGACTGATCCCTATTCCCTATTCTTTTTTTTTTGTTTCCCTGCCTACTGTATACACCGCTGCCGATGCGGTTTCATGACGCATGCTTCATATTACCCTTACGAACCCATTTTACGATGCGACCCGATAAATGGTGATTCCCTTCCACCCCCCCCGGTTTTGTTTTGTTTTGTTTTTTGTGATACTTCCACCTCATGCTGTGCGCGTAGTTCTTTATTGGACTCTTGTTGTCTTTTCCCCATTTGTCTGTCTGTAGAAGTGACTTTGTTATACCATTATCGCTACGAATATCACAAGACGATGAAACGATTTGCATCGCCGCGTTGTAAATCTGGGTTGAAATACCATACACAGCTATGGAATCTCTACCCAGATTTACTATGTGGTCATGTTCCATACAAGGGTCATCAGATGATGATGATGATGATGATGATTCTAGAGCCCTAGTCGGTGTCCTTGGACTTCCGTGAACCCATCCGGCGCTTTTTTCCACTTAAAGGTGGAGAGATACGTTTTCGCCCTCGGTGCGG
>Ga0137394_10003416_pt1 | contig 11918 bp, 13 predicted proteins | sample czobulk116metaG_FD_108278 | JGI IMG/M metagenome (GOLD analysis project Ga0137394, IMG submission 108278) | Vadose zone soil microbial communities from Angelo Coast Range Reserve, California, USA - czobulk1.16 metaG | ecosystem: Environmental > Terrestrial > Soil > Vadose zone | place: USA... | reverse complement strand
TGCGAGCCGGGGACGGCTCGCGCTGCGAAAGTGCTGGCAAAAGCCGCGTGGCTGCCGGTTGTCGCGCCGAGTTCCGGAACGTCTCGTTCGAATACCAGGCAGGCCGGCCAGTGTTAAAGGACATTTCGCTCGTCGCCGAGCCGGGCCAGACGGTCGCGCTCGTGGGCCAAACGGGGAGCGGAAAGACAACCGTGGCAGCTTTGTTGCAGAAATTCTATCTGCCGACCGCCGGCTGCATACTGGTGGATGGGCAGGACATTCTCAAGGTCACGAGCGACTCGCTGCGCAAGCAAATGGGCAGCGTTCAACAAAATAATTTTTTGTTCGCCGGTTCAGTCATGGATAACATCCGCCTGGCGAAGCCAGAAGCCGGCGAAGCCGAGGTTCGATACGCTCTTGAATCACTCGATTGCCTCGATCTACTGGAAGCGCTGCCTCACGGTTTGCAAACACAGGTCGGAGAAAAAAGCACTGCGTTGTCGCTTGGGCAAAGGCAGATCATTTGTTTTGCGCGGGCCTTCCTGCCAAATCCCCGCATCGTGGTTCTCGACGAAGCCACCAGCGCGATTGATACGGTCACTGAATCGCGACTGCAGCGTGCGCTTGAGTTGTTGTTGCGTGGCCGCACGTCATTTATCATCGCGCACCGGCTCAGCACGATTCGAAAAGCCGATCAAGTGCTCGTGCTGGATCAGGGAAAGATTGTGGAGCGAGGAACTCATGAATCGCTGCTCGGGCTCAGGGGAGTGTATGCCAGACTGCATGAGCAGTTTGTTGGAACTAGTCGCCCTGCAGCGTAACCTCGCCGCTCTGATCCCAGCCCGGGAAGACGCCGGTACCAATCGCGCGATCCTGCAGGACAACGCCTCTGAACGGAATCCAATCCCGAGTGAACGGATCAACGACGACGCCTCGGAAAGTGCCACTGGAAAGTGAGAATCGGAAGCTGAGGTCATTCGGACCCAGGTTATGCAGCCGGTTATTCGAATCGAGGTTGACTTGATTGGTAATTCCGTCGTGGAGATTGCCACCGTTGAATTCAATCGCGCCGGTATTTATATCAATGATCTTCGTCCCGAACGCAGGAGGCACATACTGCGATCCGGTGGTGGAGACGGTGATGGCAAAGCCGTGCGGATAGTACCAGTCCCAGCGGATCTCCGGTTTGATCCAGTTTACGTCACCCGAGATGGCGGAGTCTCCCCCGTTCAGTGGCAGCAATCCATGAACCGATCCCTCGCCGAAGTATGCAGGGAAATAGAACGGCCATTGCCCGTCTTTCGAGACTCTAGTGCTTTGAAAGAAAGACCAACCGTCAGCCAACTGACCCGAAACGGTCAACCGGCCAGCCGAATCCACTCTGACGGTCGCAAAACTGTTTCCGCCGGGCGTATCGGTCGACGTAAAGTCTCCCGGCAGGACCATCGTATAGCGGCCGGCATCAGGCGAAACATTGGTGCGACCGTCGAAGACCGCCCGGAAAGCGGAGAGGTCCGCCGTCCAGACGCCATCGCTTACCGATCCAGTGATGATATCCGGATCATCAGGACCAACTTGAAGATCGATCGTCAGGTCGCGGCCAAAGAAAGAGAATATCTGCCGCGACGTATGCCCATCTGAATCGAACTGACCACTAACGCGGTAAAAAACGAGTCCGCGCTGGAGTCGTGCGCTGTACGATCCCGAGGACCTTGTCGAGATAGCGATCACCCCGGAACTTCGGGACCAGGCGCCGTCAGGCTCGAAAAACGCGCCGTAATAGGCGCCGTTGATGCTTTGGCCGATCCCTGTATTGAGCGTGAACAGGAAAAGCCCGAGTTGCAGCAGGAGAGAGATGGAGAATCGTTTAGCGGCCATGAACAAAAGACGCTGGCGGGAGTGCCTGTATTCAATCTGATGCGGCCTTTTGGAGATTTCCGTCGTCGTATTTCTCGCACTCATTTCAGTAAAAAAACCGACCAGTTTGTCCGTATTCTACAGATTTACTATGGCCCCTCGCATTGGCTACTCTTCGGGGCTGGCGGGCATGTTCTGTCCCGCCGCCGTTGGCAAGCTGTACCCATGGCTTAAAGCATGCAAATTAACGTAATTGAGTATTTCGAAAATGGCGCTTTGCAGAAATGCAGAGACAAAATCGCTGTCCAGGACCAGGGCCGGGATTTTACCTTCGCCGAGATTGAGCGTTTCGCCAAAAACTGCGCGGCGCTCATCCTGAAGCGCTCCAACTCTTTCCATAAGCCTATCCCGGTCTTTCTTCCGAAAAGCGCAGGCAACATCATTGCCGATCTCGGCATCCTGTATAGCGGCAATTGTTATGCCAATCTTGACATCAAATCCCCGGCGCAGCGGCTCAAGGGAATGCTGCAGAATCTGGATCCGGAAATCATCATCACCACTGCCGCTCAGGCCCCTGCGCTTCAGGCGATAGACATTCCCGCATCCAAACTTCTCCTGATCGAAGAAGCAATGATCCCGCAGGTTATCTACGATTCCTGCGTTCTTTTGAAGCGATTGGAGTCGGTCATCGATACCGATCCGTACTGCATCATCCACACATCCGGCTCGACAGGCATTCCGAAGGGCGTGGCTCTGAATCATCGAAACACGATTGATTTCGTGGATTGGGCGTTCGAACGCCTTAGTCTGGACGGCTCGGAAGTGATGGGCAGCCTCGCGCCGATTTATTTTGATGCCTACACGCTCGAATTCTGCATGTGCATTGCCAAAGGCGCGACGTGCATCGTCGTGCCCGAACAATTGGCTATGTTCCCGCCCAAACTCGTCGAGTTCGTTGCCACCCGTCCGATCAACTTCATTTTCTGGGTGCCGACCATCATGGTGAACATCGCGAACCTGGATTTGCTGGCGAAATTCAATTTGGAGCGCTTGCAGAAGGTATTTTTCATCGGCGAGGTCTTTCCCACGCGGCACCTGAATTACTGGCGGCGGCATTTGCCCAAAGCGATGTTCGTGAATCTTTACGGTCCGATCGAAATCACGGTCGCCTGCACCTATTACATTGTGGATCGCGACTTATCCGACGACGAAAAGCTTCCAGTTGGTTTTCCCTGCCGCAACACCTCGATTCTCATCCTCAACGATCAGAACCAGTTGACTGAAGTCGATGAGCCGGGCGAGATTTGCGTGCGGGGCAGCTCACTTGCGCTCGGCTATTATAACAATCCCGAGCGTACTGCTAAGGGCTTTGTCCAGAATCCTCTCAACCCGCACTATCCCGAACTGATTTACCGGACCGGCGACTCCGGCTATTGGAACAGCCGCGGGGAAATTATGTTCCTCGGCCGGAAGGACTTCCAAATCAAGCACTTGGGATACCGCATCGAATTGGGCGAAATCGAGCATGCCGCCGTCCAGGTGGATGGCATCCGCAATTGCTGCGTCGTCTATAATCAGAACAAGAAAGAAATCATCATGTTTTATGAAAGCGACAATCAGCTCGCTCCCGCTTTCATTCGCGAGAGACTTTCACCCATGATACCCAAGTACATGTTGCCCACGGTCTTCAACTGGATGGAATTAATGCCCCGAAATCCTAACGGAAAAATAGACCGCCAGAAGCTGGTTTCCTCGGTCAACTAAGGCGATTGCGCATTGAACCCATTCCGTATTTAATAGCCCCAGGATGCGCCAAATTAGCTCAGTAGATCAGGTGTTTGCGGCGGTGCAGCAAGTAAAGGGCTCTGCGAGCGCTTTTGCCACCAATTTTTATCCGGTCCGTTCCAAGCTCGAAACCTGGATCGGGCACGAGACAATGAATGTCGCAACGGCGCCGGGGGCGGCGTTCTTCTTTCGGAAAGATCGTGATTTTGAGCATCTCTATTTCTGCGCTGCCGACCTGCCCACTTTGGAAAAGGAACTGCTGGCGTTGCCTCAAATCAACTCCGCCCGGCTTACACTTGATCTCATCGGCTCCGAAGCGGCGATCCAACCACAGATCGATATTCTGCAAAAGGCGGGTTTTAAAGCCCATACCCGGCTTCTTCGGCTCTCCCGCGCTGCACAATCGGGCACGGTGGCGCCGGCAACTGCTCTTCCCAAAAACTTTCATCTCACAGTGGCGGACGAATGTGACAGCGCCGAGATCATGAAAATGATCGAGACCTGCTTCAATCCACTCACCGATCAGTTGCCGGCAATGTACGAACTGCAGGACGCCATTGGCGATCGCCAGATTCTCACGGTCAAAACCGAGCGAAAAGTTGCGGCTGCTTTATTTTTTGAAACGCAGGGCCTCACTTCCGCGCTTCGCTATTGGGTGGTAGCCGAACCTTACCGTTCTCAACACCTGGGATCCGCCCTGATGCAACGTTACTTTAAGACGCAGGATTCTGTCGTGCGTTTCATTCTCTGGGCTTCCGCTGCCAATACGGACGCTTTGGCGAAATACGAGCATTACGGCTATAAGCAAGATGGATTGATGGATCAGGTTATGACGAGCGCAGCAATTACTTCATGAAGTCTGTTGCGGAAATTCTTAAAGAAATCCGCCCCGAATTCGATTTTACCGCCTCTGCAGACTTTATGGCCGATGGGATGCTGGATTCCTTTGATATGGTCACGCTGGTTGCCGCGCTCGATAAGAACTACGGGATCTCCATTCCTGGCACGGATATCCTTCCGGAGAATTTCCAGAACATTGCCACCATTGAAACCCTTATCCGCCGCTGCGGTGCCGCTTTGCCGCCCTGATATGCGATTCTTCTCGTTCTCGTCCTCGTGCTCGATCTCTCTCCGGCAGAGCGATAGGAGCGCGGCGTTTACGCCGCTTCATTACTCGAAAATACTGAACCGCACCAAAATGTCTGCGGTTGGGAAAATATGTGCGCTGAAGCGGCGTAAACGCCGCGCTCCTCTGCCGCTCGATTTTGCGTCCCGTGATTTTGCCGGTTCATGAACTTTTCCTTCCGCAATAAGCGCATCTCCGGTCTGCTCACAGTTGCCCCTGCTAACGAGCGCTCGTTCCTTCAGGAAATGAAAAACTTTAACGCTCCTGAAGCACGCTCGCTCAAACTTATGGAAGTGATGGGCTATGACAAACGGCGAGTGGTGACCGAAGGCGTTTGCGTCAGCGATCTGGCTGTTTTCGGGCTGCAGAATCTTTTTTCCCGTTCTCTGCTGCAGCCTGATGAGATCGATGCTCTTATTCTTATTTCCCAGACTCCGGATTATCTCGTGCCTCCAACGACTTCAGTGATCCAGGGACGGCTGGGTCTCAAGCAGGATATACTCTGCATGGACATCAACCAGGCCTGTGCCGGATTCGTTATCGGCCTGATCCAGGCCTTCATGCTTCTGGAACAGCAGAGCGTGCGCAAAGTAGTGCTTCTCAGCGGCGACGTTCTCAGCCGTAAAGTCTCACCCAAAGATCGCACTATCTATCCTATAGTTGGTGATGCTCTTGCGATTACTGTGGCTGAACGTGACGCTGGCGAGTCATCTATTGAAGCCAGCGTGAAGATGGATGGAAGCCGCGCAAATGCGCTGTGTATTCCGGCGGGCGGCATGCGTCTTCCCTGCTCCCCGCAAACGACTGTTCTCGAGGACGTCGGCGATAACAACCTGCGTGCAAAAGATCATCTGTTCATGGATGGCTCGGCGATTTTTAACTTCGTGCAAACGGAAGTGCCCTCGCTGATCAACGATTTATTCGCGCGCGCCGGCCGCGATTTCAATTCGGTGGATTATTTTCTGTGCCACCAGCCGAATCGCTTTATGCTGCAGAAATTGGCAGACAAGATGAAAATTCCTTATCAAAAAATGCCGAACAACGTTGTCGAGCGCTTCGGGAACAGCGGCGGGGCGACGATTCCAATGGCCCTGACGATTAATATTGCGGACCGCCTCAAAGCCGGACGCGTGAATGCCTGTCTTGCGGGTTTCGGCGCCGGCCTGACCTGGGCCGCGATGCTCCTTACTTTGGGTCCGTTCAGCTTCTGCGAATTAATCGATTACAACTAGCGCCATGTCAGACCCCTTCCTCCAAAAGCTCGCTGAAATACTCGAAGTGCCTGAAGTCAAATCGAGCGACGAACTCAAGGCATTGCCGCAATGGGATTCTCTGGCTGTCCTGTCGGTGATCGCCATGCTCGATGCCACCTACGGCGTTAATCTTCGCGCTGCAGATTTCGCCACCGTCCAATCGGCAGGCGATCTTTGGAAGCTGGTCGAGTCCCAAAAACGTTCGTGAACATTGTCTTCTCGTCCCGTGTTCCCAAAGAATGTCGCGCTGAGCTGGAAGAGCTTCTCTTCTTCAATCCGCGCCAGCATCTCGTCAGAGAGGGGATTATTAATTCGCTCGAACGGTTTGGTCATCCCGAAGTGGTCGAATCCCCTGCAGGACTGGCCGTCAAAGTGGGCGATCTCGAAGCACAGACATTATTTGCCTTCGACCGGAGTCGAGACGAAGTCCCAGTCGGCGTTGTGGTCTTCCTTCGCACGAGTTCCGAGGAAGTTGCCATCATGCACGTTGCCGTTGATCCGGATTACGCGTTGCAAGGGGCTGAAGCTGGCGTCGGCCTGGGTGTCACGCTGGTCGAGAAAGTCAAAGAGATCGCCGCGAGAATTGTCGGTGTCCGGCGCATTGTGTTCTTTTATCGCCGCCACGTTGTTATCCGACTGTGAATTTCCACGTAATACGGAATACGCAACACGCAACACGTTTCACTACTTGACGTTTTGACTCTTCCCCCGTAACCCACCCGTCGAAGTAGACCGCACGATCGCTAAGACCATGCAACACACTGTCCAGGCCGAAGGGTGGGGAGTTCGTCTCCGGCCGGTTCGACTCGATGACGCGGAGTTTATCGTCTGGTTGCGAAACCTCGACCACGCCAAAGGCAGAATTGGCGATTCTGCCATGGACGCCGCTGCTCAGGAAGCATGGCTGCGCTCGTATTTTGAGCGGCCCGGCGATTACTATTTCATCATTGAAACTCTTAACGGGAAGCCGGTCGGTGCGTATGGAATCTATGATATCCGAGGTCGCAGCGCTGAGTCAGGCCGCTGGGTTATTCGCCCCGAGGTGCCTGCGGCTGTTCCGAGCGCTCTCGTGGCGTTCGATATCGCTTTCACCGTGCTTCACCTGGACGAATTGCGAGTAAAAACTGTGTCTACGAATCAAAATGTTCTCTCATTAAATCGCAAACTTGGCTTTCGCCAAACCCATATCGAACCAGCCGCTCAAGTCATCGGCGGCAAACCGATTGATCAGATCCATTTTCTGCTTAAGGCCAGCGATTGGCCTACTTATCGCACCAAATTGCTTCCTCTTGCCAAACTTGCCGAACGCCAGGTTCTTGACTGGCAAACTTTGAACTAACTAACTATGGAACTCTCTCAATGCCGCATTATCGAACTCCCGAAGATCCAGGATCCTCGGGGCAATCTGACTTTTCTCGAAGCCGATCGCCACATTCCCTTCGCCATCAAGCGCGTCTTTTACCTTTATGACGTGCCGGGCGGCGCAGATCGAGCGGGACATGCTTTGAAACGCTGCCATCAATTTCTGATTGCGATGTCTGGCAGCTTTGATGTCATCGTTTACAACGGCAAAGATAAACAACGCTTCCATCTCAACCGCTCTTATTATGGTCTTCACCTTCCGCCTATGTTCTGGCGTGAAATAGACAACTTTTCTTCCGGCTCCGTGTGTCTCGCCCTCGCCTCCGAGTGTTACGACGAGAAAGATTACTACCGCGACTACAAAGAATACCTCCGCGCCATGGGCAGCGCCTGAATTGTGAATCCTCATGACTGTCCCCTTCCTTGATTTCACCGGTCCTTACGAAGAGCTAAAGCCGGAGCTCGACGATGCCTATTTCCGTTTCATGCGTTCCGCCTGGTATATTCTGGGCAAGGAAGTCGAAGCTTTCGAACAGGAATACGCCACCTATTGCCAATCAAAGCATTGCATCGGGGTTGCCAACGGCCTTGAAGCTCTTCACCTGATCCTGCGCGCTTATGGCATCGGCAAAGGGCATGAAGTCATAGTCCCATCCAACACCTACATCGCCACCTGGCTCGCCGTCTCTTATGCCGATGCCACGCCAGTTCCCGTCGAGCCAAACCCCGACACATTCAATCTTGATTCCGCTCGCATTGAGAAAGCCATCACTCCGAGAACCAAAGCGATCATGCCGGTTCATCTGTACGGCCAGCCTGCGGACATGGATCCGATTATGGCTATCGCTGACAAGCATGGGCTCAGAGTCATCGAAGACAACGCCCAGGCGCAGGGTGCTCTCTACAAAGGCCGTCGCACCGGCAGTCTCGGTCATGCCGCCGGTCACAGCTTTTATCCCGGCAAAAATCTTGGCGCTCTCGGAGACGCAGGCGCTGTGACCACGGATGACCCCGCCCTGGTGGATCGCGTTCGTACGCTCCGCAATTACGGTTCAAAGAAAAAATACTACAACGATTTGAAAGGCTATAACTCCCGTCTCGATGAACTCCAGGCTGCCTTTCTCCGCGTTAAGTTAAAAAAACTCGACGAATGGAATCAGCGTCGGCGCGCGATCGCGGAATTATATCAGTCGAGTTTGCCCTCTGCGGAACTCATTTTGCCCAGGGTCCCTTCGTGGGCCGACCCAGTCTGGCATCTTTTTGTTATTCGCCATCTGCAACGCGATTCCTTTCAGCAAGCGCTGACCGCTGCCGGTATCGGCACGCTTATCCACTACCCGGTCCCGCCTCATCTGTCGGGCGCGTACGCCGACGCCGGGTTGCCTCGCGGTTCATTTCCGATTGCAGAGCAACTGGCTGAAACTGTGCTCAGCCTTCCTATAGGCCCCCATCTTACCCGGGACCAGGCCGCTCAAGTCATCCAGGCTGTCGAGCGTGAAGCCTCTCGCCTCGCGCCAGCGTGAACAAGTAGTACGCATGAAAGCGCTCGTGTTGGAAGATTATAAGCGGTTCTCCTACGGAGAAGTGCCAAGCCCGCAACCCGGTAAGAGTGACGTGCTTGTATCGGTGAAAGCTTGCGGAATTTGCGGAAGCGACGTCCATGGCATGGATGGAAGCACCGGACGGCGGCGACCGCCCATTATCATGGGGCATGAGGCTTCGGGAGTTATCGCGAAAGTTGGAAGTGAGGTCACCGGGTGGAAAGCGGGTGATCGGGTCACATTCGATTCGACGATTTATTGCGGAGAATGCGAATTCTGCCGTCGGGGCGAGATCAATCTTTGCGAGCGCCGCCGAGTTCTTGGCGTGTCGTGCGAAGATTATCGGCAGCATGGGGCTTTTGCTGAATTCGTGGCAGTGCCGGAGCGCATCTTGTATCGAGTGCCCGAAGAGGTCCCCTTCGAAGAAGCCGCTTTGGTTGAACCGTTTGCCATTGCGATGCACGCAGTTCGACGAGCCATCCCCGGCAATGAACACACCCCAAAAGTTGCAGTCGTTGTTGGGGCGGGAATGATTGGTCTGGGACTGGTCCAGGCGGCTCGGCAAATCGGCTGCCAGCAAGTCATCGTTGTGGATATTGCCACGGAACGGCTCGAACTCGCTTCTAAATTGGGCGCCAGCAGGATTATCAATTCTTCTCAGGTGAACGCACTAGAGGCGATTGCAGAAATGACACGAGGGGAAGGAGCCGATGTCTCATTTGAAGCGGTTGGCATTACGCCGACAGTGAATCTGGCGCTGAACTGCGTCAGGCGCGGTGGCTCGGTTGTTCTCGTAGGCAACGTCGCGCCGCGAATCGAGTTTCCGCTGCAAGTCGCCGTGACGCGAGAGTTGACGATTTTTGGCTCGTGCGCTTCACGCGGTGAATATCCGCAATGCCTCGAATGGCTCGCGGCGGGAAAATTGCGCGCCGCGCCATTGATCTCGGCGACCGCGCCTCTGGCGGAAGGGGCAGACTGGTTCGAGCGGCTGTATCGGAAAGAGCCGGGATTGGTTAAAGTGGTGCTCAAGCCGTAAGAGAGTAGCCAGCCAATGACGAAACAAACCCGCAGATCGAAATCCGAAAACTCAACCGGGCTGTTCGATCTGTCGGGCAAGGTAGCCATCGTCACCGGCGCGAGCCGCGGGCTTGGTCAGACGTTTGCTCGCGCGCTTGCGCGGGCGGGAGCCGATCTGGTCATTACCAGCCGGAAGGCCGCCGATCTGAAATCCTTCCAGAAAGAAATGGAAGGGCTTGGCCGCAAAGCGCTGGCATTGCCTTTGGATGTCCGCCAGCAGCAGAGCATTCAACCGATGGTGGCAGCAGCCATCAAACATTACGGGAAAATTGACATCCTTGTGAACAATGCCGGCTGCAATGTGCGTAAGCCCGCTCTCGACGTCAGTTGGGACGATTGGAACCTCATCCTGGATACGAACCTGCGCGGCACATTCTTTGTGGCGCAGGAGGTTGCACGACACATGATCCCCAAAAAATACGGGCGGATTATTAACATCGGTTCGGTTACCTCTGTTGCGGGCTATGCAGGACTTGGACCGTACGGCGCCAGCCGCGGCGGCGTGAAGCAGCTCACGATGAGTTTGGCGGACGATTGGGGAATTCATGGAATCACGGTCAATTGTCTTGCGCCGGGTTGGTTCAAAACCGCGCAGAATGCGGTGATGTACGAGGATCAGGAATGGGTGAGTTATCTTTGTGACCGCATCCCGTTGAAACGACCCGGCCAGCCCCAGGATTTGGAAGGCGCCGTCCTATTCCTCGCTTCAGATGCCAGCGCTTACATTACCGGACAAACGCTTCTGGTGGATGGCGGGATATCGACTGGAGCAACCCATGCGATGCCGATGCAGAGAAACCGTTGATCCTGTCCTGCTCCTGACCCCTGAGCGACCGCTGCGGGGCACAGGCCTGCCACGATTCTTTTAAGTAAACGCAACACAAAGGCGGCAAAGACGCGAAGATTAATCCGCAAATTACGCGCACTAACGCGAATTCAAATGTTCGGAAGGACGAGCTCCCGCGAGTCCCCAATCAAAATCCTGAACGGATGAAAGACAGCGCCCGCTCATTAACACCTCGCTTCAGCGAGGTGCCCGCATGCAAAAAAGGTTCCCCTCTCCCATTCCGAATAGGACCACGTTCCGCAACTCATTGGGGGTCAGGGGATGAGCGCATTTTCCTGCCATAAACATCTTTCTGCCTCCCTCCCGCCTAAACCAATCACTCAAAACTAAAAACCATTTCGTATGGCTCACGCCATTCGTCATAGCAATCTTCATGAATATATTCTCCAATACAGCCTGCGCTCGACGAGCCGTGTCCGGGTGTCCCAGATCGTGACTCATCGCCGTCAGTTCCGGTACGGCGCAGGCCGCATTCACACCCACCATTCTAAAACCTGCCACCGCCAGATCTGCCCGAATTTCACCCTTCCCCGTCGGAATGATGTGAATGATGATTCTTCTCCAAGCGGGCCGCTCGTATCTGATCCATCTCAAAAGCTGAGGCACACAGTTTGTTCCCATCTCTCGAACAGCATCCCAAGCCTGCAAGACTTCCACATCAGAAGGGCGATTTCTATGCTGGTACTGCCGATCGTACACTTCCAGCCACTCACTCAACTGCTTCCCTTGATACTCCGGCTCCCTCTCCCCCGGCCACAAAAACACAGCCAGCACCGCCACCACAAACACCACCGCTGCGATGATCAACAGCGTTTCTTTTTCACGCCCATTTTGATGATTGGTATTTGGAGTTTCCCGGGAGTTTGAAGTTTGAGGTCTGAAACTTTAATTTCGCCGCCTGTTCACGGCTCCAGTCTGCACCTGGATTCCCATCAGCGTCAATTAGCCGAAGACTAGCCTGACTTTCGCAGATTCCGTAGTCAAAACTGGATTTTTCTGGGAAAACGTTAAGTGGACGGGGTCAGGTCGGCCACACATCGGCGACTTGGTCTTTGTAAATTCGTGGCGGAGGCTGTTCGGGTAGGGTCCAG
>Ga0137394_10003415_pt1 | contig 11924 bp, 8 predicted proteins | sample czobulk116metaG_FD_108278 | JGI IMG/M metagenome (GOLD analysis project Ga0137394, IMG submission 108278) | Vadose zone soil microbial communities from Angelo Coast Range Reserve, California, USA - czobulk1.16 metaG | ecosystem: Environmental > Terrestrial > Soil > Vadose zone | place: USA... | reverse complement strand
TGCGCAGACCCCCGAGCAGAGACCGGCAGCCGACGAGACGTCCCTGATCACCGGCAGCGAGGCCATCGCGGTGGCCTGCAAGCTGGCGGACGTGGACGTGATCACCGGATATCCGATCCGGCCCTACGACACGGTGATGCAGTACATCGCCAAGCTGGTGTCCAACGGCGAGATGGACTGCGAGTACATCATCGCGGAGGGCGAGCACTCGCAGTTCGAGATCGTCAAGCACGCCAGCGCCTGTGGCGCGCGCGTCTTCTGCGGCTCGAGCGGCGTGGGCTGGATGTACGCGATGGAGGCGCTCACCGTCACCCCCGCGCTGCGCATCCCGATGATCGCGATGGTGGGCAACCGCGCCCTCGACGATCCCGGGGCGTTCGGCGTCGAGCACAACGACGCGCTGGCGGTCCGCGACCTGGGCTGGCAGCTGGTCTGGGTGGACAACGCCCAGGAGGCGCTCGACACCGCGCTGATCGCCTACAAGGTAGCCGAGGACCGGCGGGTGTTCCTGCCCTGCGCCATCTCCTGCGACGGCGCCTTCCTCACGCACTCGCAGGCGATCGTGAAGATCCCCTCGCAGGCGAAGGTGGACCAGTTCCTTCCCCGGTACGATCGCGGAGATCTCCTCCTGCACCCGGACAACCCGATCACCGTGGCGCCGCAGGCCAACGAGGACTGGCTGATGGAGATCCGCCGGCAGACCGCCGCGGGCATGGAGCGCAGTCCTCAAGTCATCCGCGAGGCCTACGCGCAGTTCGCCAAGATCTTCGGGCGCGACTACGGCAACCCGTTCTTCGAGGAGTACATGACCGACGACGCCGACGTCGTCATCGTCGGCATGGGCACCCTCTCGAACCCGGTGCGCGTCGCCATCCGCGAGATGCGCAAGGAAGGGAAGAAGGTCGGCTTCGTGCGCGTCCGTTGGTTCCGCCCCTTCGCCACCGAGGAGCTGGCGAAGTCGCTCTCGCGCTTCAAGGCCGTGGGCGTGGTGGATCGCGACTTCTCGCTGGGCGCGCCGTTCTCCAGCGGAGTCCTGGCCACGGAGGTCCGCGCGGCTCTGTACCCGGTCGCGAAGCGGCCGGAGCTGCTCGCGTTCATCTGCGGCCTGGGCGGCCGCGAGGTGACGCTCCCCGACGTGAAGAAGATCACCGACAGCATGTATGCCGCCGCGGCCGGCAAGCGGCAGCCTTCGACGCAGTGGATCGGCCTGCGGGAATAGGAGAGGACCATGGCGATCAATGAACGTGAGCTTGCGGAACTGGTTTCACTGCGTCCCACCCAGAAGCTGGATCCGTTCAAGGGCGTCAAGAAGCTGCCCATCCAGGAGTACTTCACCTCGGGCCACCGGACCTGTCAGGGCTGCGAGTCGGCGCTGGTGATGAAGATGATGGTGAAGGCGGCGGGGCCGCGCACCATCGTGCTCGGCAGCACGGGCTGCATGTACGTCGCGAACACGACGTACTACTCGACCAGCTGGGTGGTGCCTTGGATGCACACGCAGCTCGGGTCGTCCGGCTCTGCTGCGCTCGGGGCGGCCGCGGCGCTCAAGGTGCTGATGCGCAAGAACAAGATGAAGGACGAGCCGATCAACGTCATCTCCTTCTGCGGCGACGGCGGCGGCGCCGACATGGGCATCTCGGCCATCTCCGCGACGCTCACGCACCCCGACTACAACTGCCTGATCCTGATGTACGACAACGAGTCGTACGCCAACACGGACATCCAGCTCAGCGGCTCGACCCCGTGGGGCGCGCATACGACGTTCAGCCCGCCGGGAACCAAGAAGCGGATCATGCATCACCGCTGGAAGAAGAACATGGCGGGCATGATGGCGGCCGGCCACCCCGAGTGCAAATACGTGGCGACGGTGGACATGTCCTATCCGGTGCTGGCGATGAACGCGGTCCGTAAGGCGCTGACGATCGGCGGTCCGACGTTCATCCACTCGCTCGATCCCTGCCCGAAGGGCTGGGACTACGATCCGATGCAGTCGCATGAGCTCGGCGAGCTGGCGGTGCTCTCCGGCATCTGGCCGCTCTACGAGGTTGAGAACGGCGTGCTGCGCCTGATCGGCAAGACCCGGGATATTTCCGACGGGCGGCTCCAGCGCATTCCGGTGCGCGATTACCTGAATCGGCAAGGGCGGTTCGCTCACTTCACCGACGACGACATCGCGTACTTCCAGTCGAAGGTGGACGAGATGTGGACCAAGTGGCTCATCCCGGGAGTCATTCCGTTCCGGATGCAGATCGACGAGGACAAGGCCCCCGCGTAACCCGAGAGTCGGATCCCGGAAGGGGGTCATTCCCTTCCTCGATCAGATCGACGAAGATAAGCCCTCAGTCTGATCCGTCCCGCCCATGGGGTCGGTCGTCTGGTTGGGCGCGACGGCACAACAGCAGAACGGAGGACGTCATGAAGCGCTGCGCTTCGTCGGGACGATCCCTTGTTGCTGTCGCGCTTCCGACCTTCGTGATGGGACTGGCGGCGTACCCGACCAAGGCCCGAGCCTGGGAGCCCACGCGACCCGTCGAGTTCGTGATCCCCGCCGGCACCGGCGGCGGCGCCGATCAGATGGCGCGGCTGATCAGCGGCCTGGTGGAGAAGCACAAGCTCTCCCCGCAGCCGCTGATCGCGATCAACAAGTCGGGCGGCGCGGGCGCCGAGGGCTTCCTCTACGTCAAGGAGAAGAAGGGCGACCCGCACACCATCATCATCACGCTCTCCAACCTCTTCACCACGCCGCTCGCCCAGGGCACGCCGTTCAACTGGAAGGACCTGACGCCGGTGGCGCGGGTGGCGCTCGATCGCTTCATCCTCTGGGTGAACGCCGAGACTCCGTACAAGACCGCCAAGGACTACATCGCCGCGGTCAAGGCGCAGTCCAACGGCGACAACCGGATGAAGATGGGCGGCACCGGCTCGAAGCAGGAGGACCAGATCGTCACCGTCCAACTCGAGCAGGCGCTGGGCGTGAAGTTCACCTACGTGCCCTTCAAGGGCGGCGGCGAGGTCTGCGTCAACCTGGTGGGCAAGCACGTCGACTCCACGGTGAACAACCCGATCGAGTGCGTGAGCCACTGGAGGGCCGAGCGCGTCCGCCCGCTGGCGGTCTTCGACGCCGCGCACATCCCCGACCCCGCCTGGAAGGACATCCCCACCGTGAAGGAAGCGCTGGGCGCGGACATCCAGTACCAGATGCTGCGCGGGATCTTCGGGCCGCCCAACATGCCCAAGGACGCGGTCGACTTCTACGTGGCCCTGCTCAAGAAGGTCTACGAGACGCCCGAGTTCAAGAAGTACCTCGAGGACGGCGCGCTCAATCCGGCCTTCGCCACCGGCGCCGAGTACGCCAAGTGGGTGGAGGAGGCCGAGAAGCTCCACAAGGACCTGATGGCCAAGGGCGGACTGCTCCCCAAGTAGCCGGATGCGCAAAGCCGACATCATCGTCGCCGTCCTGCTCACCGCGCTCGGCCTGCTCGTCCTCAACGCGGCCGTCCGGCTCGGCTTTCGCTGGGGGCCGGACGGGCCGCAGAGCGGGTTCTTCCCGTTCTGGCTCTCGGTGATCCTGGTCGTGCACGGCGTGGCCGTGGTGGTGCGGGCGATCCGGCGGCGCACGGACAAGCCGTTCGTCACTCCGGAGCAGATGCGCTCCGTGCTCACCGTGGCCGTTCCCGCCGCGGCGATGGTGCTGGTCACGCAGTTCTTCGGCCTCTACCTGGCGGCGGCGCTCTACCTCGCCTTCTACGTGCGCTGGGTCGGGAAGCATTCCTGGGTCACCGCCCTCGCGCTCGCCCTCTGCGTTCCGATCGCCACCTTCGTGATCTTCGAGCGCTGGTTCCTCGTCCCGCTCCCCAAGGGACCCGTCGAAGCCTGGCTCGGGTACTGAGATGGGCTTCGAGAACATCCTCACCGGCTTCCAGGTCGCGATCACGCCCTTCAACCTCCTGATGGCGGTGGTCGGCATCACGCTCGGGACGATCATCGGCGTGCTGCCCGGCCTGGGCGGCGCGAACGGGGTGGCCATCCTGCTCCCGCTCACGTTCCGGATGCCGCCCACCTCGGCGATCATCCTGCTCACCTCGCTCTACTGGGGAGCGCTCTTCGGCGGCGCGATCACCTCGGTGCTGTTCAACATCCCCGGCGAGCCGTGGTCGGTGGCCACCACCTTCGACGGCTACCCGCTGGCGCGACAGGGGAAGGGCGCGCAGGCGCTGACGGCGGCGTTCACTTCCTCGTTCGTGGGTGCGCTGTTCGCGACGCTCCTGATCACCTTCTTCGCTCCCTTGCTGGCGGACGTGGCCCTGCATTTCGGCCCGCCGGAGTTCTTCGCCATCCAGGCGCTCACCTTCTCCAGCTTCGTGGGCCTGGGAGGCGGCGACCCGGTGAAGTCGTTCATCTCCATCGTCATCGGTCTGCTGCTGGCCGCGGTAGGCCTCGACATCGTGACCGGGCAGCTCCGCCTGACCTTCGGGCTCACCCCGCTGATGTCGGGCTTCGACTTCATCGTGGCGGTGATCGGGCTCTTCGGCATCGGCGAGATCCTCCTCAGCGTGGAAGAGGGCCTGAAGTTCGAGGGCGTGCGGACCAAGATGAACCCCAAGGTGGTCTTCGAGACCTGGAAGACCATCTCCCGCTACTGGCGCACCTTCCTGCGCAGCTGCGTGATCGGCTTCTGGATGGGCTTCAAGCCGGGCGGCGCCACCCCGGCGTCGTTCATGAGCTACGCGTTCGCCAAGCGCGCGTCGGCGCATCCCGAGCGCTTCGGCAAGGGCGAGCTCGAGGGCGTGGTCGCTCCGGAGACCGCCGCGCACGCCGCCGGCGTGGCGGCCATGTTGCCGATGATCACGCTGGGCATCCCCGGCTCGCCCACGGCCGCGGTGATGTTCGGGGGCCTGATCATCTGGGGCCTGCAGCCGGGACCCATGCTCTTCAAGGAGCAGCCGGACTTCGTCTGGGGACTGATCGCGAGCATGTACACCGGGAACATCATCGGCGTGATCATGGTCCTGGCGTTCGTGCCGCTCTTCGCCGCGATCCTCCGGATGCCTTTCGCGATCCTGACCCCGTTCATCACGGTGATCTGCGCGATCGGCGCCTACGCCGTGCACAACAACATGATCGACATCTGGTACATGATCATCTTCGGGGTCATCGGGTACATCTTCAAGAAGCTGGACTACCCGCTGGCCCCGCTGGTCCTGGCGCTGGTCCTGGGCGACTTCGCCGAGAACGCCCTGCGCCAGAGCCTGATCATGTCGCAGGGGTCGCTGCTCATCTTCTTCCGCCGGCCGATCGCCGCGGTGATCAGCGCTGTCGCCGTCTTCTTCCTGCTGCTCCCCGCCATCTCGCTCTGGCGGCGCAAGCGGCAGCTGGCGAGGGCCGCGGCCACCTCCGGCAACGAAATGGGAGTGGCGCTGCCGGGTGAGGGCGCCACCGCCGAGCAGGGAACCACGGAGGCCCGATGAGCGCAAAGAAACGCACGAGCCACATCCTCTGGCTGCTCGCCGCGATCCTCATCGCCTCGCAGTGGATCATCCTGCGGCTGGCCGGCGTGCAGATGCCGCACTACTGGACCACCATTTGCTCGGGCGTGGGCATCTTCGGGGCGGCGATCCTGCTCTCCTGGGCCGCGGACGTGGCGCAGCTCGACATTCCCCAGAGTCTCGCGCTAGCCGCGCTCGCGCTCATCGCGGTGCTGCCCGAGTACGCGGTGGACGCCTACTTCGCCTGGATGGCGGGGAAGGACCCCAAGTACGTCCAGTACGCCGCGGCCAACATGACGGGGGCCAACCGGCTTCTGATCGGGCTGGGCTGGGCGTCGGTGGTGATCATTTATTGGATCAAGACCCGCAAGAAGGCGGTCGATCTGGAGCCGTCGCACTCGATGGAGGTCTCGTACCTCACGCTGGCGACCCTCTACTCGCTGGTGATCCCGCTCAAGGGAACGCTCTCCCTGATCGACACGTGCGTGCTCTTCACCATCTTCATCTTCTACATCGTCTCCGCGTCGAAGGCTGGGATGGAGGAGCCCGAGTTGGAGGGCGGACCTTCGGAGCTGATCGGCGCGTTGCCCAAGCTGCAGCGGCGGCTGGTCTGCATCGCCTTCTTCGCCATCGCGGGCCTCGCCATCTTCCTCGCCGCCGAGCCGTTCGCGGAGAGCCTGCTCGCGACCGGCCGCTCCCTCGGGATCGAGGAGTTCCTGCTCGTCCAGTGGCTCGCGCCCCTCGCCTCGGAGTCCCCGGAGTTCATCGTCGCCATCCTCTTCGCGCTGCGGCTGAATCCGGGCGCCAGCATCGGAACGCTGGTCTCCTCCACGGTGAACCAGTGGACGCTCCTGATCGCGACGCTCCCGCTCGCGTTCTCGATCTCGTCGGGCCACGTCGGCGTGATGAAGCTGGACCCACGGCAGCGGGAGGAGTTCCTGCTCACGGCGACGCAGTCGTTCTTCGCGGTGGCGGTGATCGCGAATCTGCAGTTCACGCTGTTCGAGGCGGGCCTGGTGGTCGCGCTTTTCGCCACGCAGCTCATGTTCCCCTCTCCGACGGTCCGCTACGTCTACTCCGGCGTGTACATCGTCCTGACGTTGCTGCTGCTCGCGACGAATCGCGCCAACCGGCAGGGCTTCTTCGACATCCGCCGGCTGCGTCCTGGGGGCGTGCCCGCGGCGGCGCCGACCGAGGGCAACGGGGCGATGCGTCCGAGCCAGGAGCTCGGGAACGGCGACCGGCCGCGGCGCGAGCTGTAGGATTCATCTCGTCGCTGGGTTTTACGGGTTCGGGGATCGGGGTGCGGTGCTTTCGGAACTCGCGCGGCTACGCCACGAACACCCACGTCATCAGCACGAACAGCGGGATCAGGATGGCCCCGCTGTACGCCATGTACCCGAAGAACCCGGGCATCCGGACCCCGGCCTGCTCCGCAATGGCCTTCACCATGAAGTTGGGCCCGTTGCCGATATACGTGTTGGCTCCCATCAACACCGACCCCATCGAGATGGCCGCGAGCAGCGCGGCCCCCCTCTCGCTGAGCAGCAGCTGGCCCAGATCGTCCGCGCTGGTTCCCACGGCCCCGCTGGCTGCGGAGGCGAACGTGAGATAGGTCGGCGCGTTGTCGAGGAAGGACGAGAGCGCGCCGCTGGCCCAGAAGTAGTGCCATGGCTCCTGGAGCTGTAGCGCCGCGCCGCGCGCGTTGAGGATGGCCAGGGCGGGGATCATGGTCGCGAAGATCCCGGCGAAGAGCGCCGCGACCTCCGCGATCGGCGCCCAGCTGAAGCCGTTCTCGGGCCGCAATCCCTTGGGCGTGGTCCAGAGCGAGAGGAGGGCCATGGCCAGGATTCCCGCATCCTGGACCAGCGCCGGTAGCCCCAGGGTCCCGGAGGCCAGCAGGACCGCCATGATGCCGGCCAGGAAGATCAGGTTGCGCTTGCCGGCGATGTGGACCGGCACCCGGTGCGCGACCGCGACCCGGTCGAGATCCTCCGGCCGCTCGAGGTCCTCACGCCGGAAGATGGTCGAGTCGATGATGTAGAAGAGGATCAGGAGCGCGCCGTTCGCCAGCAGCCAGGCCGGAAAGAGCCGCAGCGTCCAGGTGAAGGGGACCCCGCGCAAAAAACCCAGGAAGAGCGGCGGATCGCCCATGGGCGTGAGCAGCCCTCCGCCGTTCGCCACCACGAAGATGAAGAAGACGAACACGTGCGCCTTGCGGTTGCGGACCGAGTTCGCGCGCAAGAGCGGCCGGATTAGCAGCATCGACGCGCCGGTGGTCCCGATCAGCGAGGCGAGGACCGCGCCGATGGCGAGCAGGATCGCGTTGAGGCCGGGCGTCCCGGCCAGGGTCCCCCGGACGACGATCCCGCCCGAGATCACGAACAGGGCGCCGAGCAGGAGGATGAAGGCGACGTACTCGTTGGCGGCGTGCAGCAAGGCCTGCCCGTCCAGCATGGCCGTCCACGCCGCGATCGGCGCGCCCAGGACGGCGCTGACGAGCACCTTGTTGCGGTTGTGCTCCCAGAACCGGCCGGCGAACAGGGGCAGGACCGCGATACAGACCAGCATGAGCGCGAAGGGGACGACGCTCCAGAGGGGGAAGAGGTGCCCGAGGTGCGGCGTGGTCGCGCCGGCGGCTGCCATGAGGTGCATGCCGCCAACGTAAGGAAGGGCGGGTCCGCGGTCAAAGCGGTGACGATTCTGTAGGGCTGGGAACGGTTGAAATTCGGCGCCGCGTGAGGCGTATTTGCGAGATGAACCCTGCCCGCGTTTTGCTCCTCGCGGTGGCGCTCGCCGCCTGCGCCTCCCAGAAGGCCCCTCCGCAGGCGCCGCCGCAGTCACAGCAGCATGGAATCGAGCTGGGCGACCTCGATCCCGGCGTCGGTCCCTGCACCGACTTCTACGAGTTCGCCAACGGGTCCTGGCGCAAGGCGAACCCGATTCCGGCGTCGATGACGCGCTGGAGCCGGCGCTGGCAGGCGGGCGAGAACAACAAGGAGCGGTTGAAGGAGATCCTGGAGGAGGTCTCGAAGCGCTCGGACTGGCCCAAGGGCAGCGTCGAGCAGATCGTCGGCGACGACTATGCCTCCTGCATGGACGAGGCACGCGCCGATGCGGAGGGAACGAAGCCGATCGCGCCCATGCTGGCGTCGATCGACGCGATAGAGACCCCGGCCGATCTCCAGCGCGCCATCCGGCGGCTGCAGGACTTGCTGGCGAGCGCGCCGTTCGCCCTCGCTTCACAGCCCGATCTGCACGAGCCAAGCCGGACCATCGCCGAGGTCTCGGCGGACGGGCTGGGGTTGCCCGATCGCGACTACTACCTCAAGCCCGAGCCGCGCTTCGCCGACGCGCGCGAGAAGTACCGGGCGCACGTGCAGCGGATGTTCGAGCTCGCAGGCATCCGCGACGGAGCGCAGGCGGCGGAGACGGTGTTCGCCTTCGAGAAGCGGCTGGCAGAGGCGTCGCTCGACAACGTGGCGTTGCGTGACCCGACGAACCTCGATCACCCGACCACCTTTGCCCAGCTCCAGGCGATGACTCCACACTTCGACTGGGTGGCGTTCTACGACGAGGCGAAGCTGCCCAAGGGCGACTTGACGGTCGACCAGCCGGCGTTCATGGCGCAGTTCGAGAAGGAGCTGACGCAGACGCCGCTCCCCGCCTGGCGGACCTACTTGAAGTGGCGGCTGCTCGCGTCGGCGGCGCCTTTCCTGTCCAGGCCGCTCGTGGACCAGTCGTTCGCCTTCAACCAGAAGTACCTGGGCGGCGTGGCAGAGCTGAAGCCGCGCTGGAAGCGGTGCGCGGAGTCGTCCGACTTCCGCCTGGGTGAAGCGTTGGGCCGCAAGTACGTGGAGCGCTACTTCCCGCCGGCGGCGAAGGCGCGCATGCAGGAGCTGGTGCAGAACGAGCTCGCCGCGATGAAGGAGATCATCGAAGGCCTCATCTGGATGGGGCCCGAGACGCGCAAGCGGGCGCTGGAGAAGCTCGCCACCTTCAACCCGAAGATCGGCTACCCGGACAAGTGGAAGGACTATTCGGGAGTGAAGATCCACCGGGAGGCATCGGCCTGGGACAACGTGGTCGAAGGCCGCAAGTTCGTGGTCGACGACTTCCGGGGGACCATCGGCAAGTCCACGGACCGGGGCCGCTGGGGGATGACGCCGCCCACCAGCGACGCGTACTACAACCCGCTGCTCAACGAGATCGTCTTCCCCGCCGGAATCCTGCAGCCGCCTGCGTTCGACGTGAACGCGACCGACGCGGTGAACTACGGCGCGATCGGGGTGGTGATCGGGCACGAGATCAGCCATGGGTTCGACGACCAGGGCGCGCAGTTCGACGCGCAGGGCCGGCTCTCGAACTGGTGGACGGACGCGGACCTAAAGTCCTTCCAGCAGCGCGGGCAGTGCGTGGTGGATCAGTTCGAGGGCTACTTCATCGAGCCGGCGATCCATCACAACGGCCGTCTGGTGCTGGGCGAGGCCATCGGCGATCTGGCCGGTGCGCGGATCGCGTATGCGGCCTACCAGAAGGCGCTGCAGAAGCGGCCGCAGCCGTCCCGCGACGGCTTCACGCCCGAGCAGCAGTTCTTCATCGCTTGGGGACAGTTCCGCGGGGACCAGATCCGTCCCGAGACGCAGCGGCTGATGGTCCAGGGGGATCCTCACCCGATCGCGAAGTACCGGGTGATCGGGCCGCTCTCCAATCTCACCTCGTTCCAGCAGGCGTTCTCCTGCAAGGCGGGCGACCCGATGGTCCGGGGGCAGAACCGATGCGAGGTCTGGTGAGATGACGTCGTTGCTCCTGACCTTGATGCTCGCCTCGGCGCCGGCCTCGCTGGCCGACCTGGTGCCGCCCTCGCCGCCGCCCGCCGCCGCGAGCGGAGCCTCCGGATCGATCGATCCGGAGGCCGCGACCCGGGCGTACCTGGACCTGCTTCCTGCCGATCAGCGCGCGAAGTCCGACGCGTACTTCGAAGGTGGGTATTGGCTGACCCTCTGGAGCTTCCTCTGGGGAGCGGGAGTGTTCCTCCTGCTGCTCCAGACCGGCGCGTCGGCGCGGATGCGGGACTTCGCGGAGCGGGTCACGCGGGTGCGGGCGCTGCAGACCGCGCTCTACTGGACGCAGTTCGTCGTAGCGGTCGGCGTGCTCTCGTTTCCGCTGTCGGTCTACCAGGACTACCTGCGCGAGCACAGCTATGGCTTGTCGAACCTGACCTTCGGCGGCTGGTTCGTCGAGCAGCTCAAGGGTCTGGCGCTGTCGATCGTTCTGGGTGGCCTGGCGATGATGGCGCTCTACGCCGTGGTGCGCCGGCTGCCCCGCACCTGGTGGCTCTGGAGCGCCGCGGTGGCCGTCGCCTTCGCCGCCTTTGCCGCCCTGATCACGCCGATCTTCATCGTGCCGATCTTCAACAGCCCGAAGAAGCTGGAGGACCAGCGTGTAGTCGCGCCGATCCTGTCGCTGGCGAGGGCGAACGGGATCCAGGCGGGCGAGGTGTGGGAGGTGGACGCGTCGAAGCAGTCCAAGCGGATCAGCGCGAACGTCAGCGGCCTGTTGGGGACGGAGCGGATCACGCTGAACGACAACCTCCTGAACCGCGCGTCGCTGCCGGAGATCGAGGCGGTGATGGGGCACGAGATGGGGCATTACGTGCTGAACCACATCTACAAGGGGTTGATGGAGATCGGGATCTTGATCGTGGCGGGGTTCGCAGTGGTGGCGTGGCTGTTCGAGCGGCCACGGGTGCGGATGGAGGGGCGGTGGCGGGTGCGCGACGTCGGCGACGTGGCGGGGTTGCCGCTGGCCGCGCTGCTGTTCACGGCGTACTTCTTCGTGGTGACGCCCGTCTTCAACTCGATCGTCCGGGTGCAGGAGGCGGAGGCGGACATCTTCGGGCTGAACGCCGCGAGGCAGCCGGATGGGTTTGCGCAGGCGGCGCTGAAGCTGTCGGAGTATCGGAAGCTGGATCCGGGGCCGCTGGAGGAGCTGGTGTTCTATGACCACCCGAGCGGGCGGGCGCGGATCTTCGCGGCGATGAGGTGGAAGGCGGAGCACCCGGAGACCTGGGGACGCCAGGCGAGCAGTGGGGGCCAGCCTTCGTCCCGATGATCACGAACCGAGCTCTCGAAGAGCGTCCCGAGAGACGTGCCTGAAATTTTTCAAATGAATTCGCTCAGAAAGCGCTCGAAACGCTGCCGTACGGGTGCGTCTTTATCCTACGTCAGCCGACACGCTACAGAGAATTCACAATCGCCCGGAGCCCTGCTCGCTGCCGACTTTCGATCGACCCTTCCGTAAGTTGCACCGACGACGAGACTCGAGCCGGGCCGGCTCGGTATCTGGCCGGTTGACGAAGACCGCGACCTCATGGTCGAGGGCCGCCAAGCGAAACGCTGGCGGAGCCCACGCTCGTTGCTCCGCTCCGCCGGCCCG
>Ga0137394_10003414_pt1 | contig 11929 bp, 9 predicted proteins | sample czobulk116metaG_FD_108278 | JGI IMG/M metagenome (GOLD analysis project Ga0137394, IMG submission 108278) | Vadose zone soil microbial communities from Angelo Coast Range Reserve, California, USA - czobulk1.16 metaG | ecosystem: Environmental > Terrestrial > Soil > Vadose zone | place: USA... | reverse complement strand
GATGCCGGCGGCGATCCTGACGACGAGCAGTCGCTGGTCCGTTTTCTCCTCTACGCCAACGAGTGGGACGTGGACGGAATTATTGCCAATCTCGCCGAAGCTCGCGCTGGTGAAAACCGCAATCCCGAGCGCACCGGCCTTGGCATCGTGCGGCGTTTGTTGAACGCTTACGGCGACTGTTATCCGCGGCTCGTCCAGAACGACCCTCGCTACCCGACGCGCGAGTACCTTTGGAAGCGCACCGTCGCCGGGCACAATAGTACCGCCGCCGCCGTTAAACTAATCATCTCCGCCGTTGATGATTCTGATCTCCGGCCCATTTGGTATTCCGATTGGGGTACTGACGGGGCGGCCACCAACAACCTCCTGCGCGCGCTTGATCAGGTCTGGCGGGAGCGGGGCGCCGCAGGCTACGCGAAGTTCAAGAGCCGACTGCGGCTTACCTCCTACGATCGATTCGCAAATCACACCACCAATTTGCCTCCTGCATTTGAACTTTGGGTGAACACCTTCCAGCCGGAAATGGACAAGCGCCGTTGGTACCATCGCTTTTCCGCCATCACCGCCAACGCTGGAGGCTTCGACCTCCTCCGCGACGTGCTCAACAACCATGGCCCTTTGGGCGCTTTCTACCCCACCAACACCACACATTGGCAAAAGGAGGCGACACCATGACTTTCCTCTACCTTGTGCCCACCGGCATGAACAATCCCGAGCAGCCAACCTGGGGTAGCTGGGCCGGACGCTACGGTCCCAATGAAAATTTCCCCGGTAAACCTTATTACTGGGCAAACCAGCGCGACACCTGGAACGGCGTTACCAATCGCGACAACACCCTGGCGCGTTGGGCCGTGCATCTCCAAAACGATTTCAGGGCGCGTCTCGACTGGTGCGTCCGAGACTTTGCCCACGCCAATCACCCGCCCACACCAAAGGTCAATGGCGAATCCATGCGGACTGTGACCGCTGGCGACCACGTGACCTTGGACGCGAGCGCCTCAACTGATCCAGACGGCAATGCGTTGCATTTCCAATGGTTTCACTACCCCGAACCCGGCGCCTATCGAGGCAAGCCACTTATCATCGAGAGTGCGCTCTCCGCGAAAGCCAGTTTTGTCGCCCCGCCTGTGCCCTCCCCCCAAACCCTTCACATCATTTTGGTCGTGACCGACACCGGCTCTCCCCAACTAACCAGATACAAAAGGATCGTCTTTACAGTCCAGCCGCGGCCGCGGTAACGCGCTCGGTTGACTGAATAAAGGCGTGCACCTCGGAGGTGTTTTTGGCTAAGCTCGGTCTACTCAACAGAACAGAGGCACCCTGTCCGAATGGCTTATGAGAAAACGCTTTATCCAATCGATTGTGGTCTTTTCGTTCGCGGTCGCATTCTTCTGGCTGCTCGCAGCCCTGGGCGTGGGCGCGGACGTCCGATTCACGCGAATTGCGCCGCTCACGAACAAGGAAATAGCCCTGACAATCACCGGTTCAAATGGACCGAGTTATCGCATCGAGGCCTCGACGAACCTGTCGACCTGGGGTGCAGTCGTGACCCTTCCCGGCGCCAGCGCCACCGCCGTACATACCGATTCGGCTGCACCTTATTTGATGGAGCGCACCTACCGCGGCCTGCAATTGGACGGAACAAACAATCTGACCGGCGATCATCTTATTACTACTAACGGCGACGTTGTCATTCACCCGATCAACCACGCGAGTTTCGTGATGAGCTGGCAGGGCAAGATGATCTACAACGATCCCGCTGGTGCGACGACATTATATTCGGGGTTGCCGAAAGCAGATCTAATTCTCGTGAGCCACACTCACTCTGATCATTTCATCGCTGCAAATCTTGATGCCGTCAGAGGCCCGACTGCCGTGATTATCGCGCCGCAAGCCGTTTACAATGCCATGTCTACTGCGCTTCGCGCTGTCACCATCGTCTTGACCAATGGGGCGGCAACCACTGCCATCGGAGGGGGTATCGAAGCAATTCCGGCCTACAACATCAGCAACATGAATCATCCGCTCGGTGTCGGTAATGGCTATGTCCTGACGATCGGCGGCAAACGGATCTATATCGCTGGGGATACAGAAGATGTTCCCGCCATGCGCGCCCTGCAGAACATCGATGTGGCCTTCGTGCCAATAAACCGTCCTTACACTATGGACCTTGCGAGCGCGGTGAATGCGGTGCGCACGTTCCGGCCTGCCGTTGTTTATCCCTATCACTATTCCCCGAGCACGCCGGTCACCGATGTGAGTCTGTTCAAGCGAAGCGTTGGGCAGGATCTCGGGATCGAAGTGCGGTTGCGGAAATGGTATTAGCCGGATTCCGTAGTTCCAAGTTACTGGATGGAAACATGAGCACCCCGCCTGATTCCCCGGAGCCGTTGTGGACCAAGGTTGATCGTTACATCACTGATCTGCTTGTCCGCCCGGACGCCGCCCTCGAAGCGGCAGTGCAGGCGAGCAAGGCGGCCGGACTGCCGGACATCAGTGTGACTCCCAATCAGGGCAAGCTGCTGATGCTGCTGGCGCAGATCCAACGCGCTCGCTTCATTCTCGAAATCGGCACCCTTGGTGGCTACAGCACGATTTGGCTCGCGCGAGCGCTTCCGCCGGATGGCCATCTTATTACCCTCGAGTCCGAGCCAAAACATGCGGAAGTGGCTCGAGCGAACATCTCACGCGCCGGTTTGAGTGGAAGAGTCGACCTGCGTCTCGGCCGCGCGCTCGATAGTCTCGCGCAACTGGCAGCGGAACGTCGCGGCCCGTTTGATTTGATCTTCATAGACGCCGACAAGGTGACTTATCCCGAGTACTTCACTTGGGCGCTAAAATTGTCTCGCGTCGGCACGGTCATCATCGCCGATAACATCATCCGCAAAGGCGCCGTGATCGACGCTGCCAGTAGCGACGCCAACGTGCAGGCTGTCCGTCGCTTCAATGAACTCGTGGCTGCCGAACCGCGCGTCACCGCAACTGTCATTCAAACCGTCGGCAGCAAAGGCTATGACGGCTTTGCCGTCGCCGTCGTCACGACTTTGTGAGCGCGCATTCTATTCGCTTCAATTGGCGTTCATTCGCGGTTAAATTGGAATTCTAATCGTGCACCTATGAACACCGAAGTTATCGGCATCGATCACATCTACGTCGCCGTTTCCGACCTGAACCGATCAGAAGCCTATTATGATCAGGTGATGCCCGTGCTTGGTTTCCGCAAGAACACCTTCCCAAACGAAGGCGATCAGCACATCCAGTATTACAATCGGCACTTTGGATTCGTACTTCGCCCTGCTCACGCTCGCGAACGCAAGCACGACCCCTTAGCCCCCGGTCTGCATCATTTCTGCTTCCGCGTTGAAAGTCGTGCCAACGTGGACGCCATCGCCGCAAGATTTGCAGACCTTGGCATCACTTGTTCGCCTCCCGAACTTTATCCAGAGTACGCTCCGGACTACTACGCGATCTTCTTCTCAGACCCCGATGGCATCCATCTCGAAATTACCAACTATCGTGAAGAGCGACGAAAGCGGTTCAACGAGTGGGAGCGCGGGTAATGAGAATGCACGGTAGACCAAACCAGACATCGGCTTCGAGTTGAAGATTGTCTCGAATATTCTGCTGGCGCGCTCATCGACGTCGCCAAGGCTTGCTTCATTGCACAAAGACTCATAAAGTTCATCCATGAGCAGCAAAGAGATTGTCCGAGAATTGCTGGAAAAGTTGCCAGACGAAGCGACGCTGTCGGACATCGCCCAGGAGATCGAGTTAATCGCTGGCATTCGTGAGGGGATCTCCGAACTCGATGACGGGAAAAGCCTCACGCCCGAGCAACTTCGGGAGCGTCTGCGCTCATGGACGAGTTCGAAGTAACGTTTGCTCCTCGTGCCGAGCGGGATCTCTATTCCATAGCACTTTACATCGCCCGCCAGAGTAGTTCGGAAATTGCGCACCGGTTTGGGAATCAATTGATCGATCGTGCTTTGACGCTCGCCAGCAACGCCACCCGTGGTCGGGTCGTCCCTGAACTGAACGATGCCCATATCCGTGAAATCATTTTCAGAACTTATCGCATTATCTATCGAATTCGCGGGAATCGCGTTGAAGTGATTCGCTTTTGGCACGCAGCCCGTGGCGCGCCAGCCATTGATTCCGACGAATTTGGCTGACGGACTTCGCTACAGTGCAGTCTTTGTCTACCAACGGTGTAATCGGTTCTGCGGCGTGCCGCCAATCCCGAATGGGTCAATGCCCCATTTGCGCTCAAATCGTTGGCTGCGGAGGGTTTGCACGGCAGGATAGTAGCAAATGGGCAGAATAAACTTTGGTTTGCCCCGTCAAAAAAGGTATGTCGGGCGGTATTCTGCCTGCTAACAATGATTTATGAATAAACCATTCATTCCTTCCTGGTGTTCCAGTTCCGACCACGCCTGGCGTCCCAACCGCCGCGAATTCCTTTACGTTGGCTTGGTCGGCAGCCTCGGTCTGTCGCTGCCGAAGCTCTTTAAACTCCAGGCGGCGGAAGGTGAAGCCGCGACCGGGTCCGCTGCCAAAGCGCCAGCCAAATCGATCATCAATATCTATTTGCCGGGCGGAATGGCGGCCCAGGAGTCGTTCGATCCAAAGATGCTTGCCCCGATCGAATATCGAGGGCCGCTAAGCACCCTGAAGACGAAGTTGGACGGCATCCATTTCTCCGAGATGATGAAGGAGACCGCACAGGTTGCGGACAAGATTTGCGTCGTTCGCTCCATGACCCACGGCGAAGCCGACCATGATCGTGGCACGCACAACATGTTCACCGGCTATCGGCCGAGTCCGGCCATCCATTACCCCAGTTTCGGCAGCGTTGTTTCTCACGAACTGGGCCCGCGCAACAACCTGCCGCCCTATGTCTGCATCCCCAGCATGCCAAATACCTTTGCCGGGACCGGTTACCTCGGCTCCGCCTATGGTCCATTCAGTCTGGGCGGTGATCCGGGCAATAAAGAATTTAAAGTGCGCGACTTAAACCTTCCTACCGGCATTGACGAGAAGCGTTTTGCCGAACGGCGCGATATGCGGGCAGCCGTGGATGCGCATTTCAGCGCGCTGGAAAAGTCCGACGCCCTGGAAGGGATGGACTCGTTCTATCAACGCGCCTACTCGCTCCTCAGCTCGGACAAAGCGCGTGCGGCCTTCTCTCTTAATGACGAACCGGAAAAGCTGCGCGATCAATACGGTCGCAAGACTGCTGGTCAACGCATGCTGCTGGCTCGCCGCCTCGTCGAAGCCGGCGTGCGTTTCGTTTCCCTCACCTACGGCGGTTGGGACCATCACGACAACATCAAGAACGCGATGACCAGTCAGATGCCCCAGTTCGACCAGGCCTTTGCCGCCTTGATCCGAGATCTCGACAGTCGCGGTTTGCTCGACTCCACCCTTGTCATGGTGACCACTGAATTCGGACGCACGCCCAAGATCAACGCGACTGCGGGTCGCGATCATTGGCCGCGCGTGTTCAACATTGTTTTGGCCGGTGGCGGCATTAAACGCGGACTGGTTTACGGTTCATCGGACCCAACCGGCGGCGAGCCCGACAACGATCCACTCACCGTCGAAAACCTTGCCTTCACCGTTTACAACCAAATGGGAATCGATCCGTCGAAGAATCTCATCGCCCCGGGCAATCGTCCCATAAAGATCGTCAAAGACGGCGACGTGGTAAAAGACCTCCTCGCTTAGTTGCGAGCGCAGCAGTATGGCTCAATCTGCCTCCAATCCTGGCAGGCGAAGTGGTGAGGCTTACTTTATTTGGACGTCTCGTTCCCCGTCACCCCAACCCTCTCCCTTGGGGAGAGGGAGTCCAATGTCCAACGGGCGCGGACATCGTTGGCTCCCTCTCCCCAGGGGAGAGGGTCGGGGTGAGGGGGAAGGGACCGTTCGAACTTGCAAGCCAATGACACTTTTTACCAATGCATTGGCAATCTCGATTCTTCTCTCTGTTCCATTGATCGCTTCCGCCACATCGCCCCGCATCGCCAGCATCACTCCAACCGGCGCGCAACGCGGAACCGAGCTCGAGCTGCGCTTTAACGGCTCGCGCTTGGACGACGCCCAGGAAATCGTTTTCTACGAGCCGGGCATCCAGGTCCTCAAGATGGACAGCGCCAAAACCAATGTAGTTAAGGCGCAGATCAAAATCGCCGCCGCCTGCCCCTTAGGCGAACATCATCTCCGCATTCGAACCGCCAGCGGTGTTTCGGAGTTGCGCACATTCCAGATCGGCACTTTCCCGGTCATCAAAGAAGTCGAACCGAATAATGCCATCACTAACGCGCAGGCTGTCGCGGCAAACACGGCCGTCAGTGGTTCGATCGCCTCAGAGGACGTCGATTATTTCGCGATCTCCGCCAAAAAAGGCCAACGCATTTCCGCCGAAGTGGAAGGAATCCGTCTTGGTTTGGCGGCGTTCGACTCGTTCATGAGCATCCAGGACCCGAAGGGCACTGTCATTGCGTCCTCAGATGACACCTCCCTCTTATTGCAGGATTCCTTGCTATCGATCATTGCTCCCGAGGATGGCATTTACACCGTTCTGCTGCGCGATATCGCCTATGGCGGCAATGGTGAATTCCTCTATCGCCTTCACCTCGGTGATTTTCCGCGGCCCACTGCTGTTTATCCAGCCGGCGGTAAAGCGGGCGAGACGGTTTCCGTGAAGTTTCTCGGTGATCCGAAAGGTGAATTCAGCCAGGAGATTAAACTGCCTGACGCTCCTTTAGAAAAATTCGGCGCCTATGTCGAGCAGAATGGAACCATCGCGCCGTCTCCAAATTGGATGCGAGTTTCGCTTTTCCCGAACGTCCTCGAAACCGCCGAGAATCACGATCGGGAACATGCGACGCCTGCCGAAGCCCCTCCACCATTTGCGTTGAATGGCATCATTTCCACAAAGAGAGAGACTGATTGGTTTCGTTTCAAAGCCAAAAAGGGCCAGGCACTCGACGTGGCTGTTTATGCCAGGCGACTGCGCTCTCCGATCGATTCAGTCATCGAGATTTTCGACTCGGCCGGCAAGAGCCTCGCCTCCAATGATGACGCCACCGGGGCCGATAGCTACCTGAAGTTTACTGCTCCAACTAGTGGTGACTATTTCGTCCGAATCAAAGATCAGTTAGGGGGAGGCGGGCCTGACTACGTTTACCGGATCGAGGTCAGTCCGGTCGCCTCAACCCTTAGTCTGAACATTCCACAGGTTGCCCGGAACGATTCGCAAACACGGCAATACATCGTCGTTCCTCAAGGCAACCGGTTCGCCAGCATGATAGGCGTGAAGCGTAAAGATATTTCTGGTGATGTAGCGGTAAGCATCGACGGCCTTCCCTCCGGCATTACGATGCATGCAGACACTCTGGCAGCTAAACTGGACGCCATGCCCGTGGTTTTTGAAGCGAGTGCGGATGCCCCTATCGGTGGTAAACTCCTCGACGTCTCGGCCAAAGTGCTCGATGCTACGAATTCGCCACAAAGCCGCTTCAAGCATGTGGTCGAGATGGTTCCGGGTCCAAATAACAATTATTACTATAACACCACCGTCGACAAACTTTACGTCGCGGTCACGGAAGCTGCGCCCTTCAAAATACGGATTGTTGAACCGAAAGTCCCCCTGGTTCAAAACGGCGTTATGGACCTGAAGATCGTTGCGGAGAGGTCGGCTGGTTTCGATGAACCCATCACAGTTAAAATGATGTGGAATCCTCCCGGAGTCGGCTCATTACCGGATGTCACCATCGCCAAAGCCCAGACTTCCACCAATTACACTTTAAATGCGACCGCCGAGGCCCAGATCCGAACCAACAAGATCGCCGTGCTTGGAACCGCAACCGTCAAAGGCGGACCCGTTTGGGCCTCGTCGCAATTAGCAACGCTCGAAGTAGCCGCCCCTTACCTGCTTGGCAAAATTGATCCAGTTTCAGCCTCTCCTGGTGAAACTGCCAAATTGATCTGCAAGCTCGAACAGAAGCAGCCTTTCGAAGGGAAAGCCAAAGTGAAGTTGTTGGGCCTGCCTGATAAAGTCACCGCGCCGGAAATCGAGATCACCAAGAATTCCAAGGAAGCCTTGTTCAACGTCCAGATCGATCCAAAGGTTCCGGTAGGGTCTCACCGTGCTCTGTTCTGTTTGGTGGAGATCAAGAAAGACGCCGAAACGATTTCGCAGAACATCGCTCCTTACAGCGTGCTCCGCATCGTGCCCCCGAAGAAGCTCCGAATCGCCTCCGCCAACGACGCCAAAGTCGCAGCCAAATGAAACGCTGGAGCACACAACAATTAGCAAGCCGCGTTCGGACAGGAGCCGGGGAAGTCTCCTCCCTCTCCCCAAGGGAGAGGGCAGGGGAGAGGGGGAAGGGACCGTGCGAACATAGTGATGCGTCCTGTTTGTCCGGATTGGTGGTCCGGTGGATCAATCTCCTGGCGATCACCACGTTAATCTCCTTCTTTACGCACCAGACTAAAGCGGCCAACACATCGCCCGATCGTTCAGCCCCAATTGAAGTAAAGATTTTTCCGCCCGACGTAAACCTTTCGAGCAAACAAGACAAACAAACATTGATCGTCCAGGCCATATATGCGGACGGCGCAACTCGTGACGTCACCTCGGAAGCGACCTTCGATCTCAAAGACAAATCGTTGGTTCGCTTCGACAAAGCCACGCTTTCGCCATTAACGGATGGAAAGACCGAACTGGCCGTCAAATTCGGCGGCCGCACATTGTCCGTTCCAATCGTTGTTGACCACTCAACCGTTGAGCGCCCAATCAGTTTCAAGTTGGATGTCATGCCAGTCTTCATGAAGGCCGGCTGCAATGCGGGCGCCTGCCACGGTTCTTCGCGGGGCAAAGATGGGTTCCGTCTTTCGCTCTTCGGCTATGATCCCGACGGTGATTATCATCGTCTCACCCGCGAAAGCATCGGCCGCCGTGTCAACGTTGCGATTCCTGAAGAAAGCCTTGTGATTCAAAAAGCATTAGGAGCCGTGCCACACACTGGCGGGGAACGCTTCACAACCAACAGCCCTCTCTACGCCACTTTGTTGCGCTGGCTTCAGGCTGGAGCGCCGAAAGATGAGACGAACGTTCCCAAAGTCGTTGCGCTGGAAATTATGCCCACCCAAGCCGTGCTTGAAGGGCAGGGGGCCTCGCAAAAGCTGACCGTGCGCGCTCGCTATTCCGACGGTGGCGACCGGGATGTGACTACCCTTGCGGTCTTCAGCAGCAATAATGAACTCTCAGCCAAGGTTACCGACGGAGGGGTGATCACAGCCGGGCAAAGGGGCGAGGCGTTCATTATGGCCCGCTTCGATACCTTCAACGTGGGGGCGCAGGTCATCGTTGTTCCGAAAAATCTTCCCTATAAATGGCCCGAAGAGATCGCCGAGTACAATTATGTCGATACACTGATCTACGCCAAGCTGAAGAAGCTTCGCATTGTTCCGTCTGAGCTTTGCGACGATGCCACGTTTATTCGCCGCGCTTGCCTCGATATCACAGGAACGCTGCCTACCGCGAAACAGGTTCAGACGTTCCTCGACGAGTCGAGCGCGGGCAAACGGGATCAACTCATTGATGAACTTCTCAACCGCAAAGATTTCGCGGACTTCTGGGTGATGAAATGGGCCGAGTTGCTCCAGATTCGTTCCCGCAACGACCAGTTCAGTTCCAAATCCGCTTTGCAATATTACAATTGGCTCGAAGATCGGCTCTCACACAACGTTGCCATCGATAAGATCGTTCAGGAACTGCTCACGGCCAGCGGCAGCACGTTCAAGAACCCCGCGGCGAACTATTACCAGGTCCAGACCGATACGCTAAAAACTGCGGAGAACACGGCCCAGGTATTCATGGGCATGCGCATCCAATGCGCGCAATGTCATAATCACCCCTTCGATCGCTGGACGATGAACGATTACTACAGCTTCGCCGCCTTCTTCCCACAGATAGGACGCAAGCCGGGCGAGGATCCGCGTGAAACCGTGATCTTCGACAAGGGGGACGGCGAAGTGAAACATCCCGTCTCGGGCAAAGCGATGCCACCAAAGTTCCTCGGCGGTGAAGCGCCCGACGTCAAGGATCAGTCGCGGCGCGAGGTGCTCGCCAAATGGCTCGCCTCAGCGGAAAATCCCTATTTCGCAAAAAATCTGGGAAACATCGTTTGGGCGCACTTCATGGGACGCGGTATCATCGATCCTGTTGATGATGTTCGCATCAGCAATCCACCCTGCAATCCTGAGCTGCTCGACGCCCTCGGCGTTAAGTTTACCGAATACAAATATAACTTTAAGAAACTGGTGCGCGACATCTGCACCTCCCGCACCTACCAACTCTCCTCTCGCGCCAATGACACGAATGCGCTTGATGATCGCAACTTCTCACGAGCGACCATTCGCCGGCTTCGCGCGGAAGTGTTACTCGACTGCATCAGCCAGGTCACCGAGACCAAGGACAAATTCCAGGGCCTGCCTCGTGGCGCGCGCGCCGTCCAAATAGCCGACGGCAACGCTTCGACCTATTTCCTGACCACCTTCGGCCGCGCTACGCGGGAGACCGTCTGTTCCTGCGAAGTGAAGACCGAGCCCAATCTCTCGCAAGCGCTGCACCTGTTGAACGGGACGACTGTAAGCGACAAGATCAACGAAGGTGGAGTGGTTAAAGCCATGCTCAAGGCCGGCAAGAACCGCGATGAAATCATCGAAGACCTCTATCTCCGCTGCTTCGGTCGCAAGCCAACCGATAAGGAACATGAAAAGCTCAGCGGTTTCTTCAAAGAAGGCAGGAAAGACGACCAAGTCCTCACCGACCTGTTCTGGTCTCTGCTCAACTCGAAGGAGTTTATCTTTAATCACTGAGCGCGATGTCGGCCCTATTTTCTTCGCAATTTGGCGGTTCACGGTCTGCAAGAAACCTTACCGTCCCTGGTCTACGTAGCGTCCCTTCCCCCTCACCCCAACCCTCTCCCTTGGGGAGAGGGAAACCCGGTCGGCAGACTCTTTTGCGAGGGGCACGCTTCGTTCTCAGGCACTGCGAAAGCTTCTCCCTCTCCCCAAGGGAGAGGGTTGGGGTGAGGGGGAAGGGAGCGTTCGAACTCACATATCGCGATCACCAAGCCGCTGACTTTAGACTTCGAACCATTTTCTCCCTTTCTCTGTTGCTGGCCTTCCCTCTCGCGGCTTTTTCCCAGGAAAAGATCACTTACCAGGATCACGTTCTGCCTCTGATCGAAAACAATTGCGCCAAATGCCACAACGCCGACAAAAAGAAAGGCGATCTCGATCTCACTACTTACAATGGCGCTCTCAAAGGCGGCGGTTCGGGGCAGGTCCTGGTCGCGGGCAATCCGGATAGCAGTAAACTATATAAGGCAATCACGCACGCCGAAGACCCCACCATGCCGCCCAACAAGCCGCGGCTCCCGGACAAAGAGATCGATCTTTTCAAGAAATGGATCGCGGGCGGGCTCCTTGAAACATCAGGCAGCAAAGCCATTGTCAGCACCAAACCGACTGTCGATCTGACGCTGAAGGTCAGCTCGGTCGGCAAGCCTGAAGGCCCTCCGCCCATGCCGAAGGACCTGCCGCTCGAACCGGTCGTTCACACCGAGAAAATGACCGCTCTCACTGGGTTGGCCAGCAGCCCGTGGGCGCCAGTCGTTGCAGTCGCTGGGCAAAAACAGATTCTTGTTTACAGCAGCGATTCACTCGAACTGCTCGGGATACTTCCATTCCCGGAAGGTTTTCCAGTCGAGGTCCGCTTCAGCCGCAGCGGAAAGCTGCTGATGGCCAGCGGGGGCCGCGGCGGAAAATCGGGTCGCGTGCTGGTTTGGGATGTCGTCACCGGCGATCGCGTCATGACCATTGGCAATGAATACGACACCGTGATGACTGCGGACAT
>Ga0137394_10003413_pt1 | contig 11930 bp, 16 predicted proteins | sample czobulk116metaG_FD_108278 | JGI IMG/M metagenome (GOLD analysis project Ga0137394, IMG submission 108278) | Vadose zone soil microbial communities from Angelo Coast Range Reserve, California, USA - czobulk1.16 metaG | ecosystem: Environmental > Terrestrial > Soil > Vadose zone | place: USA... | reverse complement strand
TTGTCGAAAAACTCGAACGCTGTCGGCGCCGTCTGGAGCAACTTCACCCCGGCTGCACCAAACCAAAAGGTCGAAAAATGCCGAAAACAAATGTGTAGTTATTTGAGGGACACTACACTAGCGTCGCTCGTTGGGCGAAGTCCGATTGTAAACCCCATTCGGGGTTCCACCTTTATAGAGTGAGGTCCACCAAATAGTTAACTTCCTTCTGCATTTTCCGCCGCGCAGCGGCGCGAAAGGGATAAGGAAGACGCGCTTTCAGTTTGCGTTCGGCTGCTACGGAACCTAGGCTTGGAAGTGAAGCCGGTGTTGTAGTGATCGATGTTGTCAAGGAGGGTCCCGGAGACCGGGCAAAGTTAAAGGAGACAGACGTTATTTTGAAAGTAGATGGCCAACAAATCACGGGAATCGCAGATCTCAAAGCAATTTTGGCTCATAAGACGGTCGGTCAACCGATGATCTTCGAAGTCATGCGTAATCAAGCGCTCATCAACGTGGAAGTCACTCCGCGTGATTGGCCTCAGTGAGAGCGCTTTCAGAAGCGCATAGTTCCTCCCGCTGCGCCTCCAAGTGCTAGTTATCAATACCCGCGGTGATAGCGTGTGACTCTGTCCTTTTCATCGATGGTAATAACACGAAATCCACCTGGGGTTGGAGGAAGTCGCCAAACCAGGACGCTCCATTCGCCGCCGACCGTTCTCTGTGGCAACTCAAACTCCAGACGATCAGCCCACGCATCATTCGTGGCAACAGCCCGGCGTGCGATTTCGACGATGTGCGTCTCTTCCGCAGTCAACGGTCGAGTCGCTTTGACCCGAGTGGCGGCGTGATGTGCGCAACCAACCAGAAGCGAAGTTGCGGCGATAGCGATCGCGAGTTTCTTAGCAATGGTGGTCATATTCCTTTGAGCGCAATTTCCGGCCCTTTTCCTGATTATGTGCTGTTCATTGGCTCAGGCAATGCTCTCTTCTGCCTTGGTTATTACCCTTGGTATACTTCGTCACGAAATTAAGATGAACCTCGCCCAAGTTGGCCATCGAGGCGTTGGGCTTCAACGACGAGTTAGCCTGCCAGTTATTCGGAGACCCTTCCACATCATTTCGAGGCGGGCGACGGTTGCTCATCGAGCAGGAATTCGATCTGCCCTTCGACGTCGCCGGAGGCCTCGGTCACCCTCAGCTTTCCGAGCTTGTCCACGAGCCAGGTCGTCGGGATAGAGAAAATGCCGTATTGCACCGCGAATTTGTTTTCCCAGCCTTTGCCATCAAAATGCTGCGCCCACGGCAACCCCTTCTCTTTGATGAAGCGTCGCAGAGGCGTCTCTTTGTCATCGAGAGAGATCGCGACCACTTCAAACCCGTGCGGGTGAAGCTTTTCGTAAGCTGCCTTCAGCGCCGGCATCTGGCCGACGCATGGTCCGCAATCGGTGGACCAGAACTCCACGAGCACCACCTTTCCGGTGAGCTTCGCCAAATCAACCTCACGCCCGTCCAATGCCGTGAACCGGATATCGAGCGGCTTGCCCACCTGATAGGGTCGTGTGCCGTTGAGGATGTGCCGGGCCAGCGTTTTCGTCGCCGGCGGGGCGCCGGGCGCATTGAGAACTTTTGTGGCCAATTGCCTTTTCCGTTCGCCTTCGGAGCGATCTGCTACCGACACCAGCATGGTATAAAGTGTCGAGTTCGTCGGGAACTGTTTCAGTGCCGCGACGGTGGAATCGATGAGCGCCGCTTCGGACTCCTCATGCAGCTTGCTCATGCCTTGCGTGAACACCCGCATCCCCGCTTTCTTCATGAACCGCATATTGCCTGAGTACAACAAAACGCTGACGCGGCCATCTTCCGGAATGCTCTTGTCCGCCAAAATATCTGCGACAAACTTCGCAATCTGTTTCTCGGCGTTTGTATCACCGGCGGCGACTCCGTGGGTCAACGCATACACGACAGTGATGCGCGCATCGCCGACGTTCTCGTTTGAGGGAAATCGGTGGACGAACTCGCGAGCTTTGTCGGCAAAAGAGACCGCCGCTTCGCGGACCCGCTTTTGGAATTTGGTCACTTCGTCCGGGCTCGGCGTGCGTGTCGCCCAATCGTCCGGCCGCCTCAACGCTTCATGGACCTTCTCCACTTCGGCCCAGGCCTTCTCAGGATCGTCCGAGAGAGTGAAGCTGCGTGTTTGTTGCTGTTGCGCCAGCAAGTGCGGTGGCATAACCAGAAGTCCTGCGCTCGCGACGATAAAGTAAATGCTGCCGATTGTGTTCATTCGAAAGTCTTCTTAACGGCTTCCGCGACCTCAGGAGGTGCGGGAAGCTGATAGCCGAAGACAGACCAAAGCCACAGCCGCCCGTCCCGATTCCGATCGGGATTCGCTGGAGCGCATTTGTTCACAGCTCAATCGCTAGATTACTTCTGTAATTTTTGTTTGCTTTGAATCTCGTCCGACGCTATTCGGCAGGAGGTCCGAACATCCTCGTTCTTTTCTTTATTCAAGACCTCTCTCAGTGCCTTCAGCGTGCGGTCCGATTCTGCAAAATGCGGCAATTCACCAGCGACCAATCGTCGGAGATGTATGTCAGAGTGGTCGTTCAATATCTTGAGAAGGTCGTCCAGCGCTGGGGCGTATCCGTCGGCGCCCAGCCAGAACGCGGCGTGCTTTTTTTCCTCCAGATCCCGGGTGTCCTTCAATCTTTGATGGATGTACGGCACAGTAAGGGGAAACTGAGCACGGACAAATCGTGCGAGGTTGAATATTGGCAAGCGATTGCCCTGCTCCTGCAAAAACGTTTCCAACAGCTTTCGCTCAGTTGCATCAAGCAAGCGGAAGCCTGCTACTCCAGGTTTCCCTTTCGACTGCTGTGCCGAGTCCTCCAGGTCGCAGAGAATGAGCGCAGCCTGATCGGCTACGGAGTGCTGCTTGGAATTGAGGGTGTTAATCAGGCCCTGGCGGGCTGGTTCTCCAAGCCCCATAATCGCATTCTGGGCGAGCTCGGCATAGGAGAACTGCTTCGCTCTCCCACGATAGAGTGGCGGGTAAAAGTCCGGGACCACGCACCGTTTATCGCCCTGGCCCAGGTACTTGGACATTTCGATAAATGCGTTCGTCTGCTCCGCTGGACTATTGGCATATTTGGGAATCGCATTGAAAGCTTCGTAGACCTCTCGGCCTTCTCCCTGCGCGATTGTTTTTGCCAGCATTTCCAGGGTCACAGGAAGCAGCGCTCCCGAGGCAACGCTGCATATCAAGACACTGCAGACCAGAGCCAGTCGTTTCGTTATCGTTATATTGGACGCAGTATAAAGCGCCACGAGATTAAAATGATCCTAGCTCAACTCGCTCGTCAATAAGATGTGGAAATCGGTCGTCATCTTTTCCGTCGCGGCTCGTCTGCGGGAATGACGAATTGTGGCTCGATCCAAATCGTATCCCGTTTATTAACCACCAATTCAATGTGACCATAATCATCAAATCCCTCGATGCGAAGGTTTTTCCTTTCGCGCGCTCAAATACTTTGGGAGTTCCGATTTGCGCAGGGTCGGACAGTTCCGGCGGTATTTTAACAATCGTTACTAAATCACCGACGCGGAATTTGTGCCTGGTTTTGGCATACAATAAGAAATTGGCGTTAAATGTCAGGCTTTTCGGGTAGGGACTTCGATACAGCCCGCATAATCCTCGTCACGTCTTGCACAAGAGTCGGCTACGCCATCGTAACAGAACCATTCGTAGTGAGGGAGACCAAGTGCGCGTGCGAAATCGTAAGCGGTCTCATACTCAAATAGCTCATCGATGGTCGTTGGTGTAAACTGCGGGATGAGCGCGGCAACTCGTGCGCCAATCTCGTTGCCAAGGAGCCGCGATATTTCCGCAGGCTTAAAGTCCGATAGGTCCGGATAAATGTCGTTCTCCCAATCGCAACGGTAGCGGCAGACGCTTCTCGGACCTTCAAAAAGCTCGAAGTTCCAACCATGATCCTCCGCGTTCACATAATGAAGCAGAGAACCACGGTTCGTCGCTGTCACCCGCGGATCCGGCGAAAATTCTGCTTCATCGACTACGAAGGAGACCCAGTTATTCTCAGGGGCAAATGCGAAGCCGCGCAAGCCCCATGCTCGAATAAGCTCCACGGCCTCTTCCTGGTTCGAAGTGAATAAGTGGTAGCTCTCACTGAATTCGCTCATAGCAGTCCGCTTTTCACGTTATTATGCCGCCATAAGTTCGAAACGACATTGTAAACTCCTCGTAAAAAGAGAATGCAATTTGGAGAGAGTCGCCAATGGCGGTAACGAATAGAAGGTTGAGCCACTCTGAGTCGAGTGCAGCCGATTCAACGCGCGGCTCCGACGACGGCCTTGGCTCGCAGGCAAGTTAGGCGTCACGTCACCCATAGCATGTAGTAACTGAGTACCGACCATTTGCCCTTTTTCTTCTCGGTGACGTAATAGTAAGCTGCGAACTCAGTACGAGTGTAGGCCATCACCAGTGACGGCGACAGCCACCGAACGTCTCGAACCTCCACCCTTAAGGGTGCCTTGTGAGCAGCGATCGCCTGCTGGAGTGCTTTGATGTCTTCAGCCGTGCCCAAAGCATTAGTCGATGCCTGCAGGAATCTGTCGTAAAGGATCTTGGAAGCCTCTTTCGGATTGGGCCATGGATACGGATCGGTCCCTCGCTCTGGCCATGTGTAGTCGGGAGCGGCAGCGACGAGCGCAACACAAACCACCAGGAGAGCGGCAAATGTAATCTTGGATTTTCGTCCGTGCATGGTGCAGTGCGGCTTAGCGCGCAAGCTCAGCGAGGCGCCGCTGGTTGGCTGGGATCGGACTTAGGTGAGTGGTAAGCCTCACGTGTATTCCGTTTATTCGAAGGTCCTTTTAACGGCTTCAGCAACCTCAGGCGGGGCGGGAAGCTGATATCCGAAGAAATATTTTGAGCTTATCGCTGCAACTTGGCCTTCCAGCTTCGAGGCTGTGCCGACCCAGGCACCCTCAGGGAGTTGGCCTGTCGCTCGTCTGACAAACTCGACATGTGGCAAGCTCATGTTCCATGAATGGTGAATCACCTCGCCGTCCTTGACCATTATCAGGATCGCATCTCCATCACGCATTTTAATTTTGTCCCTCATGGTTGACGCCAATGGACCGAAGCTGAGCCACAGTCACGATCTGGTCGGATTCGCTCTAGCGCAGTTAGGCGGCATGGTCAGTGTCATCTTCAATCGTGGTGTCTGCGGCCACAGCCGGACCGGAGTGCGGCTCGTATGATGGCCCTCTTCTCGCTCGCTGTGATAAGGCCCGCCGAGTGGAAAGCAGCGGCGGCTCTCCCGACTGCCAATACATACTGTCCGTGGTTTCTCCAAGTGCCGCCAGATAGGGGACCGGCACAAGGCACTAACTCATCAATGCTGCAACCGTGCTCGTCCACCACCGCCCCAGCGGGCGTGTTTGGGCACTGATCCACTCCGTCCAGAACGCCATCGCCATCACTATCCACAGCGACGGGAACAACGGTCAATTGGTAGCGTCGCCCGCTGAAGTCGTCCAGCGGCACCTGGTGGAAGAAAGTCATGCTGTCCACGGTTACGGACCCTGAAAGCATCGTCAGGCGAACCACGCCCTGGAAATCCGCCCAGCCGTCGAACGAAGTGCCGTCCAACGATTGCTCGGCCACGAAGGTGACTGCGGGCGCCTCGCTGAGACTGTTTTCGAACATCTCAACACGTAGCATATCCGTGCCGACATTAAATCCCGAAAGGTTGACGATGAAGACACCCACCGGTCGGGTGCCAAAGCCGTCCGCAGGCACAATCACGTCCGGCAGGGATGTGAACTGGTAAGTAAAGCTGTCGCCAGCATTGAGAGTGATCTGGCTGCTAACGGGCAGACAGGCCACCAACGTCGCAAAGATCAGGAGGATTAATCTTTCATATGTCTTTTCTTTTGTGTTCGGGTTTTTGGTTTTGTGTCTGAGCACCATGCCCGAAGCCGCCTAACCACCAAACAGACTGGTGATGGTGGAGGTGACGAAAAGCGTTTTCATGGTGTAACGCTGCCTAATGAAAGTTGAGCCACGCCCAGCCGGGCACGCTCGATTGCAACAGTGATGAAATGGAGGGCTTGGCCCCGGCGACGAGTTAGGCCGCATTCGAAACCTTTCGCTTCACCGAAACGTAGTGAGCTAGACATCCGAGACTCATGATCAGCCCCAGCACTGAGGCCATGCCCAGCTTTATGCCGAGGTCTGCTGCAACCGCCGCATTTTCTTTCGTGCCGAAGAAAACATCAACGAAAGGGCTCAGCATTTCAGGGAAGCGGTGGCGAGCAACAGCAAGCAACAAAAAACCGAGAAATGACGCAGAAGCCGACGCCAAAATGAGTGCGAGCCAAAACTCCATCTTCAATACGCGTGGTGTCATGCGGCGTTCACGAGATTAAAGTGGTCCTTCCCAACATGCTCGTCAATAACGTGATTTGAGCTCTGCAGCTAGCCGAGTTTCGAAGCCGGAACGGTTCTCTTCTTAAACCGAAACCATAAAAGGAGCACGAAGGCCTGCGCTAACAACAACCACCATCGCCAATGCCAGGCAACCGGTAGGCAATAGTCGAACCATGGGTCAAAATTTCCAACGTCGTCAAAATTCGAGGTTCCGGAGAACGGGACGAAACGGGCGAACCCGGACATCGGCTGATAAATCCATCCGACTGCTGTCTTGCGGGAGAAAACGATGGCTCGACTTCGCAGATTGTCGGTGCTCACGAACTGCAAAACGTCGAGCTTCTCCTTGGGCACAACACGGGCAAACGGGCGTCCATGCATTATTAGACTCAATCGGCCTGAACAGCAGGGCGAGATGAGAATCATGGCCAGGAGGATCAATGGTGCGAAAAGCGGGACGAATTGCAATGTGCGTCGGAGTGACATCTAACGGTCAGTTTTTCCTCTGGAACCTTATCCAGTATCCTTCGCCGTGGTTGATGGCCAATTCAAGGCCGTGCGGCGGAGATTCGCCGAGGATTGGGAAAGAAAGAGCCGCATACCCAGCCATGGTTGTAAAATCTACATCATAGAGTTCCACCTCCCAAATCGCTGCATTTTGGACAATTCTCCATTTTCCAGCAGTCGAGAAATAAACACCCCTCTTTGGAGTATTCATGATGCATGGGATTTCGGAGCAGACGAATGTCATATCCGATTTCAACTGGATAGAGCCTGAGCGGTTGGTGAAACCGTTTCTGTCCAAGACCGATGCATTCACTCCGTCAAAAGTGTAGGTTCCGAAAAGATTCGACACAGCGACTCCCTTCGTATTGTAACCAAAGGACCTGGGGCCATAGCATCCTTCTGGATGGCAAGACGCCATCAAGGAGAGCGGAAGGGCCATTGGAAAGATTTTTTTAGCCCCCATCCGGTTCGCCTCCCTCATCGTCCGTCCAAGCCACCTCGTCAATTTGGCTCTTGCTCAATCCCAACGAAGCCCTTTGGTTCCGCGTAACAACCACTCCTTCCATGAGCGCACCATCGAAGGCGCAATCCTGAAAAGTGGAGCGCCGCAAATCGGCACGGCGCAAATCCGCTCCGACAAACTTAACACGCTTGAAGACTGAAGCCCTCATATCCGAGCGAGCAAGGACTGCATCTGTGAAATCCGCATCGATAAAGTCGTTCCAGCAAAGGTTCGACTCGCTGAAATCGGTGTTGCGGAATATCGCATTGTTCACCTCCGAGCGACCAAAGAACGTGTGAGGCAGAAACAAATTACTCAGATCATCGCCTTCACCAATGAACGTACGGAAGAATGAAACCCCAAGTGGTTCTTTATCGTCAGAGCGGGGCAGGCGATCCGGCAACGGTGGGATCACTCCCTCGCCGAGATAGTCTTTCTGAAGCCTTCGGCACGATTCCTCGTAGCTCAAGCGTGGGTTCGGCATGGCGTGAGATCATGGTGACCCGAGTTGTTGCGCAATCACGGCAAAAAGTACTAGCAGGAGAAAGACCCAAAGCAAGACTCCAGCGATGCGCGTACCCCTGGTGTCGGTTAGATAGAGTACATCGCACTGAGTGCATCGAACCTGCCGCTGACGGCTCGCGCCCCAAAGAGATGCGAACAGCCAGCCGCAGAAGTAGAAAATCCACCAATTGTGTGAACTCCGCAAAATGCCTGCTGGCTGCGAGTCCCTGCCTCCGCATTGCGGGCATGACCTGCCGGGCGCCGTCACTGTCAGCCGCAACAAAGCGAATGCACCGTCAAGCGGAAGAAGGCCTAAGAGGACAAACATCACACCGAGCCCCCACAGTGGAACCTCTGGGTCTGGCTCGAAAAGTTGGACGATAGCGCCGAGCACAACCGTAACGCCCACGGTTGCGAGCAAAATGCCTCCGATATTCGATATTCTTTAGTGCTTTCATCAACCGGCCAGATCCAACTAAACTCCGATAGGAGCGCCATGTCTATAGATCCGTGCGATCCGTGCGACCTGCGCTTTCTTCCCCCTGCTCCCCAAAAGGGAGGAGGAGGAAGAAACAGCGGTGACGTCTGATTCCTGACCGACCTATTCTATAGACATGGCACTCCTATCGGAGTTTATAGAAGGACTGTCAGGCTTTGTTTTGCCAGGCCGAGAGCGACCCAATAAAATTGGGATCAGGTGCATCATCGAGCAAAGCTATGAACTCGAGCGAGTGGCCATCAGGGTCGCGGAAATAGAGTTGCGCCGAGGGCATCCAGCCAATCACCGACGGTTCAGTGGTTTGCTCGCCCAGGAAGTTCTGACATGCGATGCCGCTCACAGCCAGTCGTTTGCCAGATGCCAGAAGCTCAGGCAACGAAAGTGCGATGGCAAAATGGCACTTATGAAAATCGCTTCCCCTTGTGGTGCTCGGACCCCAAAGCCCGAGCATCGACCTTCTTTTGCTGCCGATCCACAGGAAGGCGATGTCACGAGTTGGATCGCGATAGGCAAACTCCAGAGCGACGACATCAACGTAAAACCTCTGTGAGGCTTCGGTGCTTTGAACCGGCAGATGCGTTTCGTAAAGGTACATGGTCTTTGGCTTCGTGGCGAAGTCGATCAAGCTTAGCCATCGCGAGTCGCGCAACGGGTCGGGGTCCGCTGAAGCGCATGGTTAAACGGCGTCATATGAGTCACAACTCCCAACCGCCACCCCAGAGCGTTGGAGGAGCCAGCTCCACAACATTGCCGGCCGGGTCACGAAAATAGATGGAACGCCCACCTTGGGGCCAGTCGACCTCTCGTTCGATGGGAATTCGAGTCCGACGCAATTGTTCCCTCCACGCCTCGAGGTCCTCCGGCTTGGCCGCGAACGCAACGTGCGCTGCACCTGAAGTTCCGTGGGAAGGAATATCTCTACCCGGTAAGGCACTCTTGCGAGGATCAAATATTAGCAGGACTCCGCCGGAACACCGGAAAACCGCGAGCAAATCACCACGCGCTATTACTTCCAATCCAAGCGCCTCGTGATAAAAGCGCTCCGCAGCAGCTAAATCCTCCGCATATAAGACCGTCTCAAAGATTCTGCTCGGTTGCATGGTGACAATTCCGCAATCGCGGCGCCCAACAAGAGAGGGGAATTATATTGGACGTAGTATAAAGGGTCACTCCTAATGAGTGAACGGAAGAAGTTTGTTTGCACGAGCTCCGATCAGTCGCGCGCGAAGTCTATGAAACCGCGCTCCACGTCGGTGTGGATTAGTTTGACCTGAACGCGGTCGCCCACGTCTAGACCTACGAAGCCGCGTTCGAGCCTCCCTTCTGCAGGAGGTTGGAAGATTCGCACCCACGTTCCTTTCGAGGAGGCGCCGGTGACGATAGCATCGAAACGCGCCCCGATCCGGCCAGACAGGAGCAACGCCGCCGCCGATTTGCGGATCCGCCGCTCGACTTTCGTCGCGTCGTCCTCCCGTTCCGTGCAATGCTTCGCGAGTGCGCGAAGCTCCGGGATGGTGTAGGGAAGGGGTGCTCCCGCCAGCGCCGCCTTGAGAAGCCGTTGCGTAATGAGATCCGGAAAGCGCCGGTTCGGCGCCGTAGAATGGGTGTAATCCTTCACCGCCAGCCCGAAGTGTCCGGGCGCCTCGGCGCCGGGAAGATCGAGCGCATACTCTCCTCTGCCGATCAGTTTAACCACGGCCAGGGAGACGTCGGGGAACTTCTGTAGGTCCGCCTTGCGTCGCCGGCCAAGGAATGCTTCGAGCGCCGCGGAATCAGGTTCATCGGGGAGCCGGTCTCCGTAGCCAGCCGCGAGTTGCGCGATACGGTTCCAGCGTTCCGGAGAGCGCAGAACTCGGCGGAGGGAAGGAAATTTCTTTGATACAAGATAAGTCGCGGTCGCTCCGTTCGCGGCGATCATGAAGTCTTCGATCAACTGCTTCGCGCGGTTCTTCCGATCCAATTCGAGATCGGAAAGGGTATCGCCGGCGAAAACCGTCTTCGGTTCGATGGTCTCCAGACTGAGCGCGCCCTGGCCGTGCCGCAACTCCACGAGCCGCTGTGCGACGTTGTCCTGGACGCGAAGGTTCTCGCCGAGTCCCGGAGTCTCCGCGATTCGCCTCGGGGCCGGACCTCCGCCTTCGAGCCACGCCGCGACGCTGCGGTAAGCCAGTTTCCCGTGGTTCCGAACTCGGGCTCGATACATCTCCGACGCGGCGAGCGAGCCGTCCGCTTCGAACACCATGTCAGCCACCATGGCCATCCGGTCCTGGTCCTCATTCAACGACGTCATATCAGTGGACAAGGCTTCGGGCAGCATCGGGAAGATCCTGGCGGGGGTATAGACAGAGGTGGTGTTGCGCGACGCATGCCCGTCAATCGCCCCGTCCTTCCGCACCAATGCGTCCACGTCTGCAATCGCCACTTGGATTCTGACCCGTCCATCGGCCATGGGCTCGGCAACCGTGAGTTGGTCGAGGTCGCGCGAATCATCGTTGTCGATGGACGCCCAGAGCCGGTCGCGCAGGTCACCCGCATCGGCGTCCGCGCCGGCCGGCCCGCGGATGGCGGCCAGCTCTTGCTGCGCCCCCGGCGGGAAGTCCGGCTCGAGACCGCGCTCGATCATGGCCTGGCGCGCGAGTGTGGCAAGGATGGCTCGATCGGTGGATTTGCCCTGAAGGATGTTCATATAAAATTGGTCAGTCTAAACGGATTTCCCAACGTGACATTCAGCAACTGGTCCGGTGTCTGAATGGTTCCCGAACGTCCGCCCTTGGAAATCGCTTCGGCAGTGAACAATGTTTTCATGTTGGTGATAATAGTATAAAGCGTCGCGGGATTAAGGTGATCTTTGCGAAATGGGTCGTCAATGAGGTGCTTTAGGGTGTGAGACCGCCGCCACCATGGTCCTATGCCATAGCAATCGAGGTCACGAGATTCACTTTTGTCTGAGTCTTGAAAACATTGGAATCTCGTGACCTTCGATTGCTACGGCTCGAGTGGGTGGCCAATTTCCCAGTGATGGCCGAAGGGATCGATGACGCGGCCCAGGCGCCACCCATACGCTTCCGCTACGGCCCAGATCTCTCGGGCGCCGGCCGCGATGGCTTGGCACATACCGCATCAGGATCAGGCACGGTCAAAATCATCCGGATAGAGCCGCCGCCCAGAGATTCTGGACTGAAGTTGCCATGCTCCGGTGACTCGTCAGCCACCCAGAACTCCGCGCCGTCGATGGAGAGTCGAGAGACCACCGACCCGCCGGGATCTTCGACACGAAAGACCTCGATCGCTCCGAACGCCGCCTTGTAAAACTCAACGGCTAGCGCGCCATTGCGGACGGACAGCATGGGCGCGACCGAACAAACAAAGGGAGTCTTGGTGCTCATAGATCTGTCATTCATGCTCCAGAAAAGCCGCTCACGATACAACGCGAGCGTTTCTTGAAATGCGTCGCTCCGAGATTTTCACAGACCTTGTCCGCTGCCA
>Ga0137394_10003410_pt1 | contig 11933 bp, 7 predicted proteins | sample czobulk116metaG_FD_108278 | JGI IMG/M metagenome (GOLD analysis project Ga0137394, IMG submission 108278) | Vadose zone soil microbial communities from Angelo Coast Range Reserve, California, USA - czobulk1.16 metaG | ecosystem: Environmental > Terrestrial > Soil > Vadose zone | place: USA... | reverse complement strand
CTCCGGGGTGTTGGTGGTCTCCTGCTCGACAATGAGGGCCAGCGGTTCGTCGACGAGCTTCAACACCGTGACTTTGTAACCGGAAAGATGTGGGAGAATGGCAAGTACCCGATTCGGCTCGTCCTCAATGGCAAGGCGAGCAAAGAGATTGAATGGCACTGCAAGCATTACGTCGGCCGCGGGCTCATGAAGAGGTTCGACTCGGGCGAGGCACTTGCCAAGGAGTTTGGTCTTCCGCCTGCAGTGCTCAAGAAGACGTTCGATGACTACAATCAGGCAGCGAAGACCAAGAAGGACAGGTTTGCGAAGAAGGTGGGTCACTCACCTCATCTTTACTGGCCCAAACTAACCACTATGCAAAGTTCTTCTCGGATGACAACTGGACGCTTAACGATACGTTCCATGTCGCCGTCATGACCCCTGTGCTACACTACACTATGGGTGGTCTCGAGATCGACCACGAGGCACGCGTGCTCGCAGCTGGCGGTGCGCCACTTCCAGGATTGTTCGCCGCGGGTGAAGTCGCTGGTGGTGTGCATGGTGCCAATCGGCTCGGCGGATCCTCGTTGCTGGGTTGCGTTGTATTTGGGCGAGTGGCCGGCGATACAGCCGCCGCATACCTCCTGCAGAACTTCGGTAGCGTGAGTGCGCGGGCTGCAGGACGTGTAGCTGGCGTTGCGGCGCACCTTGGTGCCCCGCAGCCCGAGACGAAGAAGGCGAAGGAGGAGGTGGCAACCAGTTCGGGTGCTACGTCGTCACCACCAAGTTCCGGAACAAAGACATATACGGCCAGCGACGTTGCGGCGCACAACAAAAAAGACGATATCTGGGTCATCATCGACGGACAGGTGCTCGACGTGACAAACTTTCTGCCAGATCATCCAGGTGGGGAGAAGGCCATCCTACTCTACGCCGGCCGCGATGCGACGGAGGAGTTCAACATGCTACATGATCCCAAGGTCATCCCGCGGTACGCACCAGATGCGGTGATTGGCATGGTACGGAAGTAGGCGCGGAGATGGGTGTACTCGCACTTGTACCGGGCCTTGTAAACCCAGTAATAGCACAACACTTTAATTCTTATTTCAGCATTCCAAAGCGACCACTACCCATGATTAATTGTCGTTCGTTCATGATGGACATGATGGAAATGGACTAATCTCCTCGGCGTAAAAATAGGTACGAATTGTATCATACTTGCGAGATGGTCGGTTATCAGGCCCATCACGCGGAAGCTCTCCACTGATCAATTCCTGCCATGGCAATTCACGACCCCTGGAGCCATCTATCTCTCGCTCATCTATTATTCCTCAAATCCTCCGACGCGGCCGAATATTGATCCAGGGTCGGCGGTAGCTTGAAGAACGCACCCACTGCAGCAGTCTGTAATCAATCGGATAAGTCCAACTCGGGGAAATTTACAAAAAGTATTGTACGACCACGTGCGATCGGAAGGTGGACTATACTAGCACGTATACTGTCTGACGGATCAATGACCACTCCGACGGGGCTCTGCGAGGCCGGCCGGATGATCGGATAGGTTGGCCAGTGCATGTTTTGTTTACAGTCAATTTTATTTCTGTCATATCGTACTAGTAACCCATAGCCGTCCGTGGACGCTATGTGAGAGTATAGGCTACGAGAGAGGGTATCGGCCGATGCCTTAAAAATCCGTGGATACAGAAACCATTTCGGGGGTGGGATAGGAAGTGTGATTGATCTCACTTCCTGATCAAATACGCCATGGCAGCACTACTATTGTATGCACTTCAAATGTTGCAAGAAATGGAAAACCAAGACGTCCCACGGTGCGTATGCATGACGTACTGTTCGTTCCTCGATCTGAATTCTCTCCGTGTTCGTTCAGGGGTCATTTCTGAACGTTCTGACGAACGAACGAGGAAAACAACGGATACGGGTTACGGCAAACAAACGGCTGGCACTGACGGCTTCTTTTTATCGTACTACTGCAGCCGATGAGTACGATGAGTAGGGTTGATGAACTTTTGATATGTTGGACCCGCGGACTAGGAGGAAGAATATTTCATGGGACGGGTACAGTAATCTACCAATCGTTGGGATGGGCTCCGGGACAGTGGGTGGGCTCGGTGATTGCGAGGAATGGTGCCGATACGGCATGCCGGGATGGACGAGCACGGGGACAACAGCCTTCGCCTTCTCCATTATTAAAATATCTCTGTCAAACCAGATTCAGGAATCAAGCTGTTCTGTTGACGACTCGACGTTCGTCGCCTTCTCTCCGTCTTTGCTTTTCTTTTTTTGGTCACGGACCGAAAATGGATTAAGGATCTTTTAGGAACCTTCGCCACGAGTCGTGCGAGCTGGATACGAACGAAGGACGACATGAGAAACGAACCTGAGGTCTTGGGGCAGTGCCTGGAGACCTATCCATGGTTTCCCACCAACCAACTCATGCGAGTGACCGGTCCCCGAGGGTGCACGTTTTCCATGCCGCGGGCGGCCAGCAAGGATAATACCGTACCACTGACTCGTGCCAACGAGGACAATAGCAGGTGATGAGTCCTGGCTGCAGACGCGTGGCATCATTTCATAGGCCCAGGCGAATATCGAGAGGACCGGGACAGGATCTTCTCTTCTTTCAAGAGTCGTTGTTTGCCGACTTCAAGCAACGTCGGAAGCAAGCTTGTACGTATACTGTATACCTAACGACATCATGATGCATATATATCATGTCCGCGCCGCGGAATGTTGCCTTGGATGATCAGCTTTGTGGCGTCAGCTTCTTTTGCTCGTCCAAACGCACTATTGTGGAAGGGCAGTGTCGAATGGCGTGGTTCGTTTTCTGGTGCGCTCGGAGAGAGAGCGCATGGTGCGTCTTCTTCCAGGAAATCCGCGGCATCTCTGGCCGTTGAGGGTCGATATATGCATCAGAGGTCGCTGACCGGAAGCTGACAGACGAAGCAACCCAAAAAGTTGAAAAATACTGATATACTTTTTCTAGAACGGGCGAACCAGTGGCGAACCTCTGCTGCCTTCAGTGAAAGTGAAACATAGGGCCAACGTGATTTGTGTCTTTTTTTTCTTCATTTGATCCGAGTCAGTTGCGGGAGCAAATGGGCGGAAGTTTCAAGTTGAGAATCCATGGAGGCTCTGGCAACATTATCGGGCATCCCGGGGCTTCTGTGATGCCCCTCCCCAGGACAATTTTACTTGACTGGATAGCTCGAGATTCAGGACGTGGAAGGCACAGTGGACACACATACATGTCGACTTGGCAGCTGAAACTTGATTTTGATGGGCAGCTATAAGTGCACCCGGCAGGCATAATACAGGCCGATCATAGTTGGTGAGATCACGTCTCGTCCTTGATGTTGATGGCGCTATCTGCCATGATTGGTCAGCTGTCATGTGGAATACTGCTGGGTGACCATGTGACCAATTGACCAATGACCATTTTCTCACACCTTGATGCGTAGCCGTCAAGGGGCACAACAAGATATAGGAAACACCTGACCGACCACAGATAACTCACTGACTAGGGTCCAGTATCTCGACCCTGCAAACGTCCTGCAAATTCCAAGGCGTTCGTATCCAAGCGCTTTCTCTATCACATCCGCGTGTCGTGCCACTCAGGCCTCATGGCTTCGATCGAACACACTATGAATGATGATGATGGATCAGTAAATATCACCGCATTGAGATCTTTAGATCAGACTAAGGGCGGCCAGTAGCTCACCAAGTAACGTCAAATATCATTGCGCCTCGGCAAGGTCGGGGCGGTTCACCTCGACTGGCGACAAAATCCATCATATGGCCCCCTTAATTCCTGCTCAAATTTCGCATTTTAGCTTGTGGCTCCCCACTACACCCTTATCATCCTCTCACTTGGTCTAGTGCTCGGCCGCGGGCCACCGCTATTGAGCCCATGTCGCTTCTACCACGACACTTACCACAACCGCCATCTCTTTCACCATCCGTAGTATTACTTGAAACCGAGAGCGCTCTGCACATCGCGGCCGTCGCGAGGTACTTGAGCGGTATGTCGCCCTCTCTGCTGATGGTAAAATGCTGACGACGGTCATCTGAGAAAGCTGCTGGGCTTGTCGTCGTGCTCTATGACCATGTCTTGACGTTTGAAGACGAGGTTCGGGTGATTTGGACTGCACCCCCTTCGTTTGCAAAGTGGTTATTCTTGATAAATCGTTACCTGTCGGAGGCGGGCCTTCTTGTTGCCGCCAATCGTGCGTACATTGCGTTTCCATCCTAATTACTACTTCCGACGGTGCTTCAATTCCGGCCTTAGAAATGTCGGGATTCACTATCAACGGCCATTCGGATGAAGTGAGTGCCTCATCGCTGGGCAACTAACGGTGCTGACCTTCCGCGCCTAGAGGTGAGATCTTGTGGATCTACGCTTGCCCTCTATGTTAACGGGAAGCGAAGGTGCCAGATAGTGCTATCCATAATATTTGCTTATGGTATCTTCTCGACCCTCACGGCCAACTTGCTCGCGTTTCTGCGAGTAGTCGTTCTGTGGAACAAATCGCCCGTACGTCTTTATCATGAGGTTCTCAGTTGGCAAGGGAGAGCTCACTACCTTACTCAAGCGGATCGTGCTTGGGCTTAGCATCATATTCACCTTCTGCACCCTATGCACAATTGGCGGCGTCACCGCATCCTTAGTCATTTTGAATCGTAAGGGCGCGCCTCCTACCCCCGTACCGATCATGTGACCTCACACCCTGCATCTTTTAGCTTCCATCAAGTATAATTCACTTGCCCAGGCTTGCACTCTCACGAAGACAGGTCCATCAGTCATTTTCAGCTTCGCTGCTCTGGTGGGTAGCCTTCGGATGCTGTTGTTCGTCCCTTTCGTTCTCAAAGCAACCATCAGACGGCCTTTGAACTTTCAGTGCTCGTCCTCACCGCATACAACGCCCTTTCGCGTCCACGGGACTCCAAAAGTCCCTTGATGCGGATGTTGTACCGCGATGGCATATTATTCTTCGTCGTGAGTAGTAGTGGAAGACATCGTTATCGCGCCATTCTGCTGCTCATCGCGAGGGTTTAGGCCGTCACGGTATTTCGTTTGACGAATCTAATTTCCGTATCCGTCGCCCAACCCGGGGTCTCCACTATCCCATTATTGTACGTCCCTTGCCCCACTCTCGAACCTACCCAACCCCCGCAAGGGTCAACTGAGCCTTTATGAATAGTTTTTCCTGGGCCATGGTGACGCTGGCCGTCAATCGCCTGTTGATAAGCTTGCGCTCAACTGAGAAAGGCAGCGAGTGCGACGACGACTTGGATGAAGATATCATGCTGTTCCCAGTGTCCGCAGAGTCGGGCTCTTCCAACTTAAGATATCCGAGTCGCAGCGTCGCCATCGAGCTACGTAGCTTCTGGGAAATATGACCCTTGTATGATGACGCTGCCAGGCCCAGGAGCCGGTCTCCTCTATCATCCTTCCCCGACCAATCAGCTTAGGCGGGGTTTCAGTCTCAAACGCATCTTGGACTTTTTCTCATGCCCTTTCCGCAAAACCATTCCATTGATACCCATCCATCGTTTGTCTGTAACTGGTCGGTTCCGTGATTTTGTCATGTAGTATGAGCATCACTGTCATGCGTTAATCTTATTTATCATAGTTGAAGTTAGGATGTAAAACATATATCCGGTGAAGATGCAGTGTATTTATGACCTACAGGGATAGGGACTGAAATGCTGGGACATGTGAATCTAGGAATTTTAAGAAATAGTATGGGAACTCAACTTTTGGCTTCAGGTACCGCGTTTTATTTGTGAGGGTCGTGTGGACGAAAATGCTGTGCAGCGGCACAGGAAGATCCCCTCGAACTTGGAACGTGGCGGTGTCTCGAAAGCGTATCAAAAGCTTCACGCATAGGGTCCGGACGACGTCGCAACCGGGTGACAGCTCGCAACCCAGAACTACAGTGATGGCCGATCGCGAGCCCGAGCGGCCCTCGTCACTGCCTCCGAGTCGCCGCACGTTACAGGCATCAGACAAACACGTTTATACTTGGGAGCGCTATTATTCTTCACTTGAAAACACACTTTTTGCTTTGATCTGCTTGAACTGCCCTCAAGTGTGTTTCAAAAACAATCCAAGTAATAAAGGTGTTGAAAAGTATTATCAAGCGACAGCAAGTAAAGATGTGCTTTTCTGATGAGTACGCGAGCCTGAGGCTAAGGTACTGTCCCGGTGAGGATAGCATGATCCTTTGAGAATTCCACGAACCCGGGAAACAGTCAGGCAGTCAGATAGTAGTTGCGAGTCGAGTCACCCAGGCATGACCCAGAGACAGCACCCCTGATCGTTGTGAGGCTGCAATGCGAGTTAAATGACTCGGAGGCGTCGTGCGTGCACTTACAGTCTACAAATAGTACCTGCCATGCTTAGTAGACGTGCTGTCGGTGTTACAGTCCACTCACTGTCATATACCAACTTGCAGTGGCTATGTGGTTACTGATCCACATCTGCCAACTGAAATATCCTCGTTGCGTTTCGGCTTCGCCGGCTTCCTTGGCCTAAAAGAGGAGAGATCATGAGATGTCCCCGACCCTGCAGGTCCCTGCTATCAATCATCATGGCATATTTCTGGTTCGCGTGAATATTCCGTGCTAATGAGGGAATTTCATTCTGTACCCCCGCAATATCGTCGCTTAGCTGAGTCTCCCACGTGCTGTAGCACTCACTTTTTACGTTTTACTGCTACACCATGTCACCATCCTCTGATGAAGATAGGGCCCCATGCGATCAACCTTCGAGTTGGCTTTTGGTGCCCGTTTCGTTTTTCATGGCACCCGTGTTATCTGCTTTTGATCGATCATTGCGGCCGCATCCCCATGCCTCCCATCACAACAGCCTGAGAATATGGCGGTGCATGTGGCTGCGGTCAGACTTGGCGCCCAAGCACGGATTATCGTTCTTGATCAGCAAATCTTGTTCCAAGGTTTTTTCCCATGTGATCCGACCACTGGACGACCCTTTCCAAACCTCAAAGTGATGGACACCCATACGCCACCGCGCCGAAACGATAACTTCTGCCAACCGTGGGCCCCTTGCAGCCCTGCCTCTTCCTTCGTACCCTCACTGCACCCGTTCGCGTTCATTTCTCTCGGGGCAGGTCCTCATCATTTCTCCGCGAGCGCGCCGAGCGCAGACCGTTTGTTTCGTATAACTATCGTTCAGCTGATAGGTTTTTTTGTTCAAAGTGGAGCAGCTGTGCTGCTGTGACGATTTGCTACGATGTTGCACGCTAGCAACCATGGCCCCACCCCGTCGACCATCTTCGTGGCCTTGACTGATGGCACAAGCTTCACCATCCGCGATACGTACTCGGAGACTCAGTCAAGGGCCGTCATCGTACGTCGAGTATCCGCTCCCTTGATTCGTGCCTTCCCTCTGATCCCAAAACAAGGCACTCATTGTCGCATCCTGTGTTTCGTTGGTCGCTACCGTCGGGCTGTTGTCTGCGATTGCTGTGCGTCCCAAGTTTGATGATACCTCGTAATCCTTATCTCACATCCCCCGATGTACTTTTGAAGATGTCCGCGTTCAATACGCGGGCGGTCAAGGGCCCGGAGATGTTCGTGCGGACGCACGTTGCTTTCTACTTTGTGTCGTTGCTACTCAGTGACATCCTACAAGGTGAGTTTTTCTGTCTGTACGCCTTGCATGCATGGCCATGAACTGCGGAGCGGGGACCTTTCCGCTTCGGCGGAGTAGATTACGTTCGTCGAATGCTAACGTCCCATATTCTTTCGCAGCAATTGGCTCTATCATCAACGCGGCATGGATGAACGAGCAGGCCGTTGTCTACGGCTCGCTGTGTACAGCCCAAGGTGGGGGCATGTCGGATTGTTCACGAAGAATTCGTTGACGCAGCCTTCAGGTGTCATCAACCTCATTGCGGATGTTTCCATTGCTCTCTGGTGAGTCCTGTGGGATGCGTCTGGAAGTTCCCCCACCTTTTAACATGTCAATGTCAGGTCTCTGGTACGCCCCCCGAATTGACATTGGTACGACTTGGACGGGTATTCAACCCACTGCAGGTCATAGCAATGCGCATATTCATCGTCCTCTTCCTCCGCCTCGAAGTCAAGCGTAGTGTGATGTGGCTCGTTATGGTTTCCCAATGGTCCCTCATCGGTGCGATCGCATTTGCTGGACCAGCGACAGCCAGGACCGATAGGCACGGGCCATTCTGTGAGCACAGTTATCGTATGAGATTCACATTGTTTAATACGATCTGACGACCGCCTTCAGACGGCATTGCGGATTATTGGTGTTGGATATCTCCGCACTATATTACCCATCGCATTGTGTGCGTGAATTATATTCAAAACCATCCTGAATAGTAGTGACTCACCATTCACCTCACAGCCTAGATTACATGGTCGTAAGTTTCTAGGCAACTCGTTTCGCCCGGTTCACGCTGAAGTATGTATAGATGTATATCTGCGCGTTTTTCATGTTTGTTCTTTATTCACTCGTGTACTTGAAACTTCGTGGAATCGTCCGCGCACGAACACCTTCGACGTCCATCGCATCCGCGAATCAGGAGCGCAACAAGGAGTATGAGCACAGATTGGCTCGTCAGATGCTGTTGTTTCCGGCGAGTTTTTTCCAAGTCATACGGAGCGTTCAAATCGAGTAACACGAGTCTGGCAGATTTCATACACTATCATGACCTTTCCTATCAATCTCTGTCGCGTCCTCGATTGGTCGGGCCGTGAAGTCTCCTTTTCTCTCGCCATCTTCAGGTGCGATCCCTCGCATTTGCGAGAACTTTCATAACTAATTCTTCGAGCTCAGCTACTTCATATACCTTCTGAATGGTTAGTATTCGGAAGCTTTGGCACGATAAATGAATCTGCTAACCGCCAGAACCTCAGGCCTCGTCCATGTGATTCTGTTCGCGAGCATACGCCGCATTTTGCCGCCGCGTTCTATGTTCCCTAGGTTTCTCATCTCCAACCCAAAGGTCTTGCTCTCCTCTACAGACGTGGCAGATAGCGACTTCGAGCCCTACTACGGCGACACGGTAACCAAACAACCAAAGCACGCCGATGCAGAGAAGAAGCAATCGGCCCATCGTAATGAGCATGACGCCGCCCTTCAATCGTCCGCTATCAGCGGAACAATACCAGATCCACGCGATCCGTTCGTGGATCCCGTGCTGCTCCCAATCGACGAGGAGGAGGAGGAGGAAGGCATTATCAAGCGCGTGCATAGCCCCGACTCTGAATATGGCACTGCAAACGCATTGCCCCACCACGGGCTCCGCACACTGTCGCCCGTAGCTTTGGATTACGTCGACCGGTCACTCATGGCCGGCTCGGCGGCTCCTGCGCTCGCGCAGGGCGAGCAAACCCGTCCATCAGAACAAGGCCCGGCACGAACGCAGCCGACGCATCGAGAAGGCGAGGAACTAGAGGTGCCAATGAGCGCGCGGAGTACAATACTCCGATACTACGAGGGCCTCGAGTTGTAAAACGTCTGCAGGCGCTGTCCGCCGCGGCGGTGGTGCCACTACAGTAGGGAGGGATCGTTTCGCACCTGGGACTTGGGACTGCCAAGAGTATTTCTCGCATCTGACCGTCATACATCATGTACCACGGGAGTAGAACTCGGGGGGGGGAATTGGGGGTGGGGTGTGGGTTGTACCGCAGCATAACGGAATCGCAATGAGCATTGGGACCTTCGTAGCAGGAGACGCCGGAGCCTGGCTGGCGTCTAAGCCGAGGCAATGGGACTAATAGTCATGATGGCGCGATATAACCAAATCAACAGAAACTTACCGTAGGGGTAAGCGAGTGCAACCTTGAAGCGCACAAAGCAAGGCGGCGAGCGCCTAACCGTTTTCGACATTTCGACGGTTCGCAAGACCACGTCCTCGGGGCGTGGGTCCTCGGATCCCGAGGTGTTAGTATGTGTCACGTGATTTAAGAAACCGGGTATTTTGTGCGCCCAGCGTTCCGCGCAATGACACCGAGACCGAGGGCAAGGGCCAACTTGAAGTGCTGTTGCAGGGTGGGTAAAAACCCACACGACACGGAGCGCGTTCGGCACTTTACTGTTTCTCGACCACTCTCTGCTCTCTGTATGCTCTAGCTTGATATGTCCCTTCCCGCCCGAGTAGAGGGTGTGGGAGGCGCCGGCGTTTATCGTTTATCAGTTACTACCACTTACTAAACGCAACGCGATGATTACCCTGCCTGACTAACTCGCTCGGCAGCAGCAAAAAAGCGGGAAAAAATACCCCGAAACGAACGAAACACGCCCCCGACACCCCCCTCCAACCCTCTGAATACCCCCCCCCCCCAAATAATAATAATAATAATTGTGGTTTGGGCGTTTCCAGAGGACCGGGTTCTAATTCTATCTATCCATCATCCAACGACGACATCGGTCTGTTACTTGTTTCATTCTGGCAGCCAGCAGACGCTCTCTCTCTCTTAAAAAAGGCAGGGCAGGCACAAAAATCGTACAATTGGGTAATTAAAAAAAAATGTGTACTGTAGTATTGTATATACAGTGGGGGCTTTTGTCATAGCAAAAAGTGAATGCGCACCACTGTAAAACGCAAAAAGGGAAAATGTGTTAAAGTCAAACAAGGGTCGCGGCGCCACTTCATGTGGTGCAAAAGTGCGTGGCGAGACGTCCTCAGACTCTAAGCTCCAGGGACAAAACGTAAAAAGAAAAAAAAAAGACATCAACGTGCCACCAGAAGTATGCTTTACGGGTAATGGTGTAATTGCAGAGTTCTGCATGTAGACAAATGCACGCAGAAAAATCATCGTCAATGATGCCTTCATCATTGCCATTGCCTGGGCAAAACACTTCAACTCGGAAACTTGCATTATGTAATGCGGTGAGCGGTTGAGGCACCCCTTGACCCTTGACCTGAAAGTCTGTATCGCATGCGCTGTCACGGACGGACAAATACAATATTAAAACAGTATCCTTCAAGTTCCCCCTCGCGGCTGCCACCGAGACACACAACTCAAATCGACCGTGCGCGCTTTGGAACGGGTGGCGGCCGCGGCCGGCGCCTCATCGAGAGTGACGCGCGTGTGCGTGCGCTTCCGCTTTCCATTGACGGAAAAGAAAAGACATGGATCATCATGATTATGATTAGGGGGGCGACTGAACGTGTGTGCATGTGAGCGTGCGTGTGCGTGTATTGTCAGACATTTACACATTTTTCATTTTTACTTTGTATACGGTTATTCACGCGGGCGTAACGTTGCGGGGTTCATATAATGACCATGAAATAATCATATGCAAAAATACCTCAATGCAATTGCATGCAGTTATCTATCTCCTACCCCTCATCCCTTGATGGTCGGTCGGTGGGCGCAGTACTCCGAGTCCGTGACGCCGGTGCGATAAGGGTCACACAACTCCCGTCCGCCTTCCAGCGTAAAAGCATAACGACGAATGTCCGACGGCCGGGGGGGGGGGGCATCAGAAATGCTCTTTCTCCACAGTGTCTATTATTAGCGGATTGCGTCAACGGACTTCCACATTTTCTTTCCCGTTTTCGTTCTGCGCAACTGCAAAGTTTGATGGGTGGTGGTAGTGTGGTTGGTCGAAGGAAACGAGACGAGAACCATACTGTTGAGCTCGTATCTCGATAGCCGAAGCCTCCCAAATGCGAGGGCTGGGCTAGGTAGGGCCTCTCTATCTGCAACAGTCCCGAAACACCGGGCGGTCGCGCTACGAATTCCAGACACGGATACGTCCGCTTTCCAGCTCCAACCCCTTCTCTTTCGTTGCATCCCTTGATCGATCAGTTGCAGTTCGCGCGTGACTAGATCTCTCGGATGGGATGGGAGGGGGGGGGGGGCGGCGACCGGGGGCCCTCTCAATGGGAGGGAAAGGGGAACTATCAAGTGGGGGGGGCCGTGCCCGGGGAGAAAAT
>Ga0137394_10003409_pt1 | contig 11933 bp, 9 predicted proteins | sample czobulk116metaG_FD_108278 | JGI IMG/M metagenome (GOLD analysis project Ga0137394, IMG submission 108278) | Vadose zone soil microbial communities from Angelo Coast Range Reserve, California, USA - czobulk1.16 metaG | ecosystem: Environmental > Terrestrial > Soil > Vadose zone | place: USA... | reverse complement strand
TATCGCCGGTTGCGACAGAATGCGCAATCCGGCACGGCTGAAACGGCTTCAACAGTGATCTTCAAGGCCTCCAGGGAGATTCGCAGCTCGATCGTGTTCGCCACGTCGATTATCGTCCTGGTGTTCATCCCGTTGCTCAATCTGGGCGGTTTCGAAGGCCGCATGTTCGCGCCGCTGGCGTTCGCCTACATCGCATCGGTAGCCGCGTCCCTTCTTGTGGCGCTGACCGTGACGCCCGCGTTGTGTTACTACTTGCTTGGCGAATCCAGGCTCGTGCGCGAAACCAGCGATTCGAAACTTGTCGATTGGTTGAAGCGGCACTATGCATCGATTCTTCAATGGACCCTCCGCCGTCCAGCCGGGATCATAGGTGTTTCAGCGCTGATGCTGATTGCCGCCCTCATGCTGTTTCCGCTGATGGGCCGCGAATTTCTGCCGCCATTTAATGAGGGCGCTCTGAACGTCAATATCTCGCTGCCGCCCGGAACCTCATTGCAGGAGTCGAACCGCATCGGCCGGATCGTGGAAGAGACGCTGCACCGCACGCCCGAAGTCGTTTCCACAACACGCAGAACGGGCCGGGCGGAACTGGATGAACATGCCGCCGGAGTCAACGCCAGTGAGATTGAAGTCGTGACCCGTCCGCTGGACCATCCACAAGCCGCGATCATGGAAGAAGTCCGCCAGAACCTGGCGCAAATACCAGGTGTCGTCTCCGAAGTCGGCCAGCCCATGTCCCACCGCATGGATCATCTCCTGTCGGGAACACGCGCGCAGATTGCCATCAAATTATTCGGTCCGGATCTGGTCACGCTGCGTAACCAGGCCGAAGAAATCCGGAGAGCAATGGAAACCGTGTCTGGTGTGGTCGACCTTCTCGTCGAACCGCAGGTCGGCGTGCCGCAGTTGCAGATCAATCTGGACCGGACCGCAGCGGCCGCAGTCGGACTGCGCGCCCGCGATCTCGCCGATACGGTCGATACAGCGTTCAATGGCGAAGCGGTGTCACAGATCCTTGAAAACCAGCGTACCTATGATGTCGTTGTTCGATTCAATGATGCTTCGCGGGAATCAGCCGACGCCATCGCATCGTCCTTAATCGATACACCGGTCGGCGCGAAGATTCCCATCAGCCAGGTGGCGTCCGTGCGCACGGACGAAGGCCCCAACACCATCAACCGCGAGAACGTTCAGCGCCGCATCATTATCCAGTCCAACGTCGCCGGACGAGACCTGGGATCGGTGATTGATGAGATTCGCCGGAAGATTGCGCATAATGTCGCACTTCCTGAAGGTTATTTCGTCCAGTACGGCGGGCAATTTGAGGCCCAAGAGGAAGCGGCGAGAAAAATCACGATGATGTCTCTGGTCGCAATCGCGGGGATCTTCCTGTTGCTGTATCTGGCGCTTCGATCCACACGATTGGCTTTGCTCGTCATGGCGAATTTGCCGCTCGCTCTCATCGGTGGAGTGATCATGGTTTTCGTATCCGGTGGCACGCTCTCGGTCGCCTCTCTGGTGGGTTTCATCACCCTGTTTGGGATCGCGACCAGAAACGGCATCATGCTCGTAACGCATTACCAGCATCTGACGGACGAAGGTCTTCCTTTTCGGCAATCGATCATTCAGGGCTCGCTCGAGCGGTTAAGTCCGATCCTGATGACGGCGCTGGTGACGGGCGTGGGACTCATTCCTCTGGCGCTCGGCGCAGGACAACCCGGAAAAGAAATCCAGCAGCCGATGGCTGTAGTGATTCTCGGCGGCATCGTGACCTCTACCTTCCTGAATATGATCGTGATTCCTCCGCTGTACATGCGGTATGGCCGTCCGGCAGTTGCTGCCGAAGCTTCGGAATTGTCGGGGGCCGAAGGGGAAATCGCTTGAAATTTGAAATTGGACGAATCCTGCATCTCAAATCCGAAATCTCAGGTTGGACTAAAACGGATGCAGTCTTCGGGAAATTGAATTCCGCCGAAGCCTCTGCGAGGAAAGGATTGTGATTTAGTGGAGAACCTCGTCGGGAACTTTCGGATGGCTTGGTATGACGTCCAGGCTGGTGGTTTTTAGAGCGGTTTCTTTGTCATTGATGTTCTGGAAAATCCAATCATAAAAGCCTGCCGACACGACTTTCAGAGTGACTTCATTGGGCGTTTTGTTTTCCCAGAACCAACCATGGATGCCGGAGGTTGGTGCGATGAAGGTGCCGTGCCGCTCGTCTTTTCCCACCTGATTATCAATTTCGTAAGTCTCGTAATAATCCGTTCCTTCTTTACCGGCAGGTTTCACGTTAGGCTCACCGTGGAATTCGAAGAGAAGCTTATTAGTTGCAGTCCATGAATAGACCAGGCCGGCACCTTTCTTCATGTTGTACTTGATTTCCATGCCTTTGCCCGGCGCGAGTTTTATTTCTCTCGAATCAATTTTGTATTGCCTGGTCTGCCCGATGAATGTGCCCTTCACCGCAGGCGCACCACCATCGGACGAGGGCTCGAGAACCGGCACAATTGTGGCCGGCGGCTCGTCGGTCTTCACGGTCGTAGCGGCGAGTTTTTCCGGAACCTTTGCGTCCGCTTTCGCAAGATCCGTGAGACGCAGCAGCTTGCCCGTTCCCAGAGGATCGATGCCGTATTCCGCCGGAAGGACGGCGGTAACCAGCAGAACAGCAGCGATGACAAGCGCAACTGCAGTGGCTTTGGCGATTCTTTTCTTCGACGGCGGATGGATGGTGATGACGTAAGTCTCTTCAGTCATATTTTTATTCACTGTGCGATGAAATATCCGGTGAGCTGGTATCCAACCAGTACGAATCCCCCCACCATTAATGCTGTGTTGGTTACGAAAGCGTGCTCCAGAAATCCTGGACGTGTGCGCCAATAGCTCAACACAATGAGCACACCGGTCAATGCAAGCACTTGCCCGATTTCCACGCCGACATTGAAGCCTACGATGTTCGCAACCAGACCGTTTCGGGCCAGAGCAAACTCCTGAAGCTTCGTTGCCAAACCAAAACCGTGAAACAGGCCGAAAATCAATACCGCAAGACGCGTGTTCGGCTGAAATCCAAGGAACCGCTTGAATCCGTCCATGTTGTCGAAGGCCTTATAGACTACGGAAAAGCCGATGATGGCATCGATCAGATACGGATTCGCATGGATTCCGCCCAGCACACCTCCGAGCAACGTCAGGCTGTGGCCAATCGTGAAGAGGCTGACGTACTGGACGACATCTTTCAACCTGTAGAGGAAGAAAATCACGCCGACAAGAAACAGCAGATGATCGTATCCGGTGACCATGTGTTTCGCGCCCAGGTACAGGAACGGGGCGACCGCGGCGCCATTGTTTGCCTGTACGAATGTGGCATCGCGCTTGGAAACATTGTGAGCATACGCGATGCCCGGCAGAACCATCACAATTGCCAGCACTGCAAAGACTGTAATGCGCAGACTATGTCTCATACTCATAAAACCCTAATGCCATGGCACGTCGCACTTTATTCCTCAGAACATGAATTTTACCGCAACCTGCACGAGCCGCGGCGGAGAGGCCGATACTACGCGACCGAATAGTTCGCTGTCAAAGTCGCCATTCACGGTTGCGGGACCGAAGAACTGGGTGTGATTGAAAGTATTGAACGTTTCCAGCCGGAACTGTAGCTGTTTCGATTCGCCGTATCTCAATGTCTTCAGGAGCGCCATGTCGAAGTTGAACATGCCGGGACCGTAGAATAACCGGCGCGAGGCCGTGCCCGGACTGCCAAGAGCATTGGCACTGAAGAGCGACGCGTTGAAGTACGGCAAACCGTTCCGCGGATCATGATTGAGGTTCAAGGGACCTGGCGTGAAGTCCGGCCGATCGAGACTCTGATTGTTCACCCCATTGGGAAGGCTGCCCATTAAGGAATTGTCGCCATCGCTGTGGACCGTGACCGGAAAACCGGTACTGATGCGGGTGATTCCCGAAATTCCCCACCCGTCGGTCAGGAATTTTGCTCCGTGGAACAGGCGGGCAAATGGAAGATTGTATTGATAAGTGCCAATGAAATTATGTTTCAAATCGAATGACGAAAGCGCTCGCGTTCGGCGGAAATCGAACGGATCGACCGGATCGGAAATGCTCGAAGCCTGATCGATGGATTTGCTGAACGTGTAACCGAGAGAAAAATCAAGATCCTTCCCCGTGTGCCGCAGACTTGCCTGAAGCGAGTTGTAATTCGAGTTACCAATGCTTCCCTCATAGTCGTCGTTGTGGAAATTCGATCCCAGCGGACTACGAGTGCCATTGATGATCTGGCGTGAAGCCGTGGTGTACGTGACGTCTTCCGCAAAAGGCCCGCAGGTTGGCGTTCCCGGAGCGACGGCGCTCGGTTGGCTCAGGGCGAGGCACAGAGCAGAGTTTCCGGGATTCGCGGAATAAATGAGAAGAAGGTGATGAGCCTGCGAGCCCGCGTAGCTGACGCTCAACAACGTATCCGCTCCCAACTGGCGTTCGATCGAGAAGAAGTAATTCTCGTTATAGGGATACGTGTTCGTGGGACGCGGGGCGGTCATTCCAGCCTGAGGCAGGGACGGAGAAAAATCGATGTTCGGATTCGGATGCATCACGGAAGCATTCAATGGAGGGAACTTCAGCGGGAATGGTTGAACGTGCGTAGCGCCGTCCGCCGCATTGACGAAAGGAGTCGCGAACAGGGGCGGCGCTGAACTGGTATAACTCAGACCGTACGGAGGCTGTGGTTCGTCGATTGCGATCGTGTTCCCTTGTATCACCGAATAGAAGAGTCCAAATCCGGCGCGGATACTTGTCTTTCCAGGGCCGCCAACAATCTTGCCCAACAACCCGTCTCCCTTGCTCGGTGAATATGCCAGACCTACCCGAGGTGCGAACCGGTTGCGCTGAGGGACAAGCGTGTCCGGCACGCCGGGATCAGTCGGATAGACCAGACTCACGGGAGCCGTAGGATAAACCTTTGATTGTTGCCCCAGAACAAACGTCGGAATTTGATTGAATTTCTCCGACCAGTACTGCATCAAATCCCAACGTACCCCGTAATTGAAGGTCAGGCTCGGCTTGACTTTCCAACTGTCCTGCAGGAAAGCGGCGGCGTATTTGTGGCGGCCGTAGAACGTCTGAGAATCAGCCTGATTGTAGTTGCTGGCGACGCCGATCAGGAAGTCTGCAAAATCAAATCCTGTCTCCGTTCCGAAAAAGGCGAATGAACCATTAAAGGTAGGATTTGGATTGACATTGACTTGTTCGAAACTGACCTGGCCACCCGCCTTCAGGCTGTGCCGTCCAATGATCTTCGAGAAATTATCCGCGAACGAGTACGTATTGTTCGCCTGCTTCAAATTTGTGATCGGCGTACCCATCACGAATGAAGTGAAAACCACGTTCTCGATACCTTCAATCTGAGGCGCCAGCGGCACAATGCCGGCAGTCCCTGGACCCGTGACGAAGCCCTGCGAAGCCAGAGTCGGACCAACGCCGCCGGAGGGTTGACCGACATTGTTCGCGTTCCGCATATAACTGAAATGCAATTCGTTGACGCTCGCGGACCCGAAGGCTTTTGTCTGGCTGATATTGAGCAGCTGCGAACGGCCTAAATTGAGGCCGCCGAAACCGGGCACGGTCGCGCCTCCTTGTCCGCTGGGATACGGATTGTTCAATCTGTAGTCATCGAAATAGTAATAGCCGGACAAGAGTCCCCACTGCAAAGTGTTGGCATCAAAGCGGAGACTACCTTTATCATCCCGCAGTTTCTTTGCCTGCGAAGCAGTGGAGAACGTCGATTCATCGATATTCGCAAGGGGAATGTACTGCAACAAATGCTTTGCCGGCTCCGACCATGCCCTCAGCGGAATGATGGCATTCGGAAAAACGCATTGCGTGGGCACGGTGCAACCAGCCCTGTAGTACGGTTCGTTAGCTGCAACCGCATACCCCAGCTTTTGTGACAAGATGTTGGCCAGATAGGGTCCGGCAACAGTTCCTGTAAGCGAATTGGCTTGATCGCTCAGGTCCCCCGTTCGATTGGCAAGAGTCGGAACGGGAATCAGACCGGTGTCGATGCTCTGATTGGTTCGCGTTCCCTGGTAATCGCCGAAGTAAAACAGCTTGTCCTTGACTATCGATCCGCCGAGAGTCCCGCCAAACTGGTTCTGCCGGAAAAAGCCTCGTTCCGGTGAGAAAAAGTTACGTGCATCCAGCGCGGTGTTCCGCAGGAACTCGAAACCGCTTCCGTGAAACTGGTTGGCTCCGGACTTGGTAACGACGCTCACGACACCGCCAGAATAGTTGCCGTACTCCGCATCGAAGTTGTTCGTCAGGACGCGGAATTCATGAATGGAGTCGAGATTGGGGACGATCGAAGTACCACCATTCATCAATTCCTTGACGTCACCTCCGTTAATCATGAAACCGTTCGCATCTTCCCGCTGGCCGCTGATGGACTGGTTTCCCGCGTTCAACGCACCCGAAGGTTGAATGGCTACCGAAGCGCCAGCCATGACGATCGAATTAGGTTGTTGCGTCGTCATGGGGACAATACCAGGCTGGAGCGCGAGCAGATCCGTAAAACTGCGTCCATTCAAGGCAACGGTCGTCATTTCGGATCCAGTAACAACTTCGCCTAGTTGCGTGCTGATGGTATCGACCTGTACGGCTTCTGCGGCGACATCGGTCGAAACGGAGACCTCCTGCGTAATGTCGCCGATTTCCAAACTGGCAGTCACTTCGAGCGCTGTGTTCACGTCAATGACAAGCCCCGTCCTCCTCTGCGGCTTGAAACCGCCGCATTCAATCGTCAGGTCGTAGCGTCCCACAGCTAGATTCGGGAATGAAAAGTACCCCCGGCCATCCGTCATGGTTTTGAATTCAGTCCGAAGCGACACATTCGTCACCGTGACCATCGCCCCAGGAATCACACCCCCCGTCGCATCTTTCACGCTTCCGGAAATACTGCCACCAACCGCCCCCCACGCTGCAACTGCAAGGAGCGGCATGATGACCGCCGATAAAAGCAAAGAGAAGAACTTTGGAAACGAAGAAACGTCGGTGCGTTTGATGAAGCGTCCGATCAAAACCATTTCAATCTTCCTCGTTTGTCATGCCGGTGCGTTCCGTCTATTCCGGCGATCGCGTACTAGCAGCCCGTGGCAGAAGTGGGTCAGACACCTGTGCACTCATTTTCAAAATTCGGGGTCAGACCCAAAGAACTGATAAAGCAAGGGTCTGACCCCCATGGAAAATGGGTGCACAGGTGTCTGACCCAGAATCATCTCCTTCTGCCACGGGCTCCTAGGAGGTCAGTCCTGCTTTTCTTGTACAGGGCGTGGATCTTAACAATGGAGATTGGCTTGTGGTTCTGAAGAGTTTCTGAAGATTTTGTTAGAAGCCATTCTAAACAAAACTTCAGAAACTCTTCAGATGCGGAGAACAGACGGGACCCTTATAAAGCTAAGGCGCGCATCATATGACTATGGGATGCATACATGAACGCGAATGTGGTCGCCGGCTCGCTTCCTCGACGGTGACGGTCCCCAGCACCTGCCCGCGCATGCAATGCTGGACATTGGGTTCGGTAAGGCCCTCGCCGAGAATTTGTCGGCGACGGTTTCCGCCCTGAACATCACCAATAGCCGATTCCTGCTTGGCCGTGCCAGTTCTTTCGCCGGAACACACTATAACGATCCGCGCCGTTCACTGTGCAGTCACTGCCGACCAGGAGAGACGCCGTGTTCTGAATGCAGTCCTCGTTTCTTAATATCTGCGGCGCCCGCCGCCGCCACCACCACCGTGTCCCCCGAAGTCCTTTCTTTGCATTGGCCGCGCTTCGTTGACAGTGAGATTACGTCCGCCGATTTCCCGGCCATTGAGTTGCGCGATCGCTTTCTCCGCAGCCGCGTCGTCCGACATCTGCACAAAGCCGAAACCTTTCGAGCGTCCGGTATCGCGATCTGTGATGATTTGAACCGATTCAACCTGGCCGATCTCGCCAAACATGTTACTCAGGTCAGTTTCCGTGGTTTGAAATGAGAGATTTCCAACGTAGATTTTTTTTGCCATGCAGGTAGTATACGCGTAAATAGCCCCGCTTGAACTTAACCACATCGATCGTAAACCCTCTATTCGGTTGCTATCGCGGCCGTATCGGACTAGTATAGGTATGTCGATTCTCTCCGATTCGCTCCTGGACTGTCTTTCCTCGTGGCGGTCGAATACTTCCAAGAAGAATCCTCGCATGCCGGAATTAAGAGACCAGGGACCGAATCGACTGACCGGCGGAATTGTCTGCATATCGAAGAAGGATTGGTTCTTGTGAATATTTCTCGATGGCCCAAGGCCGACATGCGGTGGTATCTCGGGGTCCGCTGCCAGAGGTGTCACGTGCCCATTTTGTTCGCTCTCGACCGCAGCGAAGGCGTGGGAGAACGCCAACCGCCGTCGGCCGGAAAACTTGTTTTGACCTGCACTTTGGACACATGCAGACACCAGGCGGATTACACTGCCGCGGCCGTCTCGCGGTTTCAAAAGCAGGCGGGTCAGCTAAACGAAACCAGGAGAGACAATGAAAGCAGTAAAAGTCGAAAACCCAAGCGCCGAGTTTAAGGTCTGGTGTGAGAGCTGCTGCATCCGCGTCGCACCGAACGAAGAACGAACGGTGGTGGGGGGCAAGACCTATCATTCGCATTGCTACTCGAAACTCGGGACCAAGCCGAAAGTTGATGGTCGAGGAGTGTCCGCGTGAAAGACGCCTGCCTGGAACTCCGTTACCATGCAATCCGTGTTAACGGACTGGAGGTCTGGTTTGATTGAGCCAGTTAATGCGGAATTCAGCGCTGCCTTGCTTGCATTCAATGGAGAAGCCCTCGTCTATTGCCGGGGCATTTCAGACATCGTTGCGCGGGATTACGCCGTGGCGTATGCAAGAATGCTCGAGAACCGTGCAAAGGGAGCCGAAGCCCAACTTCCCCGGATTCCATCGGGGCTCTTCGAGCCGCATCGCAACTTGATCCGTTCCACACTGGAAAGGATGTGGGGAAAGTATTTTCCGAAGACCTAACGCGGACTGGCAGCCGCTGTCCGGTTGGAGAAATGTATGAAGGACCCTAAGTCCACCGTCCGTTACCTTGGATTCCACGCCCTGTCGGATGGCGGCCGGCGGTTTGACTTTTCATTTGCCGGCCCCGATGCATCTGTGCAATTCATATCCGTCGAGGCACGGTACGAGCTGTTTTCCGGGCCGGACCACATGGCTTTACAGGAATGCGCCGGCATCTGCTACGAAACCTTGAAATGTCGGGTCGTGGGATGTGCCGGAACTGTGCCCGTTTCCATCAACCTGACGTCGGCCGACGTCGCTCAACACCGAAAGACCGCAAAAACCGGGCGCCGCCTGTAACATTCAAAAAAGGGACAGTCTCCTTTTCGCCTTTTGCCCCGATGTTGCTGGACGCTAACCCCACTGTGAGCTAATATCCGCGATTGGCCTATACCCAACGCTTTAGCCTAGTGAGGAATGCATCCATGAAATCCGTAAAGATCCTTGCGCTCGCATTGCTGGTGCTCGCGGCCTCGTGCTCGAGCACTACGGAAAAACCTGCTCCCGCGGCTCAACCGGCGACGCCTGCTCCAAAACCTGATGCGGGGCCGCTCGGCGAGATGGCGGTTCCCGCTGACAATCCCCTTACACCTGAAAAAGTGGAGCTTGGTAAAAAGCTCTTCTTCGACACGCGTCTTTCAAAGACGGGCAAGATGGACTGTGAAACCTGCCATCAGCCTGACAAAGGCTGGACCGATGGAAAAGTGGTGTCGGAAAGGTTTGACGGAAGCCCGAACACGCGTCACAGCCCAACCTTGTATAACGTCGGCTACTACAAACAGTGGTACTGGGATGGCCGCGCGGCGACGCTCGAAGGACAGGTCACAGCCGCGTGGAGAGGCCAGATGGGCGGCGATCCGGAGGCTGTCGCGATGACACTGAACGGTATCGACGCGTACAAGGCTGATTTCCAAAAAGTATTCAACGGACCGGCAACCGCAGACAATATTCCGAAGGCAATCGCCGCATTTGTGCGGACGATCAAGTCGCAGGATTCTCCGTGGGATAAGTATCAGGCCGGTGACAAATCAGCTGTGAATGACGACGTTGTGAAAGGCTTCGACGTCTTCAGCAACTCGGACAAAGCGAATTGTACGCTCTGCCATCTGCCGCCCCTGTTCACAGATACGCTCTTCCACAACGTGGGCATCGGCTTCGACAAACCCATGCCGGATCTCGGCCGCGGCAAGATTCTGGGTGATGCGGCTGAGAAGGCCGGGAAGAAGGATCCGGACGCTGATACCATGAGAGGCGGGTTCAAGACGCCGACGCTACGAAGTATCACTGAACATCCTCCCTATTTCCATGACGGCCGCGCGAAGACATTGGAAGATGCCGTGGATCTGATGCTGAAGGGCGGAATTAAGAATCCGAACCTCGACGAGAAATTAAAACCGAGGACGCTCAAGTCGGATGAACGGTCACAACTCATGGCGTTCTTGAAGAGCCTGACGCCGGAACAGAAGAATTTCGAGAAGCCTCAGTTGCCTTAACTTACTGGATGGTGATCGAGCCCTCGTTGATCGTGGCCGCCGGCAACTTGGTCGCGCCGAGGACCAATGTCACCGTGCCCTGCCCATCAGCGTTGGAGACGATGGTAAGAGTGAATGGCACGCCGCTGAGCGGCGGCGTGCCGTCGCCCATATCGATGTCCACCGAGCCTGAGAATGTGGAGGTCGATCCGACGGTGGCCGAACCGGTTGCAGCCCGACCTTCTACTTCGATGTCCTGTTCCAGGCCGAGCAATGAGGCGCCGATGAGCGTCACGTGAAACTGCCCCAGCGCCGTGCCGTCGCCTGGAATCCTGACCCCAAAGCCAAATTGGAGGCTGCTCAAGGATACGCCGCCGTACACCGCGTTGAGGGGGTAGACGCCGGCTCCTGCGCCGCTCACCTGGATGCCCTGTGCGAACGCCGGCACTGAGGCCATACCAAGCGCCAGACCTATCATCGCCGCCAGACGAATCATTCTTTGTGCCATTGTCCTCTCCCAGTCCAGCCCATCAGAAAACCAGCGTGACTGGTTCTAATGTGCCGGCTCAATCTCGATGTTGCCCCTGATCAGGGCACTCCCCTCTTGCGGCTCACCTGACACCTGGATGGTGAACTTATCCCGGCCCCGGCCCGGGTTGCCGTTATCAATAGCAGTCACCCAGAAAGTGCAGGCCACCCATTGGCCACCGTCGAACTTCTTCTTGCAGTCACCAGAGAACGTCGCGGTGTTGCCGTCGATGTTGAGCGTGCGAATCCGCGTGGCGTGGACGGTCAGCCGGCGTGGACGATTCCGGTACTCGAGCCCCCCGTGGGGTGCACCCCCATTTGTTTCCCGCTCAACCTCGAAGCCAAATTCTGCCAGGCCCCTCGGCACCGCAATCTTGCCACCGCCCTCGACTTCGCTGGCTCCCGGAACCGTTACCGTGAGGGCTGTGCTGCCGCTACTTCCAGCGTGCACACTGTCGCCGCCATAGGTGGCTGTGATCGTCTGCGTCCCGGTGGCGCCTGGCGTGTAGGTTACTGAGCACTGCCCGCTTGCATTGAGCGTGCAGCTCGGGCTGCTAAAGGTTCCTGCGCCGTTGCTCGTGAAGGCGACCATCCCCGCAGGCGTCGTCGCGCCTGCGCCTGCGCCGTCGGTCACGGTCGCGATGCAGGTTGTGGACAGACCAAGCTGGAACGAGCTGGGGTTGCAACTCACGCTTGTGCTTGTCGGCCGCAGGGTGGCCGTCACGGTCGTGGTGCCACTGCTTCCAGCGTGCACACTATCGCCGCCATAGGTGGCTGTGATCGTCTGCGTCCCGGTGGCGCCTGGCTTATAGGTTACAGAGCACTGCCCGCTT
>Ga0137394_10003408_pt1 | contig 11934 bp, 8 predicted proteins | sample czobulk116metaG_FD_108278 | JGI IMG/M metagenome (GOLD analysis project Ga0137394, IMG submission 108278) | Vadose zone soil microbial communities from Angelo Coast Range Reserve, California, USA - czobulk1.16 metaG | ecosystem: Environmental > Terrestrial > Soil > Vadose zone | place: USA... | reverse complement strand
GCCTCGGCGAAAATAATTGATGAAGTTACGACTAAAAGCAGGACTGCTGACGCGGCGAGAAGCCGCAGGTGGACTCTTGGCATAGTCTTATGAAGTCCCCATCGAGTGGTTTGCTAAAGATGTAGCCGGCAGGAAAACAAACCGGCTGACCTTCGTATTGTTTATAGAAGGTGGAAAGCTTAACTCAGAAAGCTGGAACAGTAAACATTCGTGCGCTGAATCGAAAGAGTATTACGCAGGCGGTGTGCGGCGGGTTTCACTTTCGCGGGTCTATGAGAACAGGCGTAACGGTATCAGAACCGGGAGTGGTAGCGACCGGGTCCGCTTTGGTTGGAGGCTACGCGAACAAAAAGGCCCATCATGATTCTTTTGTACAGAGGCTACCCAGTCGCCTACCGATCCCGGTCCTGATATCAGGTCGGATGAGGCACTTTTGATGCAAAGTCGATCACCACTTCACCGTGCCTTCTTTAGACGTGTCGATCTCTGCTTGCTGTTCCGCCATGGGCAGCGACTCTCCGAAGAGGTATCCCTTGATGTTATCGAACAGAAAATTCTGCGCGTCGGTACTGGTGAGGTCGAGACCGTAATGATTAATGATTTGAGTTTGTTTCTGCAGCCAACCGGCCCAGCAAGGCTGACAAATCTCAGTCGCAATGCGCTGTCCCAGTTCGTTTGGTAACGGCGCAAAGCCCAGCGCCGGCCGCTTATCACCGCAATGTTTGCATTTTACTTCAGCCATGAATTCAGTTCTCCTTGGGGAAGGGATTATAACGTTAGAGGCTGCTGCAAACCATCGGGCGTGATAGCCAGAGCCCTCGAATTCCTAGATGCTGCCCTATGATCGAGTTTTTTTCGGTGGTGGCTTAATTTTTCAGGTGTTTAGAGTACGCCTGCTTACGAAGTTAGGCCACTACCTTTTTTCTGGTGTCTTTGCCAGAGTATTAAGGATGCTTTAGGATAGATTGAGGACTTCTGCAGTTTTATTGCAGGTAATCTAAATGAACTCATTCAAGGTGTTTTTTTAAGGGTTCAGGGACATGAGGAATTTTTTTAATCTCCGGCAATTGCGGGCGGCACTATTCGCCGCTATCCTGATCTTACTGCTCTACCCATCCAATGTTTCCGCCGTTCCCATCTATGCAATTACCCAGTCCGGTAAACTTGAGCTTTTCGACAGCCAGCAACCGCACGAAATCATCCATGCAGTGACAATCTCCGGGCTTCAACAGAACGAATCCATTTTAGCCATCGATTTCCGTCCTGCCACTCTTCAGCTCTACGGCCTCGGTAGCACCAGCCGCCTGTATGTCATCAACACTGAAACAGGCGCGGCAACGCAAGTAGGCGGAGGCCATTTCGAGCCTCTGTTGAGCGGAATCTTTTTCGGCTTCGACTTTGATCCGGTGGCTGATCGGATACGGGTGGTAAGCGATACAAACCAAAACTTGCTTCTTAACCCTCAAACGGGCGCAGTGAGCGCTTTCTACGAGCCAACTGCTTATGCTCCCGGTGACGTAAACTATGGGAATTCCTCAGAAGTGACTGGGTTGGCTTATACAAACAACGTAATGAGTGCGAGCACAACCACACTTTACGGTTTTGATTATCGCCACGCCGGTCTACTGGTGAAGTTAGACCCACTCAACTCAGGAAAACTTAAAACAATAGGGCGCATTAGGGGGCTTGAGACCTCTGATGCTGTTGGCGATAAATTCGCCGGTTTCGATATTTCTGATAAGGGCCTGGCCTATCTTGCATTGTCATTCATTGACATGGACGTCGGGGCGAGAAGGGGTTTCTACTCAATCGACCTCGCAACGGCTACGGCCACATATCTAGGATTCATTGGTACCGGAGAATTTATTCGCGAAATCGCAATTAACCCTACTGGATTGCCCACGCCTCCATCCACGCCCTTACCCCCAGGAACCCCTGTGCTGCTGAGGGAGTTGAACTCTCCGCGTGCGGTGGCTCTGGATTCAGTCGCGATGCTGCGCGATCCTTTGCCGGTAGATTCCAAACATAATCTTAGTCCGGACAAACGCACCCGTCTGATGCTCTTCGCCTCAAATGTCGAATTGATGGCCGGGGAAAATGCTTCAGCCGTTACGGCGGAAGCCGAAGACAATAACGGCATAGTTTATCCCCTGACTGTTGAGTTTGTAGGGAAGGTGCCAAACTTCGACTGGCTGACTCAGATAAACGTGAAATTACCTAACAACCTCTTCGTTGAACCCATCTTCGGGGCTGATTACATCTGGGTGTCGATTAGGCTTCGCGAGAAGCAGAGCAACAAATCGTTAATCATTTTGGCTGATTAACTAATTCTGCGCTTTCTTTATCGCTTCGATAACTTCATCATCCTTCGGTCGAAACAAGCCAAGGGGTCGAATATCTCGATGGCGAATAATTCCCTTCGCATCGATCACGAAAACGGAACGCGCAACTTTGCCAGGTATCAATGAACGCGCGCCGTAAAGATTGGCAACTGCTTGATCGCTGTCAGAAAGCAGCCGCAGCGGCAGGTCATGATGTTCGGCAAACTTCTTATGCGACTCGACCGAGTCGGTGGAAATGCCAACAACTTCCGCACCGGTTGCAGCGTAGTCTTCCCAACGATCTCGCACGGAGCACATCTGACGCGTGCAGATTGGCGTTTCGTCACCGGGATAGAAGAGCAACACCACAACGTTACCGCGATTATCTGACAAGCGCCATGCATTACCGCCGCCATCCTTGAGCGTAAAATCTGGGGCCGAGGCGCCCACTTGTGGAGAATCCTGTTTACTCATAGTTTCCTGTCCCAGGGTAAATAGCACAGATTAACCGGGATAATAAAGAAAAGAACCGGCGCGCAGCTATGGCTTTGCACAAAAAAAAGTACAAAACAGTCCGCATCACGGTATCAGAACCGGGAGTGGTAGCGACCGGGTCCGCTTGGTTGGAGGCTACGCGAACGAAAGAACCCTATCATGATTCTTTTGTGCAGAGGCAACCCAGTCGCTACCGCTCCCGGTTCTGATATCGGGTCAGATGAAGCACCTTTTGTGGAAAGCCATAGCTAATATTATTCACGCAGAACGGCAGCGGGGCTGGTTGAGGTTGATCCACTACCCCGTGGCTTCAGCAACCTTCGACAGATCAGGTGTCTCCCGAGTTTGTCTATTCAAGCGAACCCACTCCCGACCTGCCGAGCAAATACTGAGAAAATTACACATGCGGCAATGAGCTGCCGGCCTGAGAGAGAACTCCTGGGGAGCTACAGACGAAACTATCGACATCATCGCATCATCTACTGCGCGCATACACGCGGCCCGGGAAAGCAGTTGGCTGTCAATCTGGAATTCAAGCGCAGGATCGAGAAAATGAAGTGTGCATTTGGGCGGGCCCGCAGCCAAGAGCGATGGCATGAGTTCGCCAACGGCTAAAGCGTACGCTTGCATCTGAAGTTGATAATCAGCAGCAGCTATCCTGACCTGATCGTCAATTGATAGTTCAGCACTGGGAACACCGACCGTATTTGCCGCGGGGGCATTGAAGTCGAATGCAATTTGCTCAACCGAATACTGGGACCGCGGGCGCCCTCGCCCGCCTCGCCGGGTAAAACTCCGCCAGAGCTGATCAGATTCAACCTTCGCTTGATCGAACGCACCGCTAGAGGCGGGCGAGGGCGCCCGCGGTCCCAGTGAAGAGGCTGACCCTAAAGCGGCGGCCGAGCGCGGCCGCAGTCGATTGGTTTTGAAGTCTATGATCTCGATGTTGAGACCGTCGCCATCCGCAGAGGGTGTGATCAGTAACTTATCAATCGCACCGGTTAATATTCCCAGCGGCCGGCGTAAACGAAAACTCAGCTCGCTCCACATACCTGCTTCGCCGTGCGGCGCCCTGAAAGGCCCACCCGCTAACGCAGGTGGTTCTGACAAGCGGGCTCGCTCTACGCGCTCGAACACGTCGCTGTTCAGATAATTGTGCGCCAGTGGTAAGAGCTCTGCGATTGCCGCTTCCCTATTGATCTCAACCAGCCTGTCGGCAAGTTCTGCCTGGCGCAAGCGCAACATGTCGTCAAAACTCCTTCGCAGTAGTTCTTCCGGATTGTCGCCGCTCGAATACATTTCGCAGAAGCGGTGAATGACCGCGCCTTTAAGCGTGGCCGTTAGGTTTGCGGGTGGCTCGGGCGCCTCCGCATCGTTCCAAACAGCGAGAGCGTCGGGCGTCGGTGTGTGCAACACGCGATCGAAATAATACTGGCGGGGACAACGCTGATAGTTAATGAGTTGGGTGACGCTGAACCGCTGCAGGCTTCCGGCATGAGAGCCCAGTTCCGGAGCGACAGGTTGCAACAGCGGAAAAGCGCTACCTAACGAAGCGACCGCTTCCGTTTCCTCTTCAACATTGGTCTCGACGGAGGCCGTTCCAATTTCAACCGAAGCTGGTTCAACAGAAGCTGGAAAGGAAGCCGGAACAGATGGTGCAGCTTGCGGCAAGGATTCATCGGCCAGATTCAACATGACTTCCAGTTGGGTATCCGGACTGAGATTCACAGTGCCGCTTCGGGAAACCTGCAGTTCAAGTTTTTGCCAAATGAGCTTCAACCAGTTGTCAGCGGAGCCACCGAGTTTCGCGAGCGCGTCAGTAACGCCGGCAAGGATTAGCCGATCTTTCGCGCGGGTGGCCGCGACGTAGAGAAGGCGAACGCTTTCGAAGTATTCGCGCTGGCGGTTGCGTTCGCGAAAACTTTCCAGGGTGCAACCGGCCACCTGCTTGCCTCGTCCATCGGGGATCTTGACCGTCAGACCTCGATGCCGATCCAGCGCGTACCAATGTTCCTGCGGTTTCAGCGATCGATGATGAAGATTGGGAATGATCACCACTGGAAACTCCAGGCCTTTGGCTTGATGAATCGTCATCAGACGCACGGCATTCGCTGAATCATCAATCTGTCCTTCGCCTTCGCGGCTGCCAATCGCTTCAAACTCTTCGACGTAGTGCACGAAGTCACGAACCAGATGCGCGCCTGCATGTTCGAACCTTTCGGCCAGGGAAAATAACTTTCTTACGTTGGCGAGTCTTTGCGCGCCGTCGAAGTTTGCGGCTATTACGGTCAGGTATTCCGACTCGTCAACTGCAAAACGCAGCAGGTCGGCGATTGGATAGTGGTTGCGCCGCTCGATCAACTTGCGCAACAAATCTCCGGCGTGATCGAGTTGCGCATGTTCGCCAGCGCTGATGTAAGCAATCTCGTTATGACGGCGCACCGCGTAGAAAAGTTTGCGCGGTTGGCTGAAGTGGCGCAGCTCGTTTTCCTCATCTACTTCATTGAGCAGGGGCGCGCATCGCAAGGCCAGCAACGCATTATCAGAAATCCCACCCAGAGGCGAACGAAGCACAGCCGCCAGTGCAAGCTCGTCGGTCTTGTTATCCAAAAAGCGCAGCAATTGAATCAGGTCCGAAATCTCTTCGCGCTGGTAGAAGCCCTTGCCCTGCACCGTCTGAAAGGGAATGTTTGCAGCGCGAAAGATGGCTTCGTATGCGGGCACATCTGTCATGGCTCGAAACAACAGGGCGATGTCGCGATACTTGACGCTGGGAGCGCAGGCATCGCGGGGTCCCCGGTGGGGCAGCCCCGCTGGGGTGCCATGTTGCCTGCCCTCTTGGAATACCATGTTGCGGGGATTGTTTGTTTCAACCGATTCCGGAGTGAACCCGTAGGTTGAGGCAGGCAGGATGCCTGCGCTCCCAGCATTCGCCGTAAGCGCCAGAATCCGTTGCGCGACTTGCTTTGCGTCGCGCTCGGCTTGAGTCTTTTGTGCTTTCGGATTGTCGTCCGCGGGAGACTTTGTGTCGATTAATAGTTCTACAACTGGGGTTGGATCTTCCTGCTCACGCTGTTCTTTGCTCGCTTCAAAATCAACAAAGCCCAGCTCCGGCAGCTCCTCGACCCTGGTTTCTTCGTCACGCTGAAACAGCCGCCCGAAAAGATAATTGAAAAACTTGATTAGTCCCGGCTGGCTGCGAAAGTTGAGATGCAGCGGTTGTTCCAGTCCGCCGGTCGCTTTGAGCGCTTGAGTAGTTTGCTGAAAGACGTCAACGTCCGCGCCGCGAAAGCCGTAGATCGATTGCTTACGATCGCCGACAATAAAAAGATTCGCGCGGGCAGCTGCCGAGCCAAGCGTGAGTTTGTGCATTAACTCGCGCTGCACGCTGTTTGTATCCTGGAATTCGTCAACCAGAAAAAACCGATATCGCTCAGTGGCTCGAGTTAAAACCGCGGGTTGATCCAGGAGCTCAAGTGCGCGCAGTTGTAAGTCGTCAAAGTCGAGCGCAGATAGACTCTGCTTCTTTTCGCGATAGCGCCGCTCAACTTCCTTCAGAACTTCAATCACTTCCAACGCGTAATCTTTCGCCTGCAAATCGAAACAGATCTGCGGCACCAAACCTAGCGGACCCTTTTTCTCGGCGCCCCAGAGTTGTGCGTCAAGTTTTTCTACCAGACTTCCGACCGCGCTGCTTTTCGTCAGACGGGTTGCGCTGCGAAAGCTTTCGACAGCGCCACAGTAATCTGCCAGAGATGGCGGATTGCTTTCGATCAATTTCTTAAGCGCCGGCCATTGCGATCTCGCATAACTTCGCTTCGCTTCAGCCGCGGGAGTCAGGCGACCAAAACTAATGAAATCGTTCATCACCTTATCGAGATCAGACAGAGCCTGATTGTATGCCTCGGGCGTTGAGTGGCTGCGAAGACTGCGCTGCCGGAGCTCGTCAAGCTTCAGTCCCTGGCCGCGGACGTTCCAATAAAGTTGGACCAGCGCTTCGGCGAGTCTGCTGCGTCCAAAACCCAACGCTAGTTGCGAAATCGATTTCCGCCCGGAACTAATAAACTCCGTCAACGTTTCTTCCACCGCGGCTTCTAACAAAATGGCCGCATCGTGCGCATCAAGCAGCAGAAACTGCGGGTCGATACGCGCTTCAACGGGAAACTCACGCAGCAGCAGGGCGCAGAAGCCGTGGATCGTATTAATGACAGCGCCGTCGAGCGTGCGCTTGTATCTCATCCAACGCTGACGCTCGTTTCCTGTGCAACCGGCGAGGATCCGGTCCAGATCTTTTCTGAGGCGTTCGCGCATCTCGTTTGCCGCGCGATTGGTAAAAGTGATGGCAACGATCTGATCGATATTGAGGTTCTTGTTTTCGCGCAGGATATGAAGATAGCGCTCGACGAGGACGGTGGTCTTGCCCGAGCCTGGACCGGCCGTCACCGACACATGCCGGTCAAGCGTGTGGGCGGCGGTTTCCTGTTCGCGTTTTAGTTTCTTTTCCTGCGGAGAGGCACTCAAGGTAATTCCGTTTTCAGCGGGCACTCGGGTTTTGAGAGGCTCTATGTCCCAATATTGCCTCGGCGGCTTGTTCTGGGACGTCGATCATTACGAAGTATTTGGCAGGGTATAAATAGTCTTCGTCGGTTTCGTCTATCACTCGGATGTAATCGTTGGCCGCGGCTTGTTCGTCCTGCAGCACAACATACACTTTACGAACTTCGAGCGATTCGGGATAGCCGCCGTTATTGATGCAGAGGGCGTAGCGATGTGGATTCTTGTGACGCGTCATAATTCTAATCAAGATAGCCTTTGATCTTTAGCTTCTTGCGGCCAATGCCGTGAGCCTCGTACCAATGAAGTTCAACGAAATGAATTGTACCATCCTCGAGCCTTACGGTCGCCTTTCCCTTCAGCTTCCGCCAACGCCCCCGTCCGAAAGCCTTATGCAGCCGACGAATCTCCCTGATCGAGTTGCCAACCGCGATCTTTTCGATCTCCTCAATACTGCCGATGATTTCGAAGTCCTCGTTCATGACCTGCTAGCCATCGTGCCGCCGTCGCTTCTTTCGATCAATCCGATACTTTTCATACCTGCAGACAGCCACGTAGTCGCAAAACTTACAGGTCTTATAGCCTTCCGACGGTTCCACCGTGAACCGTCCGGCGCGCATGCGATCGAGAAAATCCCAAATCCGCGCCGTTACTTCGGCGCGAAACTGTTGCCATTCGTATTCAGAGAAGATCGAGTTCTTCGCCTGTAGTCCGAGATAGTCTTCGTTAAAGTCTTTGCGATACATGCCTGTGTTTCGTCTTTCGGAGCCGCCTCGCAAAGTGTAGTAGCCACCGCCGGCGATCTTCTGTCCGGGGAAGAAGAGCTGTTCCAGCGCTTCCAGGTAGATCGGAATCTGCAAAGTCCGCCCTTCGTAGATGTCTTCTTTGCGCGCGCCCTTGGAAAGCTTATAGTCGTAAGCAACCAGCGTTTGATCGCGAGCGATATCCACGCGATCAATCTGCCCGCTGATCTTCATCGTCTCTTCGCCGACAAAGGTTGAACGGACTAACTGCAGCGGCTCATCAGTCGAATCAGGATCTCTGGCTGCCGACTTCATCCCTCCAAAAGCCAGCTCGAAACGCGCCGGTGTCACCAGAGCGCCGGCAGTACTCTTCTGAATTTCTAACTCATAAACCAGCACTTGTTCGAGAATGATCTTGCGAATCTCACGATCGAGTTTCCAAACCTGCTTGTTGAGTGGTGGTACCACTTGTTGGTGCAGATCGAAAACTTCATCCGCTATTTTCAACAGTTCCTTACTAAGCTCTGCGCGCTTCACAGGATCGAAGCGTTCTCCTCGATGGCGTTCAAAGAAACGCCGCAGAATGTCGTGCAGGAGTTTGCCTGCGTCCAACGCCTGCAAATCCAGCGCTGCCTCGCCGCGTGGTTCGAGCTTCAGGACTCGTTGCGCGAAAAAGCGATAGGCGCAGTTGCCGAAGGTGCCAAGACCACTGGCGCTATGAACGGAGTCAGGACCAAATCTCTTCTTGATCAGAGCCAGCAGATCGGGATCAGTAATCTGCCCGTCGTAAGGACCAAAAGTCTCTCCCGAGCGCTCGCGTTCAATGCCGATCCGGCCCAAAGCCGACTCGCTCAGAAGTCGATCGTTGCGCGCCAGCGTTAGCAACGTGCTGATCTGTGGATGAGAACGCAATCCCTCGCGCTCGACATGGTTGAGATGATGTTGCTCCTGTCGCACGAGACTAATCGCCACTTCCTTTGCACTCGACGCGTCGCGGAGCTTCACGCCATCGTAATCCGGACGAGCCACTTCTTCCTTAACAAGCCTCGCGGGGGCTATCGCCCGGCGGAGTTCATCAATGTAGTAAGAAGCGACTGTTTCCGTATCGCCTTCAAGCATAAGCGGCCGCGTAAGGTACAAGCGCTCCAGCGCGCGACACGCGGCCTGATAGAAGTAGTGTTCTTCCTTCAACAAGGTGTTGGGAGAGATGTCTTCCAGGGTCAGACCATAATGCTTCAGCCGTTCACGTTCTTCATGTGGGTAGATCCAATCGCGTGAAGCGCTCAAAGGGAAGCCGCCTTCAACCAGACCGGCGATAAACACGGCCCGAAATCTGAGGCCGCGCACGTCCGTCGCCTCGAGCACACGTAAGCCGCCACGCTGGGCGCTACCAAGCGTCACGGTTTGGGAGCCCAGGCAGCGCCGCACTTCCTCGATGACGCTGGTCAACGTTGTGGCCGGTGTGGTTTCAGTCGACTCAGCTCCAGTGAGTTGAATGCTCTTGATCGCCGTCAGGAAAGCGCGGCGCAAACTTTCAAGCGCGTGCAGATCCAACGCCGCGCGCGACAGCTCTTCGTCTTCCGTATGCCGAATCGGCCCGCTTACCTGCCGGCTAAATTGAAACTGATCCAGCAGCTTCATGATTGCGACGCGCAACTCCAGCGGTTGGCCCTCATGCGGAACCACTTGAATGCGCTCGGCGAAACGTTTGATCACGAGCGTCGCCCAGGCAATCACCGCGGGGTGTACGTCGCGCTGCGGCTGGCGTTTCTTCTCGACATGCTTGTCTTCGGGCTGGACGGTCTCAGCATCTTCCATCTGCGCTTCGTCATCGTCGCTACTCGGTTCGGCTGAGTCTATGTTCAGTAGTTCCTTGGTCGCTTCCGCGTTCGGCAGTTGCTCAATCAACTTCCGGCAGCGGTCCAGCCAGTCTGTCAAACGCAGCTCAGCGCCGACATAAGCGATAACGTTTTCGAGCGTGTCGGCGTCCCAGCGGCCAATGCCGAATCCGCGACGGCGGCGTTCTTCGCGCTCGGCATTTACCATTTCTCCTTCACGAACCAGATCGGCAAACTTTTCTTCAAACTCGGTTGCGAGCGCATCGAGCTCTTCCTGCGGCAGACGAAAATAGCCCGACTTGATCTGATCGGCGAGCTGCGGCATTTTCAAAACGTTTGACTCGTCGCGGGCCAACTCATCGAGTATGCCGAGCAACTTGAGCGCGGCGCGCGTCGCCGGAATCTCATTTACCGTTATGCGGCGGTCCAGGCTGCAAGGCACCGACTCTTCGCGCATGACGCGGGTTACAGTTTCCGCATATGACGCGCGCTCACGCACCACCAGCGCGATATCCGAAAGCTTGTAGTCTTCAAGCAACACCAGCCGTTTTACTTCTTTCGCAATTGCTCGGATCTCTGTTTCTCGATCCGTGCAATCGAAGTAACGAATTTCGGACTGCCTGTGCGGGCCATTGAGTTCTTCAGGGAGTTCGGCAGGATCTTCCACAAGCTGCTGGTTTGCGAGCGACGGGTTAAAGAGTTTTTCCCTGAGGGGCGAAAGCGCGCCCTGCGTAGTCAGACTTGCCGGACTGTGTTTGATATCAAAGTCAGCAATAGAACCAAGCTGGCTGATGGTCTCGTTGAATGGAGTGAATATTTCCGGATTGCGATCGTCCTTGTTTAGGTTCACGAGCACTTCCGGAATTTGCGGAATCAACAGTTTCAGCATCTCGCCCTGGGCCGGAGTGAAGTCGAAGAACCCGTCGAGCACGAGTAGCTGCACATTTTCCAGCCACGGAAGACGAACTTGACCATCGAGTCCAGCAAGGTCTTCACGAAGAATTTCGAGCGCGCGCAACCCGTCGGCATCGTCTTCGGTGAGATTGTTTTGTTCCAACAGGTTCGCATACGTCGAATAGACCAGAGCGATATCGTGATCGAAATCAATCTGCGGATGCAGGAGCTGAGAACGGTCGCCGCCCCAGTCTGATGGAGGCTTGCTCGAGGAGGGTTCGCCGACGCCGCCACTTGCGGCGGCAAAATCCTGTACGCGATTCGCGACAATCTCTGCAAACTCGGCCGGCGTTTTCCCCGCGCGTTGAATCTCGCCAATTAAAGTGGCAATGGTGTTAACGCAACCTTCACGATTAGCCAGCGGCGCAATTGCTCTCAACTTTCCCTGGGCCTTGAGTCGCAACAACAATTGCGAGATCAAACTACCCTTGAGCGGCAACTCTTCGCGATCGATCGGCAGACGAGGCAACAAACGATTTCCCGTTTGCGAATCCACGGCAGTTGAGATCAGCCTGCGCACAAAACCGCGAAAGAGATAGACGGGAAGCTCGCCCCAAACGCCGCGATTATTCGTGCCGTCGAGAATCTGTTCAGTAACTAACTCCAGCAGCGGATGAGAAGCGGCGAGGTAGAGGAAAGTATCGGATTTACCTTCGGAGACAAGCTCAGCGCACCGTTCGATTAGAGACGAGCGGTTGTTGCCGAGCAGCGGACCTAACCAGATCTGTTTTGACAAGAAGTTTCCTAAGAACCAGTCGAACATTTCGTTGGCCAGCGGCTCTAAAGTCTGTCGCTCTCTTCTGGTTCTACATCGGGAACCTTTGCCAACAATCCTTCAAACCGATCGACCTGGGCCCGCTTCGCTCGTTGTTCCAAATAGTCGACCGTCATGAAGCTCGACAGCTTTTCGGCAATAGCCAGCACGACGAAATACTCAGGCGTGCTTTTATCTTTTGCCGCAGCTTCTTTCAGCTTGTCGTAAAGGGATTCCGGGAGATTTATCGTAAGCGCACTCATTTCGTCTCTCCT
>Ga0137394_10003407_pt1 | contig 11937 bp, 6 predicted proteins | sample czobulk116metaG_FD_108278 | JGI IMG/M metagenome (GOLD analysis project Ga0137394, IMG submission 108278) | Vadose zone soil microbial communities from Angelo Coast Range Reserve, California, USA - czobulk1.16 metaG | ecosystem: Environmental > Terrestrial > Soil > Vadose zone | place: USA... | reverse complement strand
AGGAATCGGCAAAACGAAAGAAGAGTGCGGGCACTTCTCTTAGGAATCGGCAAAACGAAAGAAGAGTGCGGGCACTCCTCTTAGAAACCGGCAAAACGAAAGAAGAGTGCGGGCACTCCTTTTAGGAATCGGCAAAACGAAGGAAGAGTGCGGGCACTCCTCTTAGAAACCGGCAAAACGAAAGAAGAGTGCGGGCACTCCACTTAGAAACCGGCAAAACGTAAGAAGAGAAGGCGATTTCTTCTTAGGAATCGGCAGAACGAAAGAAGAGGAGACGACAGTGTGGTGTCCCGTAATTGCCTACACGTTTGAATTCGGCGGACGCAGGCTGTAGGCGCGGTCTATATTCCGGTCCCGTCAGTCTATGGACCGTCGGCAGACGAGGGTACCCTGGGCTAGAAGCGCAGCGTCATGGAACGTCCGAGGGGGTGATTTTACAGCCTCCCTCGAACGTGCCGGAGTAATCAGAAGGTCAACTTCAACCCGAGTTGAATGTCGCGGCTGGATCCCGAACCGATGAGCGGATTGCCGGCCGAGACGTCGGGTGTGGCGCACCCGCAGCCGAAAAGGCTGGGGGTCCCCATATCATTTTGTGTACCAGAGCCGCCATAGTTAGTCGAGGCGCCGTACGGATTGGAGATCAGGGGGTGATTGAGCAAATTAAAGAACTCGACGCGGAACTGGGCGTTGTACCGCTCCTTGAACCTGAAGTTTTTGAATACGGAGAAATCCACGTTCTTGAAGCCTGAATCCCGGAAGATGTTCCGGCCCATCGTGCCATAGGTTCCCCTCTTGGGAGGAACCATCACCGATTTACCGGACACGTAGCAGCCACCATCGTGTAGCGTACTGGGGTCGGGGGCGGCCGCCAGGCACTGCTGAGCCAATGATGCAGGCAGCACGGTTACGATGCCTGAAACCCCGGATGTTTTCGTGCAGGTGACCGCGTTGACGCCTTTACTGAAGTCGCAGTAGGGAATGGAACTCGAGCCGGACCTGAAGTCGTTCGGGTTACCGAAGAAATTCCAGCGATCGGCTTGATCTCCGCTCCCGCTGAAATCGTTCGTGTAGTCATTCACCTCCCACGGTTGGCTGGCCTGAAGGTTCACGATGGAGTTGAGCTTCCAGCCCTCCAGCAATTGGCCGAAGCCTTTTATGCCCGGGATGTTGTAAGTGGTCGTGAGAGTGAAGCGGTGCCGGACGTCGAAGTCGCTGCTGGCGTATTCCGCCCCTGGATTCCGGCTGTCCTGCGGGAGGTATCCGAAACGGTTGAGGGAACCGTTGTCGAGGCCATGACCGTAGGTGTAACCGGCGGTGAAAGAAAGCCCGTGAGAAGCCCGCTTGGTCAGGGTCGATTGCAGGCTGTCGTAGTTGGAACGGGCTTGGTTCGAGATCCGGTTGATAAACTTCAGGTAGGGGAATTTGTTGGCGTACGGACGGACGCCCGTGGTGATATCGATCTGATTGATGTCGCGAAAGCCGAGCAGATTGTCGCCGTGATTGCCGACGTAGCCAACCTCCAACGAGAGGTTGGGGTTGAAGGCGTGCTGGACACCGAAGTTCCAATTCACGACGTAGGGAGTTTTGAGATTCGGGTCCACCGCCATGATGCTGCACGGTACTGCGGCAGTGCAACTGATCCCTGCGCCGCCCGGAAACACCACGCCGCTCCAGTTGAGCTGAGAGCCAGGGATGTTGGCGGAGGCGAGCCGAAGGGTGCCGCCAAAGGTTTCCGGACAAGGGACTCCCACGACTGCCGGCGTTTTGCAGCCACCCGTCGGGACGGAGGTGAGGCCGGTTGAGCCCGAGTCCTGAAGCGAGAGCCCCCCAGCGATCCCCGAGGTGAGCGTCGAGTAAATGAGACTGGCCCCGGCCCGGACCACGGTGGTCGCCTTGCCCGTGACATCCCAGGCAAAACCCACGCGGGGCGAGAAGTTTTTGCGATTGGGATGAAGGAGCGTATCGCCTACGCTCGGTTGACCCTGCTGAACCATTCCCAGCTTGGGATCGAAGTTACCCAAGAGGTTGTTGACCTCTTTGAACGGCGATGCGTAGGCGTAGCGCAGGCCCAGAGTGAGCATGAATTTCGGGGCGAGGCGCCAGTCATCCTGAATGAACCCCGCGCTCGACGTTCCGTGCTGCGTGCGGACTCCGTTCCCGATTAGGAGAAATCCCCTCGACGGATTTCCGGCGAAGAAGTCTTCGAGTGGCGTGGAATTGGGGATTTGAGGAGTCTGTCTGCCCTGAAAGTCGATCCGGCCCCGGCTCGTGTTTCCGTTGAAGTTATTGACCTCGACGCGCGTGAATCCGCCGCCGAACTTGAAGGTGTGCTTGCCCCGCAAGTACGAGAGACTGTCCTGATAATCGTAAAACGGGTTGGAGAAGCCATTGGGACGATTTGTCGCAGCGCCGATGTAAGCAAAAGGGGTAATACGGATTTCCGGCAAGCCGCCCGACGTCGTCACGCCCGTGTTGAGGGGGTATCCCTTGCCATCGGCGAGGACATTGTTGTCGTCGGGGAATTGAAAGAAGTTCACGAGGTTCCAGCCAAAACGGGCTTCGTTCACCACGCGGGAACTGGCGGTCCAAATCCAGTTGCCGACAATCGTCCACGTGCGTATCGGAACTAAGATCTCGAAGTTTGGATTTACCTCGGCGTGATCTTCTCCATTGCCGGTGTAGGCGCCCGTCAACAACATGCCATTGATCATGTGCTGGCTGTTGATGCGGTAGTCGACTTTCGCGATCCCGTTGTCGCTGACATTGTTGTTAGGGAAACTACTGGTGTAGCTGGTCGTGTTCGGCGAGACCCCTTGGATCAGACCGCCCGTGCAGGCGACTGGTCCCGTGGTGCAGCCCAGCAATTTCAGGCTGATGGGACTTGGCGTCACGCCGGAGGCCTGCAGCGCCTTGATGGCATCCACCATGCTGTTCCTCGGATCCGGGGTTGGTTGCCCGGCGATTTCGGGAACGGTACTGGCAAAGGCATTGCCGACGATGGAACGTAGGCCCTCATAGCCGGCGAAGAAAAACAGTTTGTCTTTCTTGACCGGCCCGCCCACAACGCCGCCGAACTGCTTCAACTCTACTGGCGCCACCGGTTGGGGAGCGGGGTTGAAGAGGTTGCGGGCGTCCCAGGAGCCGTTGCGTCCAAACGCGTAAGCCGAGCCGTGAAGAGTGTTGGTCCCCGACCGGATTCCCACGTTCACTACAGCCCCGGGCTTCCAGCCGTACTCCGCTTTGGGATTTTCCTCGAGGTTGAATTCCTGGATGGCGTCGATGGGCAGGATCACCGCCGCATCGGTGAACGGACTCGGCATATTGGCTATGGGACGCGCGTCAGAGAAATTGGCATTGATCACCCCGTCCAGCATCCAGGCGGTTTCATCGGGCCGAATGTTGTTGGTGCTCTGGGTCCATGGCGAGCCGCCCGGCTGGATCATCACGCCTGGGCGCAGATTCAACAGATTCTGGTAGTTGCGGCCATTCAACGGCAGATCGTTGATGTCCGCGTTGTTGAGTGTGCCTCCCAGCGTGGCACCCGTGGCATCCACCAGCGGGATTGCTTCGTTGACCGTAACGGTCTCGCCTTGTGCACCGGGCTCTATGGTCAGGTCGACTCGGATCTCCTTGCCAACCTCGACCACAACGTTTTGACGGTCCAGCCTCTTGAACCCCGGGAACTCGACGCGCACCGTATATGTGCCCGGAATCAAGGTGGGAGCGTTATACTGCCCCACCTCATCCGTGGTCAGGGTTCGCGCAAGGCCTCTCTGCGTGTCCAGTACGCTTACGCTGGCGCCCGGCAGGACCGCGCCACTTGTGTCTGTAACAGTTCCGAGAATACGGCCGAAATTGGCTTGCGCAAACAGCGCCAAAGAGAAAAGCAACACAACCAGAGTTGTGCTGAGCACACACGTCGTCATTCTGGGTCTCAACGTAACGGATGTCATAGCGCCTCCATTTCCTATACGCCGCTCGCGATCGGGGGCGGCACCAAATGTCTATCCTTCAGGTTGTCAAAGATCTATCGACAGCTAATCAAATCGAAATCGAAATCCGGTTCGACATTCCCACGCGCAAAAACCGTTTCTACTTCACGCTAACTGTGACGGTGCGTGGGCTCGTGAGCTGCCACTGGTTGGTATCATCGCGATCAACGCGAACAACAGGACACAAAACCGGTGGAAGAACCGATCCTTCGACATCGCTTTCGACCGACGTCCTTTCAGGGCTGTGCTAAACGGAATTTGCCGCCATTAGAAGTCCTAGTACTCCAGATGTCAAGCTAAATGGCAGCGGCCGACATGGTGGCGCGTCGACAACGCTGCCGTGCCTCCGTTCCTGCCGGAGATCGTCCGCGATTGGAACACCTGGCGCGCTAACTATCGAGCCATTCCTGAATCGTTGGCTTGAACCGATCGAGTTTGCTGGCGCGATTGGCATGCGCCCGAGCCTGCGCTGGCCCCACCAGTACTTGGCCACGGTACGCCGACCGATGTGTGGACTTCGGACAAGATCACGCGCGCCAAAGTCCCTCGAATTCAAATTGACAAGCATCGGCGCGCGGTGATAAGAAGCCTCGCATATTGAACATGTGAGTGGGCAACTTCGAGACTTATCTCGGGAGGTTGCTATGTTAGCGTTTCGCGTGTGGGGACAGCGAGTCGCGTTCTCGGTAGTTCTGTTTTTAGTCGCCGTCGTTGTGCCGATGAATAGTGCGCGTGCCCAGGTGGCCGGAGCAACGCTCACAGGAACCGTAACGGAGTCTTCGGGCTCAGTCATCCCGAGAGCTCAGGTCGCTATAACCCACGTCGCCACGGGCGTGGCGCGAAAGATCACTGCTGACAACGCAGGACTCTACTCAGCTCCCAATCTTCTGCCCGGCACATATGAGGTTAGTGTCAGCGCGCCAGGGTTTGCCACGGAAGTACGAAGCGGAATTACTCTGACAGTAGGCGCGCAGCAAGTCCTTGATATCAGAATGCAGGTCGGACAGTTGACGGAAACAGTCCGGGTGACTGCCGAAGCACCGATGGTTCAGCTCGCCTCGTCCACGATTAGCGGCGAAGTGAACGCCACCACCATGCGCGAATTGCCCCTCAATGGCCGCTCCTGGACGGACTTGGCCAATCTGGAGCCTGGGGTACTCCGGGCCGCGACGCACCCTTCTCAGGACGTTAGCCGCGGCTTTGGAGCGCAACTCAGCATTTCGGGGGCTCGTCCGCAGCAGAATAATTACCGTTTGGATGGTGTCAGTATCAATGACTATTCAAACGGCGGTCCAGGAAGCATCCTCGGCCAAAACCTGGGCGTAGACGCCATCCAGGAATTCTCGGTACTCACCAGCAACTATTCGGCGGAGTACGGCAAGACCTCCGGCGGCGTAATAAACGCTATCACTCGCTCCGGCACGAACACGTTCCACGGCTCAGCCTACGAATTCCTGCGCAATAGTGCTCTAGATGCAAACGATTTCTTTGCCAACGCAGCCCGGCAGCCGAAGCCACCCTTCAGACAGAACCAGTTCGGAGTTTCGGCCGGTGGGCCGATTCGGAGGGATCGAACCTTCGTCTTCGGCGATTACGAAGGGATACGCTATTCCAAGGGACAGACCTCGGTAGCCACGGTGCCTTCGGCGGCCGCCCGCGGTATAGCACCCGACGGAAGTCCGACGGTGGCCAGGGTGTGCTTGGGCAGTCCATGTGTGCCGAATACGCCCCTCCCCCTCACTGGGAAGGATTCGGCCTTTAATCCCGATCCGGTAACGCATATCGACCGGACGGTCTTGCGTTATCTGCCCTTTTTCCCATTGCCCAACGCGGGAACCATTGGCAATGGCGATATAGGACTCTTCACGTTTGACAGACACAAGGTTGTCAGGGAGAACTATTTCACCACGCGAGTCGATGAGAAAATTTCAGATAAGGATAGCCTCTTCGGCACCTACAGCTACGACAACTCACCGTTGACGCAACCCAACGTTTTGGATGACGTCCTCGTATCACTTGTCGCCAAGCGCCAGATTGCAGCCATCGAAGAAAGTCACGTTTTCAGTCCGACCCTCATTAACAGCCTGCGCGTGGGTTACAACCGCGAACGTGCGAGTTCTGGCGGTGGAATCAGCGCGATCAATCCGGTGGCGGCAGACACCTCGTTAGGCTGGGCACCGGGGCTAAGTCCGCCGCAGGCGAATATACCGGGCATCACTCGAACTCCGGGTCTGGCACCTCCGGGGAGTGCCTATGTTTGGAACGCCTATCAGGCCTATGACGATGCCTTCCTGACCCGAGGGCTGCATTCCTTGAAGTTCGGTCTGAGTGTCGAGCACGATCAGCTCAATGAAACCACAAACACCGCCGACTATCTGGGTACTTTTCAGTTTGGCTCCCTGCCCGCCTTTCTGGCCAACGCTCCAAAGAGAGTTCAGGGCGTCGTTCCTGGTTTGGCCACTCCGCGCTATATGCGCCTCACAATTGCCGGCGCTTACATTCAAGACGACTGGAGATTTCGGTCAAACTTGACCCTGAACCTCGGACTGCGGTACGAAATGTCCACGGTGCTAACCGAGACTCGGGGAAAGCTCACCAACCTTCCAACCATCGCCGCCGCGGCGCCCCATCTCGGTGATCCTTACTTCGCGAATCCGACCCTCAAAAACTTTGAGCCCCGCATCGGCTTTGCTTGGGATCCCTTCCGCAATGGCAAAACGGCGGTCCGTGGCGGATTTGGGATGTTCGACGTTCTCCCGATGCTATATACCACGGTTACCTTGAATGGTCGGGGAGCGCCGTTCTTTGAAATCGTTAGTTCGAACAGCCTGGCTAAGGGCTCCTTCCCCGGGGGAGCGCTCCAGAGTATCCTTGCCAGCGTCGGTGGCGCACCGTTGGAATACCAATACGTCGAACCCCATCCCAAGCGTAATTACGTCATGCAGTGGAACCTCAATATACAGCGTCAGCTCGCTCCCAACCTGACAGCGCTGGTCGGCTATGTGGGCTCGCGTGGCGTGCACCAAGGTTTTCGAGCCGACGACGGCAATTTCGTCATGCCTAGGAAAACCTCTGCGGGCTACCTGTGGCCGCTGACCGTGGATACTTCCAGCACACCTGCGACACCTGGCGTTGGTACGAACATCAACCCAAACTCGAACGTCGGTGCGATCCGCTTCCTGAATTGGGGAGGCGACTCCTTCTACAACGCTTTGCAAGTTGGAGTTCGGAAAAGGATGAGCCACGGATTGCAAATCCAGGGATCCTTTACCTGGGGCAAGAGTATTGATGAGGGCTCCGGAGTAATTGCCGGCGATACGCTGACCGGGAATGCTATTGGCAGCCTGCAGTGGTTCGATTTGAAAGCCATCCGCGGGTTATCCGATTACAATATCGGCCGCGTTTTCGTCGTCAACGGAACCTGGGATCTGCCGACGCTTAAATCCGCGCCCGCGTTTTTGGGTTGGGCGGCGAATGGTTGGGAACTGGGCGGCATTCTCAAGGCCAGCGACGGTCCGCCTTTCGGCGCCACGTTCGGGACTGATGGAGACCCCTTAGGTCTAAACAGCACCGATCCTTGGGCCTTCCCCGATCGTCTTACGGGCCCGGGCTGCCAGTCGCTTATAAATCCCCGTAATCCCAACCACTACATCAAGACGCAGTGTTTTGCCATCCCGACGGCGCCGCCCTCGTTCTTTACACCGATCGCTTCTGCGCCGATGTGCACCTCGGACCGGGTTTTCGGTGATAACGTCACGGGCAATGCCGTTGGCACTCCGCCGCAGTGCTTTAACCTCAGGGGCAACGCGGGTCGCAACATCATACCGGGTCCGGGACTGATCAACCTCGATTTCTCGATCTTCAAGAACAACCCTGTGAGAAGAATATCGGAGAGCTTTAATGTGCAGTTCCGCGCTGAATTCTTCAACATCCTCAACCACGCGAACTTTGCCCCACCCGCTATCCAGACCGGTACGGATATTTTCGATTCCACTGGTGCTCCCAACGGTGCCGCAGGTCTAGTGACGTCTACTGTGACTGACGCAAGGCAAATTCAGTTCGCGATCAAGGTGATTTGGTGAGTGATTTTTTGATCGAGCCGCTCGAAATTAGGAGGATTAATGAGGAAAATCACCGTTATTTTTCTGCTTGCCGTCCTGGCCGTCGTGCAAAAAGCGCCTGGACAAGAAAAGGCGCCGCTCAAGCTGATCGCAACCACCCCGCTGCCGGGTCTTTCTGGTGATTTCGACCATTTCGGGGTGGACCTGAAGGGCAATCGTTTGTTCCTCGCCGCCGAAGATCACAAGACGGTGGAAGTCTTCGATTTGAAAACTGGCAAGCCGCTTCACAGCATCACGGGTTTCGGCCAGCCACACGCCATCGTCTACCTGCCGGACTCCAATCCATATAACGCTGTGATGGTCACCGCGCCAAAGATAAGTGCCAGAAGCAGCGCTTTTGATTGATCGCCGAACCACGGGCCGAATGTTTGATTCGCGAGGCCGTATTGATGCTCCCGAACGTTCTATCGGGCATGTTTGCCTCCCTCTAAAGTGAACGCGAGATTCTAGCACGCATGATTAAAGCCATTGCGCTTATCCCGTCCTGTGCAAATACCCGAACCTGTTTGAGATTATTGATGGAACGCGGTCGCGCTCGGTTTTTGAATGACCGGGGCTTTCCTGAGGAACAGTAGCTCATATTATGAAATTGTTACTTCACCGGGGACACAGCGCATTTCGTTCTTATTTGTGTAATCGACAATGCGATTCGGCAAAAACCGCCTAGAAATTGGCCCAACTTGGAATTCGCCACCCACACGTTCCTTACGACCAACTCCCTGAATCAGAGAAAGAGTATGACCGGAAGACAGTCGTCGAGGCGCTCAAGGCAATCCTCGCTCTGGGATATGAAGTGAGGAAGCGGCGCTAAAGCGCCGCGGGCGCGACCGAGCGCGGCTTTCTCGTCGGCCCGGGTTCCGTTGGGCAATAACGATTGGGATACAACGACAACTGCAATGCAGTCGCGAACCGAAAAGGGACCTCGCGAGACGCAGCAGAGTTTTTAGTTAGGTAATACGAGGGGCCATCCATTGATGTCTTCGCTTGACCGATCCACAGTCTCCACGACGGGCAAATGGTGCGAAGGGCTGTTATCGCCAGGAATGGGTAAACGCTAGGCGACTTTTGGTTACCGATCGCGAAACGCTGCCTCGGAAGCACTTGTCCGAGATCCCGACTATCCAACCAGTGACACGGATGCCCCTGCAAACACAGGTCGTAACGGATTACTACGAAGTGAAATTATTTGGCTGGGGGCTTCCAGTTTTGTAGCAGCGTGATGGGGGAGAAGCGTCGAGAACCGTATTGATCAGGAAGCGGCCGTCGCGAGTGACATCGTACTTCGTTCCACGTTAGGGTCGGTGCCGCCGCCGAAGATCCGCGGGCGAAACAGAGCCGCCGGACGGCCGGGCTCGAAGGTCGCGCCGGTCAGGGCAATTTGGCGCCGCCATCAAGGTTCCATCCGGTGCAATGTAGTACAGTTCCTTGCCGTCGGCTGCCCAGCAGGGAGAGATGCCGCCTGCGGTCGAAACCTGCCACTGGCCGCCTGCGGCCGCCGGGAGGGTGAAATCGCCGGCAGGCACGCTCTGTGCCGAATCGATCTTCGCATTTGGCAACGCCACCGATGCCAACTTATCACAGGACGTGGCCGCGGCCATCGCCATCGCCGGTATCAGGACTAGAACCGTGGAAATCAGTCCAATTTGAAATTTCCCCATAAACGTTTTCTCCCGGGAGCCTACGGCACGCACGCCGCACCTGAGGACCTTCATCTATTTACTGATCGGCAAATGCGGTCGGTCCTTTTCGGCGTTCTCATTGCAGATCATCTCCAGAACGTCGCTGTCCGGTTCCAGAAGTTCGGTGACCTTTATTGTGATTGGCTTGAGGAATATCTTCGGATCGTCAACGGTCAGCTGCAGGTCCATATGGCCGAAATCGCGGCGATGAAAGCGCTCCTCGACATGCAGGGCTTCGCTGCGAGGATATCCGCCGAGCGTGGCCTGGCTATTGTCATTGAAACCTGCCGTGTCCACCACCAACGTATCGCCTTCCCATCTGCCCACGGAGTAGCCAAGCCATGTCGGCTGCGGATCTTTGGGAAGCTTGCGCCCATCCAAGTAAATCTGGCGGTGCGTGTTATCGACTTCGTAGAGGATCACGATCTCTCCAGGCGCTTGAATGATCTTGAAGGGGGAATACGAGAAGATGTCGGCGCTTGGGATACTGAGCGGCAAACATTGGTAACCTGGAGAATTATAAGCGGACCGATATTTGCGGACCAATTCGGCCGCTTCCGGCCGCACAATTTCCTCCGGGTTTTTGAAGTCCGCAAGGATGTTGGAAAAATACCTGGAGAACGTGCTGGGATAGTCTCCCGGCACATCGAAGACGGTAGAATTTTTGCCGGGCACCTCAGGCTCGGTCCGCCACACTCCAGAAAGGTCCGGCTTGCCACCGGGAGCGCGCGGCGCCTTCGCAGAAAGGTCAGGTTTGCCGTCCCGTGTTCGAGGAGTTCCTGGAGTAGGATAGTTCAACCATTGGCCGAAAGTGCTATGGGCGAAAAAGACAAGCAGAACACACAGCCGCCATCGCAGCATCAGGGGTCACCTCCCGGACTCTTCAGGATACAGAACCGTTATTTCAGGGAAGACGTTCAATTGGATTCTAGCCTCTATTTCGCAGGGCCTTCAGAATTCGCGTTTCCTGCAAACATCCTCTTCCCGTTGAATGTTATGGTCTTCGCGGCGCCGACATTTGAAGCGTCTTTGGCGCGGAAGGCTTCGATCGTTACTACGTCCCCAGGCTTCAGCGAAATTCGCGTCCAGCCGCTACGCATCAGACCATTCGGGCTTCCTAGCTCAAAATCCCACGTTGTCACCGCGCCGTCTTGCGCCTTGGAGTCAACATAAATATGCACATGCGGGTTCACCCACTCCATTTTGCTAACGTTCCCAGTGACTGTGAGGGGGTTGTTACTGTCATACTCCAACGCGAAGGCGTGATGAGCGAGAATACGCCCCGCGAAAACCGTCAAGGCTAACGAAATCAAAAGGAAAGCTCTCATACTTGCTCCGGTCTGGATTTGCCGAAACCAACAAATCAAAAACGTCCGCACGATGTCAGGAGACTATGAACTTAGTAGCGTAAGAGCATGATCCGGCACGCGCAAGATCTTTTTTGCCATGTTTGTCAAACTGACCTTCGACCCGCAGTAACTCGCGATTGGCGAAAATGAGATCGATAGGCGAGAGGGTTCGTTTTTAGACGCTGGCGAAAATGGTGCCGAAGCGTCGGAGCAGATCCAAAGCCGCAGTCCGTCGCGATCTCCTCGATCGTCCGCGACGTCGTCTCGAGTAACTCCTTCGCTCTCGATACCCGGAGTCCGATGATCCAGTCCGCCGGTGATGTGCCCGTTGCTTCTGTGAAACGCCGAGCCAGCGTGCGTTCGCTCATTCCAGCCTGGGCGGCGAGCCGTTCGACAGGCAGTTCTTCCTCGATGTGACGTTGGATCCATTCCAGCAGTTTCGAGAACCATGGAGTGTCCTCGTTGTCTACCGCTCGTTCGATGAATTGCGTCTGTCCACCTTCGCGATGCGGATACACCACGAGCCGACGCGCTACCCGATTCGCGACTCGAGATCCGAAGTCGCGGCGGACAATATGAAGACAGAGATCGATGCCGGCGGCGCTTCCGGCGGAAGTCAGGATGTCGGATTCGTCGACGTAAAGGACATCCGGTTCGACGCGGATCTGCGGATACTTCTGCGCCAGCTTGGCTGCGTACAACCAGTGTGTGGTTGCGCGCCGGCCATCCAACCGGCCTGTCGCGGCAAGCACGAATACTCCCGAGCAGATCGAGACGAGGCGGGCGCCGCGAGCGT
>Ga0137394_10003406_pt1 | contig 11949 bp, 3 predicted proteins | sample czobulk116metaG_FD_108278 | JGI IMG/M metagenome (GOLD analysis project Ga0137394, IMG submission 108278) | Vadose zone soil microbial communities from Angelo Coast Range Reserve, California, USA - czobulk1.16 metaG | ecosystem: Environmental > Terrestrial > Soil > Vadose zone | place: USA... | reverse complement strand
CTTCGATAGTAAAGATTCCAGTTCCCTTTCGACCCGTCTTGACGCGGCCACAATTTCCGGGTGGCTCCAGCACCAAAACGGCGTGAGCCCGGCGCGCTTCCGTTTCAACCAGCTGCTTGCCGGTGCGGCTGCCGGTTTCTTCGTCACAGGTCAAAAGCAAAATAACGGGACGCTTCGGAGTCACGCCGGTTGCAATGCAGGCTCTTACCACTTCAATCGCCAGCGCGCAGTTGGCCTTCATATCGAAGACACCAGGCGCGTAAGCTCTGTTGCCCTCAACCCGCCACGGACGCAGCTTCAGCGAGCCGATAGGATGAACTGTATCCGTGTGGCCCAGGATGACGATCGGCTTTTCGCGGGAATCACCAAACGCGGTGACGCGAAGATGTTCTCCATAGCCTTCGCTGGCAACGCGTTCAATTGACGGAACTCGGCTAATCCCGGCGGCGGCCGCAGCCAGGAGTGAAACTATGGCCCGGCTTGCCATTTCATCGCCTGAAGGCGATTCCGCTTCCACCAACGCGCGCGCAAAAGCGACGATTGCATCCTGCCGGTTGAGGAAGTAGTCGCTTAAGGTGGCTATGTGTGACATGGAGAGTTGCATGTATTTAAATAAACGACATCAGCCATATCGTTCGTTTAGAGGTGGGCACCGCCCACCGGCACGACGTAGATAAGATCATTCAACTAAGTAATCATACGTTCGTTATGTATCTGATCCGTTTCGTCGACGGCGCACCGGTGGGCGGTGCCCACCTCTAAACGAATCTCACGATTTATGCGTCGACATTATTAGCTAATCGTTTCTTTCCTCACCGACAGTTTATCAATTCTCGCCAGATTGACTTCGAATCCGATTCCCGGCTCGTTGGGCGCGGCTATAGTTCCATTGGGCGATACTGCTACAGGCGGATTGATAATGTCCTCTTGCCAATATCTCGCACTCGCAGACACATCTCCGGGCAAGGTAAATCCTTCAAGCGTAGCCATGGCGATGTTGTGCGCCCGACCTATGCCTGATTCAAGCATACCACCACACCACACCGGGATTTGATTCTCACGACAAACCCGCTCAACCTCTTTCGCCGGTGCGTGTCCGCCAACCCGGCCAAGTTTCAAATTTACTATGCGACATGAACCCAGCGCGATTGCATGTTGTGCGTCTTCCCGCGTCCGAATCGATTCATCGAGGCAAACGGGGGTCGCAATCTGTTTCTGGAGCTCAGCATGATCGAAAATGTCATCATGTGCCAACGGCTGTTCGATCATCATCAGATCAAACTGGTCCAACGCCTTGAACAAAGCGACATCCGAAAGTGTGTATGCCGAATTCGCATCAGCCATTAGACGGATGTTTGGAAACTGCCGGCGCACCCGCTCGACAATATTTACGTCCCAACCGGGCTTTATCTTGATCTTGATGCGCTGATAGCCTGCCGCCCGTTCTGTCTCAATCTTTTCCAGCAACGCTTCGGGTGTGTTCTGAATTCCAATAGACACCCCGCAGGAAATCTCTGCCCTGACGCCCCCGAGGTGCTTCCATAGTGGCAGCCCCGCTTTTTTCGCTTCCAGGTCCCAACAAGCCGTCTCAATTGCTGCTTTTGCCATGCGATGGCCACGCACCTGTTTCATCAACTGTAAGATCTGAGCAGCACTTTCAACCCTCTTATTCACAACCATGGGCGCAAGAAACTCGGCAAGTGTCGGCCAGGCAGTCTCCGCCCACTCGTCGCTGTAGAAAGGTCCCTCACCGGCGGTGCATTCCCCCCAGCCTTCCGCGCCGTCTTTATCAACCACCCGCACGAGCACGATGCGGCGTTCAGTGGTGCGGCCAAAGCTGGTTTCAAAGAAATGGATTAAAGGCAGACGAATCTCGCGCAGTTCTACCGAAGATATGATCACTTGGTACAGGGCTCCATGAAAGAATCTATGTAAAGAGTGCCGCAATTATGCCCATGGTTGACGCTTTTGTCAGCCTGAGGTTCTGACATCAATGTTGACTCCTGGGGGCTAATGCAAAATCTTTGGCAACTTTCCTTGACGTGATGCAAGAAGACTGGTAAAAACTCCCTTCATTCCTAAGGCTCGTCTTCTGCAATTCCTTCCAGACTCGAGTGCAGTTTTAGCATTGGACTTTTGTGCCAAAACAGTAGTGACTCCTCGCTCAACGCCCTCCTCTGCCTGCGATTTCCACTAATACCAATTTACGAAACATTAACCCTAATTACCTTTGGAGAAACTCATGCCGCGGACTAATGTAAATGATCCCAAGTCAAACAACGGCCGTTTGAACTCTCACCGTTCTTTCTTAGCGAACTCACGATACCTCGTTTACCTGGCCGTCGCGTTAGTCGCTGGGTTGGCAATCTCAACTTTTGTGCAACGCTCGTCCGCCCTTACTGATAACGGTAGTATCAATACGTTCGGAACGCCGTTGACTGAGAACTTCAATACGCTTGCCACCGGCGGGACGACGAACCCCTGGGCGGACAACACGACCATCCCTGGCTGGTACTCACAATTCGAACTCAATGCTGCCGGCCCAACGGTATACATCGCGAACGCGGGTGGAACTAACAACGGCGCTATTTACAGCTTCGGTACGGGCACCAGCACCGAGAGGGCGTTTGGCTCAGCCTCGTCTGGAACGCCTGGCACGATCTATAACGCAGTCAAGCTAACCAACAATACCGGGGGGACGGTTACGTCGCTCAACATAAGTTTTGTCGGCGAGCAGTGGCGCAACGGCGGCAATGTCAACGCCCAAACATTGGCGTTCCAGTACCAAGTAGCTAATGCAGGCACGATTACCGATGCGAATACTCCAGCGACGGGGTGGAACAGCTTCAGCACGCTAGACTTCGTCAGCCCCACAACGGGCGCTACCGCAGCCGCACTGGATGGCAATGCGCCGGCGAACCGCACCTTGAAGTCCGCCACCCTGGCGGTAACAGTCAATGCAGCTCAGGAAGTTTGGTTCCGCTGGACGGACATCAATGACGCCGGTAATGATCACGGCTTTGGGATTGACGATTTTTCCGTCATGGCCAATGGAGTCGGGGGTGGTCCCACGCCGACACCCACACCGACGCCCACGCCAACTCCGACACCCACGCCCAGTCCAACTCCGACGCCAATTCCGGCCGTGCCCGGAAGCGTTGTAATTACGCAGGTCTACGGCGGAGGTGGAAATGCAGGTGCGACCCTCAAGAACGACTTCATTGAAATTTTCAATCGCAGCAGCTCAACTATTAATTTGTCAGGGTGGTCAGTGCAGTATGCCTCCGCGGCCGCAACTACCGCATGGTCCAGGACGCCCCTAACGGGAATGTTAGCTCCGGGCCAATATTATCTTATTCAGGAAGCAGCAGGCGCCGGTGCTTCGGTTGATTTGCCGACGCCCGACGTTATAGGCTCAATCGCTATGAGCGGAACGAGCGCCAATATCGCGCTGGTCTCGAACAACGTCACTCTCGCCACTGGATGCCCGGCTGGTAATCCGCAATTGATCGACTTAGTGGGTTACGGCGCGGCGGTGTGTTTTGAGGGCTCAGCGGCAGCACCATTATTGGGCAACACTACGGCTGACTTTCGTAAACGAGGTGGCTGTAAAGACACAGACAACAATGTCCAGGACTTTACCGCAAGCTCGCCCAGTCCGCGCAATAGTGCTACGACATTACACGTGTGTTCGCTCTCCGGCGATCTATCTCCGGAAGTGGAAGGCGTCTCTCCGACCAACGGCAGTCCCGGTGTAATCAATAACGCCAATATTACGGTGACATTTGATGAGCCGGTTAATGTTTCCGCTAACTGGATCCAAATATCATGCGCCATCAGCGGGGTTCATACCGCTGTCACCACCGGCGGTCCCACAACATTCACGATCAATCCGAATGTAGATTTTGGGAATTCTGAGCAGTGCACCGTAACTATTAATAAGAACGAGGTGTTCGATCAGGATGCTGTCGATCCACCGGACAACATGGACGCCGACTACATTTTCACATTCACCACGGCGGTTGTCCGCGATGCGGCGGAACATATGGTAATGGGTAATCCATCAGGTGCAGTTACTAACGTTAATGTTCCGCTCAACTACCTGATGATGAAGCCGCAGTACACGCTCTCCTATAACAATGATAAGGGCACGTCGAATTGGACGAGCTGGCATCTCGACAGCACGTGGACCACCGGTGTCACAGATCGCCAGGATGATTTCCGTTCTGACGATACGCTGCCCCTCAGCTTCAAACATGTCAGCAGCGGTTATCAGTTTGCGACATACGGCTTTGACCGCGGCCACATGTGTCCATCAGCGGACCGCACCTCTTCAATTGCCGACAATTCGGCCACCTTCCTGATGACCAACATGGTTCCGCAGGCTTCGGGTAACAACCAGGGACCGTGGGCCGCGATGGAAAACTACATTCGTGCACAACTAACCGGCACGGCAAACGAGCTATATATCATTTCGGGTGGCACGGGCGTGGGTGGTAATAGTTCGACGGGACACTGGGATAGCATCATTGATACAGCCGGTAACACGGTTACAGTTCCACACCTGACCTGGAAAGTAGTAATCGTACTGCCCAATGCAGTCGGCGATGATGTCACCAGAGTGAATGCTGCGACGAGAAGCTTCGCCGTCATCATGCCTAATGATGACAACATTAGATCTGATCAATGGCAGAAGTATTTGGCCACGGTGGATCAGGTCGAAGCACTATCCGGCTTCGACTTCTATTCGAACGTTCCCGCGGCTATCCAGAATGTGTTTGAGGCAAAGCTGGATGTTGTGAACGACACAGCCCCGGTAGCAAACAGTCAGTCAGTGCCTGCCATTGAAGACAATAGCCGAACGATCACTCTCACGGCGTCCGACTTTAACGTCAATAACGTTGTGACCTTCACGGTCGGGAGCGGACCCTCGCATGGCTCGCTTGGTGCTGTGTCAGCGCCATCCTGCTCTAACGGAAACTGCACAGCCACCATCACGTATGCGCCAGCGGGTGATTACAACGGTCCGGATAGCTTCAGATTCTCAGTTAACGATGGAGCGCTGGACTCGGCTGCTCCCGCCACGGTTACTATCAACGTCACGGAGGTCAACGATGACCCGGTTGTCGTGAGCGATAACCAGAACACAAACGAAGACACTCCGCTCAGTTTCTCGACCGGCGTTCTAACAGCCAACGACAGCGCAGGCCCGAGTAACGAAAGCAGCCAAACGTTGAGCGTCCCGATGGTCGTAACCACGCCCAACACACACGGCAACGTGACTCTAAACGGCGGACAGGTGACCTATTCGCCTGATAATAATTACAACGGTCCGGCTAGTTTCGATTATCAAGTCTGCGACAATGGCACGACCAACGGTGCGCCGGATTTCAAGTGCGCAACGGGCACTGTTAACATCATCATCAACCCGGTGGCCGATCTGCCGGTCGCCAACAACGACAGCTACGGCACAAACTGGAATACGGCGCTGAACGCAGCCGCCCCTGGAGTGCTGAGCAATGACGCTGAATTCGACGGCGGTGTACTTTCGGCGCAGTTAGTCTCAAATGTCCTACACGGACAGCTGACATTTAACAGCAACGGCTCATTCAGTTATACGCCGGCCCTGAACTTCGCAGGCCCTGACAGCTTCAGCTATCGAGCTTTCAACGGAACCAACTACTCAAACTTGGCAACCGTAACCATTACCGTTAATTGTGCGCAGTTGACGTCATTGGGCCCGGCAGCAGTCTGGATCGGGTTAAAGAACAGTGATGATGTCGGGACAAGGTTTGACCTGCTGGCTGAAGTCCTGAAGAACGGCACTGTAATCGGATCGGGTCAACTCAACAAAGTGCCAGGCGCCGGCACTGGATTTAACAACGCCGTTCAGCGAACCATCAATCAGACGCTTTCCAGTCCACAAAGCCTCTGCCCAGGCGACATCTTGAGCTTCAGGCTGTCGGTGCGAGTGGCTACGAGTAGCAGTCACTATAGTGGCACGGCCAGGCTGTGGTTTAACGGCGTGCTTAGCAACAGCCGGTTCGCCGGCACGATCGGCGGCGGAACAACGGCTAATTATTTCCTGCGAGGCGGTTTCGCTTTGACTCCCTCCGTTGGACCCGGACCCAATGCCACGATAGATGCGACGGTGAAACGAACTGTGAATGGGAATCCGTTCAGACCGTTTGGGACTTGGAGCATCAGCTATTGAGACGCTGCCTGCGCGGTTAGAAAAGCCGTTGTGCCAGCACGCAGACAATCTCAAGGACGCTGGTCAGCCAGCGCCCCTCCGTAGATCCATGTAAGTGTTCAACGAGGGGCCGGTTACGCAGTTTTCAATACAAGGCGTAGCGGCGTCGTGTTCCCTTGACCCGATTCTCCTTGGCCAATCCCTCACTGGTTTAGCGATTGTCAGGTTGGCTCCCTAATCGCGCCATCGTGATTTGTTCTGATTGCAAGTCTAAGAATACCGGAACATGCAAAGTGTCTGGCAACTTGGCTTGACGTGATACAAGAATACTGGTAAAAACTCCCCGCATTCCTAAGGCTCGTCTTTCTGGAATTCCATCCCTGGATAAAAGTGCGGAAATTTTTGCTTGTTGGTTTGAAAGGACTGATTTATGCCTACTGCCCTCCGATTTGCCTCACGATCCCGTTTCGTTCCATTGACAGGAGTCATAGTATTTGTAGCCCTGTGCGCGGCCTTAGTTTTTACGCCCGCACTTGCTTCAATCTCAGTATTGGCTGGCGCGCCATCCGTTAATCGCTCCGATGCCCCGACATCAGCGGCGGCGTCGACTACGGGCGTGCGCTTTGATTCGTTTGCCAAAACCAATCGAACGCTCGGGACAGGAAGAATAGCTTTGCAAGTGCGACAACCTTGCAAGCAGAGCCGTGTCAGTCCAACCGACTTGCCTGGCAATACCAATAATCAGTTCGCTTAAGGAACGATATGCGCAGCGCGTCAACATTTTCAGAATAAGAGGTTAGTCTATGTCTTTATCCACAAATTCCAAGCCACGTACTACTCTTCGACAGCGGTCTTTTCTTCTGGCGCATCGTCGAACGTCCACAGTCATCGCAATGCTTATAGTTTTCGCATCACTCGCGACCGTATTCGTCTGGCGTCAGGTGTTTGCCGCAAACGTCTTGTGGTCGTCCGCTTCCGGCTCCGCATGGTTGACCGCTAGTAACTGGACGGGCGGCGCAGTTCCTACCGCCACTGACGTTGCCCAGTTCGGAACGAATCCTACTGGGACTGGCGGCGCAGGTATCAATTTCAATGGCACGACCAACGCAGGCACGCAAACAAACGGACAAAAGATTGAGGAAGTCGGCGCTGTTGAGATCACCTCAGCACGCGCTGCCGCGATGCTTATCGGCAATAGCAGCTCGACCGCGGGAGCAACCGGGACATTTCGCTTGAATGGCGCCGCAGTGAATAGCGTCCTCCACGTAGTCATGCGAAATAACAGCAGTCAACTCCTGACGATTCAGAACACGCAAGGCTCTGGCACCCAAACGATGAGCGTGGCATTGAATGACGTCACCGATAACATCATCAACATCGACGGCACGGGTGGGATTACGATTACCAGCGTCATTAAGGATGCGGGCGGCAATCACATCACTCTGGCCGGCTCAGGCGGCGGCACGCTGACTCTGGCCGGAGCGAATACGTATACGGGCGGAACGACCATCAACAGCGCCAAGGCAGTCGCGACTGTCAACGGCGCGTTGGGAGCGGGCAATGTCACGGTTAACACCAGCGGAGTAGGCCTAACCTTGCAAGGCGCTGTCAACAATTACATCGCCGACACAGCGACGGTGACCATAGCCAGTGGCGCCAAGATGGCGTTAAACCAGACCGGTGGATCGGACACGGTCGGCGCCTTGGTTCTCGGCGGCGTGGCTCAAGCATCTGCCGGTACGTATGGCAGTTCAGCTAGCGGCGCCACTAATGTTAACGACACTTTTTTTTCAGGCACAGGAACGTTGACTCTCGCTGGTGGAGCAACTAATCCCTCGGGCACCGGCGCGTCGAATCCCGGTTCCGTTTTGGCTGATGGCACGAGTACAACATTGCTTACGGTAGCGGCCACGGTTGGCGCCAACCCCACCAGCACCGGGCTTGCGGTTAAGGCTGATCTCACGCCCATCGGCGGCGCGGCTACCCAACAATTCTTCGATGACGGGTCCCATGGTGATCTAACAGTTGGCGACAAGACTTTCTCTTTCACTACCACGGTGGCGACGGGCACGAGCGGCGGCAACAAGACGCTAAACGCAACGGTTTCTGATGCACAGTCGCGCAGCGGCAACACCACCATTCCTCTTACGGTTTTGGCGCCTACCCCACCTGCTGGAAGCGGCAGCGCTAATCCCAGCTCTCTCTTCGCTGGCAATTCGACTTTGCTTACCGTCAATGTAACCCCGGGCTCAAATCCAACCAGCACAGGTTTGGCGGTGACTGCCGATCTGTCTTCGATTGGCGGATCAAACAATCAATCATTTTCGGGTAGCGGCAACACATTCACATTCAATACGACTGTTTCGAATGGAACGACGCCAGGAACGAAGACGATTCCATTTACGATTACCGATACTCAGTCGCGTTCAGGAAGCGGCTCGATCAACCTGCTGGTCAAAACACCCGTGCCTGCTAACGATGTAGTTATCAGCCAGGTCTACGGCGGCGGCGGTAACACGGGAGCCACTCTCAAGAATGACTTTATCGAACTCATCAATCGCAGCAGCGCGCCGGTAAGTTTGAATGGCTGGTCAGTTCAAGCGTTTGTTGACAATCCGACCCTGAATCTTCACGGCTGGTTCTCAACCCCATTGCCGAACTTCACACTGCAACCCGGCCAATACTTTCTGATTCAAGAATCGCAGGGAGCGGGAGGCACTGATGATTTGCCGACGCCGGATGCGATTGGAACCATTGCGGTGAGTTCCACGTCTACCAAAGTCGCCCTCGTCAATAACACTACGCTGTTAACAAGTTGCCCCGAATCCGACCCCGGCGCTTTCGGCATTGTCGATTTGGTCGGTTATGGCCCAACTGATTGCTGGGAAGGATCTGGGGCGGCGCCGACACTCGATAGCTTAAGCGCGGCCCAAAGGCGCAATGAGGGATGCTTCGACACGAACGACAATGCCAATGATTTTGTTTCAGGCGAGCCAACTCCGCGCAACACTTCGTCGCCGGTTCACGATTGCACTGCGCTCTCAGGCTACGGTTCAGCGAATCCGAGTTCCGTTTTGCCCGGCGACGCGACGACCTTGAGTGTGTACGTGGCTCCGGCTCAGAATCCGAACAGTACAGGTATCGCGGTATCGGCCGATCTCACTTCCATTGGCGGCTCGGCGAATCAATCCTTCGCGGGCGGCGCGAATAACGTCTTCACTTTCCATGCTTCGATTCCAGCAAATCAAACCAAGGGCGTGAAGACATTGCCAGTGACGATTTCAGACGCGCAATCACGCACGGCCAACACGACCATTGCGTTGACTATTCTTCCGACTGTTGCGGATCACATCACCATCAGTCAGATTTACGGCGGTGGTGGAAACAGCGGTGCAACTTATCATAACGACTATGTTGAGTTGTACAACCCGACCAGCGACGACGTTGACACCGGCGGCTGGACCATTCAGTACGCATCGGCAACCGGAACAACCTGGCAAGCCCAACCGCTTGGCGGCGTCATACACCCGGGAGAGTACTACCTAATCCAACTTGCCAGCGGCGGCTCAACCGGCATGACCCTCCCCACGCCAAACGTTGTCGGGTCAATAAACATAAGCGCCACCACTGGGAAGGTCGCGTTGTCCAGAGGCGGAGACGCATTAGCTAACTGTCCATTCGGCGACCCGTCTGTCGTCGATCTCGTGGGTTATGGCACGGCTAATTGTCATGAAGGTTCTACGAACGCGCCGGCTCCGAACAACACCACCGCGACCTTCAGAAAGAATGGCGGCATCACCGACACGAACGTCAATGGATCGGATTTCGTCACGGGCGGACCGAATCCGCGCCGCACGACTCCGATTCAGGAAATTGGTCCATACGTGCTTAACGTCGATCCGCGTGCTAATTCCACGACTGCGCCCCACGACGCCAGCATCACGGTCAATTTCACCGAAGCGGTTGATGTAGTAGGTTCCTGGTACAACGTGACCTGTGCCTCAACTGGTTCGCACAACGATGCGACGGTTGCGCATTCGACCGACTTCAAGACCTACGCAATCACACCAAACACCAACTTCCAATTCTCTGAACAGTGTACCGTTACGATTTTCGCCGGCGCGGTTCACGATCAGGACACTGACGACAGCGCGCCCGGGACCGACACGCTCAAGGCCGACTACACCTGGTCGTTTACGGTGGTTGCGCCGGGTCAGGCCGCGCCTTATCCGCCCAGCGTGCATTTGACAATGGGCGATCCCGGATGCGGAACGCCGATCGGATGTGCAGTTGGCAGCACCAGCCAACCAGATAATTACTTGATGGAGAAGCCCACCTATGCTCTTTCTTACAACCGCGACAAAGGGACACCGAACTGGGTGAGTTGGCATCTGGAACCGGCATGGTACGGATCGCTGGCACGCGTCGATGCTTTCCGGCCTGATCCTGCGGTCCCGTCCGACTGGTATCGCGTGCAGGCGTTCGACTATGTAGGCACAGGTTTCGATCGCGGACACATGACGCCCAATGCCGATCGCGACAACCAAAATCGTGTTCCGATCAATCAGGAGACCTTCCTGATGTCGAACATGGTTCCGCAATCGCCTGATAACAATCAGGGGCCGTGGGCCGCTCTGGAGGGCGATTTGAGAACCTTGGCCGATGGCGGTAACGAACTCTATATCGTTTCCGGACCCGTGGGCCTGGGAGGCACCGGCTCGAATGGCGGAACGACCACGCAGGTCGCGAATGGCCACGTTACAGTCCCCGCCTCCACTTGGAAAGTAGCGCTGGTCATACCGAAGGCCGATGGCGATGATGTATCCCGGGTAACATGTTCTTCGAGGACGATCGCTGTTCTCATGCCGAATATCCAAGGCATCAAAACCAACGACTGGCACACGTATCTGACTACGATAGACAACATCGAACAGCAAACCGGCTATGACTTCTACTCGAATCTACCGCCGGCTGTTCAGGCCTGCGTTGAGGGGGGTGTCAACGGAACGAATCCTCCAGGCACGGCTAATCAAACGGCTAATACGGCTGAAGACAGTGCGGTGACAGTTACTCTGCAGGCGCTGCGGGCTAACAACAATAACCTTACGTTCTCGATCGTGAATGGACCAACGTCGGGCTCGCTGGGAAGCGTCAGTCCGGCTTCATGCTCCGGCGGTACTTGCACTGCAACTGTCACCTATACGCCCGGAGCCGACTTCAATGGGTCAGACAATTTCACGTTCAAGGCCAGTGACGGAAGTGTTAACTCAAATACGTCAACGGTGAACGTGAGTGTGACTGAGGTTAACGATCCTCCGAGTGCGTCCAATGACAGCAAGAGTACTCAGGAAGACACCCCGCTGAGTTTCCCCACCAGCGACCTAACTGCTAACGACAGCGCCGGTCCAGCAAACGAGTCCGGGCAAGTCCTGACAGTTACCAGTGTGACCGATGTTGGAAACACCCACGGTACAGTCAGCCTGAATAGCGGAGTGGTTACCTACACACCTGCAGCCAACTACAACGGTCCGGCAAGTTTCGAGTATCAGGTGTGCGATAACGGCACGACCAACGGTGCGCCTGATTCGAAGTGTGCGACCGGCACGGTTAACGTCACCATCAGCGAAACCAACGACAATCCGGTAGCCAATGCGGACAGTAAGAGCACCAACGAGGACACGACACTCAACTTCGCGGCGAGCGATCTGACCGCGAACGACAGCGCTGGTCCGGCTAATGAAAGCGGACAGACGTTG
>Ga0137394_10003404_pt1 | contig 11952 bp, 11 predicted proteins | sample czobulk116metaG_FD_108278 | JGI IMG/M metagenome (GOLD analysis project Ga0137394, IMG submission 108278) | Vadose zone soil microbial communities from Angelo Coast Range Reserve, California, USA - czobulk1.16 metaG | ecosystem: Environmental > Terrestrial > Soil > Vadose zone | place: USA... | reverse complement strand
TGTGAGCTCAATCCGTCCCAGCACGAATCGTAGTCGGGCTGCAGAATGCTAGAGCTCATGGCATAGGCAGTCGGATGAAACACGCTTGCTCTGCCATGCGTTTCCGAAGGTTCTAGTGCCTCAGATCGTGTCACGTAACCGCCGATGTGGCGTCCCCTTTTAAGGGTACCGAAGCGATACCGGCAGGCCGCAAATTGAGGTGGCGAATCACCGCCTGGGATCGTCTTATGAGGGCAGGCACCTGCCGATAGCCCAAATGCCCGAAGCCGCGCCTTGGGGTCGAAAATCATTGCGGCGCTCGCTAACTGGAGTGCAAATGCCCCTAGGACTCACAGCATGCAGGTCAGGGGTACTTGGGCGCTGTAACACGAACCCAGGTCGGGCGGGCTCTGCCGCCCTATGAACCGCTTCACGACCCGCCTGCGAGTGTTACCGTTGTTCGCCATGGCGCTCTTCGCGAGCTCGGCATTCGCGCACCACTCGTTCGCGATGTTCGACAAGACCAAGAACGTTGAGCTAGTTGGGGTGGTGACACGGTTCGAGTGGACAAATCCGCACTCATACATCGTCATTTCAGTTACCGAGAACGGAAAAACGCAGGAGTGTACGATCGAGACGGGTGCACCCGGATCGCTGATTCGTCTGGACGATCGCTGGCGAAGCGACATCATAAAACCGGGCGACAAGGTGAAGGTGGTCATCAATCCACTTAAGAGCGGCCAGCCGGGTGGGGCACTGGTCGACCTGATTACGCCCGATGGACATGTTCTCGGGCAACATGCGCCAAAACCCGACGTTCGACCCCTGGAACACTGAGCTGCTGCTCGACGACCGCTCCCAAGGTCAACTGGGTCGATGAATCGACGCGTCAAATCGGTCGAAAATTGTCTGGCCCAGGCCGGACATTCTCACCTGCGGCGCTCGCTGGGCCCCATTCAGCTCGCAGCACTTGGAGTTGGTGCGATCGTCGGCACGGGCATCTTTGTGCTCACCGCGATCGGCGCCGAGCGAGCGGGCCCCGCTCTCATGCTCTCCTTCCTGATTGCAGCAGCGGTGTGCGGTCTCGCCGCACTGGCATATGCCGAACTCGCTGCGATGATCCCGATCGCAGGAAGTGCTTATACCTATTCATATGCGATCTTTGGAGAGTTGGCGGCTTGGCTAGTGGGCTGGAACCTAATACTCGAATACACCGCCGCCGCCGGCGCTGTCGCCGTGGGTTGGTCGGGCTATATCGTCGGGTTGCTGCACGCCTGGGGGATAGATCTGCCCATTTACCTGCGTGCTGGCATATTCGCATCAAGTGGGGGCGGCGTGAACCTCGTGGCGGTAATGATCACTGCCGTCGTAACAACTCTCCTTATCATTGGGACGCACACGAGTGCGGCCGTCACCTCAGCGCTCGTCGCTATCAAGCTTATCGCGCTGTTAGTGTTCGTTCTGGTAACTCTGCCCGCTTTGAACTTGCAAAACTTCCTTCCCTTCATGCCGTATGGCTTCGGTAGCACCGAGGTGGGTGGAACTGTTAAAGGCGTCATGGCTGCCGCCTCGCTCATTTTCATGGCATACCTCGGGTTCGATACAGTATCCACGGCGGCTGAGGAAACGAAAAACCCAAACCGCAACGTGCCCTTGGGGATACTCGGATCCCTCGCGACGTGCTCTCTCATTTATGTCCTCGTAGCAGCCGGTGCGATTGGTACGACACCGTACCAGCGACTGATTGGCAACCCCGAGCCCTTGGCGTGGATCCTGCGCAACCTCGGGCACCCGACCCTCGGTAATCTTGTCGGACTCTCGGCCGTCGTGGCGCTCCCGAGCGTTCTGCTCATGTTGCTCTTCGGCCAGTCAAGAATCTTCTTCTCGATGTCGCGGGACGGGCTATTGCCGCAGGCTCTCAGCCGAGTCCATGCTCGATTTCGCACTCCATATGTCATTACTGCAATCACGGGCGCTGTGGTAGCGCTCCTGGCCGCGTTCTTTTCAGTGCAAGAGATAGCCGAACTCTCAAACACCGGCACGCTGTTCGCTTTCATCGCGGTCGGCGTAGGCGTCTTGACCCTCAGGATCGCCGACCCGTTGCGGCCGCGGCCCTTCCGATGTCCGGCAGTCTGGTTGGTCGCACCCCTGGCAGTTGCCGGCTGTGCATATCTGTTCGTTAGCCTGTCGTCCACGACTCAGGCGAGATTTTTTTGCTGGAGCCTGCTTGGGGTCGCTGTGTACCTTGTGTATGGGTACCGTCACAGCCCGCTCCGTAACGAAATTTAGTGCGCTCAAGATGGCGACATTGAATTCCTCCGCGAACCGTCACTCGGATCTCCGTTGGCACCCGCGCAGATGAGCGCGCCTAGCTCCCTGCGAGGCCGGGCGCTAAGCGCAGCCGCCTTTCTGACCCTAAGCGTGAGCGAAGGTGCTACTAGGCCATCGGACACGACGCACTACGACCCGCCGGTTGAAACATGATGGGACCGATTTGCCCGAACGGGACACATTCAGGTTGCAACCCTTGCGATTTACGGATTTTCTGCCGCTATCAGCTTCGTAAGAGTCTTCCTGAAAATTAGCTGCGGCCGATCGATCGCCAGATCGATGGGCTTGGACGTCTGGTGTTTGAATGACGCATGAACGGCTTCCAGTACGCGGCGGTCCTCTGCGAATGCACCACGCACGCCATCATCCATTGCCTTTGAGACTGTCGCATCCTCCGGTGAGAAATTTCGCAATTGGAACCAGAAGTAACGCGTGTGGTCTTCGTCAATAGGCGTCATAAAGTTATAGGAGTCCATCACCATGGCATCTGGGTGATGTACGCCCAGGCTGGCTCCAGCCCCCGTCGGTACGAAGACCGCCTTGATTACGGCGTGGCTGGGGTAACGCACTTCGTAGTGCTGGAGACGATCGCACCGACCCGTGAATCGCACCAAGGAGGCGTAGAACGGAGCGACTTCAACGTTGGACATCCACCTCCAAGCGGTAACTCCATTGGATGCATCTGTGGTCTCAATGGAGGCTTCCTCGCACGCCTCGTTGCCGAATGAGGTTCGAGGGACCCAAGCTACGTGGCTTGGGTCCAGCAGGTTGGCGGTTATAAACAGGTAGTTGCAAGCCAAGACCAGCGAGTCACCGAGATTGCGACCCCAGGTGGGGTCTTCCCAGTGCTCTACAGGAAAGATCGTTGCTGGATTCGCCCGCGCCGGATCTCCCATCCACACCCACACGAGGCCGTAGCGTGAGACTGCAGGGTAGCCGCGTACTCTGGCGCTGGATGGGATGCGTTTGGCGCCGGGCACGTGAGTGCATCGTCCATCTGTGCGATAGACGATTCCGTGGTAGCCGCACTCTAGGAGATCACCTTGTAGACGCCCCATCGACAGCGGGAGTTTACGATGTATGCAAGCATCCTCGAGGGCGACCGGTTGCCCCGCCTGCGTTCGATAGAGAACCAAATGCTCACCCAGAATGGTTACGCGCTGCAGTTCGCGATTCACCTCTCGATCCCAGGTAGCAACATACCAAGCGTTTCTTAGGAACACGTAGCAATCCCTCTGGCAGACTGACACAAGCGTACGTGTCGGCCCGATTGGGAGGATCGGAGAATTTCTGAGGACTCTTTTAGGCTTTCTAAAACCCGGCTGACCTCGTACGGAGGACCCGGGGGTTGCGGGCTAGGCAGCATGGCCCGCTGGGAGGCGGGTATTCCAATGACGAAAGCGGGAGAGTGGCGCCGTCCTGGGGAGCGGATCAAGACCGATCGAGGTGATGCGCTCAACTCCGCAGGGCTCGCACGCGCTGGCGAACTCAGGCAGGCGCAGGATCGCGACTGATACTCTTGCGCCAGTTGACGCCTGCAGGTCATATCAGTCGAGGTTTATCCCGCCTTAACGATGTCCCAGTCGAAGCGCTTGGCTTCGTTAACGAGCCACGCCAGAAACGCCACACCTTGCGGTTTATCTAAGGCCTCTCCGTTCCAGGCCAGAAAATATGGCTGCAGAAGGGGTAATGAGCGATCGAATAGCCGCACCAACGTCCCAGTGGCCAGGTCTCTTCCCACCATGGAGTGTTGCGCTAGCGTCAGCCCACGCCCTTCAACGGCTGCATCAAGCGCGGCGCTGGATAGGGAAAACGTAAGCGCGCAGGGAACTTCATCCACTCTCACGCCGCTAGCCGCCAGCCAGTCGCCCCAGGAAGGGGGCGGAACGTGGTCCGGCCCCCAATCGACCCACAGCAGTGGGAAGTGAAGTAGGTCGCTCGGTCGCTTGGGGGCACCAGTTCGCGCGAGTAGCGTCGGACTTGCAACCGGGAAGACATAGTCGGTGAAGAGCCGCTGGCTGCGTTGATGGCAGCGGAGGCGTTTGCCGTACGAAATACGAAAGTCCGCATCGTTCTCCTCTAGCCGAGGCTCCGCCTCCGAGCCCGCGATCAGGAGGTTTGAATCCGGGTGAATCTTCTTCCAATCGAACAATAGCGGGCCCAACCACCGGTTGGTAATCGAGGGAAACGTGCTGACGGAAAGATGATTGGATCGACGGGCGCGATCGAGCTCCTTCCCACCTCGGCGAAGCTGGTCCAGCGCAGCCGTGGCATGCGGAACGTAAATCGCTCCCCACCGTGTGAGCTCGATCCCGCGGCCGCTACGTTGTACAAGACGAACCCCGAAATGCCTCTCGAGCGTCTGTATCTGTTGCGTTACCGCGCCCGGCGATATGTCCAGTTCCTCGGCCGCGGCAGTCACGGTACCGCAACGCCCAACTGCCTCGAAGACCTGCACGGCGCGCAACGGAGGCACGAGACGTGGCGAGGGGGCTTCATTCTTGCGGATAGCCATACTTTAGTGCACCTAAAACATTCTATAGCACGGACTGGACGATCGCACGAAAAGGCCGACGTAGACTTTGTTCACGTCTGAAGTCGAAGCCTCGAATGAATTCCGCGTGTTGCGGATCCGGCACAACTCAGCGGGCGGTCCTTGAATTCGCTCGCGCGCTACAGGACGTGAATACCTACCAAAAACTAAAGCTCTGGAGGAAGGCAATTCACTTGCTTCGCCCACGCGAGCAAACCGCCTTCCAGATGCGCAACCGATTGCAAGCCGGCACGCGACGCAATTGCACAAGCGGTTAGACTGCGCGCGCCGCTGCGACAAATAAATACCGGCATGCGATTCGACGGCAGTTCATCAAGTCGAGTCGCGAGTTGTGCCACGGGGACATTGATCGACTCCGGTAGAAACCCGCCTCGATACTCGTGTGGCTCGCGTACATCGACCAGCAACAATGTTGGATCATCCAGCCGCGCCTGTAAATCGCGAGGAGATAGATGGAGCACATGCTGCAACATTTCGGCGCTGCACAGCTCCGGCGCATCTTGCAGCTCCGTGATGGTTGGTTTAATCCCGCAAACCGCACAATCGTCGCGGCGCGTAAATTGGAATTCTCCAAAGCGCATGTCCATCGCGTCGTAAGTTAAGAGCCGCCCGACCAACGGCTCACCAAAGCCAACGATGAGCTTGATCGCTTCGGTCGCTTGAATCGTGCCCAGCACGCCCGGCAATACGCCGAGCACTCCGGCCTCTGCACAATTCGGAACGAGGCCGTCGGCCGGCGGTTCGGGAAAAAGGCAGCGGTAACAGGGGCCGTGACCCGGCACGTAGGTCATCGTCTGGCCCTCGAAGCGATGGACCGCTGCCGACACAAGCGGCTTGCCGAGAATCACGCATGCATCGTTGGTGAGATAGCGAGTACCGAAACGATCTGTGCCATCGAGCACAATGTCATAGCTGTCGAAGATCTCCTGCACATTGCTCGCGCACAACTTCACTTGATGCGCGATCACTTTGATGTCTGGATTCAGCGCCAACAGCCGCTGGAGCGCAGCTTCCGTTTTTAGTTGCGCGACATCCGCAGTAGCGAACAACACCTGCCGCTGCAAATTGGAAACATCGACGCGATCGAAATCGACGATGCCTATCGTCCCTACGCCCGCCGCTGCCAAATAAAGAATCGACGGTGAACCCAGCCCACCCACGCCGATCACCAGTACTTTGGCAGCCTTGAGTTTTTCTTGACCCACGACGCCGATCTCGCGCAGAGCGAGATGACGGCTGTAACGAGCAAGCTCTGCCGACGACAAGCTCAGATCAGCCTCCGCTCAAAGCGCAGATCAGGTGCACTGTATCGCCTGCGGCAACGTGTTCACTCAATTGTTTGGCCTCACGTGTGTTCACGAAGATACGAATATGACGACGAATCTGTTCCTGCTCGTCGACCATTCTAAAGCGCATACCGGTAAAGCGACGCTCCAAGTCGGCCAACACTTCGGTGACCGATGCACCTTTCGCGTTCACACTTGCCGCACCGTTGGTGTACGAGCGTAACGGGCTGGCGATTTTTACGGTGCAGGACATTGTTCAGACCGCATGCGTGATGGCAAATATCTGCGGCAAGTATCGCGCAATGCATTGCCACGATTCGCCCTCGTTGGCACTCGCCCACACTTCGCCCTGTGTATTGCCAAAATAAATTCCGGTGCGCTTGTGTGTATCGGCGCACATGGCCTGCCGGTACACGGTGAACCACGCCTGCGACTTGGGCAATCCTTTGTCTTGTCGCTGCCAGCTTTTGCCGCCATTGCGGGTGACATGCACAGCAGGCTTGCCGTCGATCGATGTACGCGGCCACACGGAGGTGCCATCCATTGGAAATACCCACGCGGTATCAGGATCGCGCGGATGCAGCACGATGGGAAAGCCAATATCGCCGATTTTCTTCGGCATCGCTTTGCCAATGCGCTGCCACTCGCGTACGGGACGATCCAAGCGATAAATGCCGCAGTGATTTTGATGATACAAACGATCCGGCTGCAACGGGTGTTGTACGACGAGATGCGGATCGTGACCGAATTCAACGCTGGCATCAGGTAAGAAATCCGCCGCAATACCTCGATTCAGCGGCTGCCAATTTCTGCCGCCATCGAGCGATTCGAAAATGCCGCCGATAGAAACACCCAAATACAGATGCTTGGCATCTACGGGATCGACCAAAATAGAATGCAACAATTCGCCGCCGGGAGTCGCATTGCCAGGCGCCCATTGCGGGCGCATGGGATGATCGTTGAAACCGGCAACAGGTTCCCAATGATCGCCGCCATCTGCGGATAGAAATAGTCCCGCCGGCGAAGTGCCTGCGTACCACACGCCCTTATCTTTTGCATGGCCCGGCGTCAACCAAAATACTGCTTCTACTGCCCTATTCGCCTCGCCCTCCACTGCTTTGCGAAACGCCGGCGGCTGTTTCACTTCGGTCCATTTGCGACCGCGATCGGTGGAGCGAAACATCGTCGGGCCAAGGTGACCGGTCTTGGCCGCCATCAGCACTACTTTGGGATCGCGCGGGTCCTGTACGATGTGGTGCAACACATGCCCCAAGAATTGCGGACCGCTTAAATTCCATTTGCGGCGACGTGCATCGCTCTTAAGAGTAAACGCCCCTTTGCGCGTAGCTATCCAGAGGGTGTGCGACATAGAGAGTTTCTGATGCACCGGGACAGCCTCTTAAGATCGCGCTCGCGCGTCAACCTGTCAACTGGCTTGCCAAGCGCCTAAACCGTTGTCGGCATTGACATGCGCGCTTCGCGTCCTCTAAGGACCTACTGTGTATGGTCACGCTTGGTGCTTTGATGTCCACTGCGCAAACGCGCTGAGTGAAAGTCAATATCCTGGCGTCGGCGCTCGGGGATCTGGACCGCGGGCGACGGTTCTATGCCCGGCAAGGAAAAAGCGTCGGCGACATCTGCATCGTGTTTCGCGTATTTGATTGCAGACAGGAGCCGGAGAAACCACGAATGCTTTGACATGGGTGCACGAAAATTGGTGACGACCTGACGTTGGCTCCGTCTACTGCCAGCTTTACTGCCAGCGATGGGGAAATAGGGGGAGGGAAGGGGACGCTATTTGCTAAGAAATCAGCAAGTTAATGATTCTTAAGGGTCCACCAGGAGGTCGAAAGCCCTTCGAGGGTTCGAATCCCTCTAAGCTCGCGGGGGTCAGGGAAGCGTGACCGCGCCGCACTTGGACAGACTAGCGGACGTGATTCTGCGCCCGAGGCGCGAGCGATGATCTTTTCTACAAGCGTGGCGGGCATTGGCGTCTCTAGAATTGGTAGCGGATGTACGCGTTCCAGGTGCGCGGCGGGTTCAGATAGATCGAGGTCGCCGACAGGAATGAAACGGAATACGTGCGATCCGCGCAATTCTTGCAGCCGACCTGCAGCGAGAGGTTTGGCACCGCCGTAGGCTCGAACCCGACGCTCGCGTTCCACAGCACCTGGCTATTGGTCCACGCACCATCCGTGCTATCGGGGTTGCCCGCGTTGCCGATGGCGTAGCCGTCGTTGTAATGCAGGTCGATGTTTGGTTTGATGATCACGACAGGTGTGTCGAACGCGTAAGTCGCGGAGGCGACCACGGACACGTCCGGCGCGCGCACAGGCGTCGCGATCCGGCCCGCGAAGTCGACAAAGCCGCGATTGCAGTTAGCAGCGATGCTAGCGTTGTTGCGGGTGGCGAGTGCAGCCTGGCAGGCCGTAATCTGCGCCTGCACGTCGAGTGAGATGTTTGTATAACGCGCGTGCTGCAGGCCCAGCATCGTCTCGATCGTCAGCCTGTGGGTGGGCATCCAGGTGGCTTCGATTTCTCCGCCATAATTTCGCAGATCTGCCGGATTGGTGGTCGTGAAGATCCGCACGCCGTTGTTGGTGTACGCAGCGGAGATCTGCACATCATGCGTGTAGGCGTAGAAGCCTGTAACGTTCAGGCGAAGGGTCCTATCGAAGAGCTCCGTGCGCATGCCGATCTCTTGCGACCAGACCTTCTCCGGTTTGAACGCGAGGAACAGGTTGTTGGCAAGCGCCCGGCCATTCCAGCCGCCGGACTTTGCGCCGCGCGTGGCCGAGGCGTAGAACATTACGTCCGGCGAATACTCATACGCCAGCGCGAAACGGGGCGTCACGAAGCTGGCATCCCGGTTGAGCGGAATTCCGGCAGCGGCAATGGCCGCGCTGCTGAAATTCGCTCCCAGGGCGCCAGCGTTCTTGTAAACGTCGAGGTCCTTGCTTTCTTTCGTGTAGCGCAGGCCGAGAGTTGCCGTGTAGCGATCGGCGAACTTGTAGTCCACTTGTCCGTATGCGGCGTATGTATCGAGGGTGTTGAGGATCGTGCGGTCGCCCGTGACCGTGAAGCTAGTGGCGGTGCCTACGCCAGTACCGAGGTCCGTCGTATTGCGCTCGTGCAGGTAGTAGAGACCGAATACGTAGTTGAGCGCGGCGCTCAGCGCCTTGCCCGTGGCTTTGAGTTCCTGCGACCACTGCTCATGCCTCGAGTCATTCAGGATCGGCGACACGCCGGTCGGGATCGGGTTCGGAGCACCGCTGATCGAGTCGATGTAGTAGAGCTGGTGGGTGTCGCGGTAGCCGGATATGGAGTTGAGCGTCAGATCGCCGAGCGTCCACTGGACATTGGCAGTAGAAGACCACGTTCGTGCTTCTGCTCCCGGGTCATTGAAGCGCTTGGCGCCCGTGAAGTACTGCGCCAGCGAGTTCTTTACTATGCCGGTCATGACGATGCGGTCGCCCGTCGTGGGGTCGACGACGTTCAAGAGATTCGCATTGGTGTCATCTATGAGGTCGGCCGTGAGGTCGACGATGAGATCATCGCTGGGCAGCAGGCGCACGGCCGCGCGGCCGCCCCACGCGTCCTCGCCGTTCATCATGTCGCCGGTGGAGATCTGGCGGGCATAGCCGTCATCGCGATGGCGAAAACCGGAGAATTTAGTCAGGACCTTGTCGGAAAGGGGCACGTCCACCGAGCCCCGAAAGTCCAGAGCATCGTAGCTGCCGGTGCCGCCCTCAAAGTAGCCCTGGAACTTGTTGGCAGGTTTCTTCATCACTACATTGATCGCTCCGCCAGTCGTATTGCGGCCGAACAGGGTGCCCTGCGGACCGCGCAGCACTTCGATACGCTCCACATCGAACAGGCCGAAGTTGTTGGCGTTCTGGCGCGAGATATAGACGTCATCGACATAGGTCCCGACTGGAACGTCCTGCGTAGCGATGGATTCGGTGTTGCCGACGCCGCGGATGTAATAAGTATTGGAAGTTCCGAGGCCGACGTTGTTGTTGCCGATGAGGTTCGGTACCTGCTCGATCAGATCGATGGTATTGCGAATCTGCTTGCGCTCGAGGTCGGCAGTGCCGAGCGCCGTCACGGCGATCGGAACATCCTGCAACCGCTGCTCGCGTCGCTGCGCTGTGACGACGATCTCTCCGAGCACGGCCGGCTCGGTCGCTGTCGATGAGCTCGGGGCGGGCTCCTCCTGTGCCCATACGTTCGATGCGGCCGTCAGGGCCACGGTCGAAAGTACCTTGAAAGTCGTACGCATAGTACTAATTTCCCAGAAGGTGCGATGAGGAGGGCTTACCAACAAAGAGGTCCCGGGGCGACCTCGCCTGCGTAGGCTGCGAGATGCGTGGGAATGACGGGATCGTACTTCGGCCACCAGCGGAACGACTGCTCGGGACTCACGTAGTTGGTCGAGAGCGCGCCGCCCTTAGTTCTGAAGAAATACAGGTTACCGGTCAGCGTGCCGTAGGGGCCGTGCGGCGCGTCGGCTGGACGCCAGAAATAGGCGCCGGGCCGCATGACACCGCGGTTACCGTGTGTCTCACCGCTGATGAGATACATCTCTTCGACGGTGGGATGCACCTCGGCCGCTTCCGCCCAGCGCAGCGGCAGGGTTCCCAAGACCCACGAGGTGTCCTGGGTGTAGGGGTCCTGATACAACATCTTGCGGCCGGCGCCCGCCGGGAATTGTGGATGAAAGTTACCGGTGTAGGGCACCTTGTAGGCGTCCACATGCTCCACGAGTCGGGCGGCACCATACTTCGCAGGGCAAGAGGCGAATTGCGGACGAGTGGAGAAGAAAGTGAGGACGACCGCGCCGTTCTCGCTTGCGAGACCCTCGCTCGCGTAGCCGGCCGGCCAATGACCGTAAGCGAGATGTCCGTAAGAGCGTCCGCCTACGTTCAGCGAGCCGCTCAAAACGAGAAATTCTTCGTCAGCCTTGAGGGCACCGCCCGATGCGGAGAAGCCTGGTGGATACCGCACGAGCAGACTCGATGCCTCGCTCTGGTCGTCGGCGCTCAGTATTTTCAGATCGACGCCGGGTCTGATCCCCCACAGATCGTGGGGGCGCCACGGCAGCCGTTGCGATTGCACGAATTCGATCCACGGTCGCACGGTTTAGGGCCTTATGACTGTTTGAATGAATCAGTCAGCGCCTGCTGCCGCAACGGCACGCGCGGATCGCGGTCTTCCGTGAGCACTTGCATGAGCTTGCGCATCGAGTCCTGGAGCATCGTCTGGGTGTGCTTGCGCACGGTCGGATCGCTGCCGGCCGCGCAGATGGCCTCCTGCGTAAGCACGCCGGCAGCCGCAAGCGCTTCCTCGAGCGCGACTCGGCGCGCACGCTCGATGTGAAGCTGCGAGCCGAGCTCCATCAAGAGAGCGGCGAGGGTCTCGGTATCGAGAGTGACTTCAGAGATGCCGACGGTTTTCATAGGGGCTTCTCCGCTTCCATTACGGCCCACGGGAAATGCCATTCCGCCCGCCGCGGCCAGCGCAGTCCTTCGAGCCGGCCAGCCCCTCTTTCGTCGAAAGCGGTCCAGCGGGCGCCCGTAAGTCCCGCCGCGTGCGCCATCGCGGTCAGGTCCGCCGCCATCATCGGCGGCATGAAAGGCTCGTTGTTGCGCGCGCCGTGCTCGAGCATCGCGAGGTCGCGAAAAGCATCGCCGGTGAATTGAAAGTCCAGGAATCGCAGCACGCCGCCCGGTGTAAGTAAACGTGCGCTTTCCTGAAAAATGCGCCGCAGCACAGATAAGGGCAGTTCGTGCAGAAGCATAG
>Ga0137394_10003403_pt1 | contig 11952 bp, 9 predicted proteins | sample czobulk116metaG_FD_108278 | JGI IMG/M metagenome (GOLD analysis project Ga0137394, IMG submission 108278) | Vadose zone soil microbial communities from Angelo Coast Range Reserve, California, USA - czobulk1.16 metaG | ecosystem: Environmental > Terrestrial > Soil > Vadose zone | place: USA... | reverse complement strand
GTCGAGGCCGCGAGCGCGCTCTGCGGCCCCACCACGGGTAAGGAGAATCACCCGTGTCCCTGAGGTGGCTGCGTTGCCTTTGATTTCCGCAAGGGCATCGCAGCATTGGATGTCGGCAAGGTCCGCGGAAAGAAGCAGCAGGTCAATGGCAGCATCCTGCACAAACTTGAACCCTTCCGCCTGCGAGGAAGATACGGCGACATCATAACCGGCCGAACGGACCAGCACCTCAAGTGCGCTGCGCGATGCTGCATCGGGATCGACGATCAGAGTGCTTTGGTGTTTCGAGGACAAGTTTGCAACCTCAAAGAGTCAGGATATCCGGTCCAGTCTTCATCCGCCCTTCGCTTCCGGCAAGTCTAGCGAGAATAACCGGGACATCCTTCTGATGCACGCAACTAGATTCTGACACAAACAATATATTCGCGGAAATGAGACGGCGAGTCGACCGAGCATGGGTACCGAGACGAGAAAACCGGCCGAATACACAAAAAACCAGCCAGGTTTGAGGCTAGTATTTGCGAAGGACGCCGATTACGCGGCCCTGAATCTTGACGTCGTTGGCAGCGACCAGGATAGGAGCCATTTCGGAATTTGCCGGTTGCAGGCGAATCTTGCCGGGGCCTTCGCGATAGAAGCGCTTGAGGGTCGCATCTTCGCCACCAATCAGCGCTACGACAATGTCGCCCGCGTTGGCGACCTGGGTTTGCTCGCAGACTACGTAGTCCCCATCCATGATGTGATCCTCGATCATCGAGGTTCCCTTGACCTGCAGGACAAAGGAATTGCCGCCACGCGCGAAATCGCCCAGCGAAATGGTCTCGTGCTCTTCCACCGCCTCCAGCGGACGCCCCGCGGCGATTCGGCCTACCAGAGGGAGCTCCTGTATCTTGCGATCGCTGACCTGTTCCTTGACCGACTTTGGTAATTGGATGATCTCAATGGAGCGGCTTTGGTTGTAACCCCGTCGAATGAAGCCTTTCTTCTCGAGCGTCGTAATGTGTTTGTGAACCGTCGCGAGAGAAGTGAGCTTCAGGCCCTTGCCGATTTCCTCGAAGCTTGGCGCGTAACCGTGCTTGGTCTCAAACGCCACGAGGTAATCGAGAACTTCTTTTTGCCGTTTTGTAAGTGCCATGTGCTGCCTCCGCCCGCTGAAGATTTCCACAGGCACTTTAGGCGAAAAGAAAGCGAACGTCAAGCCTGTTTTTCGTTTCGTGTTTTTCGTTTCGCGTTACTTTCACCGGTTTGATTCGCCGGTACGTCTGGAAGTGATATATAGGGTTGTGATGGATTCCCCTGTGAAACGCTCCGCCTCAGTGACTGCCGCAGCGGTGGTGGCCTTATTGGGCAGCCTGTTCTTTCTTCTCTGCTGTTCGGTCGTGTTTTTCGGAATGCTGCTTGGCAAGTTGCCGGGCACTACTCCCGAACTGCCCCCAGTTTTGAGAAACACTATGCTGGCCACCCAAGGATTTATGATTGCTCTTTCCCTGTTTGGGATAGCTTCGGGCATTGGCCTGATCTATCTGCGGAAGTGGGCGCGCATCTCCATCTTGATTTGGGGCGGGCTTCTGGTCTTTTTCGGCGCCATCGGTATCCCCATTGCATACCTGACCTCGTTTTCGCCGACTCCGAACGCACCCGCTTTGCCTGCCGAAAGCATGCAGGCGGTTCGCTGGATTTTGCTGGTGATTTACGGCATGCCACTTCTGATTGGCGTCTGGTGGCTTATCCTCTTCAACCGGAAGAGCGTCAAAGCGCAGTTTGCGGGTGCGGGAGTATCTAACGATCCAGGCCTGCCGCAAAAACCTACTTGCCCTCTACCCATCGCCGTACTTGCATGGTTCTACATGAGTTCGATTTTGAACTTGCTCTTCTTGCCGCTCTTTTCGTTCCATTTTCCGATTTTCATCTTTGGACGGCTGCTTCGCGGAGGAACGGGTTGGGCTATTCTGATATCGAGCAGCCTGGCTCTTTTTGTGGCCGGCATCGGACTATTAAAGCTCAAGCCGTGGAGTTACTCCCTGACGATTGGCCTCCAGCTCTTCTGGCTCGCGAGTACGGTCGTGACCCTGCTTACTCCAAACTACAAAGCAGACATTGACGCCTTTATGAAGGAAATACGAGCGTCGATGCATCTACCAGAAACCCAATTCTCGCCCGAAAACTTCTCCCAGAATTACGGCTGGGCCGTGATTCTCGGACTCGTAGTCGCCGGAGCAGTTCTTGGTTTGCTCGTCTACTACCGGCCACGCTTTCTCGAGGCAGCTTCCCGTGCCGCGGCCGCATCCTGACACCCTCTTTCTTGATATTTGCGCTGAACCGTAAGCGGCGAGCGCGTTGCTGCATCTTTCTCGATAGGACACATCGCACCACGGGAAGCTCTCTCGCTTCCACATACAAGCCGGTGTGATATCCTCTACCTGTCGGCTCCTGGCGGGCTGCCTTAGAAGCCATCCTTTCACTGCACCGCCTCATCCTTATGATTGAGCCGCACACCCCTGGGGTAGGGGGAGTTCATTGGTCAGCGGAGGCTTGGGAGAAGAATGTCTACGCTCGCAGAAGTTCCACAGGTAAAGAATAAGCGCGAAGTGCTGGATCAGGCGGTCATCCGCTTCGCGGGCGACTCCGGCGACGGCATGCAGATTACCGGGAGCCAGTTCACGAATACCGCGGCGCTTTACGGCAATGATATTGCGACGTTTCCGGACTATCCGGCGGAAATTCGCGCTCCTGCAGGAACGATTCCAGGCGTCAGCGGTTTCCAGCTGCATTTCTCTTCAAACGAGGTTTATACGCCCGGCGACGCCATCGACGTCTTGATTGCCATGAACCCGGCGGCGCTGAAAGTCAACGTTGCCGACCTGAAGGCCAACGGGATTCTGATCGTCAACAGCGATAGCTTCAAAGAAGGTGACCTGCGCAAAGCGCAGATGACTTCCAATCCTCTGGAAGACCATTCGCTGGATAAATTCCGGTTGTTTTCGGTCGAGCTCGAACGCTTGACTCGCCGTTCTCTGGAACATCTCGGCCTGGACGCCAAGTCCATGGACCGCTGCAAAAATTTCTTCGCGCTGGGCATGTGCTACTGGCTCTACAACCGCTCGATGGACCCGACAGTCCGGTGGATCGAAGACAAGTTCAAGAATAAGCCGCTGCTCGTGGAAGCCAACAAGCTCGCGTTGAAGGGCGGTTACTCCTATTGCGAGGCGACGGAAGCGTTTCAAATCAGCTATGAGATTCCGCCGGCGCAACTCACTCCAGGGCTCTACCGCAGCATGAGCGGCAACCAGGCGCTGGCACTTGGCTTTGTAACCGCAGCGCAAAAATCCGGGTTGACACTTTTTCAAGGCAGCTACCCGATCACTCCGGCTTCGGACATTCTGCACGAACTCTCCCAGTACAAGGATTTCGGTGTGATGACGTTTCAGGCGGAAGACGAAATCGCCGCCGTCACCTCCGCGATCGGCGCGGCTTATGCCGGTGCGCTCGCGATTACCACAACTTCCGGCCCCGGCATGGCGCTGAAGACGGAAGCTATGGGACTTGCTGTGGCTGTCGAGATTCCTTTGGTGATTTGCGACATCCAGCGCGGTGGCCCGTCAACGGGCCTTCCAACCAAGACCGAGCAAGCCGACTTGCTGCAGGCTCTATTCGGCCGCAATTCCGAAGCGCCGATTCCCGTGCTGGCAGCCTCAACACCCGCGGATTGCTTCTGGGTGGCGATCGAAGCCTGCCGCATCGCCGTCAAGTACATGGTGCCGGTGATTATTCTCTCGGACGGATACCTCGCAAACGGCGCGGAACCCTGGCGAATCCCGGAGTTGAGCGACATTCCGGATTTCCCGGTAAAATTCGCGAGCGACCCGAATGGCTTCCTCCCCTACAAGCGCGACCCGCAAACTCTGGCGCGCCCCTGGGCGGTTCCGGGAACTCCCGGCCTCGAACATCGCATCGGCGGCCTCGAGAAGCAGGACCCCACCGGAAACATCAACTACGAGCCGCTGAACCACGAAAATATGGTGCGCGTCCGTGCGGCAAAGGTCGCCGCGGTGGCGCAAGACATCCCCAATGTGCTTCCGGCTGGCGATCTCGAGGGCGATCTGCTTATCGTGGCGTGGGGCTCGACCTGCGGATCGATTACCGCGGCGTTGAAAGCGCAACGCGCCAAGGGCCGTAAGATCGGCCATCTGCATCTGCGGCACCTCAATCCGCTGCCGTCGAATTTGGGTGACGTTCTCAAGCGCTACAAGCGAGTACTCGTGCCGGAACTGAACATGGGCCAGCTCTTGTGGGTTCTGCGCGCGAAGTATCTCGTGGACGCCGTCGGCTTGAACAAAATCCAAGGCAGGCCGTTCAAGCAGGCTGAGCTGGAACAGAAAATCGAAGAGATGTTGGGACTCTAGGAGAACCGGCCATGGGAACAGCGACTCTGCCACCACCTCTACCTCTCACGAAAAAAGATTTTCAGACCGACCAGGAAGTGCGCTGGTGCCCGGGCTGCGGAGACTACGCCATTCTCTCGGCGGTGCAGTCCGTTTTTCCGGAACTCGGCATCAAGCGCGAAAACTTCGTGATCGTTTCCGGAATCGGCTGCTCCAGCCGTTTTCCGTATTACATGAACACTTATGGCTTCCACACCATTCACGGCCGCGCGCCGGCGGTGGCGACCGGTCTCAAAGCCATTCGTCCCGACCTGGAAGTCTGGGTGGCAACGGGGGACGGAGACGCGCTCTCCATCGGCGGCAATCACACCATCCATATGCTGCGCCGGAACGTGGGCATCAAGGTGTTGCTGTTCAACAACAAGATCTATGGGCTGACGAAGGGACAATACTCGCCGACTTCGGAGCTCAACAAAAAAGCGAAATCGACGCCATTTGGTTCTTTGGATCGGCCATTCAATCCCGTTTCGCTGGCGATTGGATCAGAGGCCACCTTCGTGGCCCGCTCGGTTGACGTTTTCCAGGGGCACCTGAAAGAGACGCTGAAGCATGCCGCTGCGCACAAGGGTTCGGCGTATGTGGAGATTTTGCAGAATTGCAACATCTTCAACGACGGCGCGTGGTTTTCATTGACGGACCGTGATGCCCGCAGCGAACACATCCTCCAGCTTGAACATGGCAAGCCGATGGTATTCGGTAAGAACCGCGACAAAGGCATCCGCCGGAAATCGGACGGCGACATCGAAGTCGTCCAACTCGGCAACGGCGTCACCGAGTCTGACCTGATCGTTCACGATGCGCATCATCCGCGGCCGGCATACGCCTTCCTGCTCTCGCACATGGAGCACCGGCCGGACTTCCCGACGCCCATCGGCGTTTTCCGCGCCTGGGGCGACGTGCCGCGCTACGAAGACGTTATGAGCCAGCAGATCAAAGACGTTATCGCCAAGCGCGGTCGCGGCGACCTGGCCAAACTTCTCCGCGCCGGCGATACCTGGGAAGTAAAGTAGCCTTCGCTTCCCGGAGAACAGATTCCACAGGAATTATCTGAGAGCACCGTAGCCACTGCGGTTACGGCTCTCTCTGTTTTGCGATAGCCAGCTTCTGTGGCCGGGTTGCAGTTTCTCCTCGCTCCACCGCGTTAACCCAACTCTTCGCTTCTGCAAGTCCTTTGCTTTCAATCCGCAAGGATAAACCCTTTGCGACATCGTGCGACATCTGTCCTCTGCCATGGCTTGGCGTTCCTTGTCGCTTGAGGCTTCTCTCGACACCGCGTAGCGTCGGCTCACCGGAGGACGATCCGGCAAAGTTAGAGGAGTATTCAATGCGAGAAATAATTCTGTTGGCGGGGGCGATCTTGCTTGCGGCAGCTGGTTCCCACGCCCAGGACGCACCAGCCGCTGAAGTCTCGGCCAGCTATTCCTTCCTGCGATTTGGTGTAAGCAACGGGGTGAATCAGAACGGGGCGAGCCTTTCCGCTGCAGGCAATCTCAATCATTGGCTCGGCCTTGCAGGGGACTTCGGCGGGTACCATAAGACCGAAAACGGTGTCACGTTTAACACCTACACCTACCTGGGTGGCCCGCGCTTTTCTTACCGCAAATCCAATCGTGTAACTCCCTTCGCACAGGTTCTGCTCGGTGGCGCGCACGGCTCGCTCAGCGCCTTTGGCAGCTCGGATACCGGCAATGGTTTCGCTTACAGCGCCGGCGGAGGACTGGACTTGGGCCTGAACAGGCGCCTGGCTGTGCGCCCACATCTGGATTACATCGGAACGCGATTTTCCGGCACCAACATAAACACGGTTCGGGCATCCGTCGGCATCGTCTTCCGCTTCGGGAACCGTTAGCGATGAACGGAGGGGCCATGTATTACGATCGCCTGCACGTTACCTTGGTCGGAATCGTCGCCACACTGGTGGACTCCGTGGTTGTCGCGGAATTTGCTGGCTACTGGCTGCACCGGCTGCTGCACAGCAACAAATTCCGCTCCTTGAGCCGGGGCCATCTGATCCATCACTTTTTGATCTATGGCCCCCGGCAACCCATGCGCGCCGCGGAGTATCACGACGCAACGGAGGGCCGCTTCTCCGTCGGCAATGTAGGGATCGAATGGCTGGCCCCTTGCGCAATGATTCTGCTGTCCTGTTGGGCTGTGATGACGTTCTTTGGCGTGCAGCCCGCATACCAGGTCCTCGCATCGTGTACGTTGCTCGGCTGGCCGATCCTGATGTTCAGCTACCTGCACGACAAGATGCACGTTGAGAACTTCTGGATGACGCGGGTTCCCTTACTTCGATCCTGGTTCCTCAGAGCCAGAAGGTTCGACGACATCCATCACCGAAGCGTGAACGCCAATGGTCATATGGATTCTAACTTCGGCATCGGTTTCTATTTCTTTGACCGATTCTTCCGGACCATGACCAAGCGGCATCGTCCGTTCAATTGGCATGGCTACCGCGCTGCGATCGGGCGCCATGGATTGGAGGAAACGGAACTTCTCTCACTGGGCAAATGCAGCAAAGCCCTCTTTCAAAAGGAAGCCAGAAGCAAAGCGCCCGCGCAAACTCTCGACAGCCGGCAAACCTTGAATCGCTGAGACTTTTTCGCGTAATGGCGGCGCAGCCTGCACATCTCCGCCCTGCGAACCTGCCAAACCGGGTCGTTTCCCAGATTGACTTGCCTTTTCTTTAAAAATGAATTGTGAAACCTTGCCGGATCTGCTACATCCAATAAAGGCTAGGCTGGAACACCCGCCATGGATGAGTTTTCAAAAATCGGTGGTTTTGCCCTGCTGGACGACGCTGATCCCGTCCCTCAGAGTCTGTTCCTTTCTCACCCGGAGCAGGCCAATACGCTCGCCTTGCTTTACGAGGTCAGCCGCGAAGTCACCTCCATCCTTGACCGCGAAGAGCTCCTCCGGCGAGTCGCCGAGCGCACCAAGAAAATCGTCAGGTACGACGTCTTCAGCGTCATGCTCTGGAATGAGCAAACGCAGCACCTGGAGAGCATATTCTCGATGCGCTGCGGCGATGCCATTCCCGCGCGCACGCGCGTCCCTCTCCACAAAGGACTCACAGGAGCAGCCGCGGGCGAGCGCCGAGTGCTGCGGATCAATGACGTAACGGACGATTCCCGCTACATCCGCTGCGATAGCGGCGTTTCCGTGCGCTCCGAACTTGTCGTGCCGCTTCTCTTGCGCGACCGCCTCATCGGCGTTCTCGATCTCGAAAGCTCGGAACCTCATGCTTTCACCCTGGAACACGAGCGCATGCTCTCTACGCTCGGTTCTTATGTCGCTGTGGCACTTGAAAACGCCCGGCTCTATGAGGAAGCCCGGGAAAGCGAGCGCCGGTTACGCAGTGAACTGGATACAGCTAGAGAGATCCAGCGGCAGCTCCTCCCCACTGGGGCACGCGGAGTCCCGGGCCTCGATCTGGCGGCCGCCTATGAGCCGGCACGCGAATTGGGCGGTGACTTCTACGACTTCCTGCCTTACGGGCAGGGCCGCCTGGGATTCATGCTTGGCGACGTTTCCGGCAAAGGAACCGCGGCGGCGTTGTACGGCTCCCTGGCGATTGGAACTGTTCGAGAAATTGTCGTCGATCATGCTTGCGAGCCAGCCTGCATGCTCGCGCTCCTGAATCAGCGTCTCCTTGGCGCGCGGCTTGATTCGCGGTTCATCGCCATGCTGTTCGCGGTGTACGATGCATCGAGACGGAAAATCACCCTTGCCAACGCGGGCGGGCCCTACCCCCTTCTGGTCCGCAACGGCCTGGTGCAGGCTATCCGGCTGGAGGGCGTACCGCTCGGTCTTATTCCTGATACCGAGTACGATGAAACGACCATTGACGTGGAGCCGGGGGACATCATCCTTTTCGCTTCCGACGGCATCCTGGAGTCAGCGAACGCCGCACAGGAGGAGTTTGGCCCTGAACGGTTGACCGCTCTTCTTTCCGCTATTTCCCCGGGAGATTCAGCTCGCGAAATCGCCAGACAAATTCTGGCTGCCACGGATGGCCACAGCGGTCCGGGCATTGCTCCTCACGATGATCGCACTCTGGTCGTGCTGCGCGTGACCGACGCCACTGCTTCTGATCTTTCAAAGCTTCCGATTATCTACTGATCGCTGCGCCCCGCTCCGTTGCGTGAGTGCCCGGGAAATTTGGCCGGGACGGCCACTCAGTGCGTTTCGGCAGGGATGGACGGTGCGATACTCGCTTGAAGCAGACTAGGGTTTATCAGCAGCGGTAGCCACTTCTCTCGGACGGCGATAAACTCCGGCAGGTTTTTCTTTGAAACAGGGTCGGACGGCGGCAGGCCAAGTCTCTCAAAATTCTTGTACTGGCCCTTTTGCAGAATCCTGAAGTCGAGGTGCGGTCCGGTAGAAAGCCCCGTGCTTCCCACCAGTCCGATGGTCTTTCCGATCTCCACGTGCTCGCCGCTCTGCACAAACATGCGAGACAAATGCAGATACATCGTCTCGTAACCGTTGGAATGGGTGACCTCGACCATGTTGCCTTCACCGCCCTTGCGACCAGCGAAGACTACGCGACCGCTGCCGATCGTTTGCACCGGGGTGCCCACGGGCGCGCCATAATCCGTACCCATGTGCGGGCGATACGTCTTCAGAATGGGATGAAAGCGCGCCCGGCTGAAATGTGACGTAACCGGCGCGCCAAATTTCAGTGGCGACCGCAGAAAAGCCTTCTGCAGCGACTTTCCATCGGCGGAGTAGTATCCGGGCCGCCCCGAAGGATCATGGAAGAGCAGCGCCTGGTACTTCCTTCCCGCATTTTCGTATTCTGCCGCGAGAATCTTGCCGTATCCTGCCAACTGGCCGTTGGCATATCTCTTCTTTTCAAGAATGATCCGAAACGTGTCGCCCTTGCGCGGGTCGGTATAGAAATCGAGATCGTAGCCGAAGATCTGCGCCAGGCGCATGGCCAATTCCGCGGATTCCCCAGTATCCTCCACCGCGTTAAACAGGGAATCATCCACGCGGCCTGCTACCGCAGCAACTTCTATCTTCGAGGGAATCTCCCGGACCTGCGCCGTGAACCCGCCATTCTCCGGCACAATCCTCAGCATTCGGTCGGAGTCGATCTTGTAGTCGATCTCGCGCAGCGCTCCTTCCACCGAACGCCCCACCGTGATGGTATTCCCAGCGCGAACTTGCCGCAGGTTAAACGCGTGCTGCGCAGCCGCCGACGCGCTTGCTGCTTCGCCGGCGCTCAAGCCGAACTTCTGGAGCGCGGCCGTGAAATTTCCTCCTGCTGGAACTTGCTTCTCAGTCGGCAGGATGACTTGCTCGCGGATCCGTCCCGCTTCTTCTTTCGCCAGCTTCACCTGGCGATCAAACTCCGCCGTGGTGGCAATTCTCGACTGGAACGCGTATGTCAATGTCGCAGCTCCAGCGGCAAACACCATCAGCACTAAGAACAAAAAACGACGATTCACGATTCCCCCAGTGCCACTCGCGGAAGGATCGGAAGAACACTCCTCGAACGATTCCCTGCCGCCACCATGACAGCGTACTGCCCTTCACACTCTTGTCGCAAAGGGAGCCTGGCGTCAAACGCGATTCGCTGGATGTGCGCTCAATCATCCAACTGGCTGATTCCGTTGAAACAGGCTGAACCGCTGGAATCTGTACGCATGGCAGGCTTCACTCCGACGGCCTAAAGCCAGACTGCCCCCGATAATACAAACGCCGCGGAGATAGTCCGCGGCGCATGAAAAAACAAACGGCTCTCAGGATTTGAGGTTGACTCAGTTGCCCGTGTTGACCGCAACAGCGTGCGGAGCTTCCGCAAAATAATTCTGCTCACGAAGTTTGCGGTAGATCCGTCCCGCAACAACCGCCGCCGTAGGCCCCTTCACAGTGCGTGTGTTTCCACGCAGGAGCACCGCGAGCGCGATTTTTGCGTGCGCGTCGTCCGCGTAGGTCAGAAACCAGCCGATCTTCGAAGGCGTCGTGTGGTCGTCGCAAGTCCCCGTCTTGCCCAGCGGCATCTCGTCACCGCCGCGGTCGAAACTCGACTTGCCCGTGCCGTACAGTACCGCGGCAAGCATGCCTTCGCGAAGCTCCGGCAGGATTGTGCCGATGTTCAGTTCGCGTTTCACGCGGGGCGTAAAATTATCAACTTCTTCCTGGCTGTGCGGGTACTGCAAATAATACAGCGTGCCGCCATTGGCGAACGCCGCGGACAGCGCCGCGAGTTGCAGCGGCGTCACCTGAATCCCTTCGCCAAAGCTGGACATGCGCGCCACTCCGCCATAAGCGGGCGGCGTGGTCGGAAACGAACCCGGATGTTCGTCAGGCAGGTTGTACCCGGCAAGTTCTCCCAGGCCGAGAAGACGGCCATACTTGGAAACCGTTTCAAATCCCATGCGGGAACCGAGCTGTTCAAAAAATACGTTGTTGGAGTGCGCCATCGCTTCCGTCAAGTTCATGTACTTGCGGCGCCCCACTTTCAGCATGGTGTCGCGCGTGATGACGTTTTCCTCCAGCGCAGCCAGCGCGATAGTCGGCTTGATCGTCGAGCAGGGGATGTAACCGCCGCCAAACGCAATCTTCTGATTTACAACCGTGAGGATACGGCCGGTGTTTGGATCCACCGCGACGACCGCTCCGTTGTATCGGCCGAGCGCTGAAACCGCTGCCGCTCGAACAATGGGATCATCGTACGCGCCGTCATCGGCACTGGTGGAATCCGCAAACGTAGGCACGCCGCGGTAACGCACAGCGTATTTGCGCGAACGCTTGACGGGCGTTCCCGCACCGGGCGCCGCCGGCAGAGGCATGGCAAAGGTTGCCGCCATCAAAATCGCAAGAGTTGTTCTTCCAAACTGCTTCACCGATCCCACCTTTTTAGACTGACCGCCGCCCGGTCAACCCACCCTGTTCTGCCCACGCCCAAAAATCCACCGGGGTCAGAGTTGTACCTTACGCTGTCCGCACGGTCAACAAACTTCCACAAACACTGTTCGTTGCCGCTACCGGCTGCTTCCAGCTGGTGGACGCGCTCCCTGAGACTCCATTGCATCCCACCCGCCATTCCAGGTCGCTATTCATTCGATGCGACTTAGCACGGCCAGGTATGGGAATCTCTCTTCCCAAGAGAAACTTTTCTCTCAGGATGAGACATAGTTTAGAGTTTGGACCTTGCTGGCACAATAGCCTTCTAGCCCTAGTACGGGCTATGTGCTTTGTTTTGAATAGCTGACCGTCAGGGCAGGGACCTGATCCTTCGTCCGGTCAGGGTGACTGTCCGCGCATGGAAATGCAACCGTCCGGTCGCATCCTGAAACGGGCGTGTACCGCTTAGGTCCTGCAAACGGTCAGTTTCCAGGAGGCGCCGAACCTCCACAGCGTCCGCCTCCGTAGTCTTGGTAGTCGCCAGCCAGCGCTCGACTTCCGGGCAAAGATCGTCAAACGTCGAAATGCCATCCGCCTCCAGGCGCGTCTCGCGGAAGAGCTGCAACAACTCGCTGATTGGCAGTGTTCG
>Ga0137394_10003402_pt1 | contig 11953 bp, 9 predicted proteins | sample czobulk116metaG_FD_108278 | JGI IMG/M metagenome (GOLD analysis project Ga0137394, IMG submission 108278) | Vadose zone soil microbial communities from Angelo Coast Range Reserve, California, USA - czobulk1.16 metaG | ecosystem: Environmental > Terrestrial > Soil > Vadose zone | place: USA... | reverse complement strand
CGTGGCCGGGAAGGCCTCCCGGAAGGTGGCGACCACCATCTTGAGATGCTCGGGGGCCAGGTTGTAGCTCTGCACCCACTGGAGCATGACGCCGCCGGGACGCAGGCGCTCGCGAGCGAGGAGGAAGAACTCGCGGGAAAAGAGGGCGGCGAGGCCGCTCATCCAGGGATTCGACGGCTCCGAGATGATCACGTCGTACGCCGTGGGCGAGGCCTGCAAGAAATTCCGCCCGTCTCCGATCGTGGCGTGAACGCGCGGATCGCGGAAGACATCGCCGTGGAAATCCCGGAAGAAGCGCGACGCTTCGATCACGGCCGGCTCGATCTCGAGGACATCCACACGCTCGACGGGATGGCGGGCCGCCGCGCCCGCCGTCATCCCCGAGCCCAGGCCCAGGATGAACACCGTGCGCGGCGCGGGATGCGCGAGGAGCGGGAGATGCGCGGCCATGATCTGGGTCGGCATGTCGACCACGGTGCCGGCATCGATCTTCCCGTTGATGCGCAGGAACACCTGGTCTCCCTGTCGGGTCACCGCCACCGTGCCGCTCCGCCCGTCACGGTAGAAGAGGACTTCCTGGTCCGCCACGAGCTCCCGCAAGGGGCGACCTGCCCCGGCGCGGAGATAGCTGCGCGCGTAGACGGCGGGAGCGCTCGACATGAGGCGCGCGTCCCAGCCCGGCAGGAAGGCCACGAAGAGCGCGAGGGCGAGGGCGGCCGCGGCGGGAAGGCTGCGCCTGAGGATCGAGCCCGATCCCGCGACGAAGAGCGCTCCGCAGAGCGTCAGGGTGGCCGCGATGGCCAGCTTGAGCGAGCCGTGAATCCCCCACGTGGGAACGAGCACGAGACCGCCCAGGAGCACACCCACGATGGCGCCGGCGGTATTGGCGGCGTAGAGGCGCCCAACACCTCTTCCCACGCGGGCGCCCGCGGGCGCCCACGCGGCGATGGCACACGGAAAAGCCGCGCCCATCCAGAGCGTGACCATGGTGAGGGCGACGACGCTCACGAGTATCTCCACGAGATCCACCCAGCTGGGCACCGTGGAGACGCGGAGCGCGGCCAGGATCAGATCCGGCAAGCGCTCGAAGCTCGCGAGGACGACCACGGCCGAGAGACCCACACCTCCCTGGATCGCGCCCAGAGTGGCGGGGCCCACGAGGCGATTTCCCCAGCGCCACGCATAGACCGCGCTGCCCATGGCGAGGCCGATGAGCACGGCGAGGAGCATGGCCGTGAAGGCATAGGTCGAGCTTCCCAGGAGGAGCGAGAGCGCGCGCGTCCATGCGATCTCGAAGACCATGGCCACCGCCCCCGAGACCGCCATGGCCGCCGGGATCAGCCACGCCACTCGAGAGGAACCTTCCTCTCCCGGGGAGGAGAAGACAGGCTGAGGGGCGAGCGCCGTGCCCCGGCGCGCGATGATGAGGGCAAGGGCCGCGGCGGCCAGGTTGGCGCCGGCGGCGATCCAGACGGTGACCCGGTTACCCAGGGGAGGAAGCAAGAAATATCCGGCGGCCAGCGTTCCCGTTACCGCGCCCCAGGTGTTGACGGCGTACAGCGCGCCGACGCGACGGCCGGGCGCCTCACCGCCCGAGGCGAGGGCCTGGGACACCAGCGGCAGCGTGGCCCCCATGAGCACGGTGGGTGGCAGCAGCACGAGGAAAGCGAGGGCCACCTGCAGCAGGCTCCAGCCCTCGTAGGAAAGGCCGAGGGTGTCCCGGAGCGTGAGCGAGACGCGGGTGAGACCGGGAAGCCCGGGGGGAAGGCAGAGCGCATAGACCGCTATGGCCACTTCGAGCCACGCATAGATCGCCAGCGGCGAGCGCGCGCGGGAGGAGAGCCGGCCCCCGAGCGCGCTGCCGAGCGCGAGTCCCGTCATGAAGGCGACGAGCACGGCGGTGAGCGCGTCCACGGCATGACCGAAGACGAGCCCGAGCATGCGGAGCCACACCACCTGATAGACGAGCCCGGCCGCGCCCGAGAGGAAGAGCGCCGACGAGACGACGAGGAGCGGGACGGGCATCAGGCCACGACCGGCCTGATCACGCGAGGGCAAGGATCGGGAACGGGGGTCGGCCGCCTCACGCCGAGCCGAGCAGGCTCGCCAGCTGCTCGACCGCTTGCTGGGCGCGCCGGCTCACGGCCTCGGGCTTCTCACCGCCGAGCGGATGCTGCACGACGAGAAGCGGGAGAGCGGTGGCGCCGAGCGCCGCCATCTCGCTCGTCGCGAGCCCCTGGAACACGGTGGTGGCGATGAGCCCCGACGGGGTGCCGCGCTTGGCCAGCTCCAGCGAGTCGTGGAGACTCCACGACGTGCAGGAGCCTCAGTCGCCGGAGCCGGCGAAGACGACGTCACAATCCTTGGCCAGCCCCTCGATGATCTCGTCGGCCGCGGGCGTCGAGGCATTGGCCTTCTTCCGGTGGACGACGGCCTTGACGCCGAAGCGCTCCTTGAGGAGCACCGTCATGCCCTCGATCAGGAGATCGAAGTTGTGCTTGGTGTTGTCCACGAATCCCACGGTGAGGCCGCGGAGATCGGCGGGCAGCGGGGGCACGGCGAAGGTCGCCTGGCGGAGCTCCCCCACGGGGCTCAGCACGGTGATGGTGGCCATGGCACGCTCCTTGGTCAGGACTACCGGGAAAATTTCGTGGAGCGCGTGAGGAGGCGCTGCAACGTGCGCGACACTTCCTCGAGAACGCTCCGCTTGACTCGTAGCCGCACCTGCTCCACCGGCTCCGCGCTGCCGTCCCGATGGATGACGAACGTGCCGACGAACTCGGCGGCCGTCTCGTCGGTCATCGACAGCCCCTGCACGGTCAATAGCTCCCACTCGGGCTCGGCCATTCGGCTCCTCGCTTTCCCTCTCGCGGCGGCCAAAAACCATGCCCCGCTCGCGCGCCGGGTAGCCCAGAATATACCGCACCCATGTGGGTTCTGGCGCTGGATGTGGGCACGAGCTCTGCGCGCGCCGTCGGCTACGACGCGGCCGCCCGCCCCATCGCCGGCCTCGACGCGAATGTCTCCTATGAGCCGGTCCTCACCGCCGATGGCGGCGTCGAGCTCGATGCCGATCATCTCCTGGAGGCGGTGGCGGGCGCCATCGATCGATGTATGGTCGGCGCCGCCGAGCCGCCCGCCGTCATCGGCGCGTCGACCTTCTGGCACGGCCTGCTCCTGCTCGACGGAGCAGGCGCTCCCCTCTCGCCTGTCTTCACCTGGGCCGACACCCGGAGCGCGGCGGCCGCCCGCGCGCTCCGCGCCCGGCTCGACGAAGCCTCGATCCACGCGCGCACGGGCGCGCCGCTGCACGCCACCTTCTTCCCCGCCAAGCTGACCTGGCTCCGCGAGCGAGACCCCGCGCGGCTCGCGCGCGCGGCCACCGTCTGCGGATTCGCCGAGTACCTCCTGCTGCGGATGACCGGGCGCCTCGCCTCGAGCCTGTCCATGGCCTCGGGCACGGGACTCCTCGACCAGTCGGGCGCGGTCTGGGATCCCGCCATGCTCGAGGCGGCCGGCGTGGCGGCCCGGCAGCTGCCGCCCATCGACGACGCGCCGGTCCGGGGACTGCAGCTTCCATGGCGGCGTCGCTGGCCCGCCCTCGAAGACACGCTGTGGCTGCCCGCCGCTGGAGACGGGGCGTGCTCGAATCTCGGCTCGGGGTGCGTCGGGCCCGATCGCATCGCCCTCAATGTGGGGACCTCGGCCGCCCTCCGGCTCGTGACAGGAGCCGCGCCTCGCGTCCCGTGGGGGCTCTGGCACTATCGCCTGGACGCCCGGCGCCACCTGGTCGGCGGCGCGACATCGGAAGGCGGCAACGTGTGGGCCTGGGCGCGTCGCGTGCTCGCGTTGCCGGAGCGTGACGCAGCTGTCGAGGAGGCGCTCGCCGCGGCCGCGCCCGATGGACACGGACTCACGGCCCTGCCCTTCCTCGCCGGGGAACGGAGCCCGGGCTGGCACGAGGACGCTCGCGCCGCGCTCACCGGGCTCGGTCTCGCCACGACAGCGCCCGCCATGCTCCGCGCCCTCCTCGAAGCGGTTGCCTATCGTCTTTGCGCGGTGTACGAGCTCCTGGCTCCCCTGGCAGCACGAGATCACACGGTGGTGGCCACGGGCGGCGCGCTCGCGCGCTCGCCTGCCTGGGCCGGCATCGTCGCCGATGTCCTGGGCCGGCCCCTCGAGATCTCCTCCCTGGCCGAGGCCTCCGGCCGTGGAGCCGCGCTCCTGGCCCTGGAGGCCCTCGGGGGGCCCAAGCCTCCGGCGTTGCCCCCCGGCCGCACCATTGTGCCCGATGGGCGCCGTCACGCCGTGTACGCTGCCGCCATGGGGCGCCAGCGAGGCCTGTATGACATCATTGTCGGACCACGCCTCTCCTGAGAGAATAAGGAGCCAATGCGAATCGCCATCGGCTGTGACGACACCGGCTTTCCCCTCAAGGAGCACGTGACCTCGGCCCTCGAAGCAGCCGGCCACGACCTCCTCGATCTCGGCACCTTCTCGAAGGATCCCGTGGACTACCCCGACTATGCCCGCGCGGTCGGGCAGGCGGTGCTGCGGGGCTTCGTGGACGCGGGCATCCTGATGTGCGGCAGCGGCACGAGCGCCTCCATCGCGGCCAACAAGCTACGCGGCATCCGCGCCGCCCTCTGCCACGACGTGCAGGCCGCCCGTCTCTCCCGCGAGGAAGACGACGCCAATGTCCTCTGCCTGGGCGCGCGCGAGGTGGAACCCGCGCGCGCCGTCGAGATCACGATCGCCTGGGTCGCCGCCGCCTTCAAGGACGACGAGCGCTTCGTGCGCAAGATCTCCAAGGTGGCGTTGCTCGAGGCCAGTTCCGGGGTGGCCGACAAGGCCCCTACCCGCCCGGCCACCCCGCCGCGTCAAGACGCCACGGCAGCCCCGCGTGAGGACCCGGCCGAGCCTCCGGATGCCATCGCCGAGGCCTACGAGGAGAGTGCGGTTGAGCCGTCGCTCGCGGTGGAAGGGGCGGCGAGCGGGACGGAGAGGGAGGCGCCCCAGGCGCCCTCCAGCCCCGCCCAGGCCGTGGACGAGATCTTCAAGCTCCCCGCGGTGCAGGAGACGATGGATCTCCTCGAGAGCCAGGACTTCCTCGACCGCCTCTGGGTCAAGGACGCCACGCTGTGGAAAGGGGAGACGACCGCCATCCGCAATCGACTCGGCTGGCTGACCTCGCCCACGATCATGCGTGGCCACGCCGAGGACATCAAGACCTTCGCCGACGAGATCCGGCGGCTGCAGTTCACCCACGTCGTCCTCGTCGGCATGGGCGGCTCCTCGCTCGGCGCCGAGGTCTTCAACCTGACCTTCGGCTCCAAGATGGGCTTCCCCGACCTCCTCCTCCTCGACTCCACGGATCCGGAGGCGGTCAAGCGGACGCTCGACCGTCTCAACCTGAGCCGCACGCTCTTCATCGTGGCCAGCAAGTCCGGGGCGACGGCCGAGACCATGGCCTTCTACCAGTTCTTCCGCGGCCAGGTCGAGTCCTCCTCGGTGCCGCGCGCGGGCATCCACTTCGTCGCCATCACGGATCCAGGGCGTCCGCTCGACAAGCTCGCCACGGAGTCCGGCTTCCGACGCACCTTTCTCAATCCCGCTTCCATCGGGGGACGGTACTCGGCCCTCTCCTTCTTCGGCCTCGTGCCCGCCGCCCTCATCGGGATCGACATCACGATGCTGATCGACCGCGCACACAACATGGTCGAGACGTGCGGCAATGCCCTGGGGCCGCGCGACAGCGCCGCCGTCCGCCTCGGGGCCGCCCTCGCCGGGCTCGCCAAGAGCGGGCGCGACAAGGTCACCCTCGTGCTGTCGCGCAAGCTACGGAGCCTGGGCCCCTGGATCGAGCAGCTCCTCGCGGAGTCCCTCGGCAAGGACGGCAAGGGGCTGGTGCCCGTGGACGACGAGCCGCTCGGATCGCCTGCCGTGTATGGCGCAGACCGCGTCTTCGTGGCCATCACGCTCGAGGGTGACGAGACGTACGACGTATACCTCGACGCCCTCGAGGACGCGGGACACCCCGTCATCCGCATTCCTATCAAGGACACCCTCGAGATCGGCGCCGAGTTCTTCCGCTGGGAGCTGGCCACGGCGGCCGCCGGTGTCGCCCTCGGCGTCAATCCGTTCGACGAGCCCGACGTCACCCGGGCCAAGGAGAACACCGCCGCCCTCCTCGCCTCCTGGAAGAAGAGCAAGAAGCTTCCCGAGTGGCCGGCGGACGCGGAGGAGAACGGCCTCCTGCTCATGGCCAACCTGGGGAAGAAGGTGGCGGGCTTCGCCCCGGGGCTGAGCGCCCATTTCGCGCAGGCCCAGCCCGGAGACTACCTCGCCATTCAGGCCTACCTGGCGCCCACCGCCGACACGTGGAGCCGGCTCCAGGAGCTCCGGACGCTCCTGCGGGATCGGCTCAAGATCGCCACCACCGTGTCCTTCGGGCCGCGCTACCTGCACTCGACCGGGCAGCTCCACAAGGGCGGGCGGGCCAACGGGCTCTTCGTCCAGATCACCGGCGAGGACAGGGAGGACATGGCCATTCCGGGGATGGGCTATGGCTTCTCGACGTTCAAGGCCGCACAGGCCCTTGGCGATCTTCAGGCTTTGCGGGAGGCCGGACGGCGCGTTGTGCGCGTACACCTCACGGGAAAGCAGACGCAGGGCGTCGAGCAGCTCGTCCAGGTCGTCCAGAAGATCCTGAAGAAAAAATGACCGTCTCCGCGCCTTGCCGCTGCGCGGGATGACCGAGCCTGGGTCCGCCTTCGCGCGCCCGAACCGGCTACTGCTTGGTCGGGGTTGCCGTCGGCGGAGTGCTGGCCGTTCCCGCCGGGTTGATCAATCGGGTCGCGGCCATCTCGACCCAGGTGTAGTACCAGCTCTCGTAGACGGTCACCTGCAGCGAGCTTCCGGGCTTGTCGTAGACCTGGGTGATCCCCTTGTCGGACGCCGTCGTCGAGGAAAGATGGCGCCAGCCATTCGCCTCGAGCGTGGTGCGGAGGGCGACGGCGAGGCTCTCGACCTCCACCCGGCCCTTGTAGAAGATGCGGGCGGCCTTGACCGATGGAGACTCGATCACCGTGGATCGGCTGATGTCTACCGTCAGCCCCTTGGGAACCGGGATGTCTTCGAACTCGCTGCGCTGCACGCGCGGCGGGTTGGACGCGCAGGCTGTCGCGGCCAGAAGACAGAGCGAGATGGCGAGAACACGACGCATGGCTAGTACCTCCTGCGCGTCATCGTACAGCCGCCGGGGGCGGCCCACCAAGTTTTTGGCCGCGGTCCTCGTCATTTCTTTGCTCGCGGGCTGCGCCTCGACCAGCGTCCCGCCCATGGGCTATCAGGGCCAGCCGTACCGGCCGGAGGCCGACGAGAAGCAACTCTGGAGCGAGGCCGAGAAAGAGGAGGAGAAGCTCGCCAAGCTGGGCAAGAGCTGGGACGACCCGCTGCTCGAGGAGTATCTCTCGAGCGTGGCGGCCAGGCTGGTGCCCGAGGAGGCAATGCAGGCGGGCGCCCCCGCCGTGCGGATCGCCGTGCTGAAGGACCCCACCCTCAACGCCTTCGCCATGCCCAACGGCAAGGTGTACATCCACACGGGGCTGCTCAGCCGGCTCCAGAACGAGTCCCAGCTCGCCATGATCCTCGGCCACGAGCTGACGCACGTGACGAACCGGCACGCCCTCAAGTTCAACCGGGACGCGCGAAACAAGCAGATCTTCTTCACCATGGCGGGGATCGCGGCGGCCCTGGGCGTGGCCGTGGCCGCAGGTCAGCAGCAGCGCCAGGGCAATCACGTCTCGGCGGAAGTATTAAGGAGCACCTCCAACATCTTCCTGGGGCTGGGGCTCCAGCTCGCCTTCATCGCCGCCGTCAACGGGTTCGGGCGTGACCTGGAGCGCGAGGCCGATCGCGAGGGCCTGGAGCGCATGGTGGCGGCGGGCTACGACCCGCGCGAGGCGCCGCGGGTCTTCGAGCTCCTCAAGGACGACCACGGCGACGGGAGCCGGCTCGAGAACTTCTTCTTCGGCAATCACCCGCAGCTCGACGAGCGGATCGCCAACACGCGCGAGCTCCTCAAGACTCACCCCCGCCCCCCGGATGCGAGCGCCCTCGTCGCGAATGCCGAGGACTTCGCGCTCCGCACCCGCACGGTGGTGCGCGAGAACGCGGCCCTCGACATCCGGGCCGGGCGCTTCGGGCTCGCCAAGGCGCAGCTCGATCGGGTGCTGCCGCTGGCCCCCAGGGACCCGACCACGCACCTCTACTTCGGCGATCTCTACCGCCTGCAGGCCCAGCGCGCCAAGAACCCCGCGGACAAGCCGCTCCTGCTCGGACAGGCGCGCGAGGCCTACGAGCGCGCCGCCCAGCTCGACGCGACCTTCCCCGATCCTTTCCGCCAGCTGGGCCTGCTCTACTACCAGAGCAAGGACCCCGAGAAGGCCAAGGCCGCCTTCCGCGCGTACCTAGGGCTCAAGCCCGACGCGCCCGATGCCCGCCGCATAAAGGAGTACCTGGTCGAGCTGGAGCGATGACGCCGCGCGCGCGGCGCGCTCTCCAGTGGGCCGCCGTCCTGGTCGTCCTCGCTCTCGCCATCGCCCTGGGCCACGCTCCGGCCTTCCGCTGGCTCGGTACCGCCCTCGTGGTGGAGGACGCCCTCAAGCCGGCCGACGCCATCGTCGTCCTTGCCGGAGGCATTCCCGCTCGCGAGGCCGCGGCGGCCGCGCTCTACCGGCAAGGGCTGGCGCCTCGCGTGGTGGTCTCCAACCAGTTGACGCCCCCGCGCGTGAATGAGCTCATCCGCATGGGGATACGCGAGCACGATTTCCAGGACGAATCGCGGCTCGTGCTCGAGCGCCACGGCGTGCCGCCCGCCGCCCTCGTCCTCGTGCGCGAGCCCGTCAAGATCACCGAGACCGAGCTTCGCCGCGTAGGGCTGGTCGCCCAGGAACAGGCCTGGCACCGCGTCATCCTCGTCACCTCCCCGCATCATTCACGACGGGTCAAGCTCGTCTGGGCGCGGGAGGCGCCCGCGAGCATCGAAGGGCTCGTGGCCCTGGCTCCCGAGGACGGTCTCGAGGTCGATGGCTGGTGGCGCAAGCGCGGGGAGGCGGAGGCGGTCCTGCATGAGTATCTGGGCCTGGCGGCCCTCTACCTGCGAATCTCCCGCTACTTCAGGTAGCCGACAATGACGGGCTAGCAGGCGCCGCCTGCTCGGCCGTAGTCGTCGTCGCGCCGCTCGATGTCGTCCTCGCCGAGATATGAACCGTGCTGCACCTCGATGATGACGACGGGGCGTCGCCCGGGGTTCTCGATCCGATGCCAGGCCCCGCGCGGCACCAGGACCGTCTCCCGCAGCTCGACCCGGCGCTTCCGGGCTCCGATCACGACCCGCGGCGTCCCCGCCACCACCACCCACTGCTCCGCGCGGAAGCGATGGCGCTGGAGGCTGATCCGATGGCCGGGCATGACCACGAGGCGCTTGACCTTGTACCCGGGACCTTCCACGACGTTCTCGAATCCTCCCCAGGGCCGGCGCACGAAATCTCCCGCCTTCCGCGAGGCCCGGCGCTTCTTCGCGGTCGAGGGCGTCATCATGCGCCCAGACGCACGAGGCGGGCGAAGTCGGCCTCCACGGCCTTGGAGACCTCTTCGATGACCTCGGCCGAGACGTCCTCGTCGAGGAGGAGCACGACGATGGCCCGTCCGCGCTTGGTGCGGCGACCCACGTGCATGGAGGCGATGTTCACGTTGTGGCGCCCGAGGATGGAGCCGATCTTGCCGACCATGCCGGGACGGTCCTCGTAAGAGAGGACGAGGATGTGCCCCTCGGGGATGAACTCGATGTGGAGGTCCCGGAGGCGCACGATGCGCGGCGCTCCGTCGAAGACGGTGCCCGCGATGATCTTCCGCCCCGAGCCCGCCTGGGTGGTCACGGTGACGAGGTTGGTATAGCCGGACGGCGCCGCCTCGTCGGTGCTGATCACCACCTCGAGCCCCCGCTCCCGGGCCACGAGCCGCGCGTTGACGAGATTGACCGCCTCCGCGGTGACGCCGTCGAGGAGGCCCTTGAGCACGGCGCGCCCGATCAGCTCGGGATCGCGCCGCGCCACCTGCCCCGCCACCTCGACCTCCACGCGCTCCACATTGTCCTTCTCGAGCTGCAGGCAACACCGCCCGAGGATCTCCGCGAGGGCCACGAAGGGCCTCTGCTCGGCCATGGCCTCCCGGTCGCCCACGGGTACGTTGACGGCATGCTCGACGAGCTCGCCGTCCCGGAAGGCGACGAGCTGCCGGGCGATGTCGACGGCGACGTTGACCTGCGCCTCCTCGGTATTGGCGCCGAGGTGCGGCGTCACCACCACGCGAGGATGCTGCACGAGCCGCCGGACGAGCGGCGAGACGGGCGGCTCCTCGGTCCACACGTCCACGGCCGCGCCCGCCACGTGGCCCGAGTCGAGGGCGGCGAGCAGGTCGCCCTCGTTGATGATGCCGCCGCGGGCGCAGTTGACGACGCGCACGCCGGGTTTCATGAGGGCGATCTCGCGGGCGGCGAGCATGTTCTCGGTGTCCTCCGAGAGGGGGACGTGGATGGTGACGACGTCGGCCTGGGTGAGGAGCGTCTGGAGGTCGGTGAGGCGGACGCCCAGGTCCCGGGCGCGGCTCTCGGGGATATACGGGTCGTAGACGAGCACGTCCATGTCGAAGGCGCGGAGCCGCGCGGCCACGCGCGAGCCGACCTTGCCGAGGCCGATCACTCCCGCCGTCTTGCGGAAGAGCTCGGAGCCGGAGATGCCGCGATCCCATTCCAGGCGCTTGAGGGCCTCGTGGGCCGCGGGGATCTTTCGCACGAGGCCGAGGAGCATGCCGATGGTGTGCTCGGCCGCCGAGACCACGTTGCCGTAGGGCGCATTGGCGACCACCACGCCCTGACGCGAGCACGCCTCGACGTCGATGTTGTCCACGCCCACCCCGGCCCGGCCGAGGAAGCGGAGACGGCGGGCGTGGCCAAGGAACTCGGCGTTCACCGTGGTGGACGAGCGCGTGATGATGGCCTCGTACCCCGCGATGGTCGCGAAAAGCTCCGCCCGCGGCATCTTCGACGACACCTGGTCCACCTGAAGGCCGCGCTCCTCGAGGTACGCCATGCCTTCGGGAGCAATGGAGTCAATGACAAGCACACGCATGTTCTTATGCTAACACGCGAATTCGGCCGGCCTCTACGGGGTCGCGCGATTTCGGGCGGGTGGCGCCGGCGGGAATGCCCTCGTGAGCGAATCCGACGAGCCGTAGCGCGCCCCGAAGCGCAGGGCGCCTCCGCCGGGCGAGTCCCCCTGGGCAGAAGAGTGGCGAGCGCACCCCCCGCCTGGGGGGGATGGGGGGGCAGGCGGGGGCGCCGGAGCGAGGTGGCGCGCGAGGCGAGGAGGTTGAGCGAACGAGGGCATTCCCGCCGGCGCCGCCCGCCCGGCTCTCACGGAAAGAAACCGTCGCGGAGTCAGTTCGCGACGGACGCTTCGGCGCGGTGCTGGCGGAGGAAGCGGAGGAAGTCGCGCCCCTCGTGGAGGCGGCGGCGCATCAGCTCGCGGTCGCGCAGCATCGCCGCGCCCAGGGAGATCATCTTCCGCGGGCGGAAGTAGAAGCGCCGGTACACGAGGTCCACCGACTGGAAGATCTCCGTCCGCGAGAGGTGCGGATAGCCGATGGCGCTCGTCTGCACCCCCGCCTCGTCCACGAGCGCCTCCGCCTCGATCCAGCCGTTGCGGTGCGCCTCGGCGTAGAGGGCCGTGCCCGGATACGGCGCGGCCAGCGAGACCTGGATGGTCGTGGGATCGATCTCGCAGGCGAAGCGAATCGTCTCCTGGATGGTCTCGCGCGTCTCTCCGGGCAGGCCGAGGACGAAGGTGCCGTGGATGGCGATGCCGAGGGCCTTGCAGTCGCGCGTGAAGCG
>Ga0137394_10003401_pt1 | contig 11956 bp, 12 predicted proteins | sample czobulk116metaG_FD_108278 | JGI IMG/M metagenome (GOLD analysis project Ga0137394, IMG submission 108278) | Vadose zone soil microbial communities from Angelo Coast Range Reserve, California, USA - czobulk1.16 metaG | ecosystem: Environmental > Terrestrial > Soil > Vadose zone | place: USA... | reverse complement strand
GTGGAGCAAGGCCCGTACCCGCAAGAAGCGATGCGGGTAGAAACGCGCGCGCTCCCCTAGCAAGAGGCGCATGCAACGTGGAGTTCAACCATACCGCCGGTAACTCGTGCCGATCCTCGGAAAACCATACACGTCCACTGCTATCGCCAGTTCAACTCCTCGATCGCGACGCTGGCGCAGACCGAGCGCACCGATTGTGCAGAGGCGCCGCGCACTGAACTTTGTGTCGGCGAATTGCGAGAAAGAATCGCGCTTGCGCATGCGTCGGTGGAATCGCCATCTGCCATCGATAATGTTCAGCGCACCGATCGAAAGGCGATACACGCCTCACGCAGCCACGACCCGGCGCAAGGGAAAAATGGAAAGGGCTTCCGCGCGGAAGCCCTTTGTGTTTGGTTGCGGGGGAAGGATTTGAACCTTCGACCTTCGGGTTATGAGCCCGACGAGCTGCCAGACTGCTCCACCCCGCGGCAGGGGCCGAATCTTACACTTTGAGCAAAGCCTCGTCTTGTAGACTGGTTCCGTGCTTACGGCCAATGCGCGCTTCTGCTCCGTGTGCGGTTCTCCGGTGCTGCGCCGGATTCCTTCCGGCGACAATCGCGAGCGCGATTGCTGCGATCACTGCGGCAAGATTCACTACATAAATCCCCGACCGGTAGTAGGCACGATTCCCGTGTGGGGCGATCAAGTCCTGCTTTGCAAGCGCGCCATCGAGCCGCGGTATGGAAAGTGGACGCTTCCGGGCGGGTTCATGGAGGTCGGCGAAAGCACTGCACAGGGCGCCGAGCGTGAGACGGTCGAAGAAGCCGGCGCGCGCATCCGACTCGGGCCGCTTTTTACGATGCTCGACGTACCCCACGTCGAGCAGGTGCACATTTTTTTTCGTGCCGAGCTGCTCGACCTCGATTTCGCGCCCGGAACCGAGAGTCTGGAAGTGCGTTTGTTCGACGAGCGCGAGATCCCTTGGGACGAGATCGCCTTCCGCACGGTCTCGACTACGTTGCAACTTTATTTCGCGGATCGGCGCACCGGGCAGTTCGCCATTCACACGCACGAGATCGCGCCGTCAAGGCCCATGCCTCGTCCATGATTCCTTGGCTCGAGTCGGCCGACCCGCTGCCTCCGGTCGAATCGGCGCTCAAGGTGCCCAATGGACTTCTCGCCGCATCGGACCATCTTGATGTCGAGCGCCTGATCGCGGCGTACCAGCGGGGCATTTTTCCCTGGTACGGCGCGGACGATCCCGTGCTGTGGTGGTCGCCCGATCCGCGGATGGTCCTCATTACCGACGCGTTCAAGGTCTCGCGCTCGTTGCGCAAGACGTTGCGCCACGCCGCCGGTGAGCCGACGCTCGCGCTTCGCATCGATCGCGCGTTCGAGCGTGTCATGCGGGCTTGCGCGCAGCCGCGCCCGGGCCAGGAGAGCACGTGGATTGGCGGCGAGATCATCGCGGCATATGTTGAACTGCACCGGCGTGGCCTCGCGCACTCGGTGGAGGTGTGGCGCGAAGATCGGCTGGTAGGCGGCCTTTACGGCGTTGCGCTTGGTCGCGTCTTCTTCGGCGAATCGATGTTCAGCCGCGAGGCGGATTCCTCCAAGATCGCGCTCGCCGCACTCGTGCAGATACTGCGAGAACACGAAGTACGCGTGATAGACTGCCAGCAGAACACTAGGCATCTGGCATCACTCGGCGCACGCGAGATTTCTCGCGCCGAATTCTGCTCGATGTTGCGCCGGGAAATCGCCGCAGCAGCGCTTCCCTGGCAGCAATACTCGGGTGCGGCTCGGAACGATCTGTTGTCCGGTTATTAGGCGTGGCCAACCTCAAGGAACTGCCTTTTTCGGCGCTGCAGTTTTACGCGACGGCGCCGTATCCCTGCAGCTATCTTGAAGGCCGACTCGCTCGTTCGCAGGTCGCCACACCCGCTCACCTCATCAACGCCGACGTCTACAGCGAACTCGTTCGCATAGGTTTCCGGCGCAGCGGCATCTTCACGTATCGACCGCATTGCGATGGCTGCCGCGCCTGCGTTCCGGTGCGCGTACCCGTGGCGGGTTTTGTCGCGAGTCGGAGTCAGCGCCGCGCGCGACGCCAGCATTCGATGTTGGTCGCACGCGTGGTCGCACTTGCGTTCGAGCATGAGCACTACGACCTTTATCTGCGCTACCAATCGACGCGCCACGCCGGCGGTGGCATGGACAACGACAGCCGCGAGCAATACTCACAGTTCCTTCTGCAGAGCAAGGTGAACACGCGCCTAGTGGAGTTTCGCGACCCCGGCACCGCGGAATCGCCCGGCACGCTGCGTATGGTTTCGATCATCGATGTTCTGAACGACGGTCTGTCGTCGGTTTACACATTCTTCGATCCGGATGTGATCGGCGCCAGTTATGGCACCTACAACGTGCTGTGGCAGATTGAGCAATGCCGCAAACTCGGCCTGCCGTACCTTTATCTCGGATATTGGATCGCGGACAGCCCGAAAATGGCTTACAAGGCCAACTTCCGCCCTGTCGAGTTCCTGCGCGGCGGTCGCTGGGAACGGCAGGGCTGAGAACGGTTTCCCTGCCACTCACTGCTGTTCGACTCAAGGGCCGACGCTCGCGCACCGAATGTGATCTACGAGATCGCCCGCCCGCTGCTCTTCGCGCTCGATCCAGAGAACGCACACCATCTGACGCTGGACAAACTCGCTGACGCCCATCGGCTCGGCGTCCTGCGCTGGTTGCGTCCATCCTTGTCCGAGCAACCGGTCGACATTTTTGGCTTGCAGTTCCGCAATCCGGTTGGGCTCGCGGCAGGTCTCGACAAGAACGGCGCGTATGTGGATGCACTGGGCGAACTCGGCTTCGGCTTTGTCGAGGTCGGCACGGTGACTCCGCGACCGCAGCCCGGCAATGCGAAGCCGCGCATGTTCCGGCTGCCGAGCGCGCAAGCCTTGATCAACCGCCTTGGTTTCAACAATGACGGCGTTGCCGCCTTCGTCGCGCGCGTGCGCGCGAATGACGCGTTCAGCGCCCGGGGTGGCGTGCTTGGATTGAACATCGGCAAAAACGCCGATACGCCGATCGAACGCGCTCTGGACGATTACCTCACATGCTTGCGCGAGGTCTACCCGCTACTTGCGCAGCGCGCTGGATACGTGACGGTGAACATCTCGTCGCCCAACACGCGCGACCTGCGCAGTCTGCAACGCGAAGATCAGCTCGAGAATCTTCTATCTGGACTGCGCGACGAGCGCCGTCGGCTGGCCGACCGCTATGGAAAGCGGGTGCCGATAGCCGTCAAGATCGCACCCGATCTCGATGACCTGGACCTTCCCCGCGTTGCCGACACGGCGGTCGAATGCGAGATCGACGCGATCATCGCGACCAACACGACCGTCGCGCGCGAGCGCGTAGCCGGATTGCGCAACGCCAACCAACCTGGCGGTCTGTCGGGCGCACCGCTGTTTGCTCGCTCCACCGCTGTAATCGGCGCACTCGCGCGTCACTTGCAAGGCCGACTGCCGATCATCGGAGTCGGCGGCATCATGACCGGCGCCGACGCGCTGGCAAAAATCGAGGCGGGTGCTTCGCTGGTCCAACTCTACACAGGCCTCGTTTATCGCGGCCCGGCTCTGGTCGCGGAGTGCCGCCGCGCGTTGCTCGCGAACCTGCGACGAACCCCACGAGCAGAGTCGCAGGCAAACGGGCGGCTGAAGACACTTCCGCACGATGAGTGAGCGCGCGCGCGACCGCGCCGCTCCGGTCAAATCGCACCGGGTGTTTGTCGCACTATGGCCCTCACCGAGCGTTCGCGGGCGCCTTGGTGAAGTAACCGAAAATCTCGCCCGCCGAGCGACGGGAGCGCGTCGCATGGCGCCCTTGAATCTGCATCTGACGCTTGCGTTCATCGGGTCGCTTGGCGAGGATCGTGTTGCCGACCTGGTGCTGCATCTCGAGCGCTGCAAGGCATCCGGTTTCGACTGGATGCTGGATCACGTTGGCCATTTCGACGCCGCGCGCGTGCTCTGGGCCGGTGGTCCCGAGAACGCTGCGGTGCTGGGATTGGCAGCCAAGGTGCGTGAGTTGCTCGATGGTCTCGAAATCGAATATGACCGCAAGCCCTTCGTGCCTCACGTGACCCTGCTGCGCAACGTCGGTCGATGGGCGGCCGGGAATTGGGCGATCGACCCGGCCATCGTATGGCCTTGCAAAGGCCCGACGCTTGTGCGCTCCGAACAAGGCGCAAAGGGCGTCACTTACATTCCCTACGCGACGCGGTGACGCCGATTTTGGGCCGCAATTGGCGCGTCGCACCAGCCAGGATCCAGCCGGTCCATCGCGCGGAGACCCGCGCCAGTCATGGGTTTGGCTAACGTTTCGTATCTTGGTATAAGCTCCGGGTACCTAGCTTCTGCGGCGCACCATGGTCTCAAGAGCCGAAACTCCCGCCCGCGAAAAAACCGCAATCCAGGTCATCGAGCGCATGATGAGCCTGCTCGATGCTCTCGCCGCGCACTCCGACCCGGTCAGTCTGAAAGAGCTTTCGCAGAAGACCGGCCTTCACCCCTCCACGGCCCACCGCATCCTCAACGACATGGTGTTCGGCCGTTTCGTCGATCGCGGCGACCAGGCAGGAACGTACCGGCTTGGCATGCGGCTGCTCGAACTCGGCAATCTCGTCAAAGCGCGACTCTCGGTGCGGGAAGCAGCGCTGGAACCAATGCGTGAGTTGCACAGGCGCACAGGCCAGACGGTGAACCTTTCACTGCGGCAAGGCGATGAGATCGTTTATGTCGAGCGCTCCTACAGCGAGCGCTCGGGCATGCAGGTCGTGCGCGCGATCGGCGGACGCGCTCCTTTGCACCTGACATCGAGCGGCAAACTGTTCCTTGCGTATGACGACGCGCGCGTAGTGCGCGCCTACGCGATGCGAACCGGGCTTGCAGGCCACACCAAGAACAGCATTACAGAGTTGCAAAAGCTCGAACGTGAGTTGTCGCTCGTGCGCGCGCGCGGCTTTGCGCGCGACAACGAAGAACTGGAGCTTGGTGTGAAGTGCATCGCCGCAAGCATTCGCGACGATTCGGGGCGGATCGTGGCCGGGCTTTCGGTGTCAGCACCGGCCGAGCGGCTGCAGGATGAATGGATCAGCGATCTGCTTTCTACCGCAGGGCGAATCTCAGCGGGACTCGGCTACGCGGCCTGATCCAGGCGCGCAGCGCGGCTCGTCAGATAGCTGGGCGCAGAGCAACGGGCCGCGGCGCTGAAACCGCGAGGCTAGTTTCAAGCCAATTGCGAATGCGCTGCGCGTCGCCGATCCGCGAGTACTTTCCGGCCGAATCGAGCAGCACGATCACTACGCGGCGACCTTGGATGACGGCCTGCATGACGAGGCACCGTCCCGCCGCCGAGATGTAGCCAGTCTTCTGCAGGCCGATTTCCCAAGTCGGATTCGAGACCAGGCGGTTCGTGTTGCCATAACGCACCGTTCGTTTGCCGAACGGCATCGCCATCGAACTGCTGGTCGAGAAATCGCGGATCGCAGGATGCTCGTAGGCCGCTTTGACGAGACGTACCAGGTCCTGAGGCGTCGAACGATTCTCCGGAGACAGGCCGGTTGGATCGACAAAACGCGACTCGTGCATCCCGAGCATCTGCGCCTTGGCGTTCATGGCTTCGACGAACTGCTCAGTGCCGCCGGGATACGACCTACCGAGCAACTGCGCCGCGTGATTCTCCGAGGACATCAAAGCCAGGTGCAGCGCCTGAGCGCGCGTAACTTTCACGCCGGGGCGTAGCAGCGAGCGCACGCGGTCTATGGTGCGGTCATCCCGTGTCACCACGATTTCTTCATCCATCAGGAGATCAGCCTCGATGGTGACCAGCGCGGTCATCAGTTTGGTGATCGACGCGATCGGCAAAATGGTGTTGGTGTTCTTCTCCAACAGGACTTCGTCCGTGTCCTGATCGACGACGAGGGCAACCGCCGATTTCAACGCGAACGGGACGTTGAGGTCGTCGCCCCGCTTGGCGGGCGCCTTGCGCGCGGCACGTGCAATCACCTCACCCGAACCGACACTGATCGCCGGTGAACCTTGCGCGCTCACCGCCTGGCTCGCGACCACCATCGCGAACACACCTGCCAGCGCCAGCAGACTACTTCCTACCTGCATTGCCATCCCTCGTTCGAATCCGTGAGCCACTCTGCCACTCGACGCCGCAACGAAATCGCGGGCACTGCCACATCAAACCACGCCAATCCCAGCTTCAACTCGATCGCCGCTCTGCCGGCAGTCATCCGGACGGCCTACCCCAACACCACCCACCCGTGTAGCGCATAAGTCAACGGATGAGCAGACCGGGACAGGCATCTGATTCTATGAGTAAAACGCGCCGAAAAGTGTGGCGCTGCAGCTAGGCGACGCGGATCTGCTCCAGAACCGCGCGCAGCGGGTCGCCGATCGGTACAGCGCGGCGAGAAATTCGATCCACGTATACGTGAACGAAGTGCCCTTGTGCGCTGGCTTCATCGGCGTCAGCGGCAAAGAGGCCGATTTCATATCGGACGCTCGACGTGCCGATGTGCGCGACGCGTAGCGCCGCAATGACGGTTTGGGGAAACGCCAGTGGGCCGAAATAGTTGCAGTGCGTCTCGACCACCAGGCCGATCACGGGGCTCGCTTCGATGTCGAGCACGCCCGTTTGGACCAGGTACGCGTTTACCACTGTGTCGAACCAGCTGTAGTAGACGACATTGTTGACGTGTCCATAAGCGTCGTTGTCCATCCAGCGCGTGGTAATTGGGTGAAAGTGCCGATATTGGTCGCGCCGGTGCGGCGCCTGCTTGCCGTTCACGAGATCTGCTCCTTCGAATAAGAAGGACAACGGCAAGACCAGCTCTTGCGAGCTGCATACACAGTGTTGAAGTGGACGGCTACCGTCTGTTCGATGTCGTGGCCATACCCGCCGGCCATCGCGACTGCGATCGGGACGTCAAGCGCGCGCGCCAGCCCGAATACGCGCTCATCGCGGCGGAACAGTCCGTCAGTGGAGAGTCCTAAGCGACCGAGGCGATCGCCGGCGTGAGCGTCAGCTCCTGCGAGGTAGATCATGAAGTCGGGCGCGAAGCGCGCCAGCATGAGATCCAGCGCGCGCTCGAGCGCTTCCAGGTACTCGGCGTCACCGGTGCCGTCCCGCAGGCCGATATCAAGATCGCCGTTTTCCTTGCGGAAAGGAAAGTTCGACTCGCAGTGGATCGACAACGTAAAGCTCGCGTCGTCTCCCATCAGGATGTTCGCGGTGCCGTTGCCCTGGTGCACATCGAGGTCGATGATGGCTACACGCGTGCGCCGCGCTCCTGCATGATTGGCCTGCAGAACGCGGGTCGCGATCGCAGCGTCGTTGAACACGCAGTACCCCTGCCCGCCGGTGCGCGTTGCGTGATGCGTTCCTCCGGCGAGGTTGACTGCAACGCCTTCCGACAACGCGGCCAGACACGCGCCGATCGTGGCGCCCACCGAGCGCCGCGAACGCTCGACCATTTGAGTGGACCACGGAAAACCGATTGTTCTTTGCTCGCGCGCCGAGAGCTGGCCGTTGACGACCCGCTCGATGTAATCCGCGTCATGAGCCAGCGCGAGCACCGTGTCGCCAGCTGGCTCGGGTTCCAGGAGTTCGATGCTGTCGAGCTCGAGTCGCACCCGCTCGCGCAGGCGGGCGTACTTACTCATCGGAAACCGGTGGCCCGCAGGCAGCGGAAGCACAAACCGCTCGCTCGAGAAGACCTTCATGCGGACCCTTCACTCACCAAGCGCCGCGATTCTAGGACGCGACCGCAAGGCATTGCAGTGCACGAGAATTGGCCGGATCGAGCTCAAGCGAAATCGAGGTTTCTCCCTTAAGACCTTGAACTCTATGCGGTCGCATGTGCGTGCACAAAGGCGAGCGAGCTAGACGCAGCGCAAAAAAGCGCTTGACACAGGAGGTCTCGTGCATACAATCGCTCTTGTGCATCGCACAAGCCGCAATGCAGCAGAGAACAAACGAATGGCATCACAGAACAGCAACGAAGCACCTGTAGCGCCGCACGCGACGACCCATTGATTCAAGTTTGAGGAGCCAACATGTACGCCACACCCGCGCAAGTAGCTGAATTACAGAAAGGGCAAGTAGACGCGCTGTATGCACTTTCGCACGCCCTCTTCGATGCAACCGAAAAACTGGTCGACCTGAACCTCGCTGCCGCCAAGGCGCTGATGGACGAGTCGGCCGAGAAGACCCAGGCCCTGCTTGGAGTGAAGGACGTTCAGGAACTCCTCGCCTTGACCGGCGGTTTCACCCAACCTGCAATGGAGAAGCTGGTCAGCTACAGCCGCAATGTGTACAGCATCGCCAGCGGCACAGGCGCCGAATTCTCCAAGATCGTCGAAGCGCAAGTAGCGGAAGGCAACAAGAAGGTCGCCGAGCTCGTGGACTTCGCCACCAAGAATGCACCGGCCGGTTCGGAACCGGCAGTTTCGATGTTCAAGAGCGCAGTGGCCGCCGCCAACACGGCGTATGACACGTTTGCGAAAGCCGCCAAGCAGGCGGTTGATGTCGCCGAATCGAACTTTGCGACTGCCACCCAGGCTTCGCTCAAGGCAGCTGCGGCCGCGAACGACGCGGTCAAGGCGAAGGGTCGCAAGGCCGCTTGATCGGAATCGGATCGCCCAAAGCTAGAACAACAAGGAAACGGATTGTTATTTGTCGGATAAGTCGCTTCGCGAATGAGGGAAAATTCCAGCGATTCGGGAGCGCGATTGAGTTAAGGTGAGGTTGATCCCGTGACGGTTGTCTCCTTGGCACCACTCGTTTGGACTTAGGTCCAAACCCCTTCTGTCTCCTCCTTTGGTGGTGCTTTTAAAGCCCGGTCTTCTGACCGGGCTTTTTTTATGTGTGCTCCTCGAACGGCGCGCCCAACCGCGCAACGCCGCGCTTCAAGTGCGCAAATGCTGCTTCGATCTGCCCAGGCTCTCCCTTCACGCCCAGCTCGATGTGACGGCGCGCGATGCGCCCGTCACTGCCATCGCCAACCGATGGCAGGCTGAAAGCTTTGACAGACGAAAAAGTGATCTCGACTTCTTCCATCAGAGGCGCGACGGCCGACTCAGGCGTATCGAACACGATCAGCGATCGCTCGGCCTGCGGCGTGCGGTGGAACCAGGCGCGGTAATGTGTATCGAGCACCCACTCGATCATCGGCCACGCCATCACTGGGAAACCCGGCACGAACCAGTGCCTCTCGAGGGAAAAACCAGCGATTCGGTTGTACGGATTCGGAATGATGTTCGACCCGGCTGGAAATTCGCCCATCTTCAAGCGCTGGCGATTTTCTGCAGTCGACATATCCGCACTGCCTCGTCCTTCGGCGGCGAGGTCGCGGCATCGAGCCGCGATGAGGTCTGCCGCTTCCGGATGCAAAACGATCTCACGCCCGAGAGCCTCAGCGGCTGCCTGCCGCGTGTGGTCATCCGGCGTCGAACCAATGCCACCGCAACTGAAGACATGATCCGAGCCGGCAAACGTGCGTCGCAATGCCTCCACTAGCCGTGCGCGGTTGTCCGGCAGGTATTGCGCCCACTCGAGGCGCAAACCACGCGCATCCAGGAGTTCGACCACCTTTGCGAAATGCTTGTCGGCACGTTTGCCCGAGAGGATTTCGTCGCCGACAATGATCAAGCCGAACCGCGGTTCCTGATCCATCCTCGCTCCACCGTTCCGGGCGTGCAAACCGCCGCTCATCACCCAATGATGCGTAAGCTGCAGCCTGAAGACAGCGCCGGCGGTGCGGAAATGAGAACTCGTTTTCCAGCCCCACGAAGCGGTGCCGACTGCAACCAAGTGTTTCAAAGGTACACGCGAAACCTGCACAGGCGTTCAATGGTGGCGGGCAATGGCGCCTGCGAGACCGCGACATAACGCCACGAGGTCAATCGATGCCGAACCAAACCGCGTATTCCGCAACCGGACTCCTCTGGCGCAGGCGACTGCGCCTCGCGGCGACACTTTTGGTCGCGCTCGCGATCGGTACGGCCGTAAACGCGCAGACCGATCCGGCGACCACGACGCCGGCGGCGGATCCGCCGGCACGAGTCGGCCGCATCAGCCTCATCTCCGGACCCGTCACGCTGACTGACTACCGCGCCAACGAAGAGTCGGATGCCACCCTGAACTGGCCGTTGACGTCGCAGCAGCGTTTGAGCACGGGCCGTCTGGGGCGCGCAGAAGTCCGCATCGGCTCGACCTCGGTACGGATCGACGGCGACAGCGTGCTCGATTTCAATCGCATCGACGACGAGATGGTCCAGCTCACCTTGCAGCGCGGATCGGCGTCGATGCGGGTGCGCAACCGCGAACACTTGCGCGAGATCGATTTCCTGACGCCACGCGAGCGCGTCGTGTTCGAAGACGTCGGGCGGTACCGCATCGACGTCGATCGCAGTGAAGGAATCTCCGCAATCACCGTGCACGTCGGCTCGGCGCGTGTCGTTGGCGCGCGGACCAACTTCGTTGTGCAGAGTGGGCAGCGGGGCGAGACGTCGGCGGACCCAGTACCCAACTTCCAGCTCGTCACGCCCGCCTCCGATGTTTTTGACGACTGGGTCGCTGCGCGCGACCATCGCGACGATTCGTTGCAGTCGACGCGCTACGTGTCGGCCGAAACAACCGGGGTGGAGAGCCTGGACGATCACGGCGAGTGGCGCAGCGACGAAAGCTACGGCGCGGTCTGGTTTCCCACCGGAGTCGTTGCTGGATGGGCGCCATATCGCTACGGCCGTTGGGCCCATGTTGCACCGTGGGGCTGGACCTGGATCGACGACGCAAGCTGGGGCTTCACACCATTTCACTACGGCCGTTGGGTATTCGTGCACAACACGTGGGGCTGGGTGCCGGGTGCCTACATCGCGCGCCCGTGTTACGCGCCCGCTCTGGTCGCGTGGTACGGCACACCCGGGGTCAGCGTAAGCGTCAGCTTCGGCGGGCCGGTGGGTTGGTTCCCGCTCGGCCCCGGTGAAGTCTTTATTCCCGGCTACTACTACTCGCGTCGCTACGTGAACTCGGTCAACTACGGACACGTGACGAATATCAACTACATCACCGTGATCAACCCGCCGCCGAACTACCGCTATCGGCAACCGAGCTATTCGACGTGGGTGCCCGGCGAGGCGCTGGTGCGACGGACACCGATCAATCGTGTCGTTCAACCAGCACCGAGCGAGTGGGCAAAGCTTCCGACGATGCAGCACCCGCCGGTGAAGGTGACCGAGGACCTGCGTCGGAGCAAACAGAGCATGGTCAACGCGATCGCACCTGTCGATGCTCCGCGCCCGGGCGTGCCGTCGCGCGACGTGGGGCACCGCCCGAACGACCCATCGCGGATCGAAGCTCCCGTGCGCATGCCGCCAACACGCGTGAATCCTGGCGAGCGCGACGCAAAGAGCGACCCCCCTGGCCGTCCGCCGCTCACGAAGGTGACGCCAAACGACGAGCGGGTCCCGACGCCGGTGCAGCGCGTTCCACGCTTGGAAGCGCCGCGCGCAGAGACACCGCGCCAGGCGCAGCCGCGTGGTGAAACGCCGGCAGCGCCACGCCCGCCCAAATCGCACCCCATTGAGCGCGCTCCCGCGGCGCCGCCGAGACAGGTTGCTGCCCCGGCGCAACAGATCGCACCACGTCCTGCGCCGCGCCAGGAAGCACCGGTACAACCGGCCGTTCCGCGCGCGGCACCGCCCGTGCATCAGGAGGCTCCGGTGCACAGGGTCGCACCGCCACAACGCGAACAGAACGCGGAAAACGCGCAGCGCCCCAAGACGCAGCGGCAGGTCGAATCGCAGCGCAATTAGCGCTCCGTCAGGGCGTTCTCAACCTGCCCTGGCGCATCGATCGCGCGTTAGAAGGCTCAACGTAGGCAGGATGCATCGACGGCAGG
>Ga0137394_10003399_pt1 | contig 11963 bp, 17 predicted proteins | sample czobulk116metaG_FD_108278 | JGI IMG/M metagenome (GOLD analysis project Ga0137394, IMG submission 108278) | Vadose zone soil microbial communities from Angelo Coast Range Reserve, California, USA - czobulk1.16 metaG | ecosystem: Environmental > Terrestrial > Soil > Vadose zone | place: USA... | reverse complement strand
GCAGGAAGGGGGTAGCCACTCACCATTACGCAATCACCCATCGCTGACTGGAGGCACAAGCAGAACATGTTGACAAGATGCGTTGGGTTTGAAAGGTCTTCATAGAACGCCATGGCACTCCCTTCCTTTCGATCGACGAATCCATACGCTCCCCGGATGGAGACAACGACAAGGTGCTAGGAAAACAATAGTACTGAGAAGGTTGACGTGATTTGGGGGATGGGTGCTCATACCACGGTGGCTACGAGAAGCATTGCGAATGACATCGGAAGGATCATCTTGCGCTGTCTACGAACGCGCTCCGTAACGTTATGGGTCATGACAACTGTCGTGATCACAAAGAGGGTAAAAAAAATTCCTTTCAATAGACGAGGTGATGTCAACCAGCGACAGGAGAAGTTTGCTGGACACACCATAGAGGAACGTCGTCAGGCCAAGTGAAACGAGCTGGGCACGCGCTATGGAATTGTCCCACATGATACCTTTGGTGAGGTGGTGCTCACGGGCTTCAAGCTGGCGGACCGTGGCTTTAAGAGGGGGGGCAATAGTCAGGATTGACTACTATATCCCGAAGAAACCGCGGTCTATCTTCGAGGGACGAAGCCCATGTTGAGCCAGGAACTAGCGCGTTGGTTATGACCTGTGTCCTTGAAAAGCGGCACTGGCCAAGATAATGAGATACAGTAGTACTACAGTAGTGAGCATAGTTCGACTCGCACACACGGCTTCTACTGTAGTAGAAGAAGAGCACCTGAAACGCTCTTATCCGAGATAAAATCAAGGAGCCACAGAAGCCAGCAGTCGGCACAGCGAAAATAACTATTGAACAGCTGACAAAAATCTGCTCGTCATCTGTAGTACCGTGACCAGTTACGCACTTGATGGCAAATTCATTGACCGGCGCCTTGGCTTGAGAACGATAGATAACGTTACAAGTCCTAGGGTGCGTCACAACAAGAGTAACGCCCTAATGCCGCGAGACGGGAGAGTCATGTGGTGGTATGAAAGCCTGAGGGGCTTCTTTCTTGAGATCTTAATACAAGACAATACATTTGAGGAGAGTTCGGAGGTGAAGGATGTGCCAGTGCCGTGGATGAGCAACGTACTCAGAAGGTTCCGACTTTGTCAGCACGGCCACCCATTTGTCATATCACGGACCATCAAATGTGTTGGTGTACGGATGCGTACTGCGTCACCAACATTCGTACGTGAAGGGACTTTCAGTCTGGGGTCATCCGACTCATCCGGGTCATCCCCGCCGGATGACACGGATGCATGGTCACGGTTGAATATATGTTCAGCTGAACACCTGCGGCTCTAGGTTTAAACTTGTTCTCTCTGGCTAGACCGCTCCACGCTGCGCTTCTTGCCTAATCCTTCTTGCGCAGCCCAATGACGGCGTCATCATCCGGATAGTATCATCGCCCATTCAGACGTAGCGGCGGCCTATTCTCCTAGGATATAAATAAGGGCGTTTCGTACAGTAGCTGTACGAAGAGTTCCGGCCAGAAATACCAGGAAGTACAGTGTTTACATCAGAGCTCGTCTACTTAAGTGTCCGCTTTCCGCGAATGCCATAGATTGTACGATATGGTTCCCCATATATAATTAGTCCGTACGTCACACGGCTCAGTTGACCTTTTTTCCGACTTCAGTAGAGGTCTTCAGAGAAGTTTATGGCACACAGCGTCCTCCGCTTACGGATTACCTCGCGGCGCCGCGATGGCTTGACACCAAACAGAAAAGTTAGCCTACCAGTGATATCCGCTGCATCCATATCTTGTAGTTCAGAACAGCGGAGGCGTGAAAGGATATCATTGTCCACATTCTGTTACAAATGTCGTACAAATTACAGGTCAGTGCAGCGACGGCAAAATGCCGGAGGTATGAAGCCCGAGGGATACAAGTTATTGTGTGGCAGTGCTTATCGGTGGTGGCGCATGAAGAGAACGGTTGTCAATAGAGATACCTGCAAGTTTGGGCATGGAATTAGTCCCCGGTTGAGCATTTGGATCATGAGATCCTCACTTCTGGTCTGATTAGATGTCTTATAAATGCCAATTAGTCGGTGACTGAGCTCGAACATGTCGTTTCGAAGTGAGATAATTATGAACTGGGCATTTTTCGTCCTATCCTTGATGTAGTTCGCGACTATGGAGACATTCCGGAAGTCTAGGGCGGCATCGATCTCGTCCATAAAGTACAGCGGTGTTGGCTGTGTGCAACATCATTAGATGCTACAAGCAGGGGTATGTCAAACAAACCTTGTAGACGTGCAATGCAAAGACGAGTGCTAGAGAGCTGAGAGTCTTGAATGAAACAAGACGTTAGCGAAAGTGCGCATCCAGTGAGATAAAATAGATACGATACCTTTTCGCCTCCTGACAGGTTGGAGATATTCCGCCAGCTTTTCTTGGGCGGCATAACACTGAAGATGATACCCTCGGAGAATGGGTCCATGCTATCAACGAGTTCCAGCTCAGCATTCCCTCCAAGCGTGATCATCTACCCGGAATTTCGTTCAGTAGTTGGGGTAGCTGAGAGAAGACGGCACTGACCTGATACATCTCCTTGAGCTTGAGGGAGATGGTACTAAAGCCGGCCATGAACTCGTCGAGCCGTTGCTTCCGCAAAGAGTCATACTTCTGCTTCTCAGCATCGCGGAGAGCGGTTGTCTCATCGAGATCCTTCGCGCGCCGCAGGAATTCTTCCTCGCGTCTCTGGTATTCCTTCAGGACAGCCATGTTCGGCCTAGTCCTCTTCAATTGCTCTGGCGATACGAAGATTAGTTAGCAGGTATGGGGAAATCACTAAGATGAACAGACCATCGAGAAGTTGGACGTCGGCGAGGAGTTCACGCTGGTTGAGCCTGGACAACTCAGCAGCACTGTAAATATGAAGTTCGTTCGAAGGTGGCTTGTGCGGCTGACGAGATTTCTTGCTTGGTACAGGCTCACACCCTTCTTCGGTCTTCACGACAGGATTGGTGTCGCTCTCTCCCCTCCCGCCGTTTGTCGATGAGACCTGACCCTCGTGCCCGTGCTCTTCCTGCATGTTGCCATCGCCCCCTTGGTGCTCTTCATCTTCATCTTCCTCGTCGCTGCCAACGAATGAGAATTGGAACGAACGAGAAGAAAGTTAACATACTCAACGTCTACGAGCCGCAGCTTGTCGTGTTCTGCTTGCGATCGGTCCATGGTGTTCCTATTCTCCTTCAGCTCTGTTTTTTTGTCATTCAGTCTTTGCGTAAGCTCCACCTGTCATACGCGTGGTTAGCAGAATGATGTTAACGAGCGGGGACTGCATACTTCTTTCGTACGGAAAGCCTGGATATCCTCTGTTTTCTCGTCCAGTTCTACCTTGAGGTTCTCCAGGTCGTCCTTCGAGTTTTCTACCTCAGCTTGCGCGGCTTCGACCTTCGCTCGGATGTCAGCAACGTAGTCCTTGACCTCCTGCAGCGACTCGTTCAGCTTTTCGAGTTCGGCTTCAACCTCCATCAAGCCCCGCTGATTCCCTGCTATGGAACCCTGTAGCTTCACGGAGTCTTTCTCTGCCTTGGCCTTTGTGACCTCGGCTTTGGTGATCTCGTCATTCGCAAGGCTGATGTGTAGCTTCAGACCATCAACTTTCGACTTCTGCGCCAGGAGCCGGGAGCCACCAATGTCGAGAATCTTCTTCTCAAGCGCCTTGATGGCCTCTTCAATCGTACCCGATCGTGACTCTAAGCTTTCCAGCTCGCTTTCGGCGGCGGCAATCTCCCTTTCAAGGGACGCGATTCGGGAGACATCGCCCGCATCTGGTTTGTTCTGGGCCCTAAGAATGGTTCAAGGCTGAGATCGCTTTAGCAACCGAGACTGGACATGTGCTCACTTTAGGTCACGGACACGCTTTTCTGCCTCTATCACGCGCTTTCCGGCGTTCTGGATGTCAAGGTTTACCTTGTCAATCTCGAGATTGATCTGCGGCCCAGACCTTGCCACAGCCTCCACCTCCGCCTCCGCTGCCCGAAGCTCATCCGTGGCCTCTGCGAGCTGGGCAGCGGCGGACTCGCAGTCTTGCTCATACCTTCGCAACGCCTCGGGTGGAACAGCATCCGCGGCAAGCTTCGAGCTCATCCCACCGCCCCTGGGTTTCGCTCCACCACCAGACATCGTACCCGACGAGTCGATGAGCTCCCCTGCGAGGGTGACGACTCGCCACCTGCGTGTTCCGAATGCAATGCGATTCGCTTGAGCGAGATCCTGAGCAACCAGAGTATCGCGCAGCGCCTTGTAGAATGCGTGTGCGAACCGTGCTTCCTTGGGCTTAACGAGGTCAAACAAACGCGGGACGTTCTCTGGAGTCTGGATGGGCCGCATGCCATTCGTCTCGTCGATCTTCTCAAGCACAAGGAAATTCGCACGCCCGACGTTCTGCTTTCGGAGGTATTCGATGCAAGCTTGACCCTGCTGCACAGTGTCCACAACCATGTTGTTGAGTGACCCGCATGCGGTCGTGATTGCAACGTCGTACTTGTCAGGGATGGTTCCGAGACTTCCCAGTCGGCCCTAATCTGTACCATGAGTGGCGTCCAAGAACGTTTCGGATGACTTACGTGAAACCCGTTGACTCGACCTGAGTTTCTCAACCGTGTCAGACTGTCCAGGACCTTATTCTGGGAGGTGCTAGCTGCCTGGGACGCTTTCGCCTCGTCAACTCGCTGCCTTGTGGAAGATGCTTGCGCGCGAAGCTGATTTACACGTGCAGCTAGGTCCTACGGACGGCCATCCTAGTATCAGTTACCCGAGACGGGGCCACAGGGATCCTTCCTACCTGCACTCTCTGTTGAGCAGCTTTGGATCCGTGTTGGAGTGACTGTTTCCTATGTTTGAGGTTCTCGAGTTCCCCGATCTGCGCATAGAATAAGAGCTCAGATTTTCCAGCGTTATCAAGGACACATACCTTGTTTTTCCGGTCACCCCTCAGGTTCTCGAGCGCCTCCAGAGCCTCCGCGCTGGCTTGCTTGATAGCTTCGGCCTTCTTGATCAACATGTCACGCTCACTGGTTTTGACATCAATCTCGGCCTGCTTCTGGTTGACCTTTGTTTTCCAAGGCTGAAGCTCCTTCTGTTTCTGTTCGATCTGGTCATGAAATACCTGCGTCTTGTCTTAGGGCGAATGAGAGCATAATCGATTTAAAATCGAAAGGATCCCATACCTTTGAGACTGTCACGGATGCCCTCCGATACCTTTTCTTCCTTCTGGAGTTCTTCTTCAAGCTCATCTGCTTTCTTCTTCTTGCTCTTCATCTTTGCTCCATTCTCTTGAATGGCACGGAGTGCATCGTTGCGAGCGTTCTCGTCCTGAGAAGGTCCAACTGATTAGCCAAAAAAGTTTACCAGACCCGGGGCATCGAAGAAACTTACATCTTGCAATGATTTCTTGAGCTTCTTGGCCTTACTGTTGGTATGTTTGCGTTTTTCCTCCAGCCCGACTTCCTGCTTTTCGTACGCCCCCATCTCTTTGAGGGCCTCAGCAGCAGCAGCTTTGACTTCCTGTACGGAGGGCCGCAATTATGTCAAGGGCGCTATACCGTCAACGCATCGTTAAGCGCACCTCATATGCCTGAACACGTTCCGCGTAGTGCTTTTCGAGCGACTCTAAATGCGCAAGATCGTCCTTATTACGCTCCCGTTCCTCAGCGAGCTCCTTTTCAATGCGAGCCTAGAAACCGGAGTCAGCGTGCATTTTCATTCGAACGTAGTAAGACCTCCTACAATCTCTTGTTTGACCTCCTTCTCGCTCACCAGACACCGCCAAATGTAGTACTGGTAAAGGGTAGACTGGGCGCGCACATGGTCGTTCTGCAGGCGAAGATAGTTTTCGGCTTCGCGCTTCTCTTTCTCAAGCGCGTTCCTCTCACGCTCAACGAGTCGCAAGCGATTCAACTTCTCTGTGCGATCCTCCGTCAGGCGATCCATTTCGACAAGCGCTTCATCAATCGGCTCCTTGTATTGTGATGTGCCAATGATATCCTCAAGATATTCAAGTAGACCATCTTCATGTTCTGACGGTGCCTTGGGCTTCATCTGCGCAATGGATTCTACCTCACCCTATCCAAGAGTGAGATGAGACACATTTAGGCCAGAGTAGGCATACCTGGAGGATGAGGAAGCGATTGTGATCAAGGTCGATGCCACGGCCTTTAAGAAGCGTCTGTACTTCTTTATAGTTACTTCCTCGTCCATCGATGGTATATTTGCTAGAATTGTTCTTGTACGCGGTACGAGCCACGGCCAGAGCAGAGTCTGGTACAACAGTAAATGCGTCGGGGCCAGGCTAAACTGACGGCGATCTAGTGGTTACCAGTTACCAAATAGCAATGAACGTACAAGGTCGATAATCTCGCGGAAATGAACCTCCACGCTACATTCTTGCAGATGCGGGTGTTGTGCGGAATTGTGTATGAGTTCGGAGAGTTTTCCTTGTCGCATTTTACTTGCGCGGTAACCAAAGACAAAAAGTAGTGCATCGATGGTATTTGATTTGCCAGAACCATTGGGGCCGACGATTGACGAGAAGGACTACAGATAATAAGTCTCGGTGTTGCGACACGGAAATAGCTCACCTTATGAAAAGGCCCTATTTCTTGACGCCCAGCATAACTCTTGAAGTTCACGAGTACTAATTTGTGGATTACGAGACGTGGCCTGGGTCCATGGGGCTCTTCCAAAGGAGGGGGTGCACGCTTTGCCTTTGACGGAGAGGTGGGTAGATCATCAAGAAGTGATTTCTCCTCCTCATGGACTGGTGGCGTAGTGGAGGGTAACTTCTTAGGACTAGGGACAGGGGTAGACAGCTCAGCCAAAAGGCCTGGCGCGTTGCTACCATTAGGTATGACAACCGTGGCGCTTTCACCGACGCTTGTATCATCACATGAATCTTCCTTCGCTACGGATGCAGAAGGCGTAGGTGATTTCACTTTTCGAGATGATCGCTTGGTCACCTTTCGTCGGGAAGTAGTTGCGGCCTCAATCTTCCCATCGTCAACGTCGTGGGTATTCTCCATGGTGGGCTCGTCGATGGGCTCAGCCTTTATATTCACGGCCTCCGACTGAGACCGACGTCCGCCGCGCCGGGAAATGGATGGCTTTGAGGAATGTGTGCGAGAAGTTGGCTTAGCCGTGACCGGCTCTTCGGCCTCGTCTTCTGCAAGGGCGACTTGCTCCTTGGCAGTCTTCCCATTGGCAGAAGGGGCCACTGGCCTGGAAGTTGCCCTCCGTGTCCGAGGCCCAACAATGGGCTTGATATCTTCCTCTTCATCCTCGTGGACATCATCCAGGTCGTACGATGGGCGGGATCGCTTCATTGGATGAGAGAGCTCTTCGTGACCATCCTCGTCATCAGAGGAGTCCCGTTCCTTACACGAAACACTCTTCTGCCTGGAAGATGCGCGAGAGGCTGGGACAGATGGGGTTGCTTTGGATGACGTGCGGCGGGTGGTGCGCGAGGGTGGTCTGCTGTTATCTTCTTGCGCTTGGATATCAGTGTTGTCGCCACTAGATCGCTTTCGTTTGGAAGAGAGAGCAGACTTGTGTGGTGGTGGGTTACTCTCTGGTTCTGCGGATGGCCTTGCGGAAGTACGAGTGGAGCGACGAGGAGGCATGTGTATGCGTCTAAGTTGGATGCATCCAACAACACGGTGTTGAGACGCGAGACGCGCCTCGTCACGCGTCTGTCACACGTCATGTGAGTCCACGCACCAGAAACCGCGGACCGTCGGACCGTCAGTAGACGGCTAAACGGGTGGTTGTGGGAAACGAGCGCGGAAACGTCACTTGAACTGGTACCACGACCAACTCAAAAGTCTCAAACCCCACCATGGATGACGGTACGTCCTCAGCATCACCGACGACCACTCCCTCGACCGCGACGGCATTGGCGACGTTTACTATACAACCTTCCCCATCTCATTTCTCTACTTTCTCTACTTTTTCGGCCTCGCCATCGTGAGAAAGAAACGGTTCCAACAACCCTTTCAGTTCAAATGTCGGCAGCCCTCGGGAGTCTGTATGGCTTTCCCAGCGACAGTAGTTTAAGAAGTTTCTTCGACATACTCATATCGTTGTCCATTTCTTCCTGCCATCACAGAGGGCAATGGCAACACTCGGTGCCCGACAGCTGTCCCGCCAGCCAGCGCTCTGTTCACCTGATTTCCAATGTTCCCCTCCGTCATCATCGTCTCCATGTCATCGTTCCTGTTCACCTGTTACACCAACCACCATGACACAACCTGACATTCCTTTGTCCCGCATCAGCTTGGCAGTCGCAAGATATGGCCCCTAGCAGTGCACCTATCAGCATCCCTACTGGAGACGTGGCCATGGTCAATGGCACCGCAGACAGTCAGGCCTGGGACGGCGGACGCTCACCGGGTCGTGGCGGCGGTGGTGATTTGCCGCGACGTTCTAGTAGGAGCAGGAGTCCGGGGCGCGGCAATAGTGACGACAGAGGGTGCGTATGGGTTCTGGCTCTCCCTACCTGCACGTCGTTTATGACCACTCGACCAGCCGTGAAGGTGGTGGACAAAATCCTGGCAACAACCTTCATGTTTCTGGCTTGAGTTCACGTGTTGATACACGTGATCTCGAGGCAGCCTTTGCAAAGATTGGTAGGGTAAGTGGAAGCATGTGTAGTGCCATCCGACCAGATTGACCTCCTGTAATCCAGGTCAAGAAAGCATCGGTCATGTATGACCCTCACACTCGCGAGTCTCGCGGGTTCGGCTTCGTAACCATGGAATCTCTTGAAGAGGCCGAGGCGGCTGTCACCGCCCTCAACGCTACAGAATTTATGGGAAAGGCAATCACTGTGGAAAAGGTGCGTCCCCAGTTCTCGATATAAAGACAAAATGTTGAACGCCGCCGTTCAGGCTCGCCGTGGACGTGCCCGCACGCCTACACCAGGAAGGTACTACGGGCCTCCAAAACGCAACGACCGTGAGCCTTCTCAATTCCCTGGTAGCTTACGTTCATTTTTGATCCCCTACCTGTCAGGCGAACGCTTCTATGACCCACGCCCTTATGATTCCCGCTATGCGCGTGACAATGATCATGATGATCGTCGTGGCGGACGCGGTCGGTACGAAGACCGCCCGCGGGATTATGAACGTGGGTACCGCGATTATGATCGGGCCCCGCGCGATTTCGAGAGAGGGTATGGTCGGGAACCACGCGACTATGATCGCCGCCATGAGGAGAGACGATTCTGAGCTGGGGTCCAAAAGCAGTAGTGGTTAGGGTACATGGATTTTGTTCTAGTAATCTACTACCGCCGTGAAATGCTTCTTTATGGTAATCTGTCAGTCGGGAATGATGTGTTTTTACACAGAATTTTAACTTTTGAAACTGCTGGACTTTCAGATGACAGTCGCTTCCCTGGTATGCTGGAATTATTGCCTGTGGCTGAATTGGGCAATCCATTCATTGTAACCTCATTGCAACCCCAACATTGTAACCAATGCACTTCACTAACGTGAAATGTATTTTCTGGAAATTCAGGCAAGAGTCATTCAAGATATTAAGAAGAGGGGGAACAGTTCAGGCCTCACCTCTTCTCCCTTATTGAACGCATTCATGAGATCAGGCTCTTCCCGACCACTATGCCTTTTTGGATGGCTTTTTAACCATTCTTCTATCTCATCCTGTGAGGGCGTGGGCCCATGTGGGCGCCCATTGCGTATGGATATCCTGGCATGGATCGCACGCACATCGCGTACTGTTGTGGAGCGGATGCGCCATGACCATGCAGCACGGCACTGAAGGAGAACCAGGGGAGGGAAAAATCAGAAAAGTAACTCTGCCACAGAATCCCCCCGCTTTGTGTGTGCGAGTGAGAGCGGGAGGGAGGTCGTGCTCACCCTGATGGGGAGAGAAAGCCACTCTTCTACTTCGACGGTTTTGCTGGTGCTGGGGACTTTGCAATAAGCACCGAGATAATAAAAACTCCTTTCCGTCACGTGAGTCGTCTGTGGCGATATGTTGAGGAATATGTGAAAATATGGGTAATTGTCCTCGAAGAGAACGGTCCCTGGGGCAAAAAAAATCACTCCCGACTCCCCGGGCGAACTCGGCGCATAAGGATGCACCACCCGATCGATGCAGAGGATGTTCCGCACGCGCGAGCGTGGCCGTTCGTGCTGAGGATGGCCCCCGAACAATGCCGCGAAGCGGGGCGTCGTCACGTCGGGCGTCGCGTCGGCCAGGGCAGCGTCCTGTGGCTTCAGCTGCGAAGCCGACTGGATGCCATTTTCGCGGAGTAACAATTCCACCGCGGCAGGACTCCCGAAGCGGTTGACGGGGATGCCACTTGCCAGACTACGCTGGAATGCTTTACGACTATAGTAGGCGCCAAAAAAAAAAGGAAGTCTCAATACCACAATGCACGGATCCCTGTTCGTAAGAGGCAGGCGTACATGTACCGCGGTGAAGAAAGGGCAGTTATCCGAGTCTTTTTTTTAGAACTACGAGGTTGGTGCTGCCTGCCTCCAACGCGTCCACGGGATACTAGTGCGCTCGCGGGGGCTGCACGAGATTCGTCGCCGTTGAGAAGAGTGCGCGGGGGCTCCGTATCGGTCTATATAGCGAGTCAGCCGAAGCGGGCAGAACAGACGGATAACAAATCAGGAGTAGGAATGCATACCCGGGCTAGGCGACGTCGTGTTCGTGAAGAAACTGGGCCCGCGCTGCTCTCGCGACTTCGATCACCTCGACCACGACGACGACCTCTTCCTGAGACACCATCCGACGACCGTGACGAAGAAGGGGCCAGGTAGCTTGGCAGAAACGAGCGGCGGTCCCCATCAGAAGGAGCAACCACAGCCCCGAGGGGAGCTGTGATCGCGGCCGCCGGCGCCACTGAAGATGGTGATGATGATGATGATCTTGCCACTGCCACAGAAACTGGCTGTTGCTGTTGTTCTTGCCATCGCGCGGGCGCTGGCTGCAGTTCAGCGGGGTGCTCGGCGGAGCCCCACGCGGACATTATGATCAGCCTCTGGTTCTCATCGCACCACTGCTCCTTTAAACGCTTATTGACAGACGCCTGCATGGTGCTTTCGTAGTCGGGTGTGTCCCCAGTTTTGATATCAAGTCAAAATTTTGAACGCCATTCAGGCGAGCCGTGAGCGACGTGGCCGCACCCCGGAGATACGAGATCCGCCCGCGGGATTACGAGGCGATTCACTGCGGAAACGAGTTTATTTGCGGCCCGGTTTAGTGTACTATCACGTATAATGGGTTTCAAAATACCAGAGCATTTCAAAATGCAGTTTATTAAGAGATCGCCACAGCAAATTAGCTGATCTTTGCTCGGATATATTACCCATATACTACCCAATTATAGATCACCAAAAAAATAAAGAAGTTTCATTGTGCTTGCTTTGCGATCTCAGTGATAGTACAGGGGAAAACTCAAAATTTGACTAAAACAGTCCTGGATTAAGCATCTCTCAACACAATACTCTAAGGTTTTCAAGATACAATCTATGCATATCATCCAAGCCTGGTATAAAATTATAGAGCATTCAGAGCAGCAGGAGGGAAGATACAGATGAAAGAGCGAATTTGCGTGACAAAGCGTGATTGAAGCCCATCAGATTTCAAAGTCCGTCATTCTGCGTGTCGTGTTATTTCGACGCATTGGCTCTACTGTAAAGGCCTCCGGTGGCACAGAAAGTACATGCCTTCTAGAAGAGTTCCTATCAGCCCTGACACTGAAAAGCTCATTCAAGAGGCATGCACCCAGCTTTGTGCCCAGGCCAAACCCAACATCTCAGATGTCATTTGTGAAATCAAGGCTTGCAGGGCATCAGAAAAAATCAACTTTTCTTACTACATCTTATTACATCTTATTCCTCTTATTTTGGGGGTAAGAAAGGAATAAGTGGAAATAAGACAAGTTTTTTTTTTACTGATGGCCACTGG
>Ga0137394_10003398_pt1 | contig 11964 bp, 8 predicted proteins | sample czobulk116metaG_FD_108278 | JGI IMG/M metagenome (GOLD analysis project Ga0137394, IMG submission 108278) | Vadose zone soil microbial communities from Angelo Coast Range Reserve, California, USA - czobulk1.16 metaG | ecosystem: Environmental > Terrestrial > Soil > Vadose zone | place: USA... | reverse complement strand
TCGCCGCGGAGGATGTTCAAGAGCTGCGGCAGCTCGTCCAGCGAGTACCGCCGGATGAACCGGCCGATGGCGGTCACCCGCGGGTCGCGCCTCATCTTGAAGACCGGCCCGTTCGATTCGTTGCAGAGCTGGAGCTTGGGCCGCAGCCGCTCCGCGTGGACCACCATCGACCGGAACTTCAGCATGCGGAACGTCTGGCCTCGCAGGCCCACCCGCCGCTGGCCGAAGAAGATGGGCCCTCCGTCGCTGAGCTTGATGAGCGCCGCGATCAGGATCATCGCTGGCGCGAGGAGGACCAAGGTCGTCAACGAGAGCAGGACGTCGAACGCGCGCTTGATCGAGAGGCGGACGACTGTGGAAAATCCCAGATCCAAGGCTTCGAGCTCCACCGCGGGGAGATCGAGCGAGCCGACAGCTACCGGCTCCGGAGCCGGGACCAACGTCAGCTCTCCTGTGGAGCCCGGCTGGGCGACGGCGATGGCCACCTGCACCGCCGGCACCTCGAGTTGCGGCCCGTCGGGACCCGGACTGGCGTTGCTCGCGTCCGGGCCGTCATCTCTCGCCGTGGTCAGCCCTTCGACCGGGTCCACGGCGCGCTGGCGTGGCGTGGCGCTGTCGTCCGCGAGCGAGCTGAGTTGCGTCCCCGTCGGATTCATCTCCGATTCTCCCGAGCACTGCCGACGGTAGCGCAGGCGTCCGGCGCACCGTCCATGGACCGACGTTCACTGCCGAACGAGCTTTCGCTGTCGCGATGGTCGGGAACTCTGAGAGTACTGGGGGGCATTGCGCCTCTGTGCTTGCGTTCCCGGCGCGATGACCGGGTGCGCCCTGTCGCATCAGCAACGCTCGTGCCACGATCCAGGCGGATTGAATTCGCGTCCAATTGAACCTTTCCGCCGGCTATGGCGGTAAGCAGGTCGCCAGGCGCCGAGCACACAGTAAGAAACTCAGGGTAATCACCCGGACAGCACCCGACTTCTTACCGATTGGCAGTCCGGCTGGCACGAGACTCTCGCTCATTGGACGTCGTGTTGCGGAGGTGCTTGGAAACTTTCCTGCTGTCGTGGCGGAAGTTTACGTATGTTACTGCCATTGAGGAAGTCCAGGTTCCTGGCCCCTGTAGTCAAGAACGCGGACACTGTCGAACGCGCCGAGAGAGGAGGTGCTCGATCGCTGGAAGCACCGCGTCAATCAGCGACTACGTCCATATCGCAATCGGCGTTAATCGAGCCAGATGGCCATCTGAGGCCGCTCGGGCTAACCCGCGGGCCCAGCGCCGCTCTTCCGCTCGTCGCGGAAGAACCAATCCTTCAATGCCTGTTTGGCCGTTTCGCGCGCCATGTCCGCGATCGACGATGTGAGCGGAATCCCTTTCGGGCACGCGTCGACGCAGTTCGCCGCTTTTCCACAGTCGCTGACGCCGCCCGCTTCCATCAGCCCGTGCAAGCGCTCGCTCGCATTCATCTTGCCGGTGGGATGCGCGTTGAACAGGCGCACCTGCGAGATGGCTGCGGCGCCGATGAATCCGGTGGCGGGCGTCACCTGGGGACAGACCTCCAGGCAGCAGCCGCAGGTCATGCAGGTGGAGAGGACATACCTCAGCTCCTGCTCCTCGGGCGCCTGGCGGGGGCCCGGGCCGAGATCGTAGGTACCATCGATCGGAATCCAGGCCCGCACGCGCTTGAGCGCTTCGAACATCTTTCCGCGATCGACGATCAGGTCGCGCACCAAGGGGAACTTCTTCATCGGCTGCAGGGTGATCGGCTGGGCGAGCTTGTCGATCAGCGCCGAGCAGGCCTGTCGCACCTTGCCGTTGATCACCATGGTGCAGGACCCACACACCTCCTCCAGGCAGGCAGCGTCCCAGGCCGGTGGCGTGGTGCGCTTGCCATCCGCGGTTACGGGGCTGCGCTGGATCTGCATCAGCACCGAGATCACATTGGAGTTGGGGCGGCGCTCGACGTGGAACTCCTCCCAATGCGAAGGGGCGGAGTGGCCGTCGCTGCGTTCGATCCGGACGATCACCTTCTCGGGCATGGCTTCCTCGGATGACCTCTCAAAAACGAGCCGCGAAGGTTTGGGGCTCAGGCGTAGCCGCGATCCGGCCTGCGGCCGGCGCGGCTAGTCGTAATGTCTCGGTTCGGGCGGGAGGATGGGATTCTTCAGGCTGTGCAATTCTTCGAACCGGAGCTGCGGTCCGTCCGCCGTCCAGGACCCCATCGAAGTCCTGAGCCACTTGTCGTTGCGCGCCTTCCAGGCCGCCATGAAATCCGCGTCGTCCTTGGGGTTCGGCGTCTTCGGCTTGGGCAGCACGAACTCGGGCTTGTAATGGCTACCGCGACTTTCGTCCCGGAGGCGCGACGCCCTCAGGATCAGGTGGGCGATTTCCAACATGTTCCAGAGCTGGTTCACGTAGGCGGCGCTCTGGTTCACCGTCCGCCCGGTGTCGAGGACGTTGCAGCTCTTCCAGCGCTCCTTGAGGTTCTGGATCTCGCCCAGGGCCTGGTCGAGCTGCGCGTTCTGCTTCACCACCGTCGCGCTGCGGATCATTAGATCGCCCATCTGCTGGCCGATCACGTAGGGGTTCTCGGGCCCGCTCATCTTGTAGATGGCGGCGAAGCGCTCGTCCCACCGCTTCTTGCCGGCGGCCAGGAGCGAGCTGGGGACGTCGCCTTTGGTCTTCATGTTGTTGCGCGCGTAGCTGATCATCGCCGGGCCGGCGATCATCCCCGCGTAGATGCAGGAGAGCAGCGAGTTCGCCCCCAGGCGATTCGCGCCGTGGTAGGCATAATCGCACTCGCCCGCCGCGTAGAGTCCGGGGACGTTGGTGGCCTGCTGCCGGGGGCTACCCGGGACCAGGTTGTTGTTGCCGTCGGCCTCGTAGTCGCACCAGAGCCCGCCCATCGAGTAGTGCACGGCAGGGAAGATCTTCATCGGCTCGTGTCGCGGATCGACGCCCTGGAACTTCTCGTAGATCTCCATGATCCCGCCGAGCTTGCGGTCGAGCACTTCGGCCGGGATGTGCGTGACGTCCAGATAGACGGCGTCCTGCCCCTCGACGCCCATCCCCAGGTCCTTCACCACCGAGAAGATCTCGCGCGAGGCGACGTCGCGCGGCACCAGGTTGCCGTAGCGCGGATACTTCTCCTCCAGGAAGTACGAGCGCTCGTTCTCCGGGATCTCCCGCGGCCGGCGCTTGTCTCCTTTCTGCTTCGGCACCCAGATCCGCCCGCCCTCGCCACGCGCAGACTCGGACATCAGCCGGTGCTTGTCCTCGCCGGGGATGGCGGTGGGATGCACCTGCACGAACTCGGCGTTGGCGTAGACGGCGCCGTCCATGTACGACCGGCCGTTCGCGCTCCCGGTGTTGATGGTGCTGTTGGTGCTGCGGCCGTAGACGATGCCGGGCCCGCCCGTGGCCAGGCACACCGCGTCGGCCGGGAAAGCCTGGATCTCCATCGTGCGCAGGTCGATTGCGGCGATGCCGCGACCGCCGCCCTGCTCGTCCTTGAGGAAGGAGAGGTATTCCCAGTACTCGAACTTGCGGACCAGCCCCTCGCTCTCGTAGCGGCGGACCTGCTCGTCGAGGGCATAGAGCAGCTGCTGACCGGTGGAGGCTCCGGCGAACGCGGTACGGTGATGGAGCGTCCCGCCGAACCGCCGGAAGTCGAGCAGCCCCTCGGTGGTGCGGTTGAAGGGCACGCCCATCCGGTCGAGCAGGTAGATGATCTGGGGAGCGGCGTAGCACATCCCCTTCACCGGGGGCTGCTCGGCCAGGAAGTCGCCGCCCTTCAGCGTGTCCTTGACGTGGATGTCGGGGTGATCGCCCTCGCCCTTCGTGTTCACCGCGCCGTTGATTCCACCCTGGGCGCAGACCGAATGGCTTCGCTTCACGGGTACGATCGAGAATACGTCGACGTGCTTGCCCGCCTCGGCGAGCTTGATGACGGTCATGAGACCCGCCAGGCCGCCGCCGACGACGATGTAACGCTCCGCCATTTCCTCGCGCCTCCTGGGGTCGCGCGACCACATAGCGCACGGCGGCACGCGCCGCAACGCATGAGCGTCCGTCAGGCGCTGTCGCCGAAGGCGACGCTGCGCCTACGCCTTTTCTGCGTGTTCCCGCTGAAGGCGGGAACACGCTTGACCATTCCGGGGACAGCCTCCTAGAGCTTGATCTCGTCTACCGTCTTCTTCACCGACTGGAAGGACCGCTCGAACATCGCCTTCTCCCCGGCGGTGAGCTCGATCTGGTGGATCTTCTCGACGCCGCCCGCGCCGATGGTGACGGGCACGCCCATGTAGTAGCCGCGCACGCCGTACTCGCCCTCCAGCCAGGCCGCGCAGGGGAGGACGCGCTTCTTGTCCTTCAGGTAGCTCTCCGCCATGGCGATCGCGCTGGTGGCCGGGGCGTAGAAGGCAGAGCCGGTCTTGAGCAGGGCGACGATCTCGCCGCCGCCCTTGCGCGTGCGCTCGACGATCGCTTCCAGCCGCTCCTTCGAGACCAGCCGCTCGAGCGGAATTCCCGCCACCGAGCAGAGCCGGGTGACCGGGACCATGTCGTCGCCGTGACCCCCGAGCACCAGCGCGTGCACGTCCTCGATGGAGACGTTCAGCTCCTCGGCGACGAAGAGCCGGAAGCGGCTGGTGTCGAGCACGCCCGCCATCCCCACCACCCGCTCCTTGGGGAAGCCGGTGATCTGCTTCATCGCGTAGACCATCGCGTCGAGCGGGTTGGAGATCACGATCACGAAGGCGCCCGGGCACTTCTCCTTCAAGTTGGTGGCCACGTCGCGCATGATCTTGATGTTGATCCCGAGCAGATCCTCGCGGCTCATGCCCGGCTTGCGCGGCACGCCGGCGGTGACGATCACCACGTCGGCGCCGGCGACCTCGTCGTACTTGTTGGTTCCGATGATCCGCGCGTCATAGCCGTCCACGGCCCGACCCTGCATCAGGTCCAGCGCCTTGCCCTGCGGGACGCCCTCGACCACGTCGAAGAGCACCACGTCGCCGAGCTCCTTCTGGGCCGCGAGCAGTGCGAGGTTGCCGCCGATCTGACCTGCTCCAATCAGGGCGATCTTCCTGCGAGCCATGAGCGTCTCCGGTGTGCGCTGGCGCGCGCTTCCTAGCACGGATTCGGACCGCAGGGTACAGATCGCGGCGTGACCACCATCGGGGCGTTCTTCGAGACCGCGCGGCGGCATCCGGAAAGGCTTGCCTGGAAGCACGGCGGGCGCGAGTGGACCTGGGAGCAGGCAGCCCGCGACGTCCGCCGCGCGGCGCGCGCCCTGATCGCGCTCGGCGTCGCACCCGGGGGAACGGTGTCGATCGTGGGTCCGAACCGGGCGGAATGGGCGACGGCGGATCTGGGGGCCATCGCGGCCGGCGCGGTCCCCGCCCCGATCTACCCGACGCTCACCGCCGAGCAGTCGCGGTACATCGCGGACCATTCCGGCGCCACGGTGGCGGTGGTCGCGGACGAGGCGCAGCGGGAGAAGCTGCGGGGCAGCGCCGTGCGATCGTTCGTGCTCTTCAGCGCGTGGGAGGAGTTCCTCGCCCGGGGTGACGCGGTCCCGGAGAGCGCCGTGGACGAGCGCCTGCGCCGGTTGCAGCCGGACGACCTCGCCACGCTGATCTACACCAGCGGGACGACCGGTCCGCCGAAGGCGGCCATGCTGACCCACCGGAACCTTCTTCACGCCGCCCGGACTGCGGTGCGCGTCGGAGGGACGGGGAAGGAGGACGTGCTGGTGAGCTACCTTCCCCTCAGCCACGTCGCCGAGCAGATCATCTCCATCCACGCGCCCACCGTCGCCGGCGGCGCAGTCTGGTTCTGCGACGAGCTGGAACGGATCGTCGAAGTCTTGCGCGAGGCGCGGCCGACCATCTTCTTCGGGGTGCCGCGCGTATGGGAGAAGATGCAGGCGCGCATCGAGGAGAGGGTGCGGGCGGCGCCGGCGATCCGGCGATTGCTGTTCCACTGGGCTCGCAGCTCGCGCGGCAGGCTCGCGAACCGACTGGTGCTCGGGAAGGTCCGCGCGGGGCTCGGCCTCGATCGCGTGCGCCTCTGCGTCACCGGCGCCGCGAAGATGCCGCGGCCGACGCTGGATTTCTTCGAGACCCTCGGGCTCCCCCTGCTCGACATGTGGGGGATGACCGAGAGCACGGCGATGGGAACGGCCAACCTGCCCGGCGCGCGGAAGCCCGGTACGGTGGGGCGCGCGGATGAGAGCGTCGAGATTCGCATCGCGCCGGACGGCGAGATCCTCACCCGCGGCCCACACGTGTTCAAGGGCTACTACAAGGACCCGAAGGCGACGCGGGAGGCGATCGACGCGGAAGGCTTCCTGCACACCGGCGACGTCGGCGAGCTCGATCGCGACCGCTTTTTGCGCATCACCGACCGCAAGAAGGAGCTCCTGATCACCTCCGGCGGCAAGAACGTCTCGCCGCAGAACCTCGAGGGTCTTCTCGGGCGCATCCAGGGCGTCTCGCTGGCGGTGGTGGTGGGCGACGGCCGCAAGCACCTGGGCGCGCTGATCGTGCCCGAGCAGCCGCAGCAGGCGGGCGATCCCGATTTCCTCGCGCACGTCGAGCGGGAGATCGAGCGCATCAACCGCCAGCTCGCGAGCTTCGAGACGATCAAGAAGTTCCGCGTGCTGGCGGCGCGGTTCTCGGTGGACTCGGGCGAGCTGACGCCGACGCTGAAGATCAAGCGCAAGGTGGTGTCGGAGAAGTACGCGAGGGAGATCGACGAGCTGTTCCGTCAGAAGTGACGGATGATCGCCTCCGCGAACTCCGAGCACTTCACCTCCTGCACGTTCTTCTCCCCCTCCTGCACCATCAGCCGCGCGAAGTCGTAGGTGACGGTCTTCGCCGCGATCGCGCCGTCCATGCCGCGGACGATCAAGTCGGCCGCCTCGTTCCAGTTCATGTGCCGGAACATCATCTCGCCGGAGAGGATCACGGAGCCCGGATTCACCTTGTCCTGGTTGGCGTACTTCGGAGCGGTGCCGTGCGTCGCCTCGAAGACGGCGTGTCGGGTCACGTAGTTGATGTTTCCGCCGGGCGCGATGCCGATGCCTCCGACCTGCGCGGCGAGCGCGTCGCTCAGGTAGTCGCCGTTCAGGTTCGGGGTGGCGACCACGTCGAAGTCCTCGGGGCGGGTGAGGACCTGCTGGAGCGTGATGTCGGCGATGGCGTCCTTCACCACGATCCCGTTGGGAAGCTTGCACCAGGGGCCGCCGTCGATCTCCTTGGCGCCGAACATCTCCTTTGCGACCTTGTAGCCCCAGTCGCGGAAGGCGCCCTCCGTGAACTTCATGATGTTGCCCTTGTGCACCAGCGTCACGCTCTTGCGCTTGTTCTGCACCGCGTAGCTGATCGCGCTGTGCACCAGGCGCTCGGTGCCGAGATAGCTGATCGGCTTGAGGCCCAGCCCGACTTGGACCGAGACCTCTCGCTTCGCCGCGCCGATCCCCTCGAGCTGCTTCTGCCAGGCCTGGCACGCCTCCTGGTTGCCGAAGCGGATCTTCTTGAACTCCTTCGGGAACTCCTTGGCCCAGAAGTCGAGCACTCTCTGCGCCTCTGGCGTCCCGGCGGCGTACTCGATGCCGGCGTAGATGTCCTCGGTGTTCTCCCGGAAGATCACCATGTCGATCTTCTCCGGGCGCTTCACCGGGCTGGGCACGCCCTTGAACCAGCGGACGGGCCGCAGGCAAACGAACAGGTCCAGCATCTGCCGCAGCGCGACGTTGAGCGAGCGGATCCCGCCGCCCACCGGCGTGGTCAAGGGGCCCTTGATGCCCACCAGGTACGTGCGGAAGGCCTCCACCGTCTCGTCGGGCAGCCAGTTGTCGAACAGCTTCTTGCTCTTCTCGCCCGCATGGACCTCCATCCAGGCGATCTTCCTCCGGCCGCCGTACGCCTTCTCCACCGCCGCGTCGAACACCCGCTGCGAGGCGCGCCAGATGTCCGGGCCGGTTCCGTCGCCTTCGATGAACGGAAGGATCGGCTGATCGGGGACGCTCAGGCGTCCGTTGGAGATGGCGATCGCTTTTCCGTTCTTCGGCACCTGGGGCGCTGGGCTGGGCATGTCTCGGCTCCTGTCCGGGGCCGCGGAACATAGCGCCCCGCGCCGAGGGCGTACAGGGCCGGAACGTCCCCCCGAAGACAGATGCGAAGAAGTACCAATATCCCCCTTCCCCGCGGCCAACACGTGACTATGCTGTGGGCCCGTCGGGATGCTCGGTCGGAGGGCCGAACATGCAGCTCGAATTCCAGTGCCAGAAGTGCGAGGAGTCCTTCTCGATGGACGTGTCCGATCTCCAGTCCGACCCCGTCCTGCGCTGCCCCGGATGCGGCACCCGCGCGCCTGACGAGCAGGTCGAGGCGCTGGTCGCCGGGCTGGAAGAGCTGTTCGCAGCGCTCGCTCCGCTGCGGCGGAAATTCTCCACGAGCGTGGAGGTGAACAGCGAGGACATGCCTCCCCCGTACGACGAGGAGCCGGCGGTCACGCGCAAGGCCGCATTGCTCGACGAGGAGAACAGCGAGGACGAGGAAGGCGAAGAGGACGAGGAGGAGGAGGTCCGGGAGCTGGAGTAGGCGGCAGCCCGCCCGCACGGCCACTTCCATCGCCGCCGGCGCTCGCTACCTTCTCGGGGGGAGGAGCGATGAACGGCGGTCCGCGGGCGACGTTCGTGCTGCCCATCCTGCTGGCGTGCGCCGCCGCGGCGCTCTACCGGCTCGGTACCGCGGCCGACGCGGATCACCCGATCGAGATGAAGGCGGAGCAGCTGCTGCGCGTGAGCGGCGGCCAGCGCGTGCTCGTCCTGGCCGAGCTGCACGGGACGCGGCGGCTGGGAATTCCGGTCAGCCGCGTCGAGGCGGCGCTGATCGAGCTGGCGTTGCACGGATCGCCCGGGCCGGGTTCGATGGCTCTCGAGGCGCTCGGCGGGCGCGTGCTGCGCGCGTCGATCGACGGAGCCACTTCGCCGCGCGACTTCCGCGGCCACCTCTCGCTCGGGATCGGAGCGCAGGAGGTGCGCGTCGAGACCGGCGCGGGCGAGGCGCTCTGCCTCGCGCTGCAGGCCGGCGCGTCCATCGTCGCCGACCCGATGCTGCTCGACGCCGCTGGCGTCACTGCCGAGGAGCTTCGCGGCCGCAGCGCGCGAAACCTGCTCGACGGCGCCGCGCCCGCACCCGTCCTCGGCATCTGATTCAGGCCAAATTCGTCTCTTGCAGGCGCGCGCCTTGCGCCCTACGCTCGCGGCGCATGCGAAAGGCGAAGATCATCTGCACCATGGGGCCGGCGTCCCGTGAAGAACCGGCCCTGAGCAGGCTGGTCGAGGCCGGAATGGACGTGGCGCGGCTGAACCTCTCGCACGGAACGCACGAGGATCACGCGCGGACGATCACGGCCGTGCGCCGGGCCGCGGAGAACGCCGGCCGGCCCGTGGCGCTGCTGCTCGACCTGCAGGGGCCCAAGATCCGCGTGGGGAAGCTCGAAGGAGGCAAGGCGAAGCTGGAGGCCGGCGCGGAAACCGTCATCACCGTCGAGTCGAGCGTGCTGGGCACCGCGCAGCGTTTCTCCTGCTCGTACGAGGGGCTGTCCGAGGACGTGTCGATCGGCGACACGGTGCTGATCAACGATGGGGCCATCCGGCTCGAGGTGATCGCCGTCGAGGCAAAAGAAGTGCGGTGCCGCGTGAAGGTGGGCGGCACGCTCTCCGACAACAAGGGAATCAACCTGCCGGGAACGCCGGTCTCGATCCCGGCGCTGACCGCGAAGGACATCGAAGATCTCAAGTTCGGGCTGCAGCACGAGGTCGATTTCGTCGCGCTCAGCTTCGTCCGCAGCGCCGACGACATCCGGCTGATCAAGCGGTACGCGCCGACCACGCCGGTGATCGCCAAGCTGGAGAAGCCGCAGGCGGTGGACCGGGTGGACGAGATCGCGCAGCTCGCCGAAGGGGTGATGATCGCCCGCGGCGACCTGGGCGTGGAGATGCCGCTGGAGCGGGTCCCGCTGATCCAGAAGACCGCGATCGAGCGCACCAACTACTACGGCAAGATCGCCATCGTGGCGACTCAGATGCTCGAGAGCATGATCGTCTCGCCGCAGCCCACCCGCGCCGAGGTCAGCGACGTGGCCAACGCGGTGCTCGACGGCGCCGACTCGGTCATGCTCTCGGCGGAGACCGCCACCGGCGCGTACCCGGTCGAGGCGGTGAAGACGATGGCGTCCATCGTCGAGGAGGTGGAGCGGAGCGCCCGGTACCAATCGCTCCCGGGCCCTACCCTGGACCGCGGCGAGAGCACGTTCGCGACCGCGGTGGCGCGGGCCTGCGCCGCGGCGGCGCAGCAGCTCGGCATCGGCACCATCTGCGTGTACACGCGCACCGGCGAGACCGCGCGGCAGATCGCCGAGTACCGGCCCCAGGCGCGGATCGTCGCGTTCACCGCCACCGACACCACGTACCGCCGCATGGCGCTCTACTGGGGCGTGACCGCGCGGCGGGTCCGCAAGCCGTTCGAGACCACCGACGAGATGATCAGTAACATCGCGCAGACGCTGGTGGGCTCGGGCGAAGCGATGCGCGGGGAGGCGATCGTGATCGCCAGCGCGGTGCCGCCCAACCGGCCGACCTTCGGCGCCTCGATGATGCAGATTCACCGGCTCTGAAGCTGCGCCAGGTCCTCGCGGGCGAACTGGGCCTGGTCGCAGTCTTCGTCGGTGGCCTTCTCCAGATACTTTCGCGCCTGCGCCACGTCGTCCCTGGCGTGGAAGCGGCCGAGATAGTAGTTCGCCTCGCACTCCTCGTCCGGACCGGTGGCGGCGTCCAGGGTGGCGGCGTCCCGGGCTTCCGCGAGATAGGACCGCAACAGAGGCGCGGGCCACTTGTCCCTCTCGAGCCCGGCCGCGAACGCGCGCAGATCCTTCTGCGCCTCCACTTCGCGCCCCGCATTCCGCTGCAGCAGGAACAGCTCGAGTCGGGCGATCGGATCCCGTGACTTCCTGAGCAGCTGCTCCGCCCTCTCCTTCCGGTTGGTCTTTTCCAGCGCGCGCGCGCCGGCGATCAGCCCCAGCGTCCCTGCGCGGGGCACGGACTTCCCGATCTGCTTGCGCAGGTCCCGCGCCAACTGCTCGGCATCGAGGTCCGTGCCGGGGATGGGCGGCTTCGGGTGCGAACCTTCCGGCGCCGGCGGATGAGGAACCTCGGGCGGCTTGGGGTACTCCAGCACGATGGGCCCCTTCCGCCGCTGCTCGCGGATGGCTTCGCGCGCCGAGCGGCCGGCGCGCATGGCAGACGCCATCGCGGCCGCGATGGCGAGGAGCGCGACTCCGACGGCCACCCAGGTGGGCCTCTTCCAGCTCCTGGGCTTTGGCGGCAACGTGACCGGCGCTCCGGGTTCCAGCGTGTCGAGAGCGCGCGCCAGCTCCGCGCCGTTCTGGAACCGCCGGGCGGGCGGCTTTTCCAGGCATCGCGCGACCAGCGCGGCGAGCGGCGGCGGAATGGCCGGGGGCAGCGGCGCGGGCTGCGCGTTCAAGGTGAGATGGCCCGACTCGATCAGCGACGCGCCGGGGAAGGCGCGCTTGCCGGAGAGCATCTCGTAGAGGATGGCCCCCGCGCTGAAGACGTCGCTGGGCGGGCCCGCCTTCTCCCCACGCGCCTGCTCGGGGGACAGATACCCGGGGCTGCCGAAGATGGCGCCGGTCACGGTCAATCCGGGGCCCTGCTCGTCGTCGCTGCTGAGCCGCGCCAGGCCGAAGTCGAGGATCTTGAGTCGGCCGTCGTCGGTGAGGAAGAGATTCTCCGGCTTCAGGTCGCGGTGCACGATCCCGCGCGCGTGCGCCGCCGCCAGACCGCGCGCGAGCTGCAGCGCCAGGCCCTGCACTTGAAGGTGCGGCAAACGCGGCCCCTCGATGACGGTGCGCAGCGTGTGTCCCTCGAGCAGCTC
>Ga0137394_10003396_pt1 | contig 11964 bp, 6 predicted proteins | sample czobulk116metaG_FD_108278 | JGI IMG/M metagenome (GOLD analysis project Ga0137394, IMG submission 108278) | Vadose zone soil microbial communities from Angelo Coast Range Reserve, California, USA - czobulk1.16 metaG | ecosystem: Environmental > Terrestrial > Soil > Vadose zone | place: USA... | reverse complement strand
AGCACGAAGGTCTGCGTCTCGCAGATGAACGGAGCCTGGTGCGGGCCCGAGAAGATCGGCCCGATGATCGCGTGGTTGATCAGTGCCACCGATTCGCTGGGCGGACCATGGCGGCCTTTGCTCTCCACCGTCAGCGTGTTGCGGCCCAGGGACAATTCCGTGACCAGGCCGAGCAGCGTGCTCGGCGAGCGGCCCGCGCGGAAGGCGCCCGTCACGTTGCGGCCGTTCAGGCTGACGATCAGCGACCTCTGCGACTGACCCGCGGGAACGGCGATCTCCACCAACACGTCGCCGCCGGTGACCCGATCGGGCCAGGTCGACAGCGTGCGGATGGTGAAGCCGTCGCCGCGGTCGTGCGCGGCGGCGGCTCGAGAGAGAAGGAGTTGGACGGAAAGGACGACGGCAAACGAACCGAAGCCGATCAGGAGTCGCTTCATCGCGATTCTCCTCCTGCCAGTTTGTGGAACGGCGATCGGGAAGGCCCATGGTCTTCGGACCTTCCCGGCCGGAGCCCCCGATGCCCCGGTGCCGCGCACTAGCCGGCCTGGTCATTTGCCGTGTCAAGACGCGGCGCGCGCGCGATTCCAGCCCGGTTGTCGTCGGGCAGGATCACCGCGCGCGCCGCGCCGGGCTAGTCGCCGTCGCGGTCGCCCTTGTGGTGCCCGAGCTTCCCGCAGAACTGCTCCACGCGCGCCGACTTGCCTGGAGTCTCCCAGCGCTTGTCCTTCGGGTCGTAGACCATCGGCCGCAAGTAGTCGTCCGGGTCCACCATCCACCGCAGCTCCGGCTTCCAGCCCACGTTGCGCGCCTGCTGCGTGAGCAGGAGGGACTTCTTGAACTCCAGCGACGAGCTGATCGCCGCCACGTTGGTCTGGTGCAGCGGTACGTAGATCTTGGGCCGGATGTGCTGGTGGTACAGCACCGGATCGCGCACGCCGTTGGTGGCCCAGCCGGCGCTGACGATCGACCCGAACTCGATGTCCGTCTGCGGGAGCGATTCCATGATGGAGAAGAGCTTGGCGCCGATGGCCGGCGAGGGCAGTCCCGGGTCGGAGCCCGTGCCTTCCTTCAGCGGGCCGGTGGTGTTGTGCCAGACGAAAGCGAAGTTGCGGTCGTCGCGCAGGACGAACTGGTAGAAGAGGCTGATCGAGCCGCCCGGGCTCCCCGGAATGGTTCCGAAGCCGGTCGTGGTGAGGTTGACCTGGCCCGCCGTCGGCGTGGTCGGCGTTCCATTGCCCGAGCACGTGTTCGTGGGCGTCACGCAGGGCCCCGGCGGATAGAGATCCGGCTCACGTGGGTCCGAGATGTTGTTCACCGGCACGAAGGGCTGATCCGTGGGCACGGTGCCCGAATGGATGTGCTTGAACGCGACGATGCAGGCGAGCGGCTCGAACTGGTCCAGGTTCACGATCTCCGCCCCTGGCTGCGAGGCGCGCGACACCACCGGGACGCAGTTCACCGGGTTGCCGTCGGGGATGATCCTCGTCCCGCCGTTCGCCGAGTTTGGATCGGCGAACATGCGGCGCACGTCGGCCTGCATCACGTCGCAGGTCTCCGGCGAGGTATAGATGGGGATGTTCAGCCACTTGGCGACGTACGCCGCATTGTCCGCATGGTCGCCGTGGCCGTGGCCGAGGAAGATCGCCTCGGGTCGCAGGGTCACCAGGTCCTGGTAGTCGAGCGGCGTACGCCGCAGATCCGGCTGGCCGGCCGCCGGCGGCAGCTCGAGCCGCTGGATGTACGAGTCGAGCAGGAAGATCCGTCCCCGCAGCGAGACCGCCACCGTGCTGTTGGTCACCCAGGAGAAGATCACCGCGTCCTTGTCCACCCCCGCGGTGACGGGGTTGACGTTCTCCGCGCCGAAGAACCTCTGCCGGACGGCAACCACTTTCGGGTCGGCATTCCCGCCACGGTCGTCGTCGTGGGCCACCGCGGCGGTCGAGAGGCACAAGAACGCTGGCAGGAGCATCGCCCAGGCGGGCCTGATCGTTTGCAGCATATCGGAACCCCCTTTTCGCGACGGGCGGTACACCCTGACGATTTGCGAGATCAATCCGACCGGCCGTCGCCCTGCGCCTTGACTTTGGATCCTGGATGCGGGGTAGAGGCCATTTCGAATTTCCGGCAACTGCTCGGGCCGCTCACTCGCGCGCCGGTGGCGACCGCTTGTCAAGCCCACTGGGAGCACATCCAGGGAGTGCTCGGCATCGGCGGTACGCCGGACGCCGGACAAGGAGGAGGAGGCGGCGGCGGTGGCGGAGGGGGGGCTCGGGCGGGTCGCACTGCGCTGCCGCCGGCGTCGAGAGCTGGAGCGCCTGGCTGCTACTCGCCTTCGGCCTCAGGGCACGATGGCGTCGATCCCGCGCCTCGCGAGCTCGGCCCGCAAGTCGCCGGCCATGAGCAGCCGCGCCTCCTCGTGCTGTCGCAGCGTCGCGTCGAGATGGGCGAGCGAGAGGCCGCGCGCAAACAGGTGCGACTGCTCGGCGGAGCAGAGCTCCGCGATCGGCCGCATCTCGCGCGGCAGCCACGCCAACTCGCCGGCGGGCGGCATGTTCCGCACCGTCTCGTGCAGCGTCTCGGCGCCGTCCATGAAGTGCATGTGATCCGCGCGACGCAGGATGACCATCCGCTTCGCCGCCGGCGTCCGCTCGAGCAGCTCGTACATTCCGGACAGCGGCAGCGACGTGTCGTTCTCCGCGACGAGATACAAGGTCGGAACGTCGCGGCTCCAGGCGAACGCCAGGGTTGCGGGAAGGATGCCCGGCTTCGGCCGGGAAGCTCCCCCCGGCGCGAGCGCGACGACGGACCGGATCCGCGGCTCGACTTCGACGGAAGCGAGCGCCGTCCACCCGCCCAGGCTGTGCCCGACGATTCCGACTCTCCCGGGATCGACCGCCGCCTGAGGGTCCATCGGGGCGCCGTCGATGAGCCGATCGAGAAGGAACCGGACGTCCGGAACGCGGCTCGCCATCAGCGCCTTCCACCGCGCTTCCTTCTGCCCCGTCGTCTCTCCGTCCCTCCGCGCCAGATCGGGCGCGATCATCTCGGAGTGATCCAGCGCGGCGACCACGTAACCGTGGCTCGCCAGGTGCGTGGTGAGGAAGGTCGCGGCGCGCCGCCCTCCGCCACTGGGATGCGAATAGATCAGCAGCGGGCAGGTCCCCGGCGAGTCAGCGGGAGCCCAGACCTCGCAGGGAAAGACGCGGCCGCGCGTCCGATCGACGGCCTCGAAGGAACGCACGCCGACCGGATGAGGTCCCTGGACGAACGGGTCGTAGCCGCTCACGGACGCATTCATATCCTGCCGGCGTCCGGACGCGGGACGTCGAATCCCACGAACGGACGGCCGGCCAGGCCGCCGCCTCGGGCGTGGATGGCACGGATCTGGCTGGCCAATCGGGCGATGCTCGGGCTGCGCCAGGACCTTCGCGGGGCGCTCCGGACGCTGCACCGGAGCCCCGCGTTCGCCGCGATCGTGGTCCTCACGCTCGGGATCGCCATCGGCGCGACCTCCAGCGTGTTCAGCGTCGTGCGTGGCCTTCTGCTCAAGCCCCTGCCCTACCGCGAGCCGGACAAGCTGGTGCGCTTCTTCACCTCGTCGCGCCAGTTCGCCACCGGGACCGTGTCGCTGGCTTCGTACCGCGAGGACTTCGAGCATCTCTCCAGCATGAGCGGCGTGGCCGCGTGGGGGTATGGCAGCGGCAGCCTGGCAGGTTCCGGCGCGCCCGAGCACATCGGCCTCGGCCGCGCCACCAGCTCGTTGTTGCCGGTCCTGGGCGTTCAGCCCGCGCTCGGCCGCTGGTTCAGCCGCGAGGAGGAGGAGCCCGGGCACGGGCGGGTCGTGGTGCTCGGGCGGGCGCTCTGGCAGCGCAGGTTCGGCGGGGACCCGAACGCGGTGGGCCAGACGGTCGAGATCTCCGGTCATCCCTTCAAGATCGTCGGAGTGCTCGCCGAGGACCTCGAGCTGCCCGAGAGCTTCGACGCCTGGAGGCCGCTCCCGTTTCCACCCGATCAGCTCACGCCGCAAGCGCGGGGCTCGAGCTTCTTGCGGGTGATCGGACGGCTGGCGCGCAACGCCGCCCTGGCCGACGCGCGCGCCGAGCTGGCCGTGGTGTCGGCGCAGTTGCGCGCCTCGTTTCCCGAAGTCTATTCCGAGGAGACCGGCTACCACCTGATCGCGGTCCCGCTGCTCGATCAGATGGTGGGAAGCGTACGGCCCACGCTCTGGATGCTGTTCGGCGCCGTGGTGCTGGTCCTGCTGATGGCCTGCGCGAACGTGGGGAACCTGATGCTGGCGCGCGGAACCGCGCGCGAGCGCGAGCTGGCGGTGCGCGCCGCGCTCGGTGCCGGCCGCGGCCGTCTGGTGCGGCAGATGCTGGTCGAGAGCATGTGCCTCGCGTTGCTCGGAGGAGCGGCCGGCGTCGCGATCGCCGTCTGGGGGGTCGATCTGTTGGTCGCGGCCGGGCCGGCCAATCTGCCGCGGGCGAACCAGGTGCGCGTCGACGGAGCGGTGCTAGCGTTCGCGCTGGCCGCGTCGCTCTCGAGCGGGCTCCTGTTCGGGCTGCTCCCCGCGCTGACCGCCACCGAGACCCGGCTGCAGGACGCCCTCCGCGGCGGAGCTGCCTCGGCGGCGCCGCGTCCACGGCGGCTGCGGCGCGCCCTGGTGGCGGCCGACGTCGCGCTGGCCCTGGTCCTGGTCTCCGGCGCGGCGCTGCTGCTGCGCAGTTTCGGCCGCCTGGTCCAAGTCGATCCCGGATTCGACCCCGGCGGGGCGGTGACGCTGGTGGTCGGCGTGCCCGGGGACGAGCGGCAGATCCGGAAGGTGTTCCATGCCGTGCTGCAGCGGCTGCGCGAGCTCCCCGGCGCGAGCGCCGCCGGCGGGGTCGACTACCAGCCCCTGAGCGGCGTAGCGAACGATCAGACCTTCGAGGTCGAGGGCCGTCCCGTGCCGGCCGGAGCGCGGCCGCCTGACGAAGAGATCCGCATCGTCACGCCCGGGTGGCTCGAAGCGATGCGAATTCCGCTGCTGCAGGGACGCACGCCGCAAGAGACCGACTCGCCCGACCAGGCGTCCGTAGCGGTGATCAACCGGTCGTTCGCGCGGAAATACTGGCCGTCGAGCGAGGCGCTGGGGCAGCGCTTGAGGCTCAGCGGCGATCCACGCTGGTGGACCATCGTCGGCGTGGTCGGAGACGTGCGCGAGTTCGGCCTCGACGCGGACATCCGCCCGACCATGTACTTCCCGTTCGATCAGCATCCCAACGACGTCCTGACGTTGGTGCTGCGCTCGAAAGCGCCGGGTCGCGAGATGCTCCGCGTCGCGCAGCAAGCGCTGCTGTCGGTCGATCCGCTCGCCTCCGCCTGGCAGGTGCAATCGGTGAGCGAGATGCTCGAGGACTCCCTCGCGCAGCGCAGCTTCGCCCTCAAGCTGCTGCACGGATTCGCCGGGCTGGCACTGTTGCTCGCCGGGCTCGGTCTCTACGGCGTGCTCGCGTACACGGTCGCGCAGCGCACGCGCGAGATCGGCGTCCGCATGGCCTTGGGCGCGCGGCCGGCGCAGGCGATCGCGCTGGTGGCGCGCGAGAGCGCGATGGTGGTCGGGGCCGGCCTCGTGGTGGGCGTCGTGGGCGCGCTGATCACGGCCAGGCTGATCGCGGGCCTGCTCTTCGAGGTGGGGCCGGCCGATCCGTTGGCGTTGCTCGCGGCCCTGCTGGTGCTCGGCGCGGTCGCGCTCGCCGCCACGCTCGTGCCCGCCCGGCGCGCGGCGCTGGTCGATCCCGCGGTGGCCTTGCGCGAAGAGTGATCAGCTCGGCTTCGGCTGCAGGGCCGCGCCCGGGCCGGTCGGCTGGCGTGACGGCACGTTGTGCTCGACCGGGATCGAGGGTAGGCAGACCGACCCGTTGAGGGTTCCCTCGAAGCCGATCGCGGTGGAGATGCCGCGCGAGATCAGCATGCCGCGCGCTCCCGCGTAACCGCCGGTGCCGCCGGTGATCTGTTGAATCTCGAGGAACTGGGCGCTCGACGAGTTGAGGAACCCGTGGTCGCGGATGGTGATGGTTCCGGCAGCCGTGGTGATCACCAGCTCTCCGCTATAGATGAGCATGTCGGCCGACGGCCCGGGGCCGATGGTCATGGCGGTGAAATGGGTCGTGCCCGCGAACGCCGGAGAGACGAACTTCCCCGCGGTGCACACGCCGACGGGGCTCGTGCAATCGGGACCCAGCGAATAGGTGGTCACGATCGTCGTCCGGATCGGCACGCACCGATCCGCCCGGGCTCCGAGGCAAACGAGCATCGCGAGGGCGAACACGCGAGTGGCCGTGCCGTAAAAAACGAGTCGCACGTTGAATGGTGTACTGCCACCCTGGGGTAAGCGGGCTAGGCATGCATGTCGTACGCTGATCGGAATGTGTGAACCGATCTCCGCTGTTACGTCGCCGGCCGCACCGGGATCTCCCGTATGCCGCGTGCGCTGCGCTCGGGGTGTCTCGAGGTGTCCCGTTGTAGGCGCGGGGATCCACCGGCGCGCGGCGCGCGCGCAAGGCCGCGAAAGTCCTGCGCCATGCAATCGCACATGACCAGTCCGCCGGGCGAGCCGCACGTCCGCAACTGGCTTTCGGTCGCGGCCTGCGCCGCTGCGGCGCTGATCATCTCCTTGCCCATGCTGATCCGCTGCACGCCGGCCGGACGCGGCTGGAAATGCGAATCGATTGCGGAGCGGAACAGCCAGACCGACGACACGCGGCAGTTCGTGATGATGTGGGAGGTTTCGCGCGTCTCGATCGAGGATTTCGGCGAGCTGCCGTCCTGGAACCCGTACCACTGCGGCGGCGTGATCCATTACCTGGACCCCCAGGCCCCGTTCCCGGGGCCGCTCTTCTTCCTGCTCTATTTCTGGGTGCCCGCGGTGGTGGGCATCAAGCTCTGGAACATCGCCCACCTGGTCGCCGGCGCGCTGGGCGCGCGCAAGCTGGCGAAGGATCGCGGCGCCAACGCCCCCGAGCAGCTTCTCGCGGCCACGCTCGTGGTGGGGAGCGGCGCCGTGGCCCAGCACATGGGAGGCGGTCAGCTCTGGTTCACCCCTTTTTTGCTCATGCCCTGGGTGTGGTGGGCGTGGGAGCGCGCCCTTCGCGACGCGCGTTGGGCCATTCTTCTCGCGGCGCTGTTCGCGCTCGCCGCCCTGGAAGGCGGGGTCTATCCGGTCCCGCTGATGTTCGCCGCGCTCGCGTTCGATGCCTTGGGGCGCCTGTGGAGGGCCGAGGAACGCCGGGGGCTCGCGAAGGCCGCCCTCGTCTTCGCCGTCCTGTTTCCCCTGCTCGGGGCGATCAAGCTGGTTCCGGTGATGTACTTCCTCTCCGGCAACCCGAGGCTGACGCCCGTCGACGATCGGATGACTCCCGGCGAGATCCTCCTGGCGTGGATCACGCGAGATCACGCGCGCGCGGTGGCGGGGCACATCTACGTCTGGCCCGAGTACGACGCGTACGTCGGCCTGGTCCCGGTCGTCCTGTTGGCGGCCGCGGTCGTGATCGCGGTCGCGCGCCGGGACAGGCGCGAGCTGCCGATGCGACAGGTCTTCGTGCTCGCGGCGCTGCTCTGGTGCGCGCTGGGCGACGTGTCGCCTCTCTCGCTCTTTTCTGCGCTGCACCACCTGCCGATCTTCCGTTCGCTGCGCGTGCCTTCGCGCTTCCTCTATCCCGCCACGGTGGTCGGCACGATGCTGATCGTGTCGCTCCTGATCCTGGTGCGTCGATGGGCGACGGCCAGGCTCGAGGCGCCGTGGAAGGCGCGCGCTTTCGCCGGGGCGGAGCTGCTGGTCGCGGTCCTGGTCCTGACGGATCTGTCGCTGGCGACGCAGGCGAAGCTGCAGCAAGGCGGCGACGTCCGCCTGACCCGCCGTCCCGCCTCGGCCGACTTCCACCTGGTCGCGAACGCGAACTACACCGAGGTGCCGGACTTTCCCATCCGCGGAATCGGCACCATGGAATGCTATGGCGGGTTCGACTGGTCCGTCTCCCGCGCACTGTGGACCGGCCGGCCCATCGAGCGCCTCGAGCCGCCGGACGCGGGCAGTCTCGCGCGTGTGCGCTGGAGTCCGAGCTCCATTTCCCTGCACGCCGCGCTGACGAGGCCTGCGACGCTGGTGGTGGATCAGAACTTCGACCCGGGATGGCGATCGAATCTCGGCGTCCCTGTTTCCAGGGATGGACTGCTCGCGCTGCCCTTGCCGGCCGGCGACCACGAGGTGAGGCTCGACCACCGGCCGCAGGGGTTCTGGATGGGGGCCTTGCTCTCGCTGCTCGGGGTCGTGCTGTCGGTCTACGCGCTCACTCGGCGCGCAGCGCGACCCCCGGGTCCACCTTCGCCGCCCGCCGCGCCGGAAGCCACGCCGCGAACAGCGCGACCAGCACCAGAAGCAGCGTGAGCCCGGCGTAGTGACTCACGCACAGCGTATCCGATTGGCGAGCCAGGTGACCGTCGACTTCTGAACCCGATCTCCGACTTCCGCATCATGCGCCGGGAGCGTAAGCCCTGGTGCGCACGCGAACGGCGCAGCGTGACTTGTCTCTCGACCCGCTCAGGTCGTAGAGGGCCCCGTGCACGCTCCCATTCGACGGGCGGTGCACGTTCCCTCCATGCAGGAGCTCACACCATGAAAGCGCTTTCGCGGATTCCACGCACTGGTCTCTGGCTTGCGGCCTGCGCCGCTGCAGCAGGTTTGATCGCAGCGCACCAGGGCCTCGCCAACTCGAGCTCGGCACAGACCACGGTGGTGGTCACCGAGGCCACCAACTCGGCGGCGACGATCTCGCCGGACCACCGCACCATCGTCATGGACGTCCAGGGCGTGCTCTGGTCAATCCCGTCCTCGGGCGGCCGGGGCACGCAGCTGAGCGATCAACTCCTCGAGGCCGCGCGCCCCGACTTCTCGCCGCGTGGCGACCTGGTCGCGTTCCAGGCCTACGCGGGTGGCACCTTCCACATCTGGGTGATGAGGCCCGACGGCAGTGGCGTGCGCCAGGTCACCACTGGTCACGGCGACGACCGCGAGCCGCGCTTCTCCCCCGACGGCACGAAGATCGCCTTCTCCTCCGACCGAGCCTTCAACGGCAGCTACGACATCTGGGTGGTGGACGTGGCCAGCGGCGCGCTCACGCAGTGGACGAACACGGGTGGCGTGACCACGCCGCCCGCGCCCGCTTCCGTCGACGAGTACGAGCCCACCTGGTCTCCCGATGGCCAGCGGATCGCGTTCGTGGTCGGTTCCGGCGCCACCGGTACCACCATCCAGTCGCGCGATGCCGCCGGAACGCAGGTGGTCGTGGCCACCGCGGCGCCGGGCACGCGCGTGAACTCGCCCTCCTACTCGCCGGACGGCGCGCGCGTCGCATATCTCCAGTTCGCCAACAACAAGAGCAACCTGATGGTCAACGCGGTGAAGGTGGCCGCCACCGACGACGCCTTCCCGTTCTTCCCGCAGTGGGTGTCGAACGATCAGCTGCTCTACACGGCGGACGGCAAGATCCGCACCACCGTGGTGTCGAGCGGCGCCACCAGCGAGATCCCCTTCGAGGTGAGATTCACGCTCAACCGGCCCCCCTACAAGCACAAGCGATTCGACTTCGACTCGGACGACGCGAGGCAGGTGCTGGGGATCGTCGCGCCGGCGCTGTCGCCCGACGGCAAGCGGGTCGCGTTCGGCGCCCTCAACCAGATCTGGGTGATGGAGATCGGAAAGCGGCCGCGGCCGATCACCTCGGGCCTCTACTACAAGACCGACCCCGCCTGGTCGCGGGACGGCAGGAAGATCGCCTACGCGTCGGACAAGAGCGGCAAGACGATGGATCTCTACGTGCTCGATCTGACCACCGGCGTCGAGCGCCGCGTCACGGGGCTCGACGGCAGCGCCGAGGTCTCGCCGGCGTGGTCTCCGGATGGAAGGTTCCTCGCCTACCAGGACCAGAACGGCGCCACATTCACCGTTGAAATCGACACCGGCGTGGTGAAGCAGGTGATCCTGCCGCTGTTCGCTCCCGGCAAGCCCTCCTGGCATGCCAGCGGCAGGACCATCGCCGTCGCGGCGCTCAAGCCGTACACGCGGCGGTTCCGGGAGGGCACCAGCCAGATCCTCACCGTCGATCTCGCCAGCGGCACGCTGACGTATACCGAGCCGGCGCCGTTCGAGTCGTTCTCGACGCGCGGCGAGGACGGTCCGGTGTACTCGCCGGACGGCACCGCGATCGCGGCGGTGATGCACAGCCAGCTCTACCTCATCCCGGTCGACGCGAACGGGATTCCCAATGGCCCGGCGCGGAAGATCAACAGCGAGGTGACCGACGCGCCGACCTGGAGCGGCGACTCGCAGTCGCTGCTCTATCTGTCCAACGGCAAGCTGCGGCTGATCTCGCGCAGCGGCGGCGGCCGGCCCCTCACGGTGCCGCTCGATCTGAGCTGGCGTCCGCAGCAGCACGAGGGCCAGGTCACAATCCACGCCGGAAGGCTGTGGGACGGCACTGGCCCGGACGTCCTCACCGACGTGGACATCGTGGTGAAGGACCAGCGCATCCAGAGCATCAAGCCCCACAAAGGCAACAAGAAGGGTTGGGATCACGGACACGGCCACGACGACGACGACGATGACGATGGCGGCCGCTTCATCGACGCGTCCAACCAGACGGTGGTGCCCGGCATCTGGGAGTCGCACACGCACCAGTACATCGAGGGCAAGTACTACGGCGACAAGCTGGGCCGGCTGTGGATGGCGTATGGCGTCACCTCGCTCCAGTCGGTCGGCGACCCGGCCTACCGTGCGCCCGAAGTGCGCGAAGCCTACGCGGCCGGAGCGCGCGTAGGCCCGCGCTACTTCTCCACCGGCGAGGCCCTCGACGGCGAGCGCGTGTTCTACAACTTCATGCGGCCGGTCACGACGCTGGACCAGCTCCCGCTCGAGTTCAGCCGCGCCAAGGCGCTCGACTACGACATGGTCAAGACCTACGTCCGCCTCTCTCACGCGTGGCAGAAGCTGGCGATCGAGAACGCCCACTCGGCGCTGGGCGTCTTCACCGGAGGCCACTACATGATGCCCCAGCTCTCCGAAGGCGGAGATGGCCAGACGCACGTCTCGGCCACCACGCGCACGGGCTGGGCATACACGCGTTCGCAGGCCGGCATCAGCTACAACGACATGACCGACCTGTTCCGCATGTCGGTCGGGGCCTTCGACATCTCCACCACGTTCAACTCCTCGCTCTACGCGGAGGATCCGACGATGGTGGACGACCCGCGCCTGTTGATCCTCAATCCGGCCTGGGACCAGGCGGGCCTGGTCGCCAAGCGCAACGCGGCCGTGTCCACGCCGCAGACGGTGAGCCTGGACAGCCTGCAGAAGGAAGAGGACACCTTCAAGCGCATCCAGCTCGGCGGCGGAACGATGCTGGCCGGCACCGACTCGCCGCTCGACAACGTGGCGACCGCGCTGCACCTGAACCTGCGTGCGCAGGTCAAGTACGGCCTCGCGCCCTGGCAGGCGCTGCAGTCCGCGACCCTCAAGCCGGCGCAGATGTACAACGTCGCCAAGGACCTGGGCACGGTGGAGAAGGGCAAGCTCGCCGACCTGACGTTCGTCAACGGCGACCCGCTCACCGACATCAAGCAACTCGCCAACGTGGCGGGGGTGATGAAGGGCGGGCGCTTCTACGGCGTGGCGGAGTTGGAGCAGCCGTTCGTCGCGCCCACGCCGTCCGCGGCCGTCACGCCGCAGAACCGGATCGACGCCCCGCTGGCGCACCCGGGCAAGGCGCCGTGGTGGCACGACATGCACGAGATGGTCGACGGCTGCCAGCGCCACGACGACTAGCTCGGCGCGGGGTCGCGCCGGCTGTCCCGCAGCGCCGCGGTGGCCCGCGCGCTGCCGTGGGACTAGCTCGGCGCGGGGTCGCGCCGGCTGTCCCGCAGCGCCGCGGT
>Ga0137394_10003395_pt1 | contig 11965 bp, 10 predicted proteins | sample czobulk116metaG_FD_108278 | JGI IMG/M metagenome (GOLD analysis project Ga0137394, IMG submission 108278) | Vadose zone soil microbial communities from Angelo Coast Range Reserve, California, USA - czobulk1.16 metaG | ecosystem: Environmental > Terrestrial > Soil > Vadose zone | place: USA... | reverse complement strand
TGCGTCGAGCCGTGGAGCGCCCCGGCGAACGCCCTGCAGACCGGCGGGGGCATCGCCGTGCCGGCCGGCCAGATGCACGTGAGCCGCGTGGTGATCTCATCCGCAGGATTCGGAACGTCGAAAACGTTCAGTGGATGAAGTTCGTCCCCGTCGGAATGAAGCGCGAGGTGCCCAGAGCCATGGCATTCTTCTGGTGCCGGGTCGTTGGTGGCAGCCTGCGCGCGCAGACGGACGAGACGACGGATGCACGGTATTGGTCGATCGAAGCGCTCCCCGAACTGTCGCTGCACCGGGTGCTGCCGGAGCAGGTGCGCGTCCTCGTCGATCGGCTGAAACGAGGCGAACGCGAGACGTTGTTCGATTGAGAGGTTCATCGTCAACGACGTCAGTGCTTACGGAACGTCGCTGGTCGCGGGCGGCGAACATGATTTGCGGTCATCAACATCGGATCCGGCGTCGGGCACAAGTTGTATCTGGGCGGAAAGGAAGTGACCGGCAACAGCGGTCGAGGCGGTGAGATCGGACATTGGGTTGATACCGACATCGCACGCGAACTGTCTGTTCAGCCTCGGAACATCTGCCGTCATCCGATCAGCGCCCGTCCCCCGGAAGCCCAGACGGCGCGCAGCGCCACTCGCGCTCAGGGGACCTGACCGACGACCCTCGACAGCGCGCCCAGCAGGGTCTTCTCGCTGAACGGCTTCTGCAAGAAATCGATCGCGCCGAGCTCCAAGGCGCGGCTGCGCGCGTCCTCGTCGCCGTGCGCGGTGATGAAGATGATGGAGATGGTGGAGCCCGAGGCGATCAGCTGCTCCTGAAGCTGCAGCCCCGTGGCGCCCGGCATCCGCACGTCGAGGATCAGGCAAGCGGTGTCCGCCAGCCGCCCAGAGGTCAGAAACTCCTCGGCCGAGCCAAACACCTCCACCTGGAAGCCCACCGACCTGAGCAGTCCCCGGAGCGCCTCGCGCACCGAGGTGTCGTCGTCGACGACGGAAATCATGGGGCTGTTCGGCACGACTCCTTCCATCGAGGATTTGGGAAGAACCAGACCGGCGGATTTCGCGACAGACTCGCACGAGCAGCACATCCTTGTATGATCCCTTCGTATAGGTTCTTTATCGGCGGCGGGCCGACGGACAGGTGTCGAAGAACCGAGCTCCATACTCACACCGCAGCCAGGAGCGAAGCCCGAAGCCCCGAACGATTGTCCCGGCGTGCCACCAGACGTCATTGCTGGTGATCACTCCCTCGATCGTGTCCAACCCCAGTCGCGCACGGGTAAAGCACGTGCCGTGCCAAACGGCGGACGCGGTTTGGCGCGAGGTCTGCAAGGCGTTGGGGCAATGACCCAATCGGGTGACCCATGATTCTGCTTCTCGCGCTCGCGCTTACCGGTGCGCTGCCGGATCCGACCACCGCGGCCGACCCTCCTGTTCCAGAGAGGGTCCACCTGGCGCTCACTATTCCCGAGGACGAGCACGTGTGCGATCCCGCGCTGGCGATCGATCCATGGCGCGACGCCTCGGAGCCGGTGTCCTTCGCCACAGATCCGACCGCGCGCCAGGACGAGCAGGAGCTCTGGGCCGCGACGTCGATGTCTCCGCTGCTGGCGTTCCGGTACGTGGGCGGGCTGCTGCGCCTCATGCTGCTGGGCGTGCCGGTAATGATCCCGGCGCAGCCACTGGTGTTCACGGTGCACGGATGGCGGCCGAAGTGGCCGCTCTGCTGACCGACGGTGTTGAAAGCTCGCGGGGGCCGGCCTCGTTGATGGGGATCCTCGCGATGGCACTTGACCAATTCGTAGCGCGGACAGATTCTCCATCGCCTCGGGGACGACGCGCGACCGATCTGATCGATCTTCGTGTCCTCAGCAGGTTGCCGCCGACCCAGTTGTGTGAGGTCAGCGATGACAACCGCGCTCCGGGATACGGGCATCGAGCCGGTCGGAGAGATGCCGTGGGGAACGCACTTCTGCCATTTCTACGAGACCCGGGAAGATCTGCTGGAAACCTTGCTCCCCTTCTTCCGGGCGGGTCTCGAGCGCAACGAGTTTTGTGCCTGGGTGTTCTCCGAGCCGCTGACGGAGGCTGACGTCTGGCAGGCGCTTCGTCGGGCCGTTCCGGACTTCGAGCGCCACCTGTCCGACCGCAACATCGAGGTCCTGAGCGCGCGGGACGTCTATCTCCGTGGCGGAGAGATCAACCTTCATCGGATCATCGACACCTGGAACGGCAAGCTGCAGCAGGCGCTGTCGCGGGGCTACGACGGCATTCGGGTGAGCGGGAACACCGCGTGGCTGGAACAGAAGCAGTGGCGGGACTTCATGGAGTACGAGGCGGAGCTGAACCAGGGAATCCACGACCGAGCGATGTTGGTGCTCTGCACTTATCCGCTGATCGGCGCCACCGCGAGCGAGTTCCTCGACGTCACCGGAACGCACCAGTTCGCAGTGGCGAAACGCCGCGGACGATGGGAAGTGGTCGAGACGCCGCACCTTGCGCAGGCGAAAGCCGAGATCGCCCGGCTGAACCGCGAGTTGGAGCAGCGGGTAGTCGAGCGGACCGCGCAGCTCGAGGCCGCGCTGGCGGACCAGAAGCAGGCCTGGTCCTCCCTGCACGAGACCCAGAAGGTGCTGGCGCACGTGACGAGACTCTCCACCATCAGCGAGCTGACCACGTCGCTGGCCCACGAGGTCAACCAGCCCCTTGCCGCTGCCATCGCGAACGGCAACGCGAGCCTGCGGTGGCTCACGCACTCGCCGCCCGTGATCCAGGAAGCTGTCGAGGCGATGCGGCGCGCGGTTCGCGACGTGAAACGCGCCGCGGACGTGGTCGCGCATGCGCGGGCGCTGGTGAAGAACTCGGACGGCGAGAAACTGCCGGTGCAGATCGACGACGTGGTTCGCGAGGTGCTCGGCTTCGTCCAGACCGAGTTGGACCGGAATCAGGTCGCGGTGGAGCAATCCTTTGGCGAGGCGCCTGCCCCGGCGCTCGCCGATCGCATCCAGCTGCAGCAGCTCATCCTCAATCTGATCATGAACGGCATCGAGGCGATGGCCGACGTGACGGGGCGTCCGCGGCGCCTGGTCGTCTCTTGCGAGCGCGTGCGAGGCGAGGACGGGCCCGGCGTCCTCGTTGCCGTTCAGGACTCCGGCGCGGGTGCGGGGGAGCCTGATCTGGAGAAGCTCTTCGAGCCCTTCTTCACGACCAAGCCCGGCGGTCTCGGCATGGGATTGTCCATCGGCCGTTCGATCGCGCAGGGCCACGGTGGACGGCTGTGGGCCCGGCGCAACCCGGATTACGGGCTCACGTTCTCGATGCTCATTCCTGAGGCGACCTGAGACGGCCGCTCAGCGGCGGTCGGGCTGCGCGGACTCATCCGGCGGGCTTACCGCTTCGCCACCCGGCGCAGCACGCCGATGAACGAAGCGAGGGCGGGAGACATCGGGGCGTGCGGGCGGCGGACCAGCGCCGTCTCGCGGAAGATCGGCTCCAGCCCGCGGACGCGGACCTCGCGGAGCGCGCCCCCCCGCAGATCCTCCGCGATGAGCTTCTCGGGGAAGAAGCCGGCGCCCGTGCCGGCCAGCACCAGACGCCGCGCGGTCTCCATGGCGATCTCGACGGAGCCCTGCGACTCGTCGGCCAGCGCGGTGATCAGCGGGTGATGGGAGCGCCACCAGCGGAGACGCAAGAGCGGCCGGGCGAGGCGCGCGACCTCGGCACGCTGGACCTCCTTGCGCCGGGCGAGCGGATGCGCGGGAGCCGCGACGAGGATGACCCGTTCGCGCAGCTTGAAGATGGCTTGAAGGTCCAGGCCGGAGCCGCCGGGCGGCCAGACCGTCAGCGCGACGTCGACGATTCCGTCGGCGAGCAGCTCGAGCATGAGCTCGTGGTTTCCGGACTTGACCGTGCATTCGACGTCCGGATGATCGCGGACGAACTCGGCCAGGGCGGGGCCGACCACCTCACCCGCCAGCGACCCGAGGGCGGCGATGCGCAGCGATCCCCGCTCGCCCACCTGCGCGAGCCGCGAAACCGCCACGCCCTCGCGGACCACCTCCAGCGCGCGCCGCGCGAAGGGCAGGAAGCTCTCGCCGAGCGCGGTCAGCCGGATGCGCCGGCCCCGTTCGAAGAGCGTCCCGCCGACTGCCTCCTCCAGGGCCAGGATGCGCGCGCTCACCGCCGGCTGCCCGAGCCCCAACGCGACGGCGGCGCGGCTGAAGCCCCCTTCCCGGGCGACGCGATCGAAGGCGGAAAGCTGGTCGAGATGCATCATCGAGATCCTCGATTGTAACTATCGTTGATATCGAGTTGATGCATATCAGTGCCCGGCTTACGCTGCCCACATGATTCGACTGGCCACCCCTGAGGACGGCGCCGCCCTCGCTGCCATCTACGACCCCATCGTTGCGAGCACCGCCATCTCCTTCGAGACGGAGCCGCCTGGCCCCGCCGAGATGGGCGGCCGGGTCGCCTCCATCCTGCAGCATGCCCCATGGCTGGTGGACGACGATGGCGGCGTGCGCGGATACGCCTATGCTTCCAGGCACCGAGAGCGCGCAGCCTACGCCTGGGCGGTGGACGCCGCCGTGTACGTGGGAGCAGCCTTCCGCCGCAGCGGGGTGGGCAGCCGGCTTTATTTGAAGTTGTTCGAGATCCTGCGTCTGCAGGGTTTCATCGCTGTGTGCGCCGGAATCACCTTGCCCAACGCGGGTAGCGCGGGGCTGCACGAGTCGCTCGGGTTCCACCCCGTGGGGGTATACCGCGGGGTGGGCTACAAGCTCGGCGCCTGGCACGACGTCCTCTGGTTGCAGCTCGATCTTGCGCCGCGCGCTGCCTCGCCCGCGCCGCCCTTCCCCGGCGCCGATGCTCGCGCACTATGGGCTCGGGTCCTCGCACTTGCCCCCGCTGCACCCTCCGGGGATACACGGAGGTGAAGTCGATCTCGCTGGGGATGTGACGCTATGCGACCGCGCCCTATTGGACCGTGGCGGTGAAGACTTCCTCCATGAGCCCACGCCCGCCTCCGCAGGTCGCATCGCCGGCTCGTTCCTGGTTGCGGCGACTGTCGGTCCAGATCGGGTGCACCACGCCGCCGAACGCCGCCACGCCCTCGTAATCGCCCGTCTGGTTGCCGTAGTTGATGCTCGGGCAGGGAAAGAGGCCGTTGCAGTCGTGCTCGTTGGTCTTCGCGTCGGTGACCCTCAGGCTGGGCGCGAAGTGCACCCCGTCGGTCGAGCGCGACAGGTAGATGTCCGTCTCGAACTTCCCGCCGGTGCTGTCGTTGCGCGTATCGTAGTAGGACACGTTCACACCGCCCGTCACCGGATCGGTTGCGAGCCAGTGGTTGTATCGGTCCACTCCCGCGAACGACTCGGCGACCGTATAGCGGGGTGACCAGGTCGCGCCTTCGTCGTCCGAGAAGCTTGCGAAGATGTCCGTGTCCTGGCCGTCCGGCGTGAGGTCCATCCAGGAGCAGGTGATGCGCCCCCGGTGCGCGCCGCGCAGGGTCCGGTCCGCGTCGCAGGCGGGGTACACCAAGGCACGGCGGTTGAACTCGGCCGGGATGCCGATGTCGAACGGGATCGACTTCGACGCGATGACTCGCGGCGCGCCGAAGGTCGCTCCGCCGTCGAAGGAGCTGTTGAAGGCGATGGTGTTCGCCGCGATGTCGTTCCAGGCGACGTACACCTGTCCGTCGGGGCCGGTGGTGACCGTCGCGCCGATCGAGCGGCCGGGGCCATTCGGATCGTCGATCCGCACGGTGCTGAAGGTGACGCCACGATCGCGCGAGCGCGCCAGGCGCACTCCGCCGCTCGACGACCCGCCGCTCGCCGCGTCCCAGGCGACATAGACGCTGTCGCGGAAGGGGCTGCGGCGGTTGGGGTCGGTGGTGATCATCGGCTTGTCGTTGAAGTGATCGGTACCGCCGCTGAACTCGAAGAAGGTCGCCTGCGGCCAGGTGCGGCTGCCGTCCGTCGAGCGCGCCACCGCCATCTCCGTGCCCTTGATGCTCTGGCCGTTGCCGTTGCCGAAGAAGACGACGATGAACGAGTAGTAGAGGTTGTTCGAGCTGTCGAAGGCGACGCCCGGGTCCGATCCAAAGTCGACGCCGTTGGTTCCGATGGCCGGCGGCAGCGGCAGGTCGGAACCGCCCCAGGTCTGTCCGCCGTCCGAGGAGAAGTAGGCCCGCATGGGCAGGCGGAAGATCTCGTTGGACCCGCCGGCAAGCTGCTTGGGATTGCTCGGGTTGATGGCGATGAACGTCTCGCTCTGCGGACCACACTCGTTGGAGACATCCACGTTGGTCCCGCCGGTCGGAGCCGCGGGAGCCGGTTGCAGCGCGGCGGGCCCGTTTCTGGCGATGTAGAGGAACTTGTCCCACCACGTCGGATCGTGCGAAGCGCTCTGGGCCAGCACCGGGCTCGCGGCCGCCAGCGCGAGGCCGAACAGGGCCATCCATGCACGCATGTGCAACCTCCAGGTCGGGGAAGCGCACTCATACACCCCGGTGAGCGCTGCGACCAAGGCTGGGGGCGCGACATTCGTCTCGGCGCAGCCGGTTCCGGTAGAAACGCCCCTCCCATGCGCGGCGGTGATGGATCGGGATGCACGACGATTCAGCTGGATGATCCCGCCATCTCGAGCAGCGTGGTCACCGTACGCCAGTTCCGGGCGGTAGCCTCGACGCCGAGGAGCTTCTCCGCCTTGGCCGCCAGCTTGGACCTGCCCAACCCGTCGGGCGTGTGCAGGTAGAAAATCCTCCCGCTCAGCATGAAGCGCTCGCTCTTCGCCTTGAGCGCCTCGAGCGTCTTCAAATCGGGCTTCTTCGGCCTCTCGGCCAGGAAGAAGAGGTGCAGGGTCGCCGGATTCTCGACCGCCTCCGGGAACGGATTGCCGTTCGCCGCGCCTTCGATCTCGCCCTGCGTGAGCACCAGGACGCGCGGCTCGAAGCCATGGCTCTTCGACACGGCCGCGGCCAACCGCTTCTCCAGGCGGGCCGTGTCGGTTATCGCGCAGCGGAAGATGACGTTCCCGCTCTGGATGTACGTCCGCACGTCGGCGCATGCGGCCTTCTCGAGGACCTCCTTGAGCTCCTTCATCGGGAGCATGTTGTTGCCGCCCACGTTGATGCCGCGGAACAAGGCGATGTAGGTCTTCATCCGGCCGACCCCCGGTCCTCGTCAGCAGTTGCTCCGCCCGCGGTGTACCCGCGAGCGTCCTGCCGGATCGTACGAGCAATGGATCGTCGAAGTCGAGCTGCAGCCGGCGCAGGGCATTGCTGGCCGCGGCGGGCGTGATGCCGCCCCTGACGGTTGGGCCGTCAGCGCGCGCCGGACTTCGCTCGCGTCACTCTCGAATCGCCGCGCAGCTCCGCTGCCAGGGTCTTGGTGCCATTCCAGATGATCTGGGCGCCGATGCACAACACGATGAACGCCGACAGGCGCACGACGACCACCATCCACCTCCGTCCCACCCATCTGCTGATGGTCCAGGCGTAGCGGTAGGTGAGAAGGATCAAGAGCGCGATCAGCCCACTGCCGATCACTGCCGCGACGAGCTTCACCACCACGCTCCGGATGTTGTCGGCGTGGTTGACTCCCACCGTGATGGCCACCGAGATCCCACCTGGATCGACGGTCAGCGGCAGGGTGAACGGGTACAGCGCCCTGGAGAGGATGTCCGGAGATCGAGCGGACGTTGCCGTGGCAGCGGGCTTCGGGGTGTCGTCCTGGTTCAGGAGCTTCCATCCCAGGGCGCACACGACGGCGCCTCCCGCCACCTGGACGATCGGCAGCGAGAGATCGAAGAAACGGAGGACGAAAGAGCCGAGCAACATCGAGCCGAGCAGGAGTCCGAACGAGTAGCCCGCCACCTTGGTTGCCAGATTGTCGCGCGTCGCTTCATCGACGCCGTCGGTCATCTGCAGGAACAGCGGCGCGTCCCCGATCGGGTTGATGACCGGCAGGACCGCCCCGACGATCAAGAGCGTGGCGCCGACGAGTTGCTGGAGGTCCGACCAGAAGGACAACGCGTGTATCCTCTACCTGGCGCGACCAGGCGGCCACGCTTGTACCACGCTACGCCACCGGCCCGAGCAGCCGCGCGACCGCTTCGACCAGCACCCGGCCCCGGCCCGCCGGCAGAAGCTCGCGGGTGCCGGGCAGGAGCGAGGCGAACCAGCTCTCCAGCCCGGCGATCTCCTCGCGCGTCGAGAAGAAGAGCGCGATCTCGTAGTCGAGGAACAGGCTGCGCATGTCGAGGTTGGCGCTGCCGAGGATGCCGAGCGCGTCGTCGACCAGGACGACCTTCGCGTGCATCATCCCCGGCGTGAAGCAAGAGATGCGGCCGCCCGCCTCCGCGAGCTGGCGCAGGTAGCTCGCGCCGGCGAGGTCGGCCGTCAGATGGTTGGAGCGCGCCGGCACCAGCACCCGCACGTCGACGCCGCGCCGCGCGGCCAGGACCAGCGCACGTGAGAGCGCCTCGTCGGGCACGAAGTACGGAGTCGCGATCCACAGCCGGCGCCGCGCCTGGAACACTGCGGTGAGGAACGCGTCGTACAGCCGATCGCTGGCAACGTCGGGCCCGCTGCCGACGACCTGGATTGCCGCCGAACCCTCCGGCGCGCCGGGGCGCGCGGCGTCGAGCGATTCACCGGAAGCGAATCGCCAGTCGGCGCGGAAGATCGCCGCGATGTCCGCGACGGCGGGCCCGAGGACGCGCGCCGACAGATCGCGCCAGCGCCCCGGGTACGGCGTCGGACCCATGTACTCGCGCGCCAGGTTCATGCCGCCGACGATCGCCTCGCGGTCGTCCGCCAGCACGATCTTGCGGTGCAGCCTGAGGTTCGCGTGCCCGCGAAAGGGCAGGTGCCAGACCGGCATGAACCATTCGAACCGCCCGCCGGCGTTCCGCAGCGCGCGGAGCAGCCGGCGGCTGGTCCGGAGGCGGAAGAAAGCGTCGAGGAGCAGGCGCACCTCGACGCCTTCGCGCGCCCGGGCCGTGAGACGCGAAAGCACCGCGCTGCCGACCTCGTCGCCGGCGAGGATCAGCGTCGAGACGTGGATCGACCGCCGGGCTCCGTCGATGAGCGCGAGGAGGGCCGCGTACGTTTCCTCGCCGGTGCCGAGGATCTCCACCCGGTTGCCGGCGCTCGCTGGCGGCGCGCCCAAGGCGCAGAGCATCCGCTCGATGCCGCTCTCGGGGCGCTGCGAAGATCCGGGCGCTCCGTACAGGCGCTGCTTCTGCGAGGCTTTCCCGGCGATCTTGCGGCCTCCGAATACCAGGTAGAGCGGAACACCCGCATACGGGATGAGCACGATGGCCAGTATCCACGCGAGCGTGCTCTGCGACGCGCGCTGCTGGACCAGCAGGTGAGCGATCAGCACCGCTCCCATGACGAAACCGACAATGGAGAGCAGGTGCGAGAGGACGAGATCGACGAGCCACGTCGAAGTCATGCCCGGAGTTTCCCACACTCGCGCCGCCTCGATTTGTGGGCGGCCATCGAGCAGCTCGCTCCACGCGCCGAGGCGGCAGCTGGCAGGTCCGAGCTTCTCAGCGATCGATGAACAGGACGTCCGGTCCGCGCGCAGTACGGAACGCCGCTCATTCTTGACCGCATATCCGACGCCGCCGTCGTAAGTGTTGCCGCAGCGCGACGTGACCGGGCTGCCGCAAGGCGTCTGGGAGCAGTCTGGGAATGGCCCCGATCGTGCTTGTGACGCCATCAGCACCGTTCGAGGAGACCCCAAAATGTCCGCAAGACCGACGCTTTCCATGCGGATTGGCACTCTCGACGCATTCGGTAGTGTGCGTTGGTTGCGAGAGGGCGTGGAATGACCGGTGCCGAGCAGGGGGCGCTGCGCGACTTCCTCGACGTCTACCTCGCGAATCACGACTCGGTGGTGGGCGAGGCCGTCCGAAGGGCGCTGGAGCATTCCGAGCTGGGCCCCCTCGTCCGGACGGTGGCGCCGGGCCCATCCGCCGTCGCGATCGAGAGGCACCGCGCGGCGCTGCGCAACGCTGCCGCCGGCGACTGGACGGCGCACGAAGCCATCTTGGATCCATTGGGAACCTGGTTCGCGAAGCTGGGCGTCAGCATCTCGGGCTGGTCCGACATCATCGCGGCGTCCGCAGGCCAGCTCGCTTCGCTGCTCTTGAACGCCCACCGCGAGTCGCCGGAGCGGCTCACCGCCGCGCTGAGCGCGCTGAGCTCCTATTCCTGCCGGACCATCGCGACCCTGGCCCGTCCATACGCTGCCGCCTCGAAGCCCGAGGCGCGCAGGCCGGCCGACAACGCCCTCGCCCCCTGGACCGAGGCCGGAACGGTGGAGGCGACGTTCAGAGGGCTGCTCGAGTCCGCGCCGGATGCAATGGTGATCGTCGGTGCTGATGGCCGCATCGTGCTGGTCAATGCGCAGACGGAGAAGCTCTTCGGTTACAGCCGTGCCGAGCTGTTGGGCCAGCCGATCGAGCTGCTCGTCCCGGACCCCCCGCGCGAAGCCCATCCCCGGAACGGGGACGGCTACTTCCGCGATTTGATCACGCGACCGGTGGGCTCCAGCCTGGACGTGCTCGTACGGCGCAAAGACGGCAGCGGGTTCCCCGCAGAGATCAGCCTCGCGCCGATGCACACGGCCGAGGGCCGCCTGTTGGTCACAGCGACGGTCCGGGACGTCAGCGACCGCAAGCGAGCGGAGAACAAGTTCCGCGCCCTGCTCGAGGCCGCGCCCGACGCCATCGTCATCGTCAACCGCTACGGAAACATCCATCTCATCAATGCGCAGACCGAGAAGCTCTTCGGCTACACCCGCACCGAGCTGCTGGGCCGCCCCGTCGAGACACTGATCCCCGAGCGCTTCCGATCCAAGCATCCGCGACACCGGGCCGACTTCTTCGCCGACCCGCGCACGCGCGAGATGGGGTCAGACCTCGAGCTGTACGGTTTGCGCAAAGACGGTTCCGAATTTCCCGTCGAGATCAGCCTCAGCCCGCTGGAGACCGAGGAGGGGACGCTGGTCTCCAGCGCCATCCGCGACATCAGCGCGCGCAGGAAGGCGGAAGAGAAGTTCCGCGGTCTGCTCGAATCGGCGCCGGATGCGATGGTGATCGTCAACAAGGACGGCCGGATTGTATTGGTCAATGCGCAGACCGAGAAGCTCTTCGGCTTTGGCCGCCACGAGCTGGTGGGCCAATGGGTCGAGATGCTCATCCCTGAGCGCTTTCGCCGGCTCCACCCCAGACATCGCCAGGGCTATTTCACCGAGCCGCGGGTCCGATCCATGGGATCGGGCCTGGAGCTTTATGGGCTCCGCAAGGACGGCTCGGAGTTCCCCATCGAGATCAGCCTGAGCCCGCTCATGACCGAGGAGGGGGTGCTGGTGTCGAGCGCGATCCGCGACATCACGGAGCGCAAGCGCCTCGAGCAGAAAATGCAAGAGGCCAACCGGCTCAAGAGCGAATTTCTGGCCAACATGTCGCACGAGCTGCGCACGCCGCTCAACGCCATCATCGGCTTCACCGAGCTGATGCATTCGGGAAGGGTGGGACCGGTCTCTCCTGAACACCGCGAGTACCTCGGCGACATCCTCACCAGCTCCGGGCACCTGTTGCAGCTGATCAACGACGTCCTCGATCTGGCCAAGGTCGAGGCGGGCAAGATGGAATTCCGGTCCGAGCAGGTCGATCTCGGAGAGCTGGTCGGCGAGGTCCGTGACGTCTTGCGCGGCCTCGCCGCCAGCAAGCGTCTGAGCATGTCGATCGAGGTCGACCCGCTAGCCGCCGGCGCCTTCATCGATCCCGCCCGGGTGAAGCAGGTCCTCTACAACTATCTTTCGAACGCGATCAAGTTCACTCCCGAGGGGGGCCGGGTCGCGGTTCGCGTCACCCCACACGGACCCGACTTGTTCAACCTCGAGGTCCAGGACAGCGGCATCGGCATCGCGGCCGACGACCTGCCCAAG
>Ga0137394_10003394_pt1 | contig 11967 bp, 10 predicted proteins | sample czobulk116metaG_FD_108278 | JGI IMG/M metagenome (GOLD analysis project Ga0137394, IMG submission 108278) | Vadose zone soil microbial communities from Angelo Coast Range Reserve, California, USA - czobulk1.16 metaG | ecosystem: Environmental > Terrestrial > Soil > Vadose zone | place: USA... | reverse complement strand
CCCCTGCCAGGGATTACGTACCGCGGCGCCGGGACGAAATCGCCGTTCCTTGAGTCCAAGCATACGCCTTCTTTCCCCACATCACATACGACGCCGCTCATGGATGTTTTGTTCCCGGCAATTGCATTTTGGAACAGGTTGCTTTCATTCCGGCTTGGATGTGGAAGAGTCCTCCGAGGGGGCGCTCCGCCTCTCCCCTCTTCCGCCGGTGCGCATGCGGCGCTGCACTTCGGCTTGCAAATATTTTCGCAGGCTTTCGGGAACGATGCCCGGCGCGGCGAGTTCACGCAAATCAGATACCGTAATCTCAGGCAGGTACGCGAGAATTGTCGCCAGCGGCGAGGACGGGTGGCGGACCAGCGCGAGACGCACATTGTAACTGACGGACCATTTGTGATGCTGCGAGATCGCAGGAATCAGCGCTAGAGGCAGTTTTTCGCGTGAAAGAACTTTGAGTACCTGCGCTTCCGTCACGTTTGGGTTGTCCAGCGCGACGGGAATCACCTTAGCGTGGCCATCGGCGAGCAGCGTGCCCGCTACTCGCGCCGGCCCGCGCCGCGCCAGTGTAATTTTCTGTCCCAGAGGAAGCTGCGGCAGCCGCGCGAGCAATTGTTCCTCCGCGCTGCGTTTCAGTTCCGCCAGTACGCCAGGCGAAAGCGCAATCTGCACAAGGTCCATGAGATACAAATCGCGCAGCAGCCGCAAACTAATCAGTCGCGGCGCGCGCGGATGAAACGCCAGTGCCCGCTTCACTCTGTAATTCTTCAACAGGTGTTTGCGCCGCCCCACCTCCTCCAGAATTTCGCCCGGCAGATCTTTTCTTTGGAGCAGCAAACAAAGTTTCGTTTCATCGAGCGCGGGATTGTCCAGCAACACCATCAGCACGTCCGCCGAGGGATGGTGCAAGAGCGCCGCAAGCTCTTCGCCGGCAGCGGCGAGCACGCGTTCGCGATTTGTTGCAGCGTCGGACATCCTAATCTCTCGCGGCGCGCGCCGCGGCCTCCGCGGGAGACATTTGCAGCGCGCCAATTTTCGCGTGCGGCACCGCTCGCTTCAACGCCTCGTCCACTTGGGCATCATAAAACGCGGACCGACCCATGGTTCCCCCTGTTTTCACGATTACAGCATTTTCTCCGCCTAAACCGGCATGATTGGCGACAGCTTTCACCAGAGCGGCTAACTGCCGTGCTGCTTCCTGCAAAATCTCACGCGCCCTTGAATCGCCGGCATCTGCCGCAGCCGCCACAATCGGGAATATCATCGGAAAGACTTGATCCGGCTGCACGCCGGCGCGTTTTCGCAGCTCAGGCCACGCGGCGCAACCCAGCTCTTTCAGAATCTTTTCTCCGAGAATCGAGTCCGCCCCCTGTTCCTCACGTTCTTTCATCGCTCCTACAACGGCCCGGCTGCCTATATCGAAGGCGCTACCTTCATCACTGAACGGCGGGCCGTATCCTCCCGCTCGCCAGATTTTTCCTTGTTCGTCGCGTGTGATGGCAGCGGAGCCGGTTCCCGCCACGAGCACGATCGCGGCTCGATTTCCGGCGGCTGCCAGCGCTGCCTCCAAATCCGTAAGCAGGTTCACAACGATTCCGGGGAATGCCCCTTCCAGCGACGCTTGCATCCGCTGTCTTATTTCTGCCTGCCCTGTGCCTGCCAATCCCGCGCCCAACGCGGCGACCGCGTTTTGCTCTGCTCCAGCTTCCCGCAAGACAAGCTCTGCAGCCTTCTTGATTTCCACGGTGGCCGCCGGCACACCCACTCGCGCTGGGTTTGAGGGCCCGGACACGCTGCGCGCAACGATGCTTCCTAGAGAGTCCAGCAACACGCATTCCGTCTTCGTTCCGCCGCCGTCGAATCCGAGCACATATTCCACAGAAAAAGCATACGTGAAAAATGCCCGTTTGGAATGGATTCTGCGCAGGCATGGTTTCGAAAATATTCGGATCGGACGACGTGATTCCTTGACGGGCCGATGCAAGGCCACTATCCTCATCGCACTTTTCCGCGGCGCACCGCATGCCCGGCGGAAAAGCCGTTCGATGCGCATCCATCCATTGGACCTGGCGATTGTCATCGCCTATCTGCTCGGCGTGACGGCGCTTGGCATTCGCTTCCGCCGCGGGCAGAAGGATGCGCGTGATTATTTTCTTGGCGGCCGGACGGCCCCCTGGTGGGCCCTCGCGTTCTCCATCGTCGCGACGGAGACCTCAACCCTCACCATCATCGGCACGCCAGCCATCTCCTACGGCGGAAATCTGACCTTCCTCCAGCTGGTCTTCGGCTATCTCATCGGCCGCATCCTCATCGTCTTGCTGCTTCTTCCTGGTTATTTTCGTGGCGAATTTTTCACTGCCTACGCGTTGATTGAAAAACGTTTTGGCGAAAGAATGCGCGCCGTGGCCGCCTCCACATTTCTCATCACGCGCGCCCTTGCCGAAGGCGTCCGCGTTTCCGCCATCGCCCTGGTCGTCAGCGTCGTTCTCGGCACTTCGGAAAAATTGGCCGTCGTCCTCGTCATCGCCCTCACCGTGCTTTACACCTTCGAGGGCGGCATGAAAGCCGTCATCTGGACCGACGTTGCCCAGCTGCTGCTCTACTTGACCGGAAGCGCCGTCACCTTTTTCGTATTGCTGCACCGCGTCCCCGGCGGCTGGTCCGAAGTCACGCAGGCCGCCGCCGCCGCTGGCCACAAATTGCAAGTCTTTGACTTTTCCTGGAACCTTGCGACCAAGTACACATTTTGGTCCGGGCTGATCGGCGGCGCGTTTCTCACTATGGCCAGCCATGGCACCGATCAAACTATCGTGCAGCGCTTGCTTGCCGCTAGGAACGAGCGCGACAGCCGCGCGGCGCTTCTCACCAGCGGCGGCATCGTGCTCATCCAATTCACCGTATTCCTGCTGATTGGAGTTCTGCTTTTTGCTTTCGCCCAACACACTCCCCTTTTGTCCCCCGGCGAACGCACCGACCGTATCCTTCCTCTTTTCATCGTTCAAGAAATGCCGACCGGTCTCGCTGGGTTAATGATCGCAGCCATCGTCGCCGTGGCCATGTCCAACGCCAGCGGGTCGCTGAATTCCCTTGCTGCCTCGAGCGTCCTTGATTTCTCGCGCTTGCGTGGCCGCAGCACCGATCCGGCACAATTCCTGCGCCTCTCACGCCGTATGACTCTTTTCTGGGGCCTCGTCCTCATGGGCTTCGGCCTCGTGAAATGGGGCCCGCTTCTTGAAACCGGGCTGACCGTGGCCTCGCTTCCCTTCGGCAGCCTGCTGGGTCTCTTTTTACTCGGCACACTCGATCGCCACGCCAACGCGCGTGGCGCGCTGATCGGCATGTTCACCGGCCTCGCAGCCATCTTGTGCGTTTTTCGTTTCACGTCCGTAGCGTTTACGTGGTATGTCCTCATTGGCGCGTGCGTGACATTCGTGGTCGGGGCCTTGGTCACCCGCATTACACTGCCAGACAAACCAGCGGCTTAGCCACCGTCGAAGGGGCTTGATGAGCGAAAAACGACTGGACTTGGTGCGCGGTCTTGGGGCTTGGGCCTCCGCAGCCATCGTTGTCGGCACCATGATCGGCACGGGAATCTTTCTGAAGCCCGCGGAAATGGCGCGCGAAGGTAAAAGCGTCTCCATTGTTTTTGCCGCGTGGATTATCGGCGCGATTCTCTCGATTTTTGGTGCGTTCTCGTTCGCCGAACTCGGTTCCATGATTCCGGAAGCGGGCGGCGAATACGCCTATCTGCGCCGCGGGTTCGGTCCCGTCTACGGATTCCTGTTCGGCTGGACTCATTCCATCGTCGGTCGGCCCAGCTCCCTGGCTTCGATCTCCGCCGGAATGATGCGCTTTCTGAGTTTCCTCTTTCCAGTTGTTGCCGCGCCGCTGTTCACCGTGCAAATGGCCATCCCCGGGCTAACTGGCTGGATCAAGCCGTACGATTTTGTATTCACATGGGCGCAGCCGCTCGCGGTGCTGTGGATTCTCATCATGACCGGCGTGAACTACTTGGGCGTGCGGCTCGGCGGAGCCGTTCAGGTTTTTCTCACCAGCATCAAAATCATGTCCGTCGTCATCGTGATTGCGGTTGCATTTTTCTCTCCTGCTCCGGCCGCGCGCGCACCTGATCCCTTCTGGCCGGACATGAACATGGGCGGCGGCGCGATTTTCAGCGCGTTTCTCGCTGCACTCGCAGCCGCGCTCTGGGCCTATGACGGTTGGGAGGATTTGAATCTGGTCGGGTCCGAAGTCGAAAACCCGCAAAAGAATTTTCCGCGCGCGCTGGTGGGAGGAGTCGGATTTGTCGCGGTAATCTATCTTCTCTTCAGCGCCGCGTGTTTGAAAGTGTTGCCGTTCTCGAGCGTAGCTTCGTCGCTCCACATTGCCTCCGACGTCGTGGAACGGATCGCCGGATACGGTGCTGCAGCCTGGATCACCTGGGCGATGGTGATTTCCGCCCTCGGCTCCATGAATTCTTCGGTGTTGAGCGGTGCGCGCGTAGGTTACGCAATGGCCCGCGACGGAATTTTCTTCAAGATTGCCGATGGCATTCATCCGAAATATCGCACCCCGGCTCGATCCTTGATTTTTCAGAGTGTCCTCGCAAGCTTGATGGCGCTCACGGGCACGTTCGAAGAACTCACAAATCTCTTCATCTTCGCGGGCTGGATCTTCTACGGCTTCGCGGTCGTCGCCCTCTTTCGCATGCGGAAAACAGAACCGGATCTGCCGCGCCCCTACCGCTGCTGGGGCTACCCCTGGGTACCCGGCCTGTTCGTCGCCGGCGCCCTCGCGCTCACTTTCAATATCTGGCTCCAACGCCCAGGCCGCTCCTCAATCGGCCTGCTCTTGATTCTTGCCGGACTTCCCTTCTATCGCCGCTGGAGCAGATCCTCCTCAGCCGGTAATGATGCTGCGAGAGACTGAGCGCCGCGAAAGTAGAAACTGCCCCAGGAAGCCGCCTACGAGAAGAACCAGTCCAGGAACGGCAACCCATGCAATCCCGAGTGTCAGAAAGGCGGCAGCAACGATTCCGTGGGACCGCGTATGAGAAAGCACCAGTCCCACGGGAATGGCCATCAGAAAAATGGCGGCAAGCGGCAAAACAGGAAACGCACTCGACAAAAGCGTCATGCGCCTCGAGCCGCCCGCTCGTTTCGATAAACAAGCCCCGATGGCGCCGGCCAAGGGCAATGTCAGCAACCACGGCACATAAAACAGGAGCACCGGAGGGTGATCCAGGCGAAGTATGAACGGCTGGGGGAAGAACTTCTGCACCAGCTCAAGCAAAGTCATCGAAAGCGTGAAGGTGAGCAAGCCGGGAAGCCAGAATTGCTTTACGCGATTCGTCATCATGTTTTCCTTCCTTCTCGCAGTTTGAATTCTGCGGCGAAGATCGTGCCAATCCTTGACCTCGCGGAGCGCGCGCTGGGCGGCATCCTCTTCTGTAAATCCCCTTCCGCGTAACTCTTCATAGGTTTCGTCGAGATGGGCGGCAAGTTCCTCGATCACCTCGCGCTTTTCTCGGGGCTCAATCGCGAGCCCAGCGAGTTGCGCGCCCACCAACTCTTCCCAATCGCGTCTCGGTCGCATTGGTCAGACGCCCGGCACACGCTGCGAATGCATCTTGCGCGTGTGTAGAATCTCGATAGGCAATCCGCCAATCAGCAGCGCTGTTCCCGGGGCTAGGACCCAGCTAGGCAAGAGGCCCAGGAACCCAGCCAGTGTCAGATGGAACCGAACGCTGCGATCCAATACGATACTGAGCGGGAGAATGGCGAAAAAACAGGCGGCAAGCGGCAGCGTCGGAAAGATGCCCGAGAACAGCATCGCATGAGAGGATCCACCAGCGCGAAGCGAGATATAGGCGCCCAGGGCGCCGAACAGTGGCAGCGTCAACTGCCATGGGACGTAAAAGAGAATTGTTTCAGGACCGCTCCATGACACGGTTCGCGGCCGCAACCCAAGCTTCAGGAGCATCGGCAGAAGACCCGTTGAAAATGTCAGTGTCAGAAAGCCGGGGAACCAAAGCTGGCGCAAGCGGTTGTGCATCAGATCCTCTCTCTCCTTTGCGTTGCGGATATGGCGTTGCAAGGCATTGCAATCAGTGACCTGCCTCATTGCACGCTGCGCGGCCAGTTCCTCGGTCATGCCCTGGTGCCGGTGGCTTTCCTAAACTTCCTCCAGGTGATCGGCGAGTTCGTCAACCACATCCGCCTTGGCGCCGGGCGAGAGCGGAAGTTTGACCAGTTGGACTTGAACAAATTTCCGCCAGTCATGCATGGGACACCTTGGCCAGGCGCTGGAGCGCCCCGAAGAGTTCCGCCCACTCCCGGCGCAACGGCGATAGCTTTTTCTTTCCCCCCGGAGTGAGACGGTAGCAGCGCCTGCGCCGTCCGCTGCTTCTGCTGGTTTCCCAGGCGCCGCGAATCCAGCCGCGTTGCTCCATGCGATAAAGCATGGGGTACAGGGCTGCGAGTGTGAACCGCAGCGCCCCTTTGGTTTGCTCTTCGATGCGCCGTGCCATTTCATAGCCGTGGAGCGGGCCGTCTTCCAGAATGCTGAGTACCGCCAGCTCCGCAGTTCCGCGCTTGACTCCAGCTCGAATCATAGGTCGCTCCATTACATGTAAGATTCTTATATATAAAGAAACGATTGTCAACTGGACGCAAGGACAGGCATGCAAGAAACCGGGATGGTCTCGCCGCGGCTAGGCGGAGGCGCTCCGCGCAGCTGCGGCGGCGATGGGAAGAATGGCCGACTCCGCCTCTCGGCTCACTTCGACGGAAGGCTGGAACAGCTTGGCGAGCGCTTCGATCCCCGTGATGAGGCGCGGCCCCGGACGGGAGAAGTAGCTGTTGGCTTCCAATGCGTACACACGGCCATGGCGAACCGCCGGAATCGCGCTCCACTCTTCCGGAAAAGTCATCGAACGGTATTCATCACGAGCCTGCTCGGCGCCGTACCCGCATGGCGCAATCAGCAGGATTTCAGGCGAGGCTTCCATCACATGTTCGACAGTGATCCGGAAAGACGGCGTGCGGGCACGGCCAAAAAGGTCTTCGCCACCGGCGCGATGGATCATTTCGGGGACCCAGTGGCCGCCCACATAAAACGGTTGCAGCCACTCGAGAAATGCGACGCGCGGGCGCTCCACTGACGCATCCAACTGCTGTTCTAGAGCCCCGAGCCGCATACCAATCGTCTCGAGCAGCGCTTCCGCTTGCAGCCCGTGGCAGGTTTCTTCGCCCACCCAAAGGATGTCGCGCCACACGTCGCCCAAGTCCTGGGGGTTGAGGCAAAGCACTTCCGGGCGCCGGTCGAATCGCGCAAGCACAGTAGCAAGATCGTCAGGGGAAGCGGCACAGACGTGACACAAATCCTGAGTCACGATCAGATCCGGCGCCAGGGTCTCCAATACCCCGGCATCCACCGCATACAAGGTTTCGCCGCGATGCACATACTCGCGGACAAGCGCGTCAATCTCCGCTGGCGAAGCATCATGCGGTATCCGCGAATGAATCACGATCGGTTTCGTGCGGACCTTCGGCGGAAAGTCGCATTCATGGCTGACGCCCACAATTTCCCGGTCGAACCCAAGTGCGAAGAGAGTCTCGGTGGCTGATGGAAGGAGTGAAACGACGCGCATGACCTTGAAACTCTAACACAGTTCTGAAACCGGCTACTTATAGAGGAAGTATTTGCGGCGGACTTGCTCGAAAGCGGCGAGACTCGGGCCCCAGCCTGCCACGATTTTTTCCGGGGCTACGCCTGCCTGCAACTGCTGAATCGTTTCCGCGTTTCCGAGAAGCAAAATGAGCTTCGCGGGATCGAACTGTTTCGGATAGAGCTTCTGCAAGGTGACTGCGATTTCCAGCCCCACACGCATCGCGCGAACCGCGGCGCGGTCCGTGATGCGCATGCCCACTCCGCCGCAGCGCTGGCCGCTGTAAGGACCGCCGATGGGTATGAAGGGCCGCCCGACGAACCGCACGCCGGCAAGACGGCTCCCGTTCAATGCCGTGGCAACATCGTCGCCATCAAGCCAGGGCGCCCCAAACTCTTCGAACGGAGTTGGCGTGCCGCGGCCGACGGAGACGCCCGCGTTCTGCAGGATTTCAATGCCCGGGTAGAGGATAGAACCCTTGGTGGTGCGGAGATTCGGTGAAGGTGGAATCCACTTGATGCCTGTGCTTTCAAAGAAGTAGTTGCGATGCCAGTTCTTCATGGCGATCACATGCAGGTCCGCGCCGATGTGATTTTCAGTGTTGAAGAGCTGCGCGAGCTCGCCAATGGTGAGCCCGTATCGAACCGGCAAGGGAAAATAGCCGACGAAATTCGTTTTGTCCGGATCGAGCATCGGCCCCTCGACAATCTCACCGCCGATCGGATTGGGACGATCGAGAACGAAAAAAGCGATGTTGCGCTTAGCCGCTTCCTCCATGCAATAGGCCATGGTCGCGGTGTAGGTATAAAAACGTACCCCGGCGTCTTGGACGTCGAAAACCAGCGCGTCGATGCCTTTGAGCATTTCCTCCGTGGGCCGAAGCGTGTCGCCGTACAGGCTATACACCGGAAGTCCTGTCGATGGATCTTTGGTGGAAGAGATTTTTTCATCGTTTCGGCCGGCAAGACCGTGTTCCGGGCTGAAGAGTGCAACGACTTGCACCCCCGCCGCACGTGAAAGAACGTCAGCCGTGCTGCGTCCTTGCGAATCGAGCCCGGTGTGATTGGTGATCAGGCCGACATGTTTGCCGCGAAGCGGCGCGAACTTCTGCCTTTCGAGAACGTCGAGACCGGTTTGCACGCTGGCTGCGCGGCGTGAGCGTTTGGACGCGGACTGCGCCGGCGCGGGGCTGAAAAAGTGCAGCACCAGTAAAATCACAATGGCGGACATCTTGGCATACGCGCCTTTTTCCCCGGTCAAATGGTCCCCCTCTACCCAAACAATACAATGATATTCTGGAACACGCTGGCTCCGGTCGCATTGAGAGCATGATGTGCGTGTGCTATGTATAAATGCGGGCTGCGGGCAGCGCTGGGAGATTCGAACCGATGGAAGGACGCTGCGTCCGCTCTCTGCTCTTGATTCCCGTCACGATTCTTTTCCTTATGGCCTATAGCGCACGCAGTCAAAACCGCGGGACCGCCGCGAAAGAGAATGCGGCAAGGTCCAGGAGTGCGGCGAAAAAATTGTCTCCCGCCGCGAATGCGTGGGTGGAATCCACGCTGCGCAAGATGACCGTGGATGAAAAGATCGGGCAGCTTCTTTTCACGACGTACCACGGGAGCTTTACCTCCACGGATGCAGCGGCTTTCCAGCAAATCATGCACGACGTGACGGATCTGCACGTCGGCGGATTTATCAACGTTACGCACGGTTCGCCGCTCGGAATCGTGAAAAGCCAGGCATATCCCACAGCCGTGCTGAACAACCAGTTGCAGTCAAAATCGAAATTGCCGCTGCTCATCGGCGCCGATTTCGAACGCGGCACGGCCATGCGCCTGGATGAAGGCACTTCGTTCCCAACCGCCATGGCGTTGGCCGCCGGCAGCGACTCGAAAGACGCCTACATGATGGGCAAAATAACCGCGCTGGAATCGCGCGCCGTCGGCGTGCATTGGATTTACGCTCCGGACGCGGATGTGAACAACAATCCCGGCAATCCGATCATCAACACACGATCGTTTGGCGAGGATCCCGCGCGCGTCGCCGAGTTTGTCTCCGCGTTCGTGCGCGGCGTCGAAGAAAACGGCGGGCTGGCCACTGCAAAACATTTTCCCGGACACGGCGACACCGCGGCGGATTCACACATTGATTTGCCGGTGATTCGCGCCGACCGCGCTCGCTTGAACACTCTCGAGCTGGTTCCCTTCCGCGCGGCGATTTCCGCGGGTGCGGGCAGCATCATGACCGGGCATCTGAATGTTCCTTCCCTCGAACCCGATCCGAACACGCCGGCAACACTGTCGCAGAATATTTTGACGGGCTTGCTGCGCACTGAGATGGGTTACCAGGGATTGATCGTCACGGACGCGATGGACATGGGCGGAATCACCGTGCGTTACGCGCCGGGAGAAGCCGCCGTGCGCGCGATCGCTGCCGGAGTAGACGCACTCTTGATGTCGCCAGTGCCGGATGCGGCGTTCGAAGCCTTGCAAGCTGCGGTGAAATCCGGACGTATTTCAAAAGCGCGGCTGGACGCTTCGGTGCGACGGATTCTCGAAGCGAAAGCGCGGCTCGGTTTGCAATCGAACCGTCTCGTGGATTTGAATGCCGTCAATCGGAAATTCGGGAGCGTCGCGTGGCAGAAAGAGGCCCAGGAAATCTCCGATCGTGGCGTCACGCTCTTGCGCGACACGCCGCACCGGCTGCCGCTCGATGCAACAAAACCTTCGCGCGCGTTGTTGCTGGCGTTTTATGCGGATCCGGAACCGTATCCGGGCGAGGATCTCGAGCGCGAGTTGCGCTCGCGATTTGATTCGATAACGACGCTGCGCGCGGACACACGCTTTGTGAATGCGAGCATCCTGAAATTGCCGCCTCCGGATTCTTACGATGTGGCGATTCTCGCTTTGTTTGTGCGCGTCAGCGATCGCAAAGGAAACGTGGAGGTCCCCGCGGAGCAGGCGGCGCTGGCGGAACAACTTTACAAAACCGGAAAGTCCGTCATCACCGTGGGATTCGGGAGTCCGTATTTGATCGAGAGATTTCCGCAAGCGGAGACGTGGCTCGCGGCGTTCGGAATCAGCGACGTCGCGCAAATTTCCGTGGCGCGCGCGCTATTCGGGCAAATTCCTGCGCGCGGGCATTTGCCGGTGACGATTCCGGGCGTCAATTTGAAAGCGGGATTTGGGATGGAGCTGGCTGCGAGCCCGATGTTGGTGCAGCCGATGGATGCGACAGAAGAGAAAAAACTGCGGCCGGCGTTCGACGTGATTGAAAAGGCGATTGCGGAGAAGGCGTTTCCGGGCGCGACGCTGGCGGTGGGCTACCACGGTAAAGTTGCGGTGCACGCATTTGGGGGATTGCGTTACGAGGCAAGGGCGACTGCGACAAATCTGAACACCATGTACGACATTGCTTCGCTGACGAAAGTCGTGACGACCACAACTCTCGTCGCGAAATTAGCGGAGGACGACTTTGCCGTGCCACTGGATCTGGATGCGAAGATCGAGCGGTATCTGCCGGAATGGGCGAGCGGACCGAATGCGGATTGGCGGCACAAAGTTACGGTGCGGCATTTGCTGACGCACACCTCGGGATTGCCGGCGTTCAAGGAATATTGGCGGACGTCGAAGGGCAAGCAAGATACGCTCGCGAGAATTTTTGCGGAGCCGCTGGAATACCAACCGGGGACAAAAGAAATTTATTCCGACCTCGGAATTATTTTGATGGCGGAGATTGTCGAGCGGTTGACGGGCAGAACTTTGGACGATCTGGCGAAGAGCACCATTTTTTCGCCACTGGGAATGAAGGATACGATGTATCGTCCGCCGAAAAAATTGTGGCCGCAAATTGCGCCGACGGAAATTGATAACAATTTGCGGCGCCGGCTGGTGCAGGGCGAAGTCCACGACGAAAATGCGTTCGCGATTGGCGGCGTGTCAGGGCATGCGGGACTGTTCAGCACGGCACCGGATTTGGCGGCTTTCTGCCAGATGCTGCTGAATGGCGGTGTCTATGCCCACCAACGGATTTTGCGGCGCGCAACGATTGCGCAGTTCACCACGCCGCAGCAGCTTTCCGGCGGCACGCGGACGCTCGGGTGGGCAGTGCCCACCGAGGGCGGGTCGAGCGGGCATTATTTTTCAGCGCACAGCTTTGGGCATACGGGTTTCACAGGAACTTCCATCTGGATCGATCCGGACCGGCAACTGTTTGTGGTGCTGCTGACGAATCGCGTGCATCCAACGCGCGAGAATACGAAGATTCAGCAGGTGCGGCCGGCGCTGCATGATGCAGTG
>Ga0137394_10003392_pt1 | contig 11972 bp, 13 predicted proteins | sample czobulk116metaG_FD_108278 | JGI IMG/M metagenome (GOLD analysis project Ga0137394, IMG submission 108278) | Vadose zone soil microbial communities from Angelo Coast Range Reserve, California, USA - czobulk1.16 metaG | ecosystem: Environmental > Terrestrial > Soil > Vadose zone | place: USA... | reverse complement strand
TTCGCCTCGAAGACCTCGCATACGGCAAACTCATCCTCCATGCCCTCAAATACCCCCACCAAACCGTCAACGGTGTCTTCATCGGCTCCACACAACCTTCCGGTGTTGTAGTCATCGAAGACGCGGTACCTCTCCAGCACCATTGGACGAACCTGAATCCAATGATGGAGGTCGGGCTCGGATTGGTGCGTTCTGCCGTTTTACTTTTCCTGTGCCTTTCCTCTTCTGTCTTCTGCGTCAACTGAGTCACATCTTTCCTGAACCTTGTGTCGATGTAGGCGGCTAATTACGCGCGCAGTCGTGGGCTTCATGTAGTTGGATACTACCAGGCTCCAGAGCGCGTCGGCGACACAACGTTATCCCCAGCCGGCGAGTGCGTCGCAGTCAAGATAAAAGAGAACTTCCCGACTCCGATCGCGCTCGTGGTGAGTCTGTCTTCGCAGCCTACTACCCCTCAAATCCTTGCCCACCCGTGACGTGTCCAATAGCTCGACGGCTCCAAGCTGGACGACGAGAGTGGTGCGGCGCTTGTCGTAAGTTCCTTTCAACTCTATAGATATCTGATTCCGACTGAATTTTCGAAACCCCCTGCGTAGGCCTACCTTCCTCTCTCTCTCTCTTCCAATACGACGACCTTTCGTCCCGTTCCCGCGAGAGAGAAACTTTACTTCAACTGGGCTGTCGCTGGTCGGGCCCTTCGCCACATTCGCCACGACAGCATACTAGATAGGTTTTGGGACTTTGACGATTATCTAGAGGACAGCAGGTTACCATTTTTGACCAACCCCGGAGTACGGACGGCACTCACTTCGCCCGAGTAGCTTATGGGTCAGAGTGTGGTCAGTATTTCGTAGGTTCCCTTCCTTCACCGATTTCACACCATTGGAGGTGGTTCTTGGACGTTCCGTGTCTGTACCATTATCTTTACTTATGGAGCTTACACTCGCTGTTCATCTTCGCCTTACTTGATCGTGAATTTTTTTGGGGAATAACTTATGGCTTAACCATTTCGCCGTCTCCAGGACAAAACCAATACGGACCACAAACAAGCGAAGGCTAGGCCAACCCCCCTGTCCGAGATATGATCACGGTGTTCAGTTCGCCGCTACCATGAATGTCACAGGTCTAAGTTATGTTTCTGCAATAAGACAACAGTTCAGAATTACTTCAGACGCGGACCTTTTCTCTGTTGTCCGGTCGCCCTCCGAGAGATGACGCAAGTTGCCAGTGGCTCAGTCCTATCGCAGTGTTCTCATCGCATCGCCAGATAGGGAGTTGGCTTCAGAACAAAGGACTATGTAAATCACTTTTAAAAAAGTGTCCCCCTGGGTAGTCCATTGCAACACCTCCCTGCCACTCCCCTGTTGTGACACTCCCGTTGTGCAGGCGATGAAAATCGCCTATTCACGAGTTGTCTGTCTTTGTCTTCGAACGCATGCGACAAGTATGAACTTGGAATGATATACTATTAATAGGTCTCTCTGAGATCGTTGCGAGGTAGAACATCATGCTCTCGGGCTGAGCGGCAACTTGCTATGGCTGTATTGGTTTCACATGTGAAGCCTACACAGGCTACTGACCTCAGAAGTGACATCAGATGTTAATGTGTTCGATGCAGCCAATTTTACAGCGTGGAACTGCCAGTGAATTCGTACCTCTGATGTCTGATGTATTGATACAAAAAAAAAGGAATCAAGACATTTCGGAAAAAACTCCAGGATGTGCCACAGTACGTGGTGATGGCCACATGTACACTGTGCATGTGTTGCCCTGACGGCGGCACAGCACATCTTGCGGAACAGTGGCCAGGCGCTTACAACCTGAACAAACCCAGACAAACCCGCCTTCCTGCGGCGCCTGATTATCCGATGGCTCACAGCATCCCTCTCTTACTATATCCTCCATGGCAGACTGCAACACCTTCCGTGAAGAGCTTGCGATCAGATATCCCAACCACGGACATGCCCTATGGGATCCAGACCCAGGGGGGCTATACGGTTGCGTAGAAGTGGGCGACGTTGGCTTCATTCGCGATGGTTACTTTTATCGCCTGTTCAACGCTTTACATCCGAGAGATCCCCCATCCGATTCAGACACTCACTACGATCACGACCTGGCATATCCTCCAATACTGCAACCCAAGACATCAAATCATATTCGCAGGAGTATAGAGCCTCACAAAGATTTCTGCTCGAAGAATGTTACCAAAGTGCCTGGTGTACCTAAGATCCGTGCCTCAAGGTAACATCATCATCGAGCCTCGCATAGATCCTCGTCTCTTACAACTACTACTATGATTTGATTAGACCCAATGACGATGCGATGGTTACGGTTACATGTTCCGGGAAGCAAGGCGCCCTATTATCCCTTCCTCTCCCGGCAGAACGCTAGGACATTATCGCCCGGGGCGATTTCGGTAAATGGTTGGTCAAGCACATCGACGACTGCATGAAGATCGCCGACGATCTCGGCTTGGGGATCAACCGCATGGAGGATATCATTCTCGTCACCGGGCGTCATCTCGCGCGATCGTGGGTCAGCGTCCTCTTCTCCGAGTACCGGACAGGCGCACGGGTATCGTTCGTAGCGCAAGTGTCCGGGAATTCCGGCGTTCGTCTGCAAGAGCGGAGCATGTCTGGTGGGGATTTGAAGCTTGGCCCCAGTGGCGAGGTCAGTCTTTTGTTCCACATTCGGGTGTCCCCACTTTTTCTGAGAGTCCATGGGCCCGATACCTTGCGTACTCTAGAATCTCCCCGAGAACCAATGCATATTCCTACGAGGGTTCCGCGCCACCCGCATCATGAACGACTGGCCAAGGCTCCGGGGACCGGATTCCGACATAGATGATCTTGATTCTGAATCTGACACAGGTCTCAGACTCATTAGCATCCCTGCTGAAACCGACGTAAGTAACTTCGCCCATTATTTCCGTCCCTAGTTTGACGCTGCGAAGTATCAGGATCCTCTTCATGTCCTATTAGAATACATTGCCGAGGTAAGTAGCATAACTAGACCCGGATTCGTCATCGCGCGTGAATGTCCCCGTCTAACTGTGGTCATACAGCAAGCGCCCGATTCCGATATGGCGCTTGTCCATGATGACGACCTGGAACTCCTTGTCGATGCTGTAAGATGATTATTTAATCGGCTTTTGCACTATCGCGCTCACTCCTGTAGTCACTTGACACCATGCAGCCGGATGCAATAATAGATCACGTCCGGGACCGTGCGCCAGCGATACGACAGATTCCGTGTGGTCAGTAATGATTGTCGCACAGGTTCCCCGTTTAATATGTTTTACACTAGAACTTCTTCCTAGGAACGAGGGCGAGTCAGGAGCTGGCGCAGAGATTGCTACGGTGGCGACACTATCTGATATCGTATTCGAGGCACCGCATCAAGACCCGGCCACGTCCCGCTCTATCTCAAGCTTAGAGACACCCCTCAATAAATAATACGGACATCCGTTCGCTACCGAGCCCGACAGGTGATTGTGAGAGTCGGGGGCCGTGCTGTAGTTAAATGATTATATTCGCTATTCCCCGTAAATGGCATGTAAACCTTAATATAAGACACCTACAGATTAACGTGCCCGCGACAAGGACCATGTGCAGAGCCCAAGTAAAAAGATGAAAAAAAAAACGATGACACGGGAAGCGTGAACCCCTGAAACATGCAGCATATACCATCAAAATCATTACGGCGATCTTATGCCCAGCCCACGCCAATGGACCTCTCACCACTCCTGTGACTCGCCAACGTCGCGCGAGCGCAAGTGGCGCAGAACCTTCCGCGCCATTTTTTCCTCGCCCTCCCTGATTCCAGCGTACGCGGTCGGCAACTCGAAGCGCTCCGGGCCCAGCACGACCCACACTCTATACCGCGCTTTAGCTGCGGACGACACGGCGGCGGCAGCAGCGTTCCCCGAATTGTCGTCCTGAGCATCAAAGAATCGAGGGCGCGGGTACCCATGAACTCTGCAATACTCTACTCTCACCCACCCGCCACCAAAAGCGGAATTACAAAACCAAAACCGAAACGAAATAAAAAATAAACGTGGTTAGCTCGGGTGTGGAGCGACCAGAAAATGCCCTTCGAACGTACCGAACAATTCGTCCTTGATTGACACGACGACCGACGACGCCGTGGGTTTCGCCGAAGGCTCAGATGCAGGCTCGGGCGGCGCCGTGCGCGTAATCCTTAACGAGCCAGCCGGTGTCGATGACGGAGACGACGACGACGACGCTGCTGCTAAGGCTGAGGCCGATCTTCGCACTGGCCCGGGCCCAGGTTGGACATCAGCTGCGACAGACGCACGAGGGATCAACTCGGGTGGCGGACGAGACTCGGGCGCCGCGCCACTGCGTCTCGCCTCCACCTTGCCTGCGCGAGGCCCCGGTTCCCATACGCGCGGCGGACTTCGGGGAGCAGGGTGGTCCTGCCATGGCCCCGGCGGGTGTTGCATGTGGCCGTGGGGGTGGGCGTGAGTGTAGTGGTGCTCATGAGCATAGTCGTAATCATCATAGCCCGAGTGCTCAAAGTCCGCATACCCATGCGCTGGCACTGGCCCCGATGGCGGCGGAGGCACGGCGTGGTGGTCCCGCTCATAGTCATAGTCATCGTAGTCATAGTCAAAGCCGTAGGAACGGTCATAGTCGTGTCCATAGTCGACATCGTAATACGAGCGACTATGGCCATCCTCCTCAGGATACGTGGGAACAAAAGAGGGGGCGTGCCAAGGCTCCGTGTAAGATGCTTGCGGCGGCGCGTAGTACGGATCCGAGGCATGCGCGCCTGAATCATCGTACCATGAGTCGTCGAGCTCGTACTGGTGCCCATGCTCGCGAGTGTCATAAGCAGTCGGTCTGGGATGGTCTTGGAACCGGTCATAAGACGACGGCTCGGCTGTGCGAATCGGACGAGGTGGATATTCAAGCGGCTGTCTGGAGGGCTGTACAGCTGATTGCGGCGGGAGGTTTTTGGAAGGTTGCTGCTCGGGCTCGGGGTCGTGCTTAGGTGCTTCAGCAGGTAGCTCACCAGGCTCGGGTTTGGGGTCAATATAGCCGGGCCGCGGCAGCAAGATCGCAGCGCCCGATGTGGCCGGCCGTGGTGGCAAGAAGGCTCGCGCCTCTGTAGGTTTCTGCGGCAATTTCGCGGCGCGGAATTGCTCTGTCTGGCTCAGCAGTCTCGTCTTCTTTTTGGTGCCTTCGCCCTCGGCCCCCGCTCCGTCCATGCCCTTCCGTTTTGCCTTTTTTGACTCGCGTGGTGCGGGCAGTTCGACTCTGTACCCCTCGGGCGGAGACACCCCTCGGAAGCGAAGGAACTCGATCGCGCCCTGCTCGAACGCCAGTTGCACCACGGCCACTTTCGCATCGTTCCTGTTGCGGAAATCAGCTGGTGCTTCCCAGGAGCACTTCTCACGCTCTTCGGGCTCTTCCGTCAGTTTAAGCGTTAGGATGCATCCATTTGCTGGTGAAACATACAGGTAGTCAGGATGAAATCGCCGTGCAGATGAACACATAATATGATCATGCATACCATCGCGATCCTTCGTGTACTCGAACATCTCGGGCAGCTTATTTGGCCAATACTTTGCGTATTCCGTTGTCAGAAGGGGGAGTATGCTTTCCATGACGAGCGCCCTTGTCTCGGGGGAAATCTTCGCCTCGAGAGCTCCATTGACAGCGTGCACGTACGCTCCAATGCCCGCTGCGAGCGCTGCAAGGCACACGGCGTTCTTCGCATCCGCGCGCTTTGGGAACTGTGGCTCGACCATGTACGTGCGGACCTCGCCAGGGCGGGTGAGACGCAGAACGGCGCCATGAGCTAAGTCAAAGAGCGGGTGATGAGCACAACACAACGGTGTCTGATCGCACAAAATGGCAACGCCAAAAAAATAAAATAGGAGGACGTACTGCCAAGTTTGGTATCTGTCGTCCAAATGAACTTGTGCTCAAACTTCGCGCCACGCGCAGACTGTATGAGGCCGTTCAGCCAGCCAGGCGCGTTGATCTCTGCCACGGTCTTGTCGTCGACGGGCTCCGGTAGTGGGCGCGGGAGAGCCTCAAAAAAGCCCTGCAGGGTAAGTGCGACTGACGGCGTAGCGAGCATCGCGTCGTCTTCCTGTTGAAAGAGTCTCCTCTCAGCCGGAGTAGTCTGCCCATTTCCAAACTTGATAAAGTCCAAAATGCCCTCGGCAGTCGCGTCTGCGGCGCACGTAGCTTTCGCCACTTCGAAAGCAGGGTAAACCACGTCGACCGAACAGACGCGGTACACATGCAACGAGAGCTTGATCTGCAGCGCACATCCGTACTCTGTTATTTATTTTTATTTTTTCGTTACCACGAAGTCCGTCGTAAGCAGTCGAACCACAGAACGCGGAACAAGGGAGGGAAAACTCACTCCCTGTCGGTTTGCTATCGATGAGGAATATCCACCGTGGCCTGACGAGACCGGCGCGCCACTCGACGCAGCACTTCTCGATCTCCGTCACCGCAGGGTCCTCCTCCGCATCGCTTGGCGATGGCTCCTGAACCGAGCCGGGCGCGTCGAGGGGCGCAAGCACGAGTCCACGCTTCGCGACGGCCTCAGGGGAACCGTGCTTGATAAAGTCTATCGCGCCCATGTCGACCGCTACGGCCGCAGCAGCGGCACGGGCCTCCGCCTTGCGCGAAAACTCTGGTTTTGACGTGTACGAGCGCGTTGCGCCGTTTGGTCGCGTGATGGTGAGGATACACCGTTTCTCTAAACGAAAAAGAAAAAGAAAAAACAGATGAGCAGGGAAAAGATGAAAGGGATAGGGCGGGCCACTCGCTATCTTTTCCCTCTTCTTCGATGATCTCGTAATCGAGGGCGTTGATGCTCCCGAACATCTGCGAGCAGATCTGGTGCAGGACGAATATCGGCGCGGGCGTCGGCAGGGGTTTGCCGTTCTCGCCAACGTCCTGATCGTCGAAGACGATAAGTGGTGCGACGGGCACATCGTGGTAAAGCGGATTGGAGAGGAAGTTTTCTTGCGGTGCCGGCTCCTGGTACGGATCGCGCAGAAAGTCTTCGAGGGTGAACGCGCCCAATTTGAGGAGGTTGGACGTCACGAGCTCGAAGTAGTTCTGAGATTGAGATGGCGCTGAAGCCGTTGCTGGTGCTGGTGCTGCAGGTGGCGAAGTCGTTCTGCTGGGAGGCGCTAAGATCGCAGCCATTAGCGGCAAACGGTGTACAAGGAGTAAGGGCAAACGCGGGATTGTCTGCTGCCGTATTTGAACCGCGCTTCCGCTCCGGGCCGCGCTTCCCCCGGGCCGTTCGTCCGAAGAAGCATGAGCCCGCTTGCTCACCAAAGTACAAACGTCTCGGACTCCTAAAAACATCCGGCGCTCTGGAGCCCGTGCGCAGGGCGGTGGAAGATGTTCCTGGACTGCCAGGACGAGGAGTTGCAGTCTTGCAGATGAATGGGTGGGTTCTTGTTTTTTCACACACACTCATACCACTGGCGCAATACATTACGAACCCAATCCGCTCTGAATTCGCGTTACATTATGGGCTCGGCCAGTAAGGATGAGGGGCACGCGACGCTCAGCATGCGACTATTGTGTACGACGACTCGGCAGGATGACTCTCTTCCACCGCGCCTGTTCAAAGCCAACCTCAGGCTGGGGTAGAAAAAAACAATGAAATAAGGGGTCACTGTCATACAGCGCAGTCACGATGTAGCAACGCCCTCCGTGACTTGGATAATGCTTCGCTTTACACTGTCCAGCTATGCCAGGAGATGCGGGTAAATATGAGGTGCACAGTCATGAAGATGCACGGTTAGATGCACAATCGTGTGATGTTTATGCTGTGGCAGGCAAAGCGGTGATCCACTGCAATATGTGAGCCTGCGCACGCACGCAATAACATGGTCTAGAATGGATAAGAGAGAAAAGTTTCGCGAGATATTAGTTCAGAGGATACAAGAAGGATTCATGGAAACGATACTAAATCTGTTTTGGAGGAATGACAAGTGAAATTGATCAGAGGGTAAAGTCCAGCCACAAAAATAACAATATATTTTCTTTTTCAGGGCCCAGTTCGAGCCCGTAAACTCTCAACACATAACTGAAAACGACACGAGAACAGAAGAACGATAAAGTTTTACACAAACTCGACAGGGACGGATAAACAAAAAAGAAATCAGAGAAACCCCTTTTACATTTCCCGTGGCTCAGGCTCAGGAACAAGGCCCAAACGAGAAAGGGGCAATTTGAGCGCTTAAGCGGCTTGGCTGATGACGGTAGTAGCTTCAACTTTAGAGCTTTCGATGACAACACCGCCTGGTGTAGCATTTGGTCCAGTCTCGTTAGGAGCTTCTGCAATCCGGGTGCGACGTCAACACAACAGGTCTTCGCGAATACACAGGGGCGAGGAAAAAAGAAAGAAAGAAAAAAGGGGGGGGGAGGAATGGAGAGGGGCTGCACCTTGCTCAGGAAGCGCTGACCCATTCTCTGCGGGCTCGTCGGCGAGCGCGTCGACCTCATCTGCCTCCTGTTGATCCTTGGCCGCCTCCTCGTCAGCAGCACTGGCTTTTTTCTCGCCGCCCTTCTTGGCCTTCAATGCGGGTGCGGCTGCCGTCGCAGTGTCAGTCTTGGCCTTCTTACCGCGACTCTTCACGGGGATCTCCGTCGCGGGCGCAGGGGCGGCCTTGCGCTTGGGTCTGCCTGCGCCCTCGAGGGCAGACTCGGCGGGCACGGCAGCGCTGGCGGGCTGCTCCTCGGCTGGGCGCCCACGCTTGTTCGAGGGTCGGCGGGGAGATGAGTCTTCCTTATCTTCGATGTTGAGCTTTAGGGCCTCTTCGACTGTGCGTGTCCGATGGTACCGTGGGGAGGCCAGTTTAGCAGAGAGCGCCGGGAGAACGGGAGAGCACGGAGACGGGACGCACGGCCAGTTGTTTCTACTGCGCGGAGGAACTCAAGCATCCCCTCGCGCTTGCGCTTTCCGGGATTCGCGCCCAAATCACGGCAGATGGCACGGAGGGTGTCTGCCTTGAGCTTGTCCCATGGGATCTTGGACGAGGTCGCCATCGTGTGTTGAGGGTTATGTGTGGAGGCGGGATATGTGGGCGAGAGCGTGAGAGAACCAACGGAGAACGGCTTACAGCGGTAAACAAACTCGAACACTTGACGCGCTGGCCGCTTATCGTGGGAATCACCTCACGTGACTCGACTTCAGTCACTGCTGACATCAGATAATTGCAAGACGATGACGCAACTTGGAATGAAATGGCGATGCGTGTGTGGGTGACAGTCAGATGAATGGCGATGGTACAGATACAAATTATATGAAACGCTCATGTTCAGAGTCGACATGCACGCAACGTATAGAATCTGCTTGCACCCCTACTGGACCGCTAGCTCTGCCTCGGAGACGGGGATGCGGGCCGGACGTCGAAACTTGCCAGTTTAGGACAGCACACAACGCCGAGTCAGCTGTTTCTTGCTTCTATATGATCCCCCTACCGTGTCATTGCAGCCTTCCAACTGAGCCTCCTCATATCGAGCCCAAAACACAGCGACGACGGAGACCCGTATCCATGAACAAACGCGTTACGCTAATGAACCTCCCTCTCGAGCTCATCGACCACACACTGACTTTCCTCTCCTGGCCAAACGAGCTCCCTCCACTGCTCCTCGTCAACAAATCCATCAACCCCATCGCAGAACGGATCCTGTACCGCGACATCGGCGACCTTCCCGCCCCGCGCGCCGTGCAGCTCCTGCTCTCGCTCGTGAACGCCTCCGTGGGGAGATGCAAGCTCGTCAAGAGCCTCACGCTCGACTTCAGCGACAACAGAGTGCTGTTCGCGCTCGAGCTGCTTATCTCCAAGGTGCTCAGGCGGCTGCCGCGTCTGCGCACTCTCAACTTGGAGGTGTCCGTCCATGAGAACAGACACCGCGCGCTCGCGTGGATGTTTCCCCGAGATGCTCCCTTCCGGTTACTCTCGTTTATGACTTCCATCAGGTGCGTCTTGCTTTGTCGGTACCAGCCAGAAGAAGCTAAATAAGCTTGCCAGGCTCGATCCCGATTTGGCCGCTTTCCTCGAGTCCCAGCCGGAAATCCGCGACCTTTCGTTGCGAGGCATACCCTCATACTCCTCGGATCCCTTCACACTCACACCATCAGCGCTCCCGCACCTCGAGAACTTCCGTTCAGTCCACGTCGATCCGGACACCCTCGGCGAGGTACGTGCTTGTCTGCCCAATCATGTTCCGTCCAATTTACGCCACATGGCGATTGACTGAACACCTCAGGTAATCGCGACGCGGCCGGTGCAAGGCATCTCTCTCTCCTTATTCTCAGAACATGGTTACCGCGCACTTGAAGTGCTCGCTCAGACCTCGACACCCGTTCGGCGCCTAACAATTCTCATCGTCGACACGGCGGCACCAAGCGAGCTCTTTCCACAGCTCGCCGCGGGCCTACCACACCTCGAGGCCCTACACATCATCGCCCTCGTACAGCAGTACAACATCGTATGTATAATTCCTATCTAGAGGATACACCCGTGCTCATTGCTGGGAGAGCAGGACACGTTGCTCGCGTCCGCTCCGCTGCTCGAAGCGTTCGCTGGCTTACGCTTTCTTACGTTCATTGCCAGCGGCGCATCGCGTTATGAGGTTGACGACGAAGCGACTGTCGCGGAGCGCTGGGCCCGTGCGTGCCCGACGCTGACGACTATCATCCTGCCGAAAGGTCGGGTGTGGTTTGCTGGTAGTTCGGGTAGGTGGGTGCATTCATGATGTTCTGTGAGCATCGTCTGCTGTGTCTTGGGGATGGGGTTTTCATGGCACTCGATTTTCATGGTTCTCATGGATTGCTACCATGTTCGTGTACTCACTCGTGCGCGTGCCGTTCGTCACCATACGACGCAGTCCGTCACGAACAGTGGCAGATAGTCTTTACCTTTACTGTTGGTCGTCGGTACTCTCAGATTCCTAATTGCGGTGCTAATAAGCTGCACCCAGAAAGACCTGATATCGAAGTTCATTTCACCGGGCTAATGAAGGATCAGAGTGGCTACTGGGAACATTCTTCCTGCGACAACCGAGTCAGCATTCAACCACATTCCGTCTGAGATTCACGTCGGAGTGGCATTCGCTCACTCTGGCCCACAAGTGCCAGGGAAGCATTCATTTCTGAGCTGCATTGAATTATTAATCAGATCTGTTGATCCCCGGTCCCCTATTTGGGGTCATTGCCTGGCCCTAGCTGGAACATAGTGCCTTGGATTATGAGTCACCGATTCAGATTCATCCTCTAATTAGAGATTCTGAATGTCTTATTTTGCCGTGGTCTTAGGTGGGGATGCAGGACGTTCCAAATCACTTTCAGATTTTCCGGAATCCGGCTTAACCATATTTTGTGAACGGCTACAGTAGTAGTCGTATGGTTGCAATGAAGTAGAATTGTCGTTCATTTTTCGGCTAAATAGTCATGTCAGTCAGTGATACGCATTTTCAGGATGGCATGATCACGGCCTCCCAATCAAGGATATCAATCTGGCAAGGGCAAAGAAATCGTAGTACCTCCAAATTGAATTTACTATTCAGCATCGAGTAAGTATCGTACCAGGGCGCGATTATGCTCACTTACATGATACACATGACACCGTTCCGAAGTATCAACTTCGACTTCATACTACAGTCGACTCTGTCATAACCCATACCCTTTTTTCCCCTTTTTTTGTGGATTGCCACAGGTGCACAGTACTGAGTTCTTTCTTTAAACACTCATTCAAAGACCACCAGCCCGAAGAAATACGCCCTAAAATACCAAGGGCACTTCTATTTGAGACAGTGGAAATAACTCTCAAAAAGGAGGTATGGGTTATGACAGAGTCGACTGTAGTAATTAACATGTGCCATTGTCCACGGCTCCGTGATCCAAAAGTAACACCATCATACCACGAAGTCCCCTCCTTTGTGCTTCCAGGAACGGTG
>Ga0137394_10003389_pt1 | contig 11979 bp, 7 predicted proteins | sample czobulk116metaG_FD_108278 | JGI IMG/M metagenome (GOLD analysis project Ga0137394, IMG submission 108278) | Vadose zone soil microbial communities from Angelo Coast Range Reserve, California, USA - czobulk1.16 metaG | ecosystem: Environmental > Terrestrial > Soil > Vadose zone | place: USA... | reverse complement strand
GGCATTGATTTCGCGCAGCTCGATCAAATCCCGGAACATGTCGGTCCGCCGCGTCAGCTCGGCGTGAACGTTGCCGCTGACCAGGGTTTGAACCCGGTCCTGAAGAACGGCGAAGCTCACGATCCCGGCGGCCAGCGCGATCGCGGCCAGAACCATCGCGCCGACGAACGTGATCCGGTCGTCCTCCCTTGCAAACAGCGGCACCCGGCCCCAGTCGAGCCGCCTCCACGCGGACCGCAAGCCGACCGCGAGAACGAGAAGCCCGGCGGCAGTGTGCACCGCCACGCCCACGAAAAGGTACCGGGGGAAAAGCAAGGAAGCGCTCACCAGATAGCCCGCCAGCCCGAGCGCGCCGATGGCCCCGACCCCCAGCGTCAGCAGCCGGACAACGGTGCCCACCCACGGGCGGCGGACCCGCGTCGCGAGGATCAGCACTCCTCCGCTCATCAGGAATCCGCATGCGGTGCCGGATGACATCCGGCCCGCGTTCGGATTGGAGTCGTTCAACCAGACGTGCAGCGGGGTCCAATCGATTCCAAGGCTGGTCTGCAACAGCTGCTCGGCGAGCACCAGGGCGGCGATGATGGCAAGCACGCCGCCGATCGCCGTGGTGACGCGTCTGTAGCGGACCGCGTCGGAATCCGGTGTCAGCAGAGCGCTTCCGGCCAGAACAAAACACAGCGCCGTGTTGAATACCATCGGCGTGAAACCCGGCAGCACGCGCACCAGAGGGGACGACTGCATCCACCAGCCGAGCATCACCACGCCGCCGAGGAGCGCAAGCAAAGCTCCCCCGGCTGTGGAAGGAGATAGGGGTTTCATCGCGAACTGTATAGTCCCAACGCATCCGCGTTGCAAGGGACGCCCGCGTGAGTAGCTCTTGGGGTCTATTTCCTACAGGACATGTAGGGATTTTCCTGACTTGCCTGCCGCTGGGTTCAGGTCAGTACGACAGCCACTGCGGCCGCTTGGCCGAGATGACCTTGGTGTTCACGCCGCACCAGTTCAAGCCGCCGAAGAGCCGCCCGTGCTCGATTTTCACGCAGCGGTCGATCACCGCTTCGAGTCCCGCCGCTTCGGCTTTTTTCGCCGCTTCGACGTTCTTCACGCCGAGCTGCTGCCACAGCACTTTCGCGCCGATCGCGATCGCGTCCTCGGCGATCGGCATGATGTCCTCGGTTTTCCTGAAGCAGTCGACGATGTCGACCTTGACCGGGATATCACGCAGCGACTTGTAGCACTTCTGCCCGAGGATCGCGTCGTATTTCGGGTTGACCGGAATCACCGTGTAACCGTGCTCCAGCATGTACTTCGCCGCGAAGTAGCTGGGGCGGAACCAGTCGGCGGACAGGCCGACGACCGCGATGACCTTGCTCGTCTTGAGGATGCGGCGCAGCCCGGGGATGTCGTCGATCATGGATTGTTCCGGAGATTGCGCTCGATTCTATCCAATCGGCGCGCACTGCGGCGATCTAGTTCGCTTTGGGCAGCAGGGCCGTTACCGAGTCGAAGGGCGCGGGTCGCCCAAGGAGGTAGCCCTGCAGCTCGTCACACTTGAGCTGACGCAGGAGCTTCGCCTGGTCCTCCGTCTCCACGCCCTCGGCGATCACCTTGAGATTGAGCGAATGCGCGAGCGAGATGATCGTCGAGACGATGGTCATGCTTTCCGGATTCTTCGACATGCTGTCGACGAAGGAGCGGTCGATCTTGAGCGCGGTGATGGGAAGCCGGGCAAGGTAGCCGAGCGAGGAGTGGCCGGTGCCGAAATCGTCCACCATGATTTCCACGCCCGACTCCCGCAGCGCCTTCAGCCTGGGAATGATCTCGCCGATGTTTCTCATAATGAGGCTCTCGGTGATCTCCAGGTCCAGCCCTCCTCCGGGTGCGCCGTTCGAAGCGCTTCTTTCACCGATGATGGATTTCACGGTATCGACGAAATCCTTCTGCTGTAACTGGATCGTCGAGACGTTCACCGCAATGCGCGGGGTGCGCAGTCCCGCCGCGCGCCAGCGGCCGAAGTCGTACAGCGCCTTGCGGATCGCCCAGAAGCCGACCTCCAGGATCATTCCCGTTTCCTCGAGAAGCGGGATGAATTGGCCCGGCGGCACCAAGCCGATCTCGGGATCCTGCCAGCGGATGAGCGCCTCGACGCTGGCGATCGATCCGCTCTTGGAATTCACCTTTGGCTGGTAGTGCAGCACGAACTGCTCGGTCTCAATGGCGCGGTGCAGCTTGTTCTCTAGCCTGAGCGTCTCCGCAACCTTCGCGTTGAGCGAGGGTTCGTAGAACTGATAAGTCTCGCCCGAGGCCTTGGCCTTCTTGAGTGCGGCCTCTGCGTTTCGAAACAGCGTTTCCGCATCGGCGCCGTCGTTGGGGTAGGTCGCGATGCCTATCGCCAGCGAAACCTTCAATTCCTGCCCTTCGACCGTGAACGGTTCCTGGAATGCCTCGGCGTGGAGGTTTTCGATGCGGTGCGCGACCTCCGAGAGCTCCTGGATGTCCGGCAGGAACGTGGCGAAGCAATCTCCGGCGATACGCGCGAGATTCTCGGGATTGCGCATGCTTTTCGGCAGGCGCGCCGCGATCTGCTTCAGCAGCTCGTCCCCCGCGTGTCGCCCCAGCGTTTCGTTGACCTGCCGGAAGCGCTTGACGTCGCCGATCGTGAGCGCGAGCCGGTTTGACGACTGGGCGGCCTTGTGCAGCGCTTGCGACAGGCGCTCCAGAAACAGCGTCCGGTTCGGCAGATCCGTGAGCGTGTCGTAATAGGCGACATATGCGAGCTGCTTGGCCTTGGCCAGGTGATCGAGCGCGAACGAGATGTCGCCGGCCAGCTCGGTCAGCAGCTTCATCTCTTCCCCGCTGAAGAAGTTCCGCTCCTTGGCGAAGAGCGTCAGCGTGGCCGCTATTTCCCCCTCCAGCATCAGCGGCATGGCGATAATGGAGTGGAGGCCCTTTCGAAGGGCCTCGTCGCGTCTCGGCCCTCCGGCCCCGGGATCGGCGCTGATGTCGTTGGTGATCACGGGCTTCTTCCCGCGGATCGCCCGGCCCACCATTCCCTGTCCTTCCGGAATATCGTCGCGCGCGCTCGCCTTCATCAACGTCGCGCCTTCGTCCATCCCGTTCCAAGCGACCGGCGTGACCTCGAGCGTGATCCGGTCGAACTCGCCGATCCAGGCCATGCCGAAATTTCCATCCTCGACCGCGATGCGGCAGGCTTCGTCGAAGAGTTCCTGGCGGTCGCGCGCGCGCACGATCAGCGTATTGATCCCGCTCAGCACCGCGTAGACGCGGTTCAGGCTGCGGATCCGGATCTCCGCCTGCTTCTGCTCGGTGATGTCTTCGCCGATGCTCGCTGTGCCGATCACCTCGCCCGAGACCGAGCGCAGCACCGAGTTGTTCCAGCGGATGAGCCGCCGTGCGCCGGCTCGCGTGAGGATCTCGTTCTCGTGATGCCAGGCCTCCGGCAGATCGGCGATCAGGTCCGAGAAGATTTTCTTCATTGCGTCCAGGTCAGGCGGAATGAAGAGCTTGAACCAGTCCCGGCCGAGCACCTCCTCGCGCCGCCAACCTGTCAGCCCCAGAAGATAGTCGTTGCAGTAGGTGATCCGCGCGTCTTTGTCGAGCATCAGCGAAACCAGCTCGACCTTACCGAGCATGTCACTAAAGCGCCGCTCGCTCTCGCGCAGTTCCTCCGCTGCGCGCCTGTGCTCGGTGGTGTCCTCGGCAATACCCGCGCTGCGGTACAGGGTGCCGGATTGGTCGCGAATCGGATAGGTCCGGGCATGAATCCAGCGCACAGTGCCGTCGGGGCGCACGATCCGGTATTCGGAATCGAATCGTCCCGTTGTTTGCTGCTCGTCGAGCATCTGAATGACGCGATTGCGGTCGTCCGGGTGGATGGAATGGACCCACGAACTCCCGTCGGCATACAGGCTGTCGCAGCTGCGCCCCCAAATCTCTTCGTATGCGGGACTGACATAGAGGATGCTTCCCGTTTTCAATTCGATCAGGAAGAACGCGTCACGAATTTGCTCCGCCATCTGCCGGAAGCGCTCCTCGCTCTGACCAAGCTCCAGATTCTTGTCCTCCAGCTTGCGCACCAGCGCTGCGCTGTATTGTTTGAGCACGTAGGTCTCATCAGGCGTGGGAGCGTTCGGGCTTGAAGGGTGACGGGCTTTCCGGGCGGCTTGGTCCAGCGCTTGGAGAATCACCGGCATGGGTGAAGGCTTGACGATGTAGTGATCGGCCCCTACAGACTGCGCGAGCTCCCGGTCTTGGGCCGAGTTGTACGTGCTCGTGTAGAAGATGAACGGCAACGATTTGAACCGGTCGCTCTTGCGGACCTCCAGGCAGAGCTTGTAGCCGTCCATATTCGGCATGAGGATGTCCGAGATGACGGCGTCCACGAGTTTGCGCTCCAGCACGCGCAGCGCTTCGACGCCGTCGGCGGCGTCAAGCACCGCGTGCCCCTCGGCCTCCAGTTGCGCGTGGAGCAGCTTCAGGTTGGTCGGGTTGTCGTCGACGATGAGCAGGTTCACGTCGCGGTTCGCCTATTGCGATTTTCTTTCCGCTGCTGCCTCAAGCGCATTCGTCAGCTCCCGCGTGTCGATGGGCTTGATGATGCAGGCGTCGCAGCCGGCCGCGAGGAGGTCCTCGCGCCGGTACCGCTCGGGATAGGCGGTCACCGCAATGATAGGGATCGGACGGGTGTCGGCATTGGCCTTGAGCCGACGGGCGAGCGTCAGGCCGTCCATGCCGGGGAGCCGCAGGTCTAGCAGAACGACATCGGGCTTTTCCAAGGCGATCGCATCGACGGCCTCCTCTGCCGAGGTTGTTCCGCGAACGATGTGGCCGTTCATGCTCAGCACTGCACCCATCAGCTTCAGGTCGGTCGGGTGGTCTTCGACTACCAGCACTCTCATGTCGGCTCCTCTTCTACCTGCCTTTGCTTTTCCGCAATAACTCCGCTACCAGGTGCGGCAATTTGCGCGTATCGATCGGTTTGGTGATGTAGCCGTCGCAACCTGCTTCGGAGGCCTTCTGTTCGTCACCCCTCATGGCGAAGGCCGTCAGGGCGATCACCGGGATGTGTTTCAACCTCTTGTCGTCCTTCAGCTTGCGCGTGAAAGTCAGCCCGTCCATTCCCGGCAGTGCGATGTCCATGAGGATCAGGTCGGGCACAGTGTCCTTGAGGATTTCCTGCGCCAATTCGGCGTCCACCGCCGTTACGGTGGCGTAGCCCTCGGCTTCGAGGACTTCGGAGGCCAGCTTCAGATTGACCGAATTGTCGTCAACGATAAGAATGCGTGCGCTCATGCGGGCCTCGGTGGGTCAAAGTTTCCAGGGTCTTTGCGCCGAGCGGCACGATCACCGTGAAGATACTTCCCTTGCCCGGTTCACTTTCCACCGCGATGGTGCCTTTTTGGAACTCGACGATCTTCTTCGTCAGTGCCAGTCCCAGGCCAGTGCCCTGGTGGCGACGCGCCAAGCTCGAGTCGAGTTGCTGGAATTCGACGAACAACTTCCCCAGCTCTTCGGATTTGATGCCAATTCCGGTGTCGCAAACCTGCAGTTGTAGCCGCCCCGGATCGACCGGACCTACTATGATGTTCACCTGCCCGCCGTCGTCGGTAAATTTCACCGCATTGGAGAGAAGATTGAGTAGCACCTGCTTGAACTTTTGCCGATCGAGCGTGACGTCTCCGATAGAGGGCGCGAATTTTCTGCAGATGGCGATTCTCTTTCTCTCTGCCATCTGCGAGACAACGGAGCAGACTTCCTCTACGGCCTTGGGCAGCGCGAAGGTCTCGGGGAGCAGATCCATCTTGCCCGCTTCCACCTTCGACAGGTCGAGCACGTCGTTGATGACCTGCAACAGGTGCCGACCGCTGTTGAGGATGTCGTTCAGGTACTCCTTCTGCTTGGCGTTGAGCTGGCCCGGTTTCTCGTCAACGAGGAACTCGGAGAAACCGATGATGCCGTTCAACGGTGTGCGCAACTCGTGCGACATGTTCGCCAGGAACTCGCTCTTCATGCGGTTGGCGGCTTGCGCCAAGTTACGGGCGCGCAGCGCTTCATCCGCCTGCCTGCGCTCGGTGATGTCCCGCGCGATTTTCGAGGCGCCGACGATCCGGCCGCTGCCGTCCTTGATCGGAGAAATCGTCACCGAGACATCGATGAGTTTCCCGTCCTTCCTGATCCGCACTGTTTCGAAATGGTCGATGCTCTCCCCTCGCGCGATTCGGGCGAGGATCTGCGGCTCCTCGTCACGACGGTCCGGCGGGAAGATGATCAGCATAGGAATACCGAGCGCTTCCTGCCGCGAATAGCCGAACATCCTTTCCGCCCCCGAATTCCAACTGGTGATGACGCCGTCCAGGGTCTTGCCCATGATCGCGTCGTCGGAAGACTCGACGATGGCCGCGAGCTGCGCGAGCTCGGCGGTGCGCTCCCTGACCCGAAGCTCCAGCTCGTCGTGTGCTCTTTGCAGGGCCGTAGCCTGGGCTTCGATCCGCTCTGCCATGGAATTGAAGCTCGTCCCTAGCCGACCCATCTCGTCGTCCCCGCCAGCCTCGAGTTTGAAATTCCAATTGCCAGCGCCAATCTCCCTCGTCGCCCGCTGGAGCCTTGCGATCGGCGCCAACACGTCGTGATTGATGAGCCACGACGCTAAACCCTTGGTCAGGGCGACCAGGACAAGTCCCGCGAGGGTCACGAACAACAGCCGTCGTTGCGCGTCGTTGATGCGTTCGGTCGCAATGTCGGTCAGGCGGAATACGTCTGCGAAGGTGTTCTGTTGCTCGGCCAGCAGCCGGCTGAGCAGCGTGCCCTCGAATACCCGATCCGATTCGTCGAGCGGCGCGTCGGCGCGGGATCCAGTCTCGGCAGAAGTAAGTTCCGAGAAGAGGCGCAGTTCATTCGCCCTTCTTTCGCGCATACTGGCCAGCAATTGATCCTGTGCCGGTATCGACGTCTGGGTGTTCGCGATGAGGCGGTCGACGCGATTCGAAACTGCATACCATTGCGCCTTCGCGCGCTCATTGTGGTACAGGCGGTACTCGAAGGTCAGCAGCCTCAACTGTGAGAGTTCGCGCGCGATTTCGCTCGCCTGCTGGCGCTGACGGTTTGCAACATCGACCTCCTTGTATGTCCACCAGATCAACGCCGCAATCAAGCCGATCACCGCAAGCACGATGATTGTTATGAGCCGTTCCTTGGTGCGGATTTGCATGCGACGGATTCGCGCTAACGCATCACCGTAACGCGCTCGGCTTGCACGGCCAGCAGCGCATCGAGATACAGGTGAAAATTAGGAATGGACCCCTTTTCGATGTGTCCGCGCGCCATGGCCCAGCGAGCCTCCGCCAACGCACTTGTGAAATCGTTTTTCATGTGGCCACCTCCGATTCGCTGGCCCGGGCGACTCCAACCGCGCGCGGCAGGACCACCGTGAAGGTGCTGCCCTTGCCGGGTTCGCTCTCGACAGAAACGCTCCCGCCCTGTAGCTCGACGATCTTGCGCGTCAACGCCAGGCCAAGACCTGTTCCCTCGAAGCGGCGGCCGGCGCCCGAGTCGAGCTGTTCGAACTCCCGGAAGAGCCGGTTCATGTCCTCCTCCCGGATACCGATGCCGTTGTCCTTGACCGACACCCGGAACCGGCTGCCGTCGACCGGCGATGCGGAGATTTCCACCAAGCCGTTGTCGTTCGTGAATTTCACCGCGTTGGAAAGCAGGTTGTAGAGCACCTGCTTGAACCTATGCGGATCGAGTGTGACCGTGTCCAGACCGGGCTCGGTGCGCGCGCTGACTTGAATGTTCTTTTTCCGGGCGAGGGGATTGACGACTGCGCAGACTCCTGCGATCGCCTTGTCCACCCGGAAAGTCTCCGGACTGAAATCCATGCGGCCGGCTTCGACCCTGGACAGGTCGAGCACGTCGTTGATCAGCAACAGCAGGTGCCGGCCGCTGTTGAGGATGTCCTGAAGATATTCCGCCTGCTTGTCGTTCAGCGGTCCTGGCTTGCGGTCGGAGAGGAATTCGGCGAAGCCGATGATGCCGTTCAGCGGCGTGCGCAGCTCGTGCGACATGTTCGCCAGGAACTCGCTCTTGAGCCGGTTCGCCTCCTTGAGCTTCCGCTCGACGCGCTTGCGCTCGGTGATATCGCGGATCGCGCTGGAGACAAGGACCTCGCCTTCCGTCTCGAGCGGGCTCAGGCTGATCTCGACAGGAAACTCGCTGCCGTCCCTGCGCCGGCCGTGGAGTTCCAGTCCCGCGCCCATCGGCCGCGACCTGGGGTCGGCGAAGAACCCGTCGCGGTACTCGGGATGTTGCTCGGCGTAGCGTTCCGGCAGGAGCATCTCGATTTTCCGGTCGAGCATTTCGGCGCGCTTGTAGCCGAACAGCTTTTCCGTCTGTGAGTTGACGAGCACGATCTTTCCGTTGCGATCGACGATGACGATGGCGTCGGGCGCGGATTCGAGGAGCCCCTTGAACTTTCGTTCCTGGGCGCGCGCTTGCGTCTCGGCGTCGATCAGCTTGGTCGCGAGCGGCCTGACCTGGGAACGCAGGAGCAGCGTTCCTGCTCCAGCGAGAACGAGCAACAAGCCTAGCGCGAGCTCGAACTGCTCCCGGATCGGCTGAAACACCTCGGCCGCGTCGATTTTGACCACCATTCCCAGACCCCAATCACCCACCGGACCGTAGGCGGCGACCACGTTCTGCGCCCGATAGTCCCGAGTGATGACCACACCGGTTTCGCCGCGAAGGGCGCGGGTCATGGGGAGGGCTTCGCCGGCGACGTTGACCGACGGGGTGACATATCCCCGAGGGTTGAACTGGTTGGGAAAGCAATGCAGCCGTTCTTCGCGCAGGACACACAGGCCCGTTTCCCCGGTTACGCCCATGCGAGTCGGGTTCTGAGCGAGACGAGTCAGGACCGGGAGGGGTTGCTCCGCGATCACCATGCCGACTTTGCCGGAGGTGTCGCGCATCGGGATGCGGTGGCGCACCAGGAAGCCGCCCTCCCACAGCAGTTCGGCCTTGTCTGGAGTAGGGAGGGTCGCCGCGACGTCGGGCGATCGCGCAAAAACGCCTCCGCTCGCAATGAGCTTGTCGTCGCTATCGTAGTAAGCGAGACCTCTGAAGCCTTGGCCTATGAAGCTCTCAACGACCGCCTTGACGTTCGCAATGTTCGAGCCGTCGTCGCGGCCGTATTGAATGATCCGCAAATTACGGATCACGGCAGGCCTCGTGGCAGCGATCCGGGCATTGATTTCGCGCAGCTCGAGCAGGTCCTGATGCGTCTCGATACGGCGCAACAACGTGGTGAGCACATTTTCGCCGACCACGGTCTGCACTCTGCCCTGCAGGATGGCGAAGCTTGCGATCCCGGCGGCCAGCGCGATCGCGACCAGGATCGTCGCGCCGACGAACGTGATCCGGTCGTCCTCCCTCGCAAACAGCGGTATCTGAGCCCACTCGAGCCGCGTCCAGGCGAACCGCAGGCCGAGTGCGAGAACGAGCAGACCGGCGGCGGTGTGTACCGCCACGCCGGTAAAAAAGTACCTCGGGAAAAGCAGGGGAGCGCTCACGAGATAGCCCACCAGCCCGAGCACGCCGACGGCCCCGACCCCCAGCGTGAACAGCCGGACCGCGGTGCCCATCCACGGACGGCGCACCCGCGTCGCGAGGATCAGCGCCGCTCCGCTCATCAGGAAACCCAACGCGGTACCGGCCGACATCCGGCCCGGGTTCGGATTGGAGTCGTGCAGCCAGGCGTGAAGCGAGGCCCAGTCGATGCCGAGATTCAAATGCAGGAGATGCTCGGCGAGCACCAGGGCTGCGATGATCGCGAGAGCGCCGCCCAGGACGGCTGTGACGCGCTTGTGCCGTTGCGCATTGGAAACCGGCATCAGTAGCGCAGCGCCGGCGAGAACAAACGACAGCGCCGTGTTGAATACCATCGGCGTGAACCCCGGCAACACGCGCACCAGAGACGAAACCTGCATCCACCAGCCGAGGATCACCGTGCCGCCGAGGAGGGCGAGCAGTGCCCCAGCGGCGGATAACGACAGGCGTTTCATCTTGAACACGCGTGCGCACACGCGATCCGCGCGTCAGCGGAGGCGCGGGCGGGGTTCGTGGAACTACAAGGCAGCGCAGGCATGCCTCACCCCCCGATCAAGGTGAAGCAGCCGCGGTGCAGTGCGTAAGTGCGCGCTTGCGCAAGGCGTACCGAAGCCGCTTCACATCGTCGGCAGCGGTCGCCTGCAGAAACCCTGATTCCCCCGCGGCTGGATTTCCCTTGCGTCGAGTCTTGAGCCGCGGATCTCCGAAGATGTCTTGACCGCTCGGCAACGGCCGCCGATTCTTTCTCCCGGCTTCTTAACGGCTTGTTTAACTGTTGTCTATATATCCTTTACGCGCCTGGGTTGCAAGGCGGACCCGCTCGCATGAAATCCTGACACGGTGTGTAAGGTTTCCCCGCCCTCCTGGGCCCGCCACCCATCGCTGCGGTATAGTTCCAGCCTTTCCGCCAGTCTCCACGCCATGCCAGTCACCGGCACGCCCAGAACCGCAGCGCAAATCCTCGTCGATGCTCTGAAAATCCACGGCGTCGACACCGCGTTCTGCGTCCCGGGTGAAAGCTATCTCGCGGTGCTCGACGCGCTGTACGACGCGCGCGATTCGATCCGTCTGATCGTCGCGCGCCAGGACGGCGGCGCCGCCTATATGGCCGAGGCCTGGGCCAAGGTCGCCGGGCGCCCGGGGATCTGCTTCGTCACGCGAGGGCCCGGCGCGACCAACGCTTCGATCGGCGTGCACACCGCGCAGCAGGACTCCACTCCGATGATCCTTTTCATCGGCCAGGTGCCGGGGGAGTTCGCCGACCGCGAGTCGTTCCAGGAAATGGACTACCGCCACATGTTCGGACCGATGTCGAAGTGGGTCGCGCAGATCGATCGTCCCGAGCGCATGCACGAATACGTGAGCCATGCGTTTCATCTGGCCATGTCGGGACGGCCCGGCCCCGTCGTGCTGGCCTTGCCCGAGGACATGCTTACCCAGACAGCGAGCGTCGCCGACGTCGCTCCCTATCAGGTGGTGCAGGCGAGTCCGGCTGCCGCTGATCTGGAAAAGCTCCGCGGGTTGCTCGCACGGGCGAAACAGCCGCTCGTGATTCTCGGCGGCACGGTGTGGACGCGCGAAGCCTGCCGCGACCTGCAGGCGTTCGCGGTAGGCTCGGGAATGCCCGTCGCATGCTCGTTCCGCTTCCAGGATCTCTTCGACAACCGCCACGACCATTACGTCGGCGACGTCGGCATCGGCATCAACCCGAAGCTCGCCGAGCGCGTACGCACCGCCGACGTCCTGCTCGTGATCGGCGCGCGGCTGGGCGAGATGACCACCGGCGCCTATACGCTGGTCGAGCCGCCGCGGCCGAAGCAGAAGCTCGTGCACGTGCACGCGGGCGCCGAAGAGCTCGGCCGCGTGTACCAGGGCGAGCTGCTCGTCAACTCCGGGATGCCGCAGATCGCGGCCGCGCTGAAAAATCTCAAGGTGGATGGCGGCGCCTGGAAATCCTGGCGCGAGCGGGCGCGCGCCGACTATCTCGAATGGACCAAGCCCGCTCCGAACCCGGGCAAGGTTCAGCTGGCCGAAATCATCGCCTGGCTGCGCGATCGCCTCCCGGCGGACGCGATCATCGCCAACGGCGCCGGAAATTTCGCCGGCTGGATTTCGCGCTTCTATCGCTATGCGGGGCTGCGCACGCAGGTCGCGCCCACCAACGGTTCGATGGGCTACGGCGTTCCCGCGGGCGTCGCGGCCAAAGTCGCTCACCCTGAGCGCGTCGTAGTCTCGATCAACGGCGACGGCGACTTCCTTATGAACGGGCAGGAGCTCGCTACTGCAGTGCAGTACGAACTGCCGATCGTTTTCATCGTCGTCAACAACGGCATGTACGGCACGATCCGCATG
>Ga0137394_10003385_pt1 | contig 11986 bp, 9 predicted proteins | sample czobulk116metaG_FD_108278 | JGI IMG/M metagenome (GOLD analysis project Ga0137394, IMG submission 108278) | Vadose zone soil microbial communities from Angelo Coast Range Reserve, California, USA - czobulk1.16 metaG | ecosystem: Environmental > Terrestrial > Soil > Vadose zone | place: USA... | reverse complement strand
GACGCGCCAGGTGCTTGCCTGGTTCGAGCCGGCAGACCACCCGCAGTTCGCGGCCGAGCGCTTTCCGGTGTTCCTGCTGGAGAATGCGGACGGCGTCTTCTACGGATTTCCGGCCGACGCGGATGGGGTGAAAGTCGCAAAGCACCACCATCTCAACGAGGCGGTCGATCCCGACCACTACGATCGCGCCGTGTCGGCGACGGACGAGGCCGTCATCCGCGTTGCGCTCAAGGCCCATCTGCCGGACGCCGACGGCCGGCTCCTCGCCGCCCAAACCTGTCTTTACACCATAACGCCGGACGGCGACTTCATTCTGGACCGGCTGCCCGGATGCCCCGAGATCATCGTCGCCGCACCGTGTTCGGGCCACGGCTTCAAGTTTGCGCCGGTCATCGGCGAAATCCTCGCCGATCTCGCCATCACGGGCCATACGGAGCATGACATTTCGCGCTTTTCCCTCAAGCGATTTTCGTGAATTCCGCTGTTGCCCATGGCCCGTAGGATGGGTTGAGCGAAAGCGAAACCCATCGACGACGGTGCCTGGCGGAAATGCCCATGATGGGTCTCGCAAGAGCTCAACCCATCCTACGAGGGACGGGAGGAGGGATGCGGGCAGGACGCCCGCGCTCCAATTATGATTGAACCGTGAAAGTCAGGCGACTACGCTGAGCGCCAAGGACCCTACGCTGAACGCCTGGGGCCCGCAAAAGGCCCGCCAAGACGGGCAAGCAGATTGTGGGGATACGCCATGCTCGGACTGATGCAGGACTGGCCGCTGCTGTGCCATCGGGTGATCGACCACGCCGCAACCTACCACCCCGCCCGGACCGTGGTTTCGCGCTCGCTCGAGGGGCCTTTTCACACCACGAACTACGCCGAGATTCGCGCGCGCGCCCTTAAGGTCGCCCAGCGCCTCGAACGCGACGGCATCAGGCTTGGCGACCGGGTGGCGACGCTCGCCTGGAACACGTGGCGGCATCTCGAAGCCTGGTACGGCATTATGGGCATCGGCGCCATCTACCACACGGTCAACCCGCGGCTGTTTGCGGAGCAGATCGTGTGGATCATCAATCACGCCGAGGACCGCGTCATCCTCGTGGATCTGACCTTTGTGCCGCTCCTGGAAAAGCTCGCCGACAAACTGCCGACCGTCGAGCGCTACATCGTGTTGACCGACGCCGCCCACATGCCGCCGACGTCGCTGCGCAACGCCGTCGCCTACGAGACATGGATCGCCGAGGCGGACGGTGATTTTGCCTGGAAATCGTTTGACGAAAACACCGCCGCCGGCATGTGCTACACGTCCGGCACCACGGGACATCCCAAGGGGGTCGTCTATTCGCATCGCTCCAACATCCTGCTGGCATTAACTGCGAACGAGCCCGATGCATTCGGGCTGTCCTCGCGCGACGTCGTCATGCCGGTTGTCCCACTGTTCCACGCCAATGGCTGGTCGCTCGCTTTTTCAGCCCCGATGGCCGGCGCCAGCATCGTGATGCCGGGCATGAAGCTCGACGGCGCGTCGATCCACGAAATGCTGACGGCCTACCGGGTCAGCTGCACCGCGGCGGTGCCGACCATCTGGCTGATGCTCCTGCAACATCTCGAAGCCAGCGGCGGCAAGCTGCCCGATCTCAAGCGGGTCGTGATCGGCGGCTCCGCGTGTCCGCGCGCCATCGCGCAGAAATTCGAGGATGTCTACGGCGTCCAGGTCATTCACGCGTGGGGCATGACCGAGATGTCGCCGCTCGGCTCGCTGTGCACCCTCAAGCCCGAATACGCGTCCCTCGCTGGCGACGCCAAACTCGATATCTTGCAGAAGCAAGGCCACCCGCCCTTCATGGTCGAAATGAAGATCGAAGATGACGCCGGCCGGGTCGTGCCTTGGGACGGCAAGTCGTTCGGCCGCCTCATGGTGCGCGGCCCTGCCGTGGCGCGCGCCTACTACAAAGACGACGGCAGCGGCATCCTCGACGGCGAGGGCTTCTTCGATACCGGCGACGTCGCCACCATGGACCCGCACGGCTACATGCAGATCACCGACCGCTCGAAGGATGTGATCAAATCAGGCGGGGAATGGATCTCTTCGATCGATCTTGAAAATCTTGCAGTCGGCCATCCGAAGGTTGCGGAAGCTGCCGTGATCGGCATTCGCCATCCCAAATGGGACGAGCGCCCGCTGCTGGTGGTTGTGATGAAGAAAGGCGAATCGACCAGCAGGGACGACATTCTCGGGTTTATGCGTGGCAAGATCGCCAATTGGTGGATGCCGGATGACGTGGTGTTCGTCGACGAAATCCCCCACACCGCGACCGGCAAGATACAGAAAACGACCCTGCGAGAGCGCTTCAAAGATTACCGGCTTCCGTCGGCGTAGAGAGGGCGGAAGCAGATCAGTCACATTTGGCCCCGGGGACTCTGCGTTCAGCCCCAATGGCACCCTTGCGAATATCGCACCCCGAATATTTGCTTCGCCGCATCAACAACGCCGGCGGGGAGAAGGTCGAGGCTATTGTCTTTCATCTCCGGGAACAGCCACTTTTGGAACGCAAATTCGACCCAGAAACGAGCGCAACCACCTCCGGGTACGCGGATCAGTTCTGCGGTCTTGTGATTAATGAAAAATCCGGTTCGGTTGGCTGCGCTGCAGGTCTCGCTAAACGGCACTACCGTTTCAGCTTCGGGGATCGTCGCCACTTCCCGGAGATAAAGATAATCCCAGTGATAATCGGACATTGAAACGACGTCTGGCCGCAGGCAGCTGAGGACCTCGAATTTGTAAGACTGGTCCTGGGGGTACAATTTGGCGTCAAATTGGAAGAGTGGCTGCAGCGGCCCAATGCCGCTCATTCTGAGCACATACTCGTCGAGGCGCTCCAGCGCAGGCCCGATGCTTGAGACAGAATCGATGGCTGTCATGTAGGGACCCACGATGACGAAGGGTTGTCCGGAGAGATTCGCGTGCCTACGCTCTCTCGTCGCAGCGGGAAGCCCTGCCCGGCGACGTGGCTCTTTCTCCGTAACTAGGACGATTTCTGCCTGACGGGGCGCCGCACCAAGTTCGATCAGAACCGAGAAGAAGTCGGCGACCTGGCGCGGATGTGGGATGTAGTCGACTTGATCGGGGATCAGTGTGTGGCGGTAGGACAGTGACATTGCAGCGCTCCCCCTTTGGTTCGTCGAAAAAGCGCCAGTCGCATTGGTTCAAATTGGTTTTGACGCCGCCAGGACGCAATAAATCTTGAGCGGTGCGGTTCCAGCATTGGTTTTCCGTTTAGGCAGAACAATGTCGTTGCCCGGCCTCAAGCGGGACGACGACAGCGCGGTAGTACGAGCGAGCTCACTTGGCCCCAGCCGGCAATGGCGGCAGCGGCGCGGCAATAATCGGATCGTTGGCGCCGGAGAGTTGCAGGACACCCTTTGCTGCCGCAAGCGCCGCATCCGCCATCGCGGCGTGGCCTTCGGCGGTCGGGTGGATGGCGCCGCCATAGACGGCGGACAGCACGCCCCAGGTGGCATCGTGCAGGCTGCTCGGGCGCAAGGTGGCGGAAACGCCTTCCGGAAACGTCATGGCGGCGAAGTAGGCGTCGTTCGGCGTCCTGATCCAGCGGGCGCGGGGCGCATAGGGGCGGAATTCGCTCGCCGCCGCGCCGCAGACCAGAGGCTCGGTCGCGCCCTCGACGAGGCTGTCGTTGAAGCTCTTGCCGTCGGGCGAGAAACATTCGCGGTCAAAGGGCGGATCGCTGTCGGCGCGGACGCAGAAACCATGCTCTGCGAAGGCTCCCTGGTGGCCGTCCACGAAGGTCATGGCATCGGACCGGGCCGGGCAGGCGCCCCCGGCGGCACAGGTCACAATCTCCTTCAGGGCCGGCAGGAATCTATCCCGCACAAACGCTGCGGTGCGGCGCAGCCGCTCGCCGTCGACCCCGAAAGCAGGGTGGATATCGAAGCCGGCGCGGCCGCCCGCGCAGGGCTCGCCGCCGGGCGTGAGAGCCGGATGGCCGTAGGACACGAACACCACGCGTTCGAGCGCATTGCTCACCAGCGGCTTGAGCGCGGCGCGAAGCCTGGCGAAATCGGCGGGTAGTTTCTTGTCGAGCGTTGCCTGCGCGGCTTCGATCGTGGAGATGATGCCGGCGCGAGAAAACAGCGCCCGCTCGCCTCTCGCCTCGATGATGATATCGGCGATCAGCCCGGAAAAATTGATGTCGTTCGCCCCGACGGTGAGGAAAACGAGATCAAGCGTGCGGGCGGGCTGGGTGCGCTGGGCGCGCGTCATGATGGCGCGAAGCTGGGTCACCTGCGCCGGCGTCGTGGTCGGACATGGAATGCCGTCCGGCGCGCAATCGAGCTCGCGGGAGCGCTGGCCATTGAAAAGGCCATCCGCGATGGTGGCCCCGGTGCAGCCGAGCGGCAGGAAAGTGACGGCGAGATGGGGACTCTCGATTGCCAGCGCAAGCGCAGCGCGCAGCTGGTAGCCGTAAAGCGATCGGTGGCACGCCGCGTTCATCCAACGGGCCGACAGCCGCGCCCATTCGGGCAGGTGACTGGCCGTGGCAACGTCGCCGTCGCAGGCCTTATCGCTGGAAAAGCCGACGCGGCCAGGACGGAAATATTCGGCCCTGCCGGCCAGTGCGAAGCGGCGAAAGCAGAAGCCCTCGTCGGAGAGAGCAACCGGGCGATCCGGGTTGCCATCGCCCGAAGCGATGGAGTCGCCGAGGCCCGCAATAAGGAGATCGCGAACCGCGATGTCGGCGGTCGCGCGGCGCACCGGCTCGCCTGGCGTCGTCAGGTCGACCGTCACTTTGGTTGGCTTGCCGTAGGGCACACGAGTCCTCACCGGTGCGCTGCATTCGGCGCTTGCCGTACTGGAGGCAGCGTCGCCCTCCGGGCCGAAGCTCCAGGTGCAGGTCGCCCCAGGGGGCAGGATGCCGGCGAGCTGGACCTCGATCGCGTGGTCAGCCGGGTTGAGATAGTTCTCCGCCACTTCGTCGCGCACGCATTGATCTGCAATCTGGCCGATGCGATCGAGACAGAGCCGCCCCATCATGTCGCGCGCCCAGCCGGCGCCGTCGGTTGCGGCTGCCAGCGCCTGCTCTGCCTCCAGCACCGTGCGCCCTTGGGCCGCCTCCGCGTGGCGGCGGAAATCGCGCTCGCCGCGGAACAGCCGGAACCGATTGACGACGGACCAGGTGATGCCGACGCCGGTCGCCGGCTCGACGGTGACGCTGGGTTCAAGCGGAGCGGACTCGACCGCAGGGGCGGCCTGCGGGTTGACCGGGGCAGGCGCGATCGCCTGCGCCCAACCTGGAGCAGCCACGCCGATGGCGAGCGCGAAACCCGCCGCCACAGCGGCGTAACGAAGGCAAACCGACATCCGAAATATCGCCAAGGTTGAATTCCCCATAAGACCGCAACGCGAACCGGCGCCATGCTTTTTGTGCACCTCGTGCGGCAACATCAGGGCAGAGGCACGATAGCTTCACGTTGGCTTCGGCGTATCAGTTTTTCATGTCAGATTTCTGAGGGCGAGGTGGAGGCCGATCAACAGTAATCCCGCCGCAAAAACCCGCACGAACACCGCCGGATGCGTCCGCTGCCGCAACCACTGGCCAAGTAACACGCCGACCCCGGCCGGCGCGAGTGCAAAAACCGAGGCCCCGAGTAGGGAAATCGGCAAGGCGCCCTCCCGCGCCAACGCCACCGCAAGCGCCGCGGCTGACGTCAGCAGCGACAGGCCGAGCGCCTGGATCAACTCGTCGCGGCGAAGCGACAGCGCGTTGAGGTAGGGCACGAGCGGAATCACAAATACGCCGGTGAGGACCGAAAGCAATCCGGTGAGGGCGCCGATGAGCGGAGCGAGCCACCACTCCGCCTCCCGCGGTACGCGCAACGGCAACGAGAGCAGCGAAAACAATGCGTAAAGGCAAAGCATGATGCCGAGCGCCGTGGTCGCGCGGCCGGAGGAGTCGCTGGCAAGAAAGGCGGCCCCGGGGGCGGAACCGACACAGATGCCAAGGAGCATCGGCCAGAACCGCCGCAACAGAGGGCGCAGGTGCTTGCCGGCCAGCGCCTGCCAGGCATTGGTGGCTGCATTCGGAATCACCAGGAGCGCCGCCGCCTGGCCGGGTGCCATCATCATGGTGAGCAGGCCAGTCGCGATCGCCGGCAGCCCCATGCCGATGAACCCCTTGACGAAGCCCGCCAGCAGAAAGGCCGCGAACGCGAACAGAACGACCCAAAGGGGCACATCGGGCACAGGCAAGTCCTCGGGAGAGCAATCGGGACACGCAATCGTTTCCATGCCCGTTTGCAATCACGATTTGGGCCAAGGGACAAGCGATGCACGGTTGTGACACTTCGTGACCGGCCGAACTATGGACGTGGCATTGGCGCTGTCGGGATGCTTTCTTCTAGTTTAGGAGCTTCTAGAACTGCCAGTACAAGAACTCGCTCGGGCCACCTATAGAGATGATCCCGATGGCCGCGATGAGCGACACCCCAATCGCCCAGGGAAGCGAGGCATTCCATTCCATCAGTGAACCAGTCGGAAGTTTAGCTGACTGCAATGTCACACCAAGTGCTGGTTCATAACGAGACAGGATTTGAAGGGTGTTTGGACAAGCAAGAGCGACGAACGTCAGGACGGAAATCCAGATAATTGTCTTCGCAAAATCTCGAAGGCTCCAGGATTCGGCCACCACCCCGACGGCCGGCAACTTCTGGGCCAGTGGCCCAAGGTGGTCAAAAAGAGCTTGCGGCAGCCCGATGCCGTTCAGTCCAATCATGCCTTTGATCAGGTCCATCGCCGACGTCATCGTCGGAGACCGGAAGAAGATCATTGCCGCTGTAACTGCAAGCAAGGTCAATATCAAACCAGCCGGCTCCATAAACCGGTCGTATTTTTGCCTATTCGGCCACAGCTGCGTTGCGACCAAGCGCCACCCATGATTGATCGTAATATAGAACCCGTGGAGCAAGCCCCAGACAATAAATCCGTAGCCGGCACCGTGCCACAGCCCGGAGAGGAACATTGTCATGATAATGGGAAACATCAGCAGATAAACAAACGCTCCCGCTGTCGTATTGCGCCCACCGAATCCGGACAGCCCTTTTGACAGCCGCCGCCTCGTCAACCAGAGCGCCAACGGGCTATAAACGTATCCGGTCAGAAAACGCGTCAACGTCATATGCCAGCGCAGCCAAAAATCGATGATGCTCGAAGCGCGAAGAGGCGAGTCGAAGTTCTGAGGCAGGCGAATCCCAAACAACCGGGCCAAGCCGAGCGCCATGTCGGAATAGCCAGAAAAGTCAAAATAGATCTGCAGTGTGAACCCGATTGCTGCCATCCACGCCATTAAAAAGGAGGTCGCACCTCCAGCCGCGGAGTGCTCATAGATAGGTGTAACGAAGAGCGCGATGTTGTCGGCAAAGACAACCTTCTTGAACAAGCCAAAGAACAACAATGTAAGACCGACGGCAAGGTTGTCCTTGTCGAACCGGCACGGCGTGGCATCAAATTGCGGCATCATCTCGCGGTAATGCACTATCGGGCCAGCGATCAGCTGAGGAAAGAACAGCACGAAAATGCAGTAGTCCCGTAGAGAGAATGATCTGACGCGCCCGGCTTGAACGTCAATTAGGAACGCGATCTTTTGAAAAGTAATAAAAGATATTCCCAGAGGAAGAATGATGTGTCTCAATACGAGATTCGCGCCAAATACGTCATTGATTGCGCCGGAGAGAAAGTCGGTGTATTTAAAAAAGCCTAGAAATGCCACATTGAGCGTGATCCCGAGCGACAGAACCGCTTTGGATGCGCCACGCCAGCCCTCTCTTTCGTTCAACCGCAGCAGGATCCGCGCTAAAGCGAAGTTGACGGCAATGGAGGGCGCGATAATTAGTACGTTGACTGGTCGCCACCACCCGTAAAACACGAGTGACCCGAGAATAAGCCAGCCAAGTGCCCACGTTCGAGAGATGGCGCCGAGCCAATAGAATCCCAGGAGGGTCAGCGGTAGAAAAACGAAAAGGAATTCAATTGAATTAAATAGCATTGGCGGAGTGTCCTCTGTAGGATTCTGCGCCGGCAGTCGATCGTTTAGGTCAAGATCTTCGCCGTCTCGGCGACAATCGCGCCGACGTTTGCAAAGGACTCAATATCAGCGACTTTGAACCTCACGCCAAATTTGATTTCAACCGCGACGATAAAGTTGACATAATTGAATGAATCCCAGTGCGGAATATTCTCGCGTCGAGTTTCCATTGTCAGGACGATCGAGTCGTCCAGCAACAGGTCGCGCAGAATGCGAGTAAACGCGGTCAGAATTTCTTCGTCCGTCATCCTGCCGCTCCAGCATGAATTGTTGCTCTAGCACGAACGATGTAACTATTCTGCACCGCATAGTCCGCCAGATTGAGGAACCAGCGCGTCGCGGACCCCTCAACCGCCGCAAAGCCGAGGCTCGGATATAGAGCGCTGATCACGTGGTTCTTGGGGGTAGCGATGTACTCCGCGATAAACGCTTTTACGCCACGCTGGCGCGCCGCCTCGACGGCGATGCTCATCGCCTCAAACTCCAGCCGCCGACCGAACACGCGGCAGCTCATTACCCAATTCTCGATCTCAAGCACGCCTTCGTCGTCGGAGGTAGGGCGCAGAATCATCGCGCTGACGAGACCGTTGTCGCCGATACGATCCAAAAGACGGAATTGAAGCGCCAAAGCGCTGGGCAAGTTGATGAGATTGGCTATTTCCTCGGAGGTGTACCTGCGGGTTGTCGTGTTGAATTGGTTGGTCTTGTTGATCAGCTGGACGATGCGGGCGTGGTCAACGGCCGCAAATGGCCCGAATAGAACTGACATTTTAAGCCCGCGGAGGAACTCGTCCACGCTTTGCGCGGACCCGAGCAGGGCCGCACGTTCGGCATTTGCGGCATATTGCTCAGCGCGATGCCGATCTTCGGGCGTAAAGGCAATCGCTTCGAAGTAGCCCGCGTCGGCGAGGCAACGTACGTACAGCGCAGCATCGGCCGGCAATTCCGGCACCGCAATCATCGGCAGGCTTTGGCGGACGCGCGCCCGTTCCACCGGGTTGTCATCGACGAAAACCAGACTGTCAACACCGATATTCAGTCGAGTCGCAATGAGCTTAAGGTTTTCGACTTTGTCATCCCAGTTCGCCACGAAGGCTGCGATATCCGAGCGGCGAAGGACCATTTCGGGATGCTCGCGAAACGCCGCTTCGGCAATTCCTGCGTCGTTTTTGGAGCAGACGGCCAGAAGCACTCCGCGTTCCTTGAGCTGCTTCGCGTAATGCTGCAGCGCCAGATGTGCTTCGCCGACCGCGCTCCCCTCGCCGAGCACAATGCCCTCGAGCCCGTCGTCGCCGATCACGCCACCCCACAGAGTATTGTCGAGGTCGAGGACAAGACATTTCTTCGATAGCCCGCGTTGAGCGGCTAGGATGCGGGCAACAATATCGCCGTATAATGGCGCTGCTTGTGGCGCTATTTCCAACTTGCCCTGAAGCCACCGCCCGGCATCGAACCACGCATCAATTCCGTCACGCTCGCTGGCGCGCGCGACATCGAGAAGCAAGATGCCATCTTGCGCCGCAGCGTCACAGAGTTGATCGTTGAGCCGTGCGACGATTCGGGCCGGCGCCCCCGGAACGAGACGATCATAGCTACCGAACAACGGCTCAGTTATGTCGATGAACGTTTGCTGCATGATCGCTGCATTGGCGTTCTCGCGCGCCTTTCGCCAAAGCGACCGCAACTCCCCGATAAACCTTGCGGTGGTTTCGTCAACTTCTGTGACCGTGGCGGTCAGCGGAACGGTCGTAATGGCCTCCCGGGCGGTAACCGAGAATAGCATAGTCTGCGGGGCAAATTGATGAAGGGAAGAAGTCGGATCGAGAAGGTCCTGCCTGTATTGCCCGTATGCTCCGCTGTGTACGTCGATCAACAATCTTCGCCGCAAGCCGGCCACCCTGATCGCGGGCAATAGATGATCGACAGTGGAGGAAGCAAGGACAGCGAGCCTGATCGGCAAAAAGCCAGGTGCCTCCTTCTGGCCTAGTCGGCAGAGCGCGCGATCGAGTTGGACCGTCTCCAGGAAATCTAGTCGAGAAGAGGCAAGTGAGGCCAAGTTCTGAAGACAATCTGTTGGCCTGCCGGCATCCAGGGCCGCGCGCAAACCCCCGCGGAAATCAGGCGCGACCGGCAACCAGCTCATCATCGGACAGCGAGGGGCGGTGCGTTGCATCGGAACGACCGGATCATTGGGCGACGAATTAAAGAGGCGAGCCCTATGGGTGGGCTGCGCCGTGCTCGTTAAGACACGACCGGATCCTTGAACCGGCGGCTTGAAGAAATGCTTGCGACCAGTGTTCTGCGCTAGGCTGATCTAAGTGGGCTCCGTCAAACGTCTGGAGCATCGGAATTTCTGGCGCAATCAAATGCTCACCAAGCGCCGTGGCTATGGCCTTTACATTTGCGATTTTTGTTCCATGGTAAGGAACTGTGGTTAGTATGATACATCTCCGCTCCACTGGCAGGTGCGGCAGGAAATCGATTGCGGCTGCTGTGCTGCTGTTAACCAGCTCCTGGCTGATGGCCTGATCATAGGAAACCGGCATGATTTTCTGTTTGCCGGATAGTGTCGTATATGCCCCAGTCTCGCGCGAACGGAAAAAAACTAAGTCATTGCCGCAAAATGCGGGAAGCTTTGCACAAACTCGCTCGTGAACACGTTGCCAGAGGCGCTTCTCCTCGTATCGGTTTCGGCCGTCCGGATCGCGCATGACTGCCTGCGCTGGCGGGGTTACCCATCGATCAAAGAAGTCGTCCACATTGATCACGTAGACTCCGGCTTTGGGACGAATCCGGCGGAGAAGCTCCTCTGCGAAGATGACATTCTCGAAGCCACTGAACCCCAACAGGTAATATCGCGCCGAAGCAGCCAAGAACCAATCGGCCGTCGCGGCGGTGGACAATGCAATCTGAAGGCGGCTATTCCCAAGAAACAGCACGTCCGCGTTCGCAGCGAAGGTTTGCGCCGAAGGTTCTAGATCAAACCAGAAGGCGCCGTGCTCATAGTCGGCGTAACGCGCTCCGTTGCAATAGGCAATGTAGCGATCCGAGTTGTACAGGGTGGCCTGGCAGGCAAAGATAGTCTGAGTCCTAAGTTTGTAACCGGAGGCTGCGATGACAGAGCAAAGAATAAAGCAGATATAGATCGCGGGCCTGCTTGGAAACAGGCCCTCACTTTTTCCGGATATCATCAGCAGGCCAGAGCCAGTTTTTATTATATGCATGTATGCAATCCTGCCCATCAGCAAGTTGGATTGCCTCATCGACAACCTACAATCGCACCTACAATCGGATTTCTCCGATAGGCCAAAGAATGACACTCACGTCACAACGCTCGATGTCGCGCGCGGTTTACAGCGCAAACATGAATAGCGCGCGTCAAAAACCCGTCACACCGGCCAATCTCACGGACGCGGAACGCGCGTCAGCAACGAGGCCCATACCGACTGGTCCACTCCAAGATCATGGCCGATCGGAGGATCGACATGGTAATCTCTGAACTTGTTGCCTTTGTAAGCCTCAATGGTGTCAGTAGTGCGAAAGGATCGGCCTTGTTGACGACGATGCCTGCGACGCGCTCGCGAATGATCTCCCCTTCGGAAAGCGCGTCTGGGACAAGACTTCGCTTGGTCTGCCCCACTCGACGACGAATACGAATCTATCAATGAAATGCTCGATCATCTTTATATCGACCACTGACATAATTGGCGCAATCTCAATGAGAATGTAACCGTAGGCTTTGCGCGCAGAAATCAGTAGTTGCTCCATGCGGGCGACCCGAGTAACTCAGCTGCGTTTGGAAGGCGGGCCGAAAGAACGCGGGGCAAGACATCCAGCCCCAAGCGCCGCCTCCTGCAGACGAGCGTGGGAAGCCGCGATGGATCGGTCAG